>WBZX01000866.1_pt1 | contig 25161 bp, 13 predicted proteins | sample 5204211 | NCBI WGS metagenome assembly WBZX01 (sample SAMN12344362, study PRJNA552823) | activated sludge metagenome | biome: Activated sludge suspended growth; feature: Nitrification reactor; material: Wastewater; isolation source: activated sludge from nitrification reactor of wastewater... | reverse complement strand
CATATGGAAATAGGAATAGATAGTTTTGCGTCGGTCCCGGACCAGGCGAAAAGCACGACAGCATCCAGGGAAAGGTCTATCGCTGAATTGCTTGACAGGATCGTGCATGCGGACCAGGTGGGACTCGATGTATTTGGGATGGGAGAGCATCATCGCAGAGAGTTTATGGATAGCGCGCCGACCATCTTGCTGGCGGCTGCTGCAGGGCGAACAAAGAACATAAGGCTAACCAGTGCGGTCACGGTGTTGAGTGCTGCAGACCCGGTGCGTGTGTTTCAAAACTTTGCCACCCTTGACCTGGTGTCAGGGGGCAGGGCGGAGATGGTGGTGGGTCGTGGTTCATTTACAGAAGCCTTTCCATTATTTGGATTGAAGCTGCATGATTATGATGAGCTCTTTGCTGAAAAACTTGGCTTATTGCTGACGATCAGGGATCATGAGATCGTCAACTGGTCGGGTAAGTTCAGGCCAGCATTGGTCGATCAGGCGATCTATCCGAGGCCGGTGCAGGATCCGTTTCCGGTGTGGATTGGGGTAGGGGGTACGCCGCAGTCCTTTGTGCGTGCGGGTGCGCTGGGACTGCCGTTGATGGTCGCCATTATTGGTGGTGAGACACATCGGTTCAGGCCGCTGATCGATTTGTACAGGGAGACCGGGCGCAAAGCCGGGCATGCTCCGGAGAAATTGAAAGTGGGATTACACTCGCTTGGCTATGTGGCGGCGACAACAGAGGAGGCCGTTGCGGATTATTATCCGGGATATGCTGAGACCTTTACGCGTATCGGTAGGGAGCGTGGTTGGGCGCCTGTGACGCGATATGCCTTTGATGCGCAGAATGGTCCGTTGGGTGCCTTGGTGGTGGGTAGCCCCGAGGAGGTGGCTGCGAAGATCCAGCGGCATAGTGAGGCGCTGGGAGGTATCTCCAGGTTTACCTTCCAGATGGACAATGCAGGGTTGTCGCATGACAAGCTGATGCAGGCGATTGAGTTGATCGGGGAGAGGGTGTCGCCACTTTTTTAGCCCCATCCAGATTTCTTGCTGCGCGAAACCTGTCACCCCTGTGTGCTGCGCAACCCCGGGGTTAAAGTGTATTTCTTTTTTTTTAGATTTTCAGTTCCTTTTACCCCAGGGTTTTCGGAGCGACATTACGCTACGGCGTGGGAGATGAGGAACACGGACGATAATAGAAGAAGTCAGGACTATCCGTGGCAGAGTATGGAGTGTAACTAACAAATGCTGGTATGTGCCGGATACCGGAGATAACAGACGAAGATTTGGTATCTCGGATTTTGAGCCGCCACCTAATCTCGTCAATGAGGCCATGTCTGTAGTGCAGTATCAATCTGCACTTCATTTGCTGAGAGCCAGTTTTGCGACTCATTTGCCGGAAAAGGGGGTAGATATCAAGTATATTAAGGATTTGTTGGGCCATTTTGATATCAAAACTACAGAGCGGTATCTGCATGTGGCCCGGGAAAAACTGGTCCATATCCAGAGTCCCCTGGACTACCTGAATACGAACATATAAAAAGCGCAATGCTTCGACTGCCTCACCCACATTCCCACCAGCCCGCTCAGCACGGCGGTTTGGCTTGCCGCAATGAACATATGAGAAAACGCAATAGATAAGTCCTGATAATCACCAAGGATTCCCTATATTTGGTGACGACAATACAAGTGTTGTAGGTCATTTAGAATTGATACCTTGTATGTTTAATAAATTAGAGACTCATAGTTTCATCATTGCATTTATAGCCATTACATCTATGTCCTGGGGGCAGGTTCCGAATATAACTCAAAGTCGTTCAGTTGTTGATACAGCTAAGTGGTATCACGACTTTGAGGTTGATTACTACCCATCAGTAAAAAATTGCCATCGGTTTCAGGAAGGAGGATATACTGATGATAATGGGAGTGCATTTAAGGAATCAATTGAACGCAGCTTGAAGGAATGTACAGGCAAAGATTTTATTCTCGAAAGATTTTCTGGATTCTACATGAGTCAAGCAGGGATGGAACCAAAAGTTATGAAAGAGAATACTTCGATTTATTTGAATCTATTTGCTTCTGGAGCAATCCATAGTGTTGTTATCAAAAATTTAAAAGATAAGGACATTGTCGAAGATTGCTTAAAGTCAACATTAAAAAACTGCACTGTAAACCCAGCCATGAAAGATGGGATCCATGTGAAATCATCATGGTCATTTACAATTCATTGAGAAAACAAAACGACCTACAACATTGGCTATAGGCAATGGCGGATAATACTATGTCAACAGTTTTGTATATTGAAACAAATAAAGGCTATACGGAAGTTAATACCATTGAATCGCCACTGCCTTTAGCCTCGAACGTTGGTTGTCTGTCCGAATAAAAGACTCAAACGGTAAAACAGATCTATATCCCCACGGCCATCCAACGTACTTTACTTACATGATCTCCGGAGAAGGCAGCTCTTCCTGCGATTTGAAAGGTATCCTTCCCTATGTTCATGACTTTCACAGGCACATAGGCCCCCCGGGAAGGATAAGCAGGAAGAAAGTGGCACGCAGCAATGTGGACATCATCGCTTAAAATTATCACCTTTATTCAGAATGCCTGATTGGTCAGGCAGATTTAAGTAGAACCTTCTAATGGAAGCATCAGGCATGGTAATACATCCGATAGGTATATTCTGGTTGCCCGTTGGATGTATAGGCCGGGAAATTGCAACAGAGGCTGTATTAGTAGTCAAATAGCCCGACTCCATCCGGCTGTCAATTGGTGCATCCGCAGTGAGTTTTATATCTTCACCACCTTTCATCCTTCCTGGCAGAGGGCTTGAATTGCATATAACCAAACACACTATTGTCCGATCGGCGCTCCTGAAATCCGTTATGTACAGCATCACAAACACTCTTTTTGTACTTGTACTGTCGCTCTTGACATACGCTCTTCCTTCCAAAGCTTTTGGCCAGGTGGATTCGATCCTCTCTTTGCCGGAAGGTGATCGTCAAATGGCATTAGGAAGTGTTTTTGGAAAAATAGGTGGTGATTATCATGGTGGGGCTTCTAAAAAACTGGAGGAACTCCAGCATGCCTTCGAAAAGAAAAAAGAAGAAGACCTGGCCCTGCTGTGCCTGTTGCAACAATTGAGGCTATTCCCCTCCACGACCCAGCAGGAAATAGACGCCAAAGAGCAGTTTCTGCTCAATGCCATGCGTGAGGCACAGCGAAAGGGGCTTAAACGAAGAGAAGCAGAACTCCTGCTCTATGGTGGCACCAATGATGCCTACTGCGGGCGATGGGGCAAGGGCTTTGAGCGCATGATGAAAGGATATGCCATGCTCAAGGAGTATGGCTGGCACAGCCCATTTCAAAAGGTCCAGGACCTGGAACTGATGGGGGATTCGTTTTATGCGTTCAGCGATTATGAATCGACCATCCGTTTTCTGCAGGAAGCACAGACGGTAAAACTTCCTGTGCAGACCGAAAGTTTTCCAAGAAATGGATTGAATAATCTCGGGCTCTGCTTTATGAACCTCGAGCAATACGATTCTGCGGCCTATTATCTCAGACTGGCCGTACAGGCTGCTGAAACGGGAAGAGATTCATTCTGGATCGGGCTGACCAAAGGAAACCTGGGCCATGTGTATTACAAGATGGGGCGATATAAAGACGCCTGGCCCCTGATTGAGACGGACTTTAAGGAAAGTATAAGGATGAAGCAGCCCGGCAGTGCCTCCAATGCCGCACAGACCCTTGCCACTATGGCCCTGTATGAAGGAAGAATGGCTGAGGCGGAAGCCTACATGGACTACGCCGCAAAGAATAAAATCACCTACCAGTTGGAAGGGCTTATTGCCTTTTTCAGCAATCAATATGTCTATACCCGGCTGAAAGGCGAATATGGCAAAGCTGTCCAATATGCGGATTCGCTAAACCACTACAAGCAAATCCTGGAAGAGGGCCGCGATAAAAAGATACTGGAACACGCCAAGCTCCAGGTACAGGTAGATAAGTACAACACCGACATTCAATTGCTGGAAAATGAACGCTCCAGGCAGGTCCTGATGAGAAATGCCATGTTGGTGATCTTATTACTGTCGGCATTGCTGGCCATCACCTGGATCCGCCGCATCCAGTATCAACGGAAAAAGGAAGCCGAACTCAGCCTGATCAAGGAAAAAAATGCCGAAGAGCAATTACTGCATGCCCGTAACGAACTGAGCACCTATACCCACGCACTTGTAGAAAAGAATGAATTGATCCAGGCATTTAAGACCGAGATAGAACAACTCCAGCAATCCGGTTCGATGGAACATGATGAGCGTATGTCCCGCATGGTCGACCTCACTAATTCGAGTATCCTGACGGATGATGACTGGCGACGGTTCAGGGATCTCTTCGACCAGGTCTACCCCGGATTTTTTATCCGCCTCAAAGAGAAAATGCCGGATCTCACGCCGAGTGAAATCCGCCTGTTGGCCCTGACCAAACTCCAGATCACTCCCCGCGATATGGCAGGGATGCTGGGCATCAGTGCCGACTCCATCAAAAAGACCCGTCATCGCCTCCGCCGGAAAATCAACTTACCAGAGGATGGTTCTTTGGACGAAGTGGTGGCTATGATTTAATTGAATCAATAATCATCCTGCTGACTTTTGTATTTCCCATTTCGCAGACAGCGGTCATATAAGGTCTTTGGTAAACCATTGATTTTTAACAGGATTACTATTCTGTCCCCTACTTTGTCCCCCTCTTTGTCACCGACGTTGTCAACCCCGGATATTTGGAGGTGAAAGGTCCCTGATACAACCTTTGCTCCCGGCAAAAAAACCGGAATGCGCTTCCATTGCTCCATTAAAAATCCGACCCTCATCGCCCTCATCGCCGCGCTCCTGGTGATGATCCTCATCGGGTGGATGTTTCAGCGGAACCTGGATCGCATCGACCAGCAAATCGAAAATATCAGGCATCATGACCACTAATCCTTCGACTACGGTAGCAGAGACTACGAATCCCAAAAACACATTTACCATCCGGGTGATAGCCCGGGGTAAATCCATGCAAATCGATCCGGACCAGATCATCAGGTTGCAGGCCAATGGGAGTTATACTATGATCCATGCAGAGGCTTCAGCGCCCCTGATGACGGCAAGGGTATTGAAGACCTATGTCTCTCCGCTACAGGGATTTGGATTTGTACGCGTCAATAAGACGGATCTCGTCAATACAAAAAAAATTGCCCGGCTCGAAGATGACGGCAGGGTCATCATGACGGATGAATATGTATCGAGGATTTCCAGAAGGAGGAAGTCCTTGTTTGTTTCACTGTTGTCTGTCCTCGGCTTGCTGCTGACTGTTCCTGTGTTCGGACAAAATGTAGGTATCGGTACGACAAGTCCTGCTATGCCGCTTACCGTTCGCACAGCCGACACTACAGCAGGAACACCTGTCGTTTCCCTGGCCAATGGGATCATGGATTCATTGTATCAGTTGAATGCGACGAAAGGTGCTTCGACTGGCGGAGCAGGAAGTTGGATGACGGCGATCGGCCAGGCCTATAATGGAGGTGCACTTACTGAAGCATTGAAATTTTACAGGGGCACCGGAACCAACAATGGATCAATCGGTATCACCACTGCCGGGGCAGAGCGAATGCGGATCACGAATAATGGTACTGTCGGCCTCGGAACCTCGTCTCCTGATACGCTGGCTAAACTTGATGTGGCCGGTAAACTGAAACTCGCGGATGGTACACAAGCTACAGGGCGGTTTTTAAAATCTGATTCCATGGGTATGGCGAGCTGGGCACAGATCACCACTTCTACCTTTCTGAGTGAGCCGGTAACACCGGATTATAGCTGCTTCAGGGAAGTGAACAGAACCCCATCATTGACATATCCTGAATATATAGCGTCTAGCCAAAACTATGTTTATGTCCTCAATTCCGGGTCGGGTACCCTAAGGACTTTTTCTTTGGAAGACCCTGCAGAACCTGTTGAGACTTCATTTGTTGACGTCGGTTTTAGTCATAACGGTATCGCTATTTCCTCAGACAGAGCCTGTATTGTCAATGGAAGTAGCAATCTCTTGCATATACTCAGCCTTGAGGATCCCTCGCATCCTGTATTTTTGGGTGCTATACCCACCAATAATTTTCCAGCCGATGTTGTAGTCAGCGGAAATTTAGCTTATGTGGTCAATTATGTTTCGAGTACATTACAGATTTTCGATCTCAGCATTTTCCCTGGACCGGCATTAATAGGTTCAATTAATGTTGCTTCCTTTCCGGACAAGGTTTTCATTTCAGGGAATTATGCCTATATAACACGGAGAAATTCCCAAACTTTTACAATCATAGACATCAGTGATCCATTCAATCCTGTCCTTACCTTTGAAAATGACTTGCCCGCTAATTATTGTTTGGATATCCTGGCCCATCAGCAATATACGTATGCACTTATCCAAGATGGGATTAATTATAAACTGAGAACCATTTCTCTGGAAGATCCTCAGGCTCCGGTGGTAGTGACGAATTTGAATTTAAATTTTACACCTACTTTCATGGATAGAGTGGGAAATCATATTGTCGTTACAAGTCTTAGTGACAACAAGCTCGTCATTTTTAGTATCAATGATCCTGCAAACCCAAGCCTGGAAGCGGAAACTGCGCTACCAGGCGGGCCCTATGGGATAACCATTCAGCATCTCTATGCCTATGTAGGTTCGTTTATAACTAGTGAATTGGTGACCGTCAAGCTAGGCTGCGTGCCAACCATCTCCATCAATAGCCTGAATGGTGAATCCATCGCCACTACGATGTGGGAGACCAATGGCTCGACCATCTTTACCAATATCGCTAAGGTAGGCATCGGAATAAATACTTCGCATGCTCCTCTTCAATTGGACAATACATTTGACAACCGGAAGTTGGTTCTCTTCGAAACCAACAACAATGATCATGAATTCATTGGCTTTGGAATTAATCCTGGGATGCTTCGATACCAGACTGCCAATGCAGGCGATGATCACGTTTTTTTTTCAGGGATAGATTCCACCAGTTCAATGGAATTGATGCGGATCACAGGTGACGGTTTGGTAGGGATTGGCACAACAAATCCGCATGCCTTGCTGCAGTTATCCAATGCCTCAGCTAACCGTAAAATCGTTCTGTCTGAAACGGGCAACAACGATCATCAGTTTATGGGCTTCGGTAATCAGGCAGACATGCTTCGTTACCAGGTAAACAGCTATGCTGCCAGTCATGTATTCTCTGCAGGCTCCGGAGCTGGGGCATCCAGCGAATTGATGCGCATCAGCGGTTTTGGTTTTGTTGGGATTGGCACTAACGCTCCTACGTTTCCGCTCACGGTGCGTACGAGTGCCAGTACACAAGGCGCCAAAGTGGTCTCTTTAGCCACGGCCATCGTCGATACGATGTTTCAGTTGAATGTGACAAGGGGCTCCACGACCAATGGAGTAGGCAGCTGGATGACGGCCATAGGTCAAGCGTATAATGGAGGAACGATCACAGAAGGTATTAAATTCCTAAGAGGTGCTTATACAGATGATGGGGCGATGGCGTTTACAACCAATTATACAGAGCGAATAAGGATAACCTCTTCTGGAGCAATTGGGATTGGCACTAGCATTCCATTTTCAAAATTGGATCTTGAGGGAAACCTGACAATTGGAGCAGGGTATAGTGGCACGGTTGCTGCGCCTGTCAATGGGGCGATTATCGAAGGCAATGTTGGAATTGGTACGGATAGCCCTCATGCGCTCCTTCAACTGGGCAATACGATTTCCAACCGTAAAATGGTACTATACGAATCCAGCAACAATGAGCATGAATACCTTGGCTTTGGTATCAATGCGGGGATGCTTCGTTACCAGGTTGCTAATGCAAACGATAATCATGTTTTTTTCTCAGGGATCAATTCAACAAGCTCAAAGGAATTGATGCGGATCACCGGTAACGGCGACGTTGGGATCGGCACCACTACGCCCCATGCGCTGCTCCAACTCGCCAATACGACCACTAATCGAAAATTAATTTTGTTTGAAACCGGCAATAATGATCATCAATTCTTTGGATTTGGTAACAATGCAAACAGCATGCGCTACCAGGTGGCCAGCGATACCAATAATCATGTGTTCTATTCAGGGATCAATTCGTCCGGCTCAAAGGAACTGATGCGGATCACCGGTTCAGGTTTTGTTGGAATTGGAACTAATGCTCCAACGTTTCCGCTCACTGTGCGCACAAGTTATAATACGGAAGGAGTCATAGTGGCTTCTTTGGCGACGGCCATCACAGATACGATGTTTCAATTAAATGTGTCAAGGGGTTCCACTGCAAATGGCGTAGGAAGCTGGATGACGGCCATAGGCCAAAGCTACAATGGCGGAGCACTCACAGAAGCTATTAAATTCCTCAGAGGCGCATACACCTACGATGGTGCGCTGGCTTTTATGACGAATACTGAGGAGCGGATGAGAATCACCTCATCAGGGGACATTGGGATTGGTATATCCAATCCTGAGGGGCCTCTTCATGTCTCAGGCAATGGGATGACTGCCCCGGACCAGAACAGGAATTACTTCAATGTAAGTACGGGACCTAATCTGATTTTCAATAATAGCACGAGTGGCAACGTTCAGATCATTGCTGACGGGTATTTCTGGGCCAATGGCGGCGGCTTTGTGGCTACCAGTGATCAACGGATCAAGAATATTAAGGGATTGACCGATACGAAGCAGGACCTGGCCATCCTCAATGCCATTGAAGTGACCAACTACACCTACATCGACAGCATCCAAAACGGCAATACCCCGCAAAAGAAAGTGATCGCGCAACAACTGCAAAGCGTGTTCCCTCAAGCGGTCAATACCAATGCGGGCATCATCCCCAATGTGTTTGAAGTAGCCTCTTCCAGCGAAGTAATAGATCAACATACAATCATTACCACTTCCAGTGCACATGAGTTTGTAGATGGGGACAAGGTCCGTCTGATCCTCGAAGGCAAAGGCGAGAAAGTATTGAAAGTTGATGTGATCGACACCATGAGCTTCAGGGTTGAAGAAATGCTATCAGGCCGAATATTTGTATACGGTAAACATGTGGAGGATTTGCTCAATGTAGACTATGATGCCGTCGCTATGCTCAATGTATCCGCCACGCAGGAACTGTACAAGATGATCCTCGAGCTCAAATCCGAAAATGAACAGCTTCGCCAAAATCTGGAAAGCCGGTTAGTAAAAGTAGAAACAGCGCAGAAAGGCGGGGGATTGTGATGGCGCATGGATCATAGCCGATACCTTTTGTCTGAATCCCGGATAGCCCTGTATGCCGTCTATACGAAATGAAGAAATGGTCGGGCATGTAATTCACGGTATATTTTTTTAATTACATTCGTGCCGGGTGGTGGTGAATTGCTGCTTCCTGCATGCCATAACGAGGCACAGGAAAGTAATCTCTACACCGATCTCTGTATTGATCGATCATGGTAGCCAAAGACCGCAAGTATACTCCTCACCTGGCCTGGGCTATTGCTGTTGTCTTTCTACTATCTGGTTTCGTCCATGCCCAAACAGACCTCCTCTGGTCACGAGTCGAGTCCCGGCTGGAGCAAACCAATGTCGATACGAGTTACCAATTTATCCTTGAAGAAGTGCAGGGCTATTGTGGGCAAGATGCCCGGTGTCTGATGGAGACGTATGATACCATCGCGATCCTGTTAGAGAAAAAATTTAGACTGGCAGCGGCGATCAGAGCAACCAAGGCAAAGATCGATGTTGCCGAACAGGAAGGCCTGATTAAAGAAATGGCGCAGGGCTATTATGATGTTTGCCGCTATTTCGATGCCTTGCGGGATGCCCGTCATGCCGTCATGTCCCTGGATCGTGCGCTCAGGTATTATGAAGAGGCCGGTAATCAAGGAAAGGTAGTCAAATGTAAATTCTGGAGAGTCAGACTGACCTCGTCCCCGGTTGGCCCGATGAGAAATGCCGAAGGGATGATACTGGACACCCTGATCCGCGAGGCCATGACTTTGCACGATAGTATTCTTGCGGGTAATATCCTTGTCCATCGGTTTATGGTAGGCCTTCATATCGATCCACCCGAAAAGGGCAAGGCATACCTGGACCTGTTAGCGCGCATGACGAATTCGGAAATGAAAAGCCGAAGTGCCAGGCTCAATCTGGGGGACTATTGGAATGCCAAAGCCGTTTTCGAACTAAACTTTGGGGATTCCGTATTGGCCAAAACGTATTTTGAAAATGCATTGACTGTATTTGACCAGATTGAAGATACATGGAGAACCGTATATGTGACCATCAATATCATTGAAACAGACTGGGCACTGGGTAACCGTAAAGAAGCCAAAGACAGGCTGGCCATTGCCCTGAAGATGGGCGAAGCCTTACACTCTGATGATTTATACCGCGACCTTTATAAGATCGCATCCCTCATTGCTGAGGAAGAAGGCCAATATCAGTCTGCCCTGGACTACCAGAAAAAATTGTATGCCGTGCAGGAACGGATGTACGAAACCGGTGATGAAAAAATAGCGGACAATTACTACCTGGAAATTGAAAACCAGCAAAGTGCATCCGCATTGAAAGCGCGCAACATCCAACTGTTTTATACCATCATCATTATCGCCCTCGTATTGGTGATGGCCACCGTATTATGGATCGGATGGTACAAACAAAGGAAAGCGCGGAAAACGCTCTCCGCTCAAAACCTGTTGATCCAGGAGCAAGCTGAGCAACTCAAGGCACTTGATGCCGCCAAATCCCGGTTTTTTGCCAACGTGAGCCACGAGCTTAGGACTCCGCTCACCCTGCTCACCAGCCCGATCAGATCGCTGCTCAAGGACAATCAACTCACCGAAAAACAGACCCAACTCCTGCACATGGCTGAACGCAGCGGTCAGCAACTCTCGCAACTTATCAATGAGATACTTGACCTGCGCAAGCTCGAAATGGGTAAGATGAACCTGACCCCTGAGAACACTCAATTGAAACCGTATTTCCAAACGTACTTTGCGCAATTCGAGTCGTTGGCCTTACAAAAGCAGATTGATTTCCACCTTCTCCTGAGCATACCGGAGAACACAACAGCGGAAATTGACAGGGAGAAATGCCGCCAGATCCTGTTCAATCTGCTTTCGAATGCGTTCAAGTTTACCCCACCTGGCGGGCGCATAGAAGTCAGCGTAAAAGCGATGGATGATACATTGTCCATTATCATATCAGACAATGGCCCCGGCATTCATCCCGATGATGTACCTCTGTTGTTTGACCGTTACTTCCAGACCACCCGCCCGGAGAAAGGTGCAGAAGGAGGAACCGGTATTGGCCTGGCGCTTTGTCGGGAGTATGCGCAATTGTTTGGCGGCCATATCAACGTGCAAAGTACCCTGGGCAAAGGCGCGACATTCACGGTGACCTTTCCAATCGCTGTGAATCAAGCAAAGCAGGCTTCTGAAAGCGGTGAAGCAACAAGCGATATCCCTGTGCTTACTCCAAAAGATATTTACTTCGAAGCAAACACAGCTATCGACGAACATAAAAATGGAAAGAGCGATCCAACCCTAAGCGGTGATCCAAACCGCCCGACTATATTGTTGGTAGAAGACAATCCCGAACTGCGCGCCTACATCCGGTTGGTGCTGGAAGAAAAATATACGGTCGTCACGGCCGAAAACGGTCAGCAAGCGATGGCATTATTGTCTGGTGATGGATCGGTGGTGACGCATGATAGTAACCGCGAAGAAATCTTCAATCTTCACTCTTCATTTTTCACTCCAAACCTCATCCTCTCTGACCTGATGATGCCGGTCATGGACGGTTATCAACTACTGGAGCAACTTAAATCAAAAGATGCCACCCTCCATATACCGGTTGTCATGCTTACCGCACGAGCTGAAGCTCAGGATAGACTCAAGGCCTTGCGGATCGGGGTCGATGATTACCTGACCAAACCCTTTGATGAAGAGGAATTGATGGTGCGTATCGAAAACCTCTTAAACTTACAGGCGGTCCGACTTACTGCTGTCACCGAAGAAGACATCCCTCCTACTGCCCCTGAAGTGCCATCGGTTCCGCTGATGTCTTTACCTGACCGGGAGTGGCTCGAAACCTTTGAGGCCTATGTGCAAAAACATTACGCTGGCGGAATCCTGAGTGTATCGTCCCTTGCGTATGAATTTGCCATGAGCGAATCCACCTTATTGCGACAGCTCAAACGGCTGACAGGGTTGACGCCGCTCCAGTACATCCAGGAGGTAAGGCTTAGCGAGGCCCGGAAATTTTTGGAAAACCGCACCTATAGCTCTGTAGCCCAGGTGGCTTCCAAGGTTGGGTATGAGGATGCCAGCGCTTTTACGCGCGTGTTCAAACAGCGGTTTGGGAAGCGGCCTTCGGAGCTCCTGGAGGCCTGATATTATCTCTACCAGGGCATTTTTAGCCTCATTTTCAAGCATTTTGACGGATTCTGCACGACGATTGACGGATTCGGCTGTCGGCGGATGGCCACATTTGTGGGGTAAAAACCGGGCGATGAGAGTTCCATTGCCCATTTCCTAACCAATCTTTCAATCCACTCTTTTATGAAAAAAATCTTTACCCTTTCACTCCTTGTCGTATGTGCTGTCATCATGGGCCATGCGCAGGTTACCAATGTAGCCAACCTGCCGGGAGAAAAGCCCATCGGAACGGCGCTGAATGGCAGCGACTTGTACGTAAGTAACTATGTTGGAAATAGGATCGTCAAAATAGACCTCACGCAACCTTTTCCGGTCACGCCCACTACTGTACTATCGAATATAGAAACACCAACCGGACTAACGGTCATAGGTGATTATCTGTATTTCAATACCGAAGGCAATATCCCGGGATTACCCGGGGTGAGATCTGCCCGAATAGACCTGACCAACCCTACCCCGGTCATCGAAGAGGTAATGTCTAATGCTATTTTAGATGCACAAGGGTATGCCCTGATCGGGGACACCTTATACATCGGCAGCGCCAACAACGGGATCTTTCGGATCGACCTCAGTCAGCCGCTACCGCAGACAGGTGTCCAGGTAAGTACCTCAGGATGTTCAGGGTTGGCCATGCGTGGAAATCAACTGTATTTTGGTCGCTTCGATGACAATCGCGTGTCGAGAATCAACCGGCATCAGCAAAACCCAATACCGGTAACCGTCGTCTCGGACCTTTCCGGGCCAGACGGCTTAACGTTTAGCGGCAATTTTTTATATGTATCAGAGTCTACGGGTAGCAGAATTGTAAAGATCGATGTTACTCAGCCTGTTCCCACAATGGATCCAGTCACTACCGGCCTCTCTGGTCCTACGCTGACGGTGTTTGACGGTTTGAGTATTTACTTTGGCCAGCAGAACAACGGTCAGATTTCAAGGTTGGACATCAATGAACTATCCTTTTCACCGCCTACCCCTGTATGCTTCTCCGATCATGAGGCGCAGCGAAATGGTGGCTCACCTTTGGGTGGACACTACAGTGGCCCAAACGTTTATGATAATGGCGACGGTGCTACATTCACCTTTGATGCCCAGGCGGCAGGACCGGGTATACATTCAGTCACCTATACATTTGGTTCGCTGAGTACTGAAGCTTCTATTACCGTTGGAACCCCCATCCTGCTCACTACTTCTTCCACGCCTGCTTCTGGTGCCACAAATGATGGTACGGCTACTGTCTCACCTTCAGGCAGCTTTGCGCCATACACATACTTTTGGAGCAATGGAGGAACCGATGCTACGATAAGCGGACTGGCTGCTGGCACATATACTGTAACCGTAACGGATGCCAACGGATGTGTACAAACCGCTATCACTGTATGTGAACTTGCAGGAGATGTATGTACTACGTCTACGAATATCAATCACCTCTTTGGTACCGAAGTCGAAGTGCCTGTGGTCTCCGCACCATATACCAATGCCGGAGCAACTGCTTCCGGAGAACCTGCGGTTGATTTGAATACATGCTTCTACCAATCCGATCCCCTTCAACATACGGTTTGGTTCAACTTCACTGGCGACGGTAACCGGTACCGCTTCCGTACAGTACAAGGCAGTGCAACCAATTATATTCAGGATGGAGATATGCAAGCGGCATTGTTCTCCGGCACTTGCGTAAGCCCGGTGTTTTTAGGCTGCCTTGAGGACGAAGATGGTGCTAACGGAAAATTCAACATCGCTTTTGAAATCATTGCGCTAGCCGACCAGGAATACTCCTTGATGTTGGATGGGTATGGTGGCCTGCAGGGAGAATTCTGCCTCGAAGTCACCCTGGTGGAATTGGTCAGTTCGATTGAAATCTCCCAGACGGATATCAGTATAGCGCCTAATCCTACTAAAGGACTCATCCAATGGACCAATGTTATGGCCGACGAAGTCCAGGTGTTTGACGCTATGGGTCGTAGCGTGCAGCGCTTTGCACAGCCAGGCAATGGCATTGATCTGTCAGGACAGCCTGCGGGATTGTATCTCATACAGATCCGTGAGAAGGACAAGATGTATACGGCGAGAGTGGTGAAGGAATAATTTCTCATGTCATCACTGGAGTTTTGAAACACTGTCGGGTCATGTCAAAAGCCATGGGTTTTATCTGATTTCTTCCTGGGACTGGATTTTCATAACTTGCACGGTTATTTCGCGAGCCTCCGGGGCATAGCGCCCATGCCGCGAAGCCAACATCCAGGAATATGAAATACGCAGATGTGGAAATCATGGCCCCGGCAGGGTCCTTTGAAGCACTGACCGCTGCTATCCATGCAGGATGCAATTCGGTATACTTTGGCGTCGAGCAGCTCAATATGAGAGCACGCTCGTCCATCAATTTTACCACCGATGACCTGGAAAAGATATGCCGCCAATGTGCAGCGCATAATGTAAAAACCTACCTCACCCTCAATACGATCCTCTACGATCACGATATCCGGTTGATGAAGACGATCATCGACTGTGCAAAGGAGAGTGGGGTGACAGCGGTCATCGCCGCTGATCATGCAGCGATGGCTTATTGTAAGGAAGTAGGTATGCCGGTGCATCTGTCGACACAAGCCAACGTCAGCAATGTGGAGACTGTGCAGTTCTACGCAGGCTATGCTGACGTCATCGTGCTGGCACGCGAACTGAGCCTGAGCCAGGTGGCCAATATCATCTCGGAGATCAGGCGAAAGGAAATCAAGGGCCCTTCGGGCGAACTGATCAAGATTGAAGTCTTTGCCCATGGCGCATTGTGTATGGCGATATCTGGTAAATGCTACCTGAGCCTGCATTCGCACAATGCCTCCGCTAATCGTGGAGCTTGTATCCAGAATTGCAGGAAAGAGTATGTCGTCACCTCCAAGGAAGATGGCATCGAACTGGAGATCGACAATGAGTATATCATGAGCGCAAAGGATCTTTGTACTATTGGCTTCCTTGACAAGGTACTCGATGCCGGAGTCAGTGTGCTGAAGATTGAAGGACGGGGCCGCTCTGCTGATTATGTAGATACAGTGGTTCGTTGCTACCGGGAAGCGCTCGATGCACTGCAGGATGGTACCTATAGCGCTGATCAGATTGAGTCCTGGATCACAGAACTTTCAAAGGTTTACAATCGCGGATTCTGGGATGGCTACTATCTGGGGCGCACGATGGGAGAATGGAGTGATGCGTATGGTTCAAAAGCTACTGAAAAGAAAATTCATGTAGGGCAGTGTGTGAAGTACTATCCTAAAATCAAGGTAGGCGAATTTCAAATGGCTTCGCATACACTCAGGAAAGGAGACCAGATACTTATCACCGGCCCATCATCAGGGGTAACAAGGTCACAGATTGAAGCGCTTCGTATCGATGATCGTGATGTGGAAAGTGTCGAAAAGGGGGACATTTTTACCCTTCAGTTGGCAGATGTGATCAGGCCAAAGGACAAGATTTATAAAGTGGTGACTGCCTGATGGTGCGTATCACCTTTCATCGCGGCAAGTGTATAGGATGCAATGGGTGTGTGGAAGCCGCCCCTGAAAGATGGCGCGTCTCTACCAGAGATGGCAGATGCAACCTGATCGGAGGAAAGGAAAAGAAAGGAATATACCAGGTGCTCATCGACGACGAAGAGTATGAACAAAACAGGAAAGCAGCATCCAACTGTCCTGTTCGGATTATTCGTCTCGAGCCTGTCTGATTATATACACCCTGCATTCCACGTCACCATTGCTCTATCCGTTCAATTGGATTTTTACAAAGACGTTTTGGAAGACCTATATGAAAAGGGTATTGGAAAATGTAAGGCAATTGGCGTATGCCAATGAGCCGTATATGTATTCATAATACTATTCAACATCCAACGCATCGATCTGGGCCTTGTAAGATGATGGCAGCAAGATGCGCTTGATCAGCCCGTCGAGCCTGATGACCCTGCTCAGTTTGTATAGCGGGACAAAAGGCGTAAGCAATGAAAACGATCTCATACCCAGCATTTCTTTTACACCCTCAGGTACTACCAGTTTCTGTCCTTCGATCAGCACGTAGTACCGCATCGGTCCAAGGTGTTTTTTGTACTGCTCAAACAGGTCATCCGTAAATGCACTTTTTTGCAGGTCATCCCTCATGTGTTGTTCCCGCACAGGCAGCCATTCGATGTAAGTAAGCGGCAGTTCCTTCAATCCCATACGGCTACCTACCCGAAAGAAGACATCATAGACCTCTTCTTTTTCGGCTGCACTCAATTTGTGTTCGAGCAACTCATAAGCCGCAATCGAATAGTGGATCAACATATACAACACATCTCTGTATGCCCAATCCGGAATCGACGCGCCCCGGCTTTGTTCTACCGCGCCATGAATATGCCGCAAGGTATCAAGTGCTTTATGTGCATCATCCTCTGAGGCAAAGACAATCTTCCGGGCATAGCTGACAGTAGAGAAAAGGCGGCCAAGCGGATCAGCAGGTAGCTTGCCTGTATAGTAAAGCCAGTCCACAGCTTTGTTGAGGGCAAACTCTGCAACAGCACCTGCAAAAATAAAGAGGACAGTGTCACTCTTGCCCCAGATCCTACGAACGATAGAATGTTGATCAACAAATAAGGCCATATTCAAAAATCGCTTGTGGTAAAGGTACATCTCCACACATATACTTATGGCCGTGGCAGGGCTTCAACAAATGATGCGCTTGTATTAAATTCGCCATTTCATTGACCTGTACAGCAGGGAACTACCAGAAACATTAACCTTAAATAATTTCTTTTCACATGGATGCACATCAGTTTGCAGAGGAATGGGTGAAGGTTTGGAATAGCCACAATCTGGAGGACATACTCGCTCACTACGCAGAGGATATTGAAATCACCACCCCGATGATCAGGATGGCACTTGGGATCGATAGCGGCTCCCTCAAGGGTAAGAAGGCTGTGGGAGATTACTGGGGCAGGGCATTGCAGAAGCTGCCGGATCTGCATTTTGAATTGTATGAAGTCACCGCAGGGATCAATTCTGTCGCTCTGTACTACAAGTCAGTGATGAACAAGAATGCGATCGAAGTCATGTTTTTTGATGAACACGGCAAAGTGAACAGGATGTTTGCCTATTATACCGCGTGACCATTTACTTCATCATGGTGACATCACCAGTATACACCTTGATCACCCCATCGATAAATTCCACCTCAGCCGTATAGACAAATACGCCTGGATTGAGCAACTCACTATTGAATGTGCCATCCCATCCTTTTGAATCATCATTAGGTTGGAAATCAGAAGCTTCATGCAGCAGTGATCCCCATCGATTGTATACCTGGAATTTCTTGACGGATACAATCTGGTCCTGGTCGCCAAGTACATAGAATACATCATTGACCCCATCTCCGTTTGGAGAGAACACGTTAGGAATATATACCCTGCGGTCCTTGCTCACAGTGATGAGGACATTGTCTGTTGCCACGCAACCAAATTCATCATAGACCGTAGCATTGAGGGTGACTGTATTGGCAGCATAGACCGTGCCCTGGAGGCATCCTATATCAAAGCATTCGATGACGCCATCTGGCGTCCATATCAGCGTATCCATCTGACTCGAAGGCAAGTTGATAGTAGCTTCTACGGTAGCGCTTTCTCCAAGGCCGAGTTCGATATCCGGTCCCAGGCTGATACTGATTTCAGAAGGCTCGCTGATCACGAGAGACGTATCCCATGCGCATCCTGTAGCATCCTGCAATGCCAATGTATAATCGCCTGCGGTCAGATTGGTATAGACACTATTGGCCGTAAAAGGTGCATTGTTCAGACTGTACAGATATGGTGGTGTGCCTCCGATCACCTGGTCCACACTGATCAGTCCGTTCTGATCGCCAAAGCATGATGGGTTCTGATCTGTGATCACTGCACTGCTTGGAGCGGCTGTATTCTGAATGACCGTGACTGAAGAGGTATCCTTGCAACCACTCACTGTATTGGTGATTGTGAGCACATATTTCCCTGGCTTGTCAATGGTAGGACGCAAAGTATTTTCATTCCCATCAGCAAGGATGCCGGGGCCTGTCCATGCGATCGTATATCCCGGGCCTGAAGATGATCCTGTAGCATCAAGACGTTGGGTAGTGTTGACGCAATCCAGCGTACCAAAATCTGCAACTGTCACAGTGGGTAATGGATTGATCACCACTGATACCGTCGTAGCATCACCCGGGCATGCGCCATTTGCAACTAACGTGTATTGGAAGGTATAGGTGCCTGGTAACTGGCCTTTAGTTTTAAAAGTAGCATTGCCTGGATTGAAAGCCGCACCAGTAGATGGTGTAGATGATGTCTCTGACCAGTTACCATTGGCATCAGCACCGGTTATCATCGTCGACAGGTTCACTACCTGATCTTCATTAGCGCAATAAGCCACGGGCTGTGCAGCGATTCCCGCATCTACAACCTGATCCACATTGACACTGGCCTGGTAATCCAGGGGACATCCGGGAGGAGGTTGGTTGAGTAAGGTGTATTGAAAGGTGTATTGACCTGTATCGCCTCCTGTGGCGGTAAACAGGGTACCACTCAGGGTGCCCGGATTGCTTCCAGCCGGAGTCTGGATCAATGTCCATGTACCCGGCTCATTGGTGTTTTCAATCGAGTTGAGATCCAGGACATCACCACCATTGCACAGCGGGGCAGCATTGAAGAAGAATACATCAGGACACGTGCAATCAAGTACGGTCACCACTGCCTGGTAGGTTGCTTCCGGACATGGAGCGATGGCAGAATTGGTCGTATAGACAAATGTATAATCTCCGGCAGGGATGTTATTAAAATTAAGGTTGGTAAACAGCCCAACAGCTCCTGACTGATCAGCATCGAGCCATGTACCGCTCATATCACCGGAGAGAACGAGGTCATACAGGTTGATGACTGAGCCACCGGCAGTGGTATTACAGAGTTGCGTTGCACCTTGTACTACAGCAGATGGTGGCATGACCTCATTGACCGTGATACTCGAGTCGCCCATGCAACTGCCACCATCGGTCACCGTCACTGCATAAGTGCCCGGCGCATTGACTACCAGGTTTTGATTCATGGATCCATCGGACCAGAGATATGTTGCAAATCCAGACCCTGCATTGAGGGTGGTACTCCCGTTTTCACAATAGGATGTATTGCCGGTGATGACCGGATGAAGGGAAGTGCTTTCATCTACACTCACTGAACCAGAACCAACACAGCCATAGATATCGATGACATCGACACTATACGTGCCTGGTGTCGATACGGTGACGGTTTGCGTCAAGGCGCTATTGTTCCATGTATAGGAAGTATATCCGGCTCCTGCATCGAGTACTGTCGAACCTCCGATGCAATACGTAGTCGAGCCGCCTATAGTGACGATCGGATTGAGATGTTCGATGGTCGTGATGTTAGATGACCCACTGCAGCCATCAGCATCAACGACTAACACACCCACATTTCCTGCGGACGACACCTGAATGGTCTGGCTGGTTTCACCTGTTGACCATGTATAGCTCACATAGCCAGCACCGGCATCGAGTGTGGTTCCGGACCCTTCACAAAATTCGAAAGCGCCGCTGATCACCGGAGTCAGAGAAGGAATCTCATTAGCTGTAAATGCAGCCTGGCCTGTACAGCCATTATTATCCGTAGCGGTCACATGATAGGTGCCGGATGAAAAAACTTCACGGGTTTGATTGGTACTCGCATCGTCCCACACATAGGACATATAGCCGGCGCCTGCATCAAGTGTTGATGAAAAACCTGTGCAGAAAGAAGCCTGGCCAGTGATGACGGGTTGGGGCAGTGCATTTACATTGACTATAGTTGGTGTTGGAGATGAACCACAACCATCCACAGTGACGACAAGATTGTAGACACCGGCGGTAGTCGCATCGGTAGGATTTTGATTAGTACTTGAGTACCCCCCGGGGCCACTCCAGGTATAGGTGATGGTAGTACCTGTAGAAGTAGTGCTTCCTGACAAGGCAATAGCTTCGCCGGCACAATAGGGCCCGGTATTATTTGCGATGGCATCCGGAGGAGCTGAAAACACTACATCCGTGGTAGCGATATTCGAGGCACAAGTGCCTACAGTCACTATCAATGAATAGGTGCCGGGCAATGTGGCATCTGAAGGGTTTTGGACATCTGAGGAATAGCCACCAGGTCCGGTCCATGCATAGGTGATGTTAGGTCCGGGAGCGCTGGTACTGGCCAGCAATTGTATATTTTGTCCAATGCAATAAGGACCTCCATTGAGCGCTACAGCATCGGGCATGTCGGTGACTACTACATTGGTAAAGGCAGCCGCAGATGGACAACCATCCACACTCACCTCAAGTGAATAAAATCCACTCTCAGTGGCGTCGGTTGGGTTTTGGGAAGTGGAAGTGTATCCATTCGGTCCGTTCCACAGATAGTCAATTGTAGCACCTGAACCATCTGTGGTACCTGTGAGTAAGATCGGCTGACCCTGGCATACCGGAGTGTTATTTTCTGCAAAAGCATTAGGGGTAGGGATGATGGTGATATTCTGCACGGTAGTGGATTCGCATCCGTGATTGTCAATGTAATTATAACTGATCTGATATGTCCCGGGGTTAATGGTATTTGGAATTAATTCTCCATCCGGAGATACATAGGGGCCGCTAAAGGTGCCGCCATTTGGATTACCATCCAGTTGAAAAAACTCCAGGCTTTCGCAGATCGGCCCCGGATCGATGATCTCTACATCCGGATTTTGATAGACGATCACATTGATTGATGTAGTGTTCTTGCAACCATTGGCATCCGTCACTGTCACATTGTGCAGGCCTCCGGTGGTTGCATCATAGGTATCATCGATTCCAGTCCCCGATGGGGTATTCCAGTTGAACGTATATCCACCTCCACCATCACTTCCTTCTGCAGTGAGTTGGACGCTGCCTGTGTTTTGGCAAAACTCCGCAGGATCTGGTGTGATTTCCACGGTGGGAATTTCATTTACTTCGATATCCAGGGATTCTGAGTTGGTGCAATTGTGTGAATCGGTATACGTATAGGTGACAGTATATGATCCTGGTCCGTGGAGCATGGGGTTAAATGTGTTTCCATTATTATCTCCGCTCCATGTACCTCCGGGAGGTGTGGCGGAAAGTGCTTGAGGTGGGTTGTTGGCACAGAAGGGACCGATCTGTGTGATATTGATATCAGGGAGTGCGATGACATTGAGTTCCAGGGGATCTCCATTGCTGCATGTGTCTTCTACCACACTCAGTGTATAGGTGATATTTCCGGTAAAGCCCGGGGGTAAATTGACCGTCGTACTTGGACTGTTTGGATCGCTGAGGAAGGCAGTGCCGCCATTGGTTCCTGTCCAGGAGTAAGTTTCATTGCCGTGATTACCTGTGCTGCTTCCATCGAGGTCAACAGAGGTCTCCCCTTCGCAAACGAAAATATCAGGTCCTGCCACGGCATAGAGAGCGCATGGTGGTGAGGCATTGCAATTGAGGTAAGGTGCGGCAGGATCGGTCCACGTCAGGACAAATCCATTAGTTGTCCCCAGCCAGTTGTCGATCATCAGGTAGTACCCTTGTCCGGGCTGCACGTTGATTGTAGATACAAATCCATCTCCGGTCCCGGGGCCCTCTGTAAAATCGGTCGTGCCCATACCCATACCGGTATCCGGACAAAACTGACACGCTGCGCTGGATGAGGAGCATCGAAGCGGGCTGCCCAGATCACCACATTCCACATTAGGGCCAAAGAGCGCCCAGTCATAGTCTTCGCCTAGTCCGCCTTTCGGATGAATGATAAATCCCAGTTCTAACCCCGGAGGGCAGCTCGGGTCTATCTGAAAGTAATACCAGGCTGAGTTTTGTTCCAGTGCGGTGATGCAGCCAGGATCATTGTCCGGATCAGCAAAATCATTGAGCCCCGGTCCGTCGGGGTTAAACGCCAGGTCGGAATCGTCACAGACTACCTGGGCATTGGAACAGTCGTTGATAACCTGTGCAAAGCCTGAAAGAGGCATGAGCAACAATACGGCAAAAAGGATAGAGGGTGACGATTTCATGTACTGTTTTACTTAAAGATCAATATCCGTGGAACTACGCTGCTTCCGGGCTGGAAGGGGTTTGATGGATGAAAATAGCAATTCTTTGCCAAATAGCCTATATCCCTCCAGTGAGGACACAGGATGTTACTGTAAGCGAGCAGCGCACGCCAGTCCGCCGCGATATTTATTATCATTTGATAATCAGGAATTGGATCGTGTCAATGTTTGGAATCACGACCCAACGGGCTTGACAGGACATAGGCCAGGCGGGCCCATAAGCCCGGATAGGCCTTTAATCCTTAACTTTATGCAATATGAGATTATCTATTCAGCTAAATTTAAAGCCATCACCTTTCGCCATGAGAATATTCCTTTTTATACTAGCCCTGGCATGGAGTGCTGATGGCATCAGTCAGTCAAAGGCCGAAAAGGATAAGATCTTGAAATTCAAACAGGACTTTCTGACTGGAGTGGCATTGCACAAGATTGATTCCCTTGTCACTTCCACGGCGGTACTAACCAGGGAAAGAAGGGCTGAGGTAAGATGTGTCTCCATCTTTCCTAAAGGACAGCGGGTCATGCAGGAAGAGTGTTATTACAATGATACCAATGTGCCTGAACACAAATCCTCCTATACTTTACCAGACAAGCGGCTCACGGGAGCGACCAGCAAGTTTGATATAGCTGGTGATCTGGAATATCAGCTTGACCATGACAAGGGGACCTGGAAGATGGTCAAGGCTGATCACTATCCATACTACCAGATGCTGGAACGCATGCGGGCAAAGTCGGACAGCATGATCATCGCCGCATACGGCCAGTCGTTTTTTAGTCAATCAGTCAGGTGGTCTCCACAGTCGAGTGTGATCTATGATGGCCTGGCCACCGGTGGTGGCTGGTGTGATTATGAGACCTGGAAGCCCACGCGGTTTATGCTCAGGTATGCGATCAGACTAGCCGGTGAAGAGACCTATGATGATCTCATCTCAGTACAACTCGATTCTACAGGCCAGTTGTATTTTCCATTTGGCAAGTATGATGATGTCAAGGGATTTGAAAAAGTAGGCCAGTCAAAAGGCATGATCATGACAAAGGCCAGTGCAATAGCAGCAGCCACTGCACAAGGGATGACACCAAACGGTGACCATCAGCCATCTACCTCCCTCATTTGGGAATATGCGGATACCCAGAAGGCTGAGATGTACAACGGGCATTTTTATTACAGTGTCGCTATGTATACCGGATCCTTGAAGAGTACAGCACCCAACAGGGGTACCAGGGTCGAGCAGCGTTTTGATGTATACCTCTTCAATCCCTGGACAGGAGCATTTGTAGCAAAGAGAAAAATGAAAGCTTACGAGAAGCCCAATCGAAGAGGGGTTCTCGCAACTGAAATGTTGCCGGTCAATTAAATCATCCACGCCAACTCAAATAAGAATCATCTATGCGCATAGCCTTATATCTATCCCTTCTACTGCTTGCCGCATCGTGTAAGCAAGAGCTTGTGACTATATCATCAGGGACCATTTCAACTGCTGAATATTTCAATTATGGCGAGGGTGTCGAATCTGCTGGAGTCAGGATGATTCCGATCAGTACACCAATAGGTGAATTTAAAGTATGGACCAAGCGATTTGGCAATAACCCGAAAATCAAAATTCTCCTGCTGCATGGTGGCCCTGCGATGACCCATGAGTATATGGAATGCTTTGAGACCTTCTTCCAGCGAGAGGGATTCGAGTTTTATGAATATGATCAGTTGGGTTCATACTATAGTGACCAGCCCACGGACAGCAGTCTGTGGACCACGGCGCGTTTTGTTGAAGAGGTGGAGCAAGTGCGCCAGGCGATTGGAGCAGACAGTTCAAACTTCTATGTATTAGGCAATTCATGGGGGGGCATCCTGGCCATGGAATATGCCTTAAAGTACCAGCATCATGTCAGGGGATTGATTGTGGCCAATATGATGGCCAGTGCGCCCGAGTATGGCAAGTATGCAGATGAAGTCCTGGCAAAGCAGATGAAGCCTGAAGTGCTTGCTGAAATCACTGCTATCGAAGCAAAGAAGGATTTCAGCAATCCGCGGTATATGGAATTGCTCATTCCTCATTTCTACAAGGAACATTTATGTCGTCTTGAAGAATGGCCTGATGGCTTTAACCGCGCGATGAAGCATGTCAATGGAGAGATCTATACGATGATGCAAGGCCCGAGTGAATTTCGCATCAGTGGCCGGCTCGCCAAATGGGATATCAAGGACCGCCTCAAAGAAATATCAGTTCCGACCCTCATGATTGGTGCGAAATATGATACCATGGATCCCAAGGCCATGGAAGAACAGAGTAAACTGGTGCAGCATGGCCGCTATCTCTATTGCCCCAACGGAAGCCATCTCTCCATGTGGGATGACCAAAAGGTGTTTATGGACGGGGTGATCAGTTTTATAAAAGATGCGGATTTAGAAAAAATGTAAAATGATGCTTCGACTACTGTCAATAAGCGTTTCAACATATGGCTTAGAAGTGTGATGATGGTTGGGAATTCATTTTATGAAAAAGGCTGAAGAAGCCAAAAGGGCTGAAGAGGCTAAAGAGGTTAAAGAGGCTAAAAAGGCTAAAAAGGCTTAATGCTAT
>WBZX01000691.1_pt1 | contig 25191 bp, 25 predicted proteins | sample 5204211 | NCBI WGS metagenome assembly WBZX01 (sample SAMN12344362, study PRJNA552823) | activated sludge metagenome | biome: Activated sludge suspended growth; feature: Nitrification reactor; material: Wastewater; isolation source: activated sludge from nitrification reactor of wastewater... | reverse complement strand
CGGGAATCGACCGCCGTTAACAATAGAGCCTATCTTGCTGTATTTAAAAGAAAATGACCTGTTCAGCCTAATAATATAAGGGGAGCAGGTCAGAAGCCGCCCGCAGCAGCCCCGATAGAAGCCCCGGCAAGCGCCGCTAACCCACCATCCCCAGGCCCCGACGAGGCCACTGATACACCGCCGGGACAGCGTGGGGGCCAGCCCTCGGGGCAATCCTCGCGCCCGTCTCCAGGGCCTCCAGGCGCCTCCGTAGGGCCTCGCCCTTGGCGGTCAGACTGACCAGCACCCGGCGGCCATCCTTGGCGGTCTTCACCAACCCCCGGCCCTGGATACTCCTTCCCAGACCATCGCCCAAGATGGACAGGTCATAGGGCGTCGCCCCCAGGTCAGCCGCAGGGACCGCCCCAGGTGCCCCGGCGAGTGCCATCAAGGCCGATACCTGCGGCAAGGACAATTCCCGGCCCCCGAGTTCATCTGACAGGAGCCGGATTGACTCCCGGACGGCAATGGCGAGAAGGGCCATTAGACGGCCTCCAGCGCAGCGCTACGGGCTTCCGTGGTCAGCACCCACAGGCGACCCCGATAGGCCACCTCAAGGCCGCTACCGTCAGCGTAGGCGAGGACGGAATCCGACAGCCGGCGGTCTTCCATCCAGTCTTGACCGGCCTCTTCCAGGACGACACGACACGACGGGGAGAGCAGGGCGCCAGCGATGGACACGAGAGCACGGAAGGCGGCGCGGGAGATGATGGATTGCATGTGATGGTTCCTTTCAGCGTATGGGCGTGACGAGACGGGGCCACGATGCCCAGGTCTTGACCCCGAATGATTCAAAGGGTCAGGACTCGCCTACGGCGGCCTGTAGATGCATCTGACGGACGCGCAAGACGTGGCCGTCGCCATACACCTTGTCGCCCACGAACTCCTTCGCCCAGCCGCCAATCTCTCGGGCGGCCTCATCGGGGCAGCCGGTATTGCGAAGCCGGTCCCGCATCGTGTGGCGGAAGTCGTGGGAGGTGTGGTCAAAGCCTTGCGCCTTGATCCACTTATTCAGCGTCGCGGAGGCGGAGTCGTTCTTGACCTTGCCGTTCTCGCCCACGTATTGCGGGAAGGCGAACACCTGACCATCCACGGCCGTCTCGTGGATGCGCTTGGCAGCCCACAGGGCCACGCCGACCAGCGGGACGCCCCGGAAACTGTCCTTCTTCCGGCGGCCGTTGTTGGCGGCCTTGTCGGTCTTGATACCCCGCGCCGAGTTCCGGGTGATGACCACCCAGGGGACCGGCCCATCAAGGATGATTTCCTCAAGCTCAAGCCCCACAATCTCACCGATACGGGCGCCTGTAGCCATCTGAAGCGCGATGGCCCAGCGGGCGGAGTCATCCACCGTCCGGCAGATATTGACCAGCTTCGACCAATCCGCCGCACTGAGCGGGCTGCCGTCCTCGGCGTCCTCGCCCTCGCCCTTGATGGAGTGGTCAGAGAACGGATTCGGCACCTTGAGATTCAGCTTCTTCTCGATCAGATACCGCGTGATGATCGCCCGCAGCTCGGTCATCCGCCGCCGGGTTGTGCCGGTCTTCAGGCCCCGTGCCGTCTCGTACTCGATGAAGGAGCGCACATGCTCCCGCTCAATCTTGAGAACTGGATGATCGCCAACGGCGGTGATGAAGCAGGTAATCGCATCCAGGGCCACCTTCCGGCGGTTCTCGTCATCGCCCTTCTGGTGCGCCCGCAGATACACCTCAAGGGCGTCCTTGAGCTTGTCCTTCTTCGGCTTGAGCAAATCCAGGGCGGCCACCTCCACCGGCCCCAGGTAGGACCGTGGATCAGCCTGCCGATATGTCTCGTCGCAATCCCCCGCGTAAGCCTCTCGGGCAGCCTCAAAGGGCCGCAGGAGGGCGTCTAAGGCCGCTTCGTCCTGCGTGGGTGCGTGGGGTGTAAGACCGTGCTCCAGGAGCAGGTGAAGGGCTTGGACCTCGGCGGCCTCTGCAGAGGCGTTCGGGTCAGCCCGGAGCAAGTCCCATTGGCGTTCGTGCTTCGCATTCAGGAGCCTGACCTTCTTCAAGGCTACGGCGGGATCAGTGGTCCCTAAGGGAACCTTGATGATCTTCGTCGGAAGCCTGCTTCGGAGGTCTGTCGGGACAGCGCGCTGATAGTAAAACAGCCCGTTGTCGCGTTGCTCTGTGTAGCGAATAGCCAAGAGAAGAAGTGAGCGGGAAGGCCGCCTGTGTTGCCGCATTGTGTGTCCTCTACCACGGAACTACCACAGGCAACACCGAGAAACCGGCCTAACCAGCTGATTTTAAGAGACTTTTCCGGACCAAATGGTCCCCCGACAGGACTTTAATTGGTATATTAAGTGTCTGATTTGTAGTAATAAAATTTTCAATAAAATAAAAAGTACCGTCTTTTGTACCGTCTATGGTCAAGATTGGGCGATCAGGCTTTATTTTCCATTCGCACAAGCCCGCTTCACGCTCGCCGCAGAAATCCCGAAATGCTCCGCGGTTGCCTTGATGCTGGCGGCGTTCTCGGTACGCCAGGCCAACACGGCCGCGTCGTCTATCGCTTTCGTCCGCCCCAGGTTCTTGCCTTCGGCCTTCGCCCGCTCCAGGCCGGCGAGCTGGCGGGCCTTGAGGTTTTCCCGCTCCAACTCCGCCACCGCGGCCAGCATGGTCAGCATGAGTTTGCCGGCCGGCGTCGCCAGATCGAAGCCTTCCCGCATCGAAACCACCGACACGCCCTTCGTCTTCAGCGCCTCCACCGTGTTCAGCACGTCAAGGGTGTTGCGCCCGAGTCGGTCGATTGCCGCAACGATCACGACGTCACCTTCGCGAACATAGGCAAGCAGGGCCGCCAGTGCGGGGCGCTGGGTTGCAGCCACCGCACCGGACACCCCGTCATCGGTGAACCACTTCCCCACCGCGTACCGGGCTGAAATGGTGCGGCGCTGGTTCTCGCAGGTTTGGTCATCGGTCGAGACGCGGGCATAGGCAACGATGGAGGACATGGCGGGCTCTTTTCTGGCTCAAAATGTATGGCTCAGATATTAACCTAGCTCAAAATTCAAAACAAAGATTTTGAGCTATCCATTTTGGGCTCTTTTTGCATGGCTCAAAAGCTATACCTTTTGAGCTATCGACCGAAACGCCAAAATCGAGAAACGCAGGGGAAACCATGCCCGACATGGGGCGGGCGTCGAGCTTCAAGCGTATGTACAAAAATTCTTTGCACGCAGCGTTTTATACGTACAAAATTGCCCCCATGAAAATAACCTTCGACTCGGCCAAGGACGCGGCCAACCTGCGTAAGCATGGTGTTTCGCTGGAAGCTGCAACCGGGTTTGAATGGGAGTCTGCCTTGACGTGGCCCGATGAGCGCAAGGACTACGGCGAAGCCCGAATGGGCGGAATTGGATATATCGGGCTTCGCTTGTACGCCGTGGTTTTTGTGGATCGGGCCGACGCCCGCCGAATCATCAGCCTACGCAAGGCCAACAGCAGAGAGGTGCACCGCTATGCCGAAACTTAAACCGGGAACGATCCTTCCCACCCCGGAAGAGGACGCCGCCATCACGACCGCGGCCCAGGCCGACCCGGACGCCCTGCCTTTGACCGATGCCGAATGGACGGCAGTAATGCCCAAAGTCCGGCGCGGCCGGCGCTTGGCTGCCGTAACGAAAGAGCGGATCACCATCCGCCTATCTCGGGACGTGGTGGAAACCTTCCGGGCCAGCGGCGACGGCTGGCAAACCCGCGTAGATACCGCCCTGAAGGACTGGTTGAAGACGCACACGCCGGGCTGATCCAAGTGCCGCCCAAGCAGGGCGGAGACGTAGCGACTTGGGATTGACCACGTACAGGGTTTTGACCCGGCCGCGGGTCGGTTCCTGCCACGCTTCCAGGTGCCCCAGCTCTACCAGCAGATCAAGCCCGGCCGCTACCCGCTTTTGATCGGCCAGCCCGGACCACCCCGGCCGCCAGATATTCCAGCCAACGAAGCCACCCCGCGGCAGATCGCCCTTGGTGATCCTCTCGAGCATCCGCCGGGCCGTATCCGCTTCGCCGTCCTGTGCTACCCCGTAGCAGCGGCGGGCGTGGGTTTCGAGGTACGCGGACCAGTGCAGCGCCCGCAGAGTTGAAGCGAAGCCCACCGGGCCGCGGCGACCGTCCGCCAGGTGAAAGACCACGGCGAGGGCCGCCGGCATTCAGGGCACCAGAAAGCACAACGCCGGGACGTGCCCGGCGCTTTGGCTGCAGATGGTGAGGGGAAGGACGGCAACGACTACACCCGCTCCCCCAGGGCAAGCCGGGCGATGTAGCCCGACCGGGTTTCACCGGCCGCCCGTGCGGCACGATCCAGACGGGACAGCACCCGCCGGGGCAAGGTGATATTGACCCGTTCGACCTGGTTATCGAGCATCGCGGGGTCAATTTCCACTACAGCCCAAATCCAGCCCGCAAACTCCGGCCGGCCCTGATGTTCACTCACGGGGCGGGGCGGCGGAATGTCCTCTCCGTCATCGAGTAGCCCGTCAAGGTGAAGCACGATGGCTTCACGGGCCTGTTCAATGGCTTCGTCTAGGGTGTCGCCTGCTGAAAAGCAGCCCGGCAGGTCAGGCACCACAACGCCCCAGGCGCGGGCGTCGTCGTCGGGTTCGATGGAAATCGGGTAGCGCATGGCGGCGTTCTCCGTTACTTGAGGCCGGATTGCTTCACAAGCTGCGCGTCGGTGTGCAACCTTTACCGGCAGCGCACCGCTTGCGCGGGCGTCCAGAACAACCACCTCCACAGCGGACCCATCGGCGGCATAACTGACATGGGTGTTCCAGTCTTGCGACACCTCACGAGTAATCGGCTTGTCACTCAGGCGAATAACGAGGATGTCGTCATCGTCGCAATACGTGGTTCTCATGGTTAGATCGCTCGCTTCAGGTGGATATCATCGAACGGACACACCAGCCCACCGCGTTCGGTGCGTTCGAGTAGCCCAAGTTCCACCAGTACCCCGGCATCCTCATGGACGCGCTTCACGTCCCGTTCAAGCTGGCGGGCAAGTTCTCGCACGGCTACTTCTCCGGCACCTTTCAGGGCGTGCAGCATTGCCCACCGCTTTTCGGTCAGGCGTGAGAAGAAGGCGGCCGGCGTTTCGAAGTTGAGGGTTTCGCTCTGGTAAGCATCGGCGGTGAAGGCGTCCCGTGCCGCGGCGCGCAATGCGGCCCGCCAGTCGGGCGCGGTTGTTACGGTCAATGTCCGCTTTTCCATCGCTCCACCTCCTGAATGAAATCAACGCCCCGAAATTTCCCCCATGCACCCACGCGGGGTCACTGCAAAAGCTGCAAGATTTAGATTTTGCAGTTTTTGCAGTGCGGTTCAGGGGTGTATGCCCGGAAATTTTCCCGACTCAGTGCTTGGCGCTGGCGAGCGGTAGCGACTTGGGATTGACCACATACAAGGTTTTAGGTTTGGTGCGGGTCGGCTCCTGCCACGCCTCCAGGTGCCCCAGCTCTACCAGCAGATCAAGCCCGGCCACCACCCGCTTTTGATCGGCCAGCCCGGACCACCCCGGCCGCCAGACATTCCAGCCAACGAAGCCTTCCCGCGGCAGATCGCCCTTGGTGATCCTCTCCAGTATCCGCCGTGCCGTATCCGCTTCGCCGTCCTGTGCCACCCCATAGCAGCGCCGGGCGTGGGTTTCGAGGTAGGCCGACCAGTGCAGGGCCCGCAGGGTTGAGGCAAAGCCCACCGGGCCGCTGTGCCCGTCCGCCAGGTGAAAGACCAAGGCGAGGGCCGGGACCAATTTACGGTACTTGGCCAGGTGCGATTCAAGGGCCGGGTACAGATCGCCCGACCGTAGCCCGGCCTCGAAGCTGCACCGCCAATCCGTGAAGGCCTCGAGGGCTTCCGGGTCGAAGCGAAAAAAGGGCAGGGCGTCTTCGGCGTCCAGTTCGGCCCCGCGGGCGAGCGGGTCGAGGGCGTCGAGTTCTTCGAACACCTCGAAGGCGGATGCTTTGGCCGGGCCGTCCGGGATGCGGTCAACGTTCTTCCAGGTGCCGCCGGTCTCGGGCCACACCAAGAGCCCGAAGCGGGCGAGCATGCCGTCATCGGATGCCCCGCCCCGCATGGCGGCGCGCAGGTATTCCCCCAGGGGGCCGGGCTGGGCTCCGCCTATCACGCCAAGGCACACGGCAGGAACCCGCCGATGCCCGCGGCCGATGCGGTCGAAGGTCCATCCGTCCTTGCCGTTCCAGCCGGTCATGAGGAAGGCGCGCAGTTCGGCCGCGTCTTCCCTATCCAGGCCAGCGAGCCAGCCGGGCAGCTCGTCACGCACCACCAGCAGGCCGCGGGGGTTTTCGATCAGCTTTTCGGCCAGGGCTTCGACGGTGGCAGAGGCCACGGTGTAGCGGCGCAGGATGGGGGCTTCGTCCGGGTCGGGCGTGGTGAAGCTGGCCACGTCCACCAAGGCGTTCGGATTCTTCCGAATGGCCTTTGTTACCTCGGCCTTGCGAGCATCGGCCCGTGCCTTGGCAATCTCGGCTTCTGCCCGCCATTGGCCTTGACTGGCGGTCCATTCCTCCAGGGCGCGGGCCTCAAGGCGTACCACGGGGGCAAGGGCCGCCATCATGGCCGGGCTCTTCATCATGCCCGGCCGCCCGACGATGCAGCCCCATAGGTTGGGGAACTCCTGCCAATCGCTGAAGGCCTGCGGACGAATCGCACAGCGCCGGCCGATAAGGTTGCCGGCCGCGGCGACCATCGGCACGGCGACGAAGTCCGGCGGGCACTGCATGCGGTCGGCCACGTCCTGCACCCAGGGGCGCAGGCGGTCGGGCAGCATGGCGTAATCGAAGGGGGCAACCGGCGCCAAGCCTTCGGGCAAGGGCTGCGGATCAGGCCAAGAGGCGGCCGGCCAGGTGCGCGGGTCACCCAAGGCCGGGGCGAGGGCGGCCCGTTCGTCGCGGCTGGCGGGCTCGTAGGGGGGCGGGGCTTTCATGGCTGCACCTCCAGGCCGCGGGCTTCACTGACGACGAACTCCGCCACCGGCACGCCCCCCGGCCGCAGCACGATAAGCCGCTTCGGGCGGGCGGCGACCAGCTCCACCAGCAGCAGGCGCAGGCGCTCGGCATCGATGCCCGGCGATCCCACCACCAGCACCGACAGGGCCGCCAGGTAACGCCAATCGAGGCGGGCGGGGTGAGTATCCGGCGGGCAGCAGATCGCCAAGCCTAGGGCCGTAACCGGGGCCGCCGGCCAGCGGTCGAGATAGACCACCACCTGCCGCTGCGCCGGCACCAGATCACGGGCGCGGGCATCGGCCAGTTCTCGGGCATGGGCGGGCAGGTGGCGGCCGGGCGAGCACCGCCAGGCGGCGGGCTGGGTGTCGGATCGTGGGGCGGTCATGATGCAGGCCTTCCCGCTGCCGTGGCTTTGGCGAGCGCCCCTTGCAGGGCGTCGATAGCCCGGCCGCAGGCGGCAACGCGGGCCGGGTCATGGGCGGCCAGGGTGCCGACCTTGAGGAGGCCGGCATCGATAAGGCCGAAGACTTCGGAAGCCGCGGCGTACAGCTCGGGGGCGGCTTCGATCAAGGCTTCGTTGGCGTCCGCTTCGGTGCAGTCGCCCCATGAATAAAGCTCGCAGATGGTTACCCTATCCGGGCCAGTGCCGGCGGAGATGGTACGGTGCCCGACACGACGCCAGGGGCCAGGGGTGAAGGTGGGGGCGGTCATAGCAGCCCCTTTTCTGCAAAGCTCAGGGGGCGCAGCGCACCCGCAACGATGAAGTGATCGAGGACGCGGATATTCACCAGCTTTAGCGCCCGGACAAGTACGTCGGTCATGTCCTGGTCCTCTTGGCTGGGCTCAAGGTGGCCAGATGGGTGATTGTGGGCAAGGATTACCGCGGCGGCGTTCAGCTCCAGGGCGCGGCGCAGCACTTCGCGGGGGTAAACGGACGTCTGGGCGAGGGTGCCCACAAACATGAGTTCAAACGAGATAACCCGATTTTGGCTATCGAGAAAGACCACATAGAACACTTCCCGCGCTTCGTCGGCCAGCTCAAGAATCAGAAAATCACGCAGCGTACCGGGGCCATCGATCAAGACATTCGAGCCCGCCAGGCGGCGCACCAGCGCCTTTTTAGCGCGATCAATCAAGCGGTCTTCCCGGCTCATGGCGGCGGGATCGACAGGCAGGCGCATGATGGGTGCCGCGTAGCGCACTACCGCCTCGCAGGCCTTGAGGTGCCGCGCCTGCGGCGTGGCTTTGGTGTGGGGGGCGCTCATTGCTGAATCCCCCCTTTGTGCAGCTGTGCCAGAGCATCGGCGGTGAAGCTCTGCATGTCGGTGGCAACAGACCACCCCAGGCTAGCCAGGGTGCGGGCGTCCGAGAACTCCGGGGAATCGTTGCGGATCACGGCCAGCAAGGCGGCGAGCTGGGCAAAGCCTTCGGCGCAACTGTTCAGGGTAGCGGCCAGGTCATCAACGTGAACCGGGGGGAATCCTTTGATCTTCGGGCTCATGCTGCGGCCCTCCAGGCGAAGGACAGACGCCAGGCCAGCGCGGGGCCGGCAACGCGGCGCAGGGCGCGGTACAGCGTGAGGGTGCGGAAGGGTGAAGCGGGGGCGTGCAGACGTGCGCAGGCCGGGGCATGGGTTGCCATGTTGCGGTACTCCTTCGTTGCGGACTGTTTCCGCTCCCGCTGCTAAACGGGGGGCGGGCCAAAGTGGGGTTAGCAGACCGGAACGAAGGCACCGGCAGCCCGTGAGGGCTCCCCACCCGGCCCGCCATTGAACAGGCGCAACAAGGGTGCGACGGACGTAAAAAAAGCCGCGGGGCGGCTGGTGTCCGCCTTCGTTGATCGGGCTGCTAAACCCGGCCGCTGTTGTTTCAGCGGCAGGCGGAGTATCGGCCCGGCATGGGGCGGGCGTCAAGGGCCGGGCTTGCTTCGGGAGAACCGCAGGTCACGTCGAGACGCGCAACTATCGCGGGGTGATGGGGCGCGGGGCGCCTTCTGCGCCATGAGAACAAGGCCAAGGCCACGGAAGACGGAAGCACGCATCCGGCCGGGTGGGGTGGGCGCGGGCGCCCTTTTGCGCCATAGCGGGCAGGCAAGGGGCGAGGACAGGCAGGGGCAAGAGCGTTCCCACTGTTCCCACTTAGTTAACTGAAAGTGGGAACACTATATAGCCTTGGAAAGCCGCGCCCCTGCTGGCTTTCCGTCGTTTGTTCCCACTGTTCCCAGTGTTCCCACGGGCTTAAGGGCTTGCGGGGCTTTCGTTTTTGCATCGGAATAACAAAATCCAGTAAAAACAGTGTTTTAGGGTTTAAAAGCGGCCCAAAAGGGCAGCTTTCCGGCTGAACCGGCCAAAATAAAAAAACCCGAAAACTTGCGGCCGTAAAAATTTGGGGAACTGTACGGTCCTGTGGGGTAGTCCGCTGGACTTCTAGCCCCCCCCTACCCCTGCCCCCTTCGAGCGCGAGGGGCTGGGCACAGCTCGGCACCTTCCCAGGCGGGGTGCAATGTCCATGTCTGGCAGCTCGCCCCGCCATCGGGGGGCAACTGGCGGAGAGGGTGGCCGGGGCCGTATGCGTAAGGCAGATCGTCACGCCCTCCGCAGTGCCCATTCGACAGGCCGGGGCGGTACATGTGGGCGCACGTCTTGCACGACGTTTCGCAAGTTGTTTTATGCGGCGCGAATCGCTCTTTAACCTCACCCCCTGCCGGCTTTGAAAATGACAATGGATTCGATTTTTCGTGTTCGCTTACCCTTGCCTCTTCTAAAACGGCGGGAACGGTGGGTACAGTGGGAACAGAATTTAAAATCCCTGATTTTTCAATGGCTTGAGAGGGAAAATCTGTTCCCACTCCCCCTTGATTTGTTCCCACTTTTTGTGGGAACAAAGGGGCTAAATCCGTGTTTTCGGGGGTTTTGGGTGTGGAATTGGCTACCAGTGCCGACCAGTCAATCATTCTCTTCAAGCCCTTCCAAAATGCCAGGAGCAAGCAAGAAAAACCATCCAGGTTTGGCGGCGCCAGGCTCTCTTGCCTTGACTTGAAAGCGGGCTTCGTCACGCACCAACAGGCCACGCCGGGCTAGCTCTTTCTGCACCTGTGCAGGGTCGAAGCCGTTGCACAGTTCCCGCTTGAAGACTTCGCGATAGATCAGGTATTCAAAGACGTGATCGTGTTCGTTCAGGCTTGCCGTTTCCTTTGTCGGGCGCTTCCAGCCGGCCCGGTTCATCGTCCGCGGGGCGTGCGTGTCGCTGATGCTCGGGCGTCGCCAGTCCTCCAGGCGGGCGCCTGCATGGGCTTGAATCCACGCCTGCACCTGTTCCACCATCTTGCGAGGTTCCCGGTTCTCTTCACCCCCGAAGGCGTGCAGCCAGTCCTTGAACATGCGCATGCAGGCCTTTACCGCCTCGCCTTGTGGCCAGCCGGTAAGCCCCCATTCGGTCGCCTTCTCGCCGGCATAGGCCACCGCAGCAAAGCGCGTTGCCGCCCGGATCGCCTGCCCGCCGGCCTTGTCGGATAGGGCGTGCTTCTCGAAGCCGGCCCGCAGTGCATCAAACTCGGCAGGCATCGCCTCACGGTGCGCGATCACACGGCGGATGAACTCCGGGTACGCCGTGCCGTAGTGCTTGGCGGCGTTGCGTTGCAGGGTTTCGGAGAAGCGGGCGCCATCGGGCAGGCCGTGCAGCGCATCCCAGCAGCCAAAGCCGGCGCCAGCATCGGCGGGCAGCTCGCAGAAGCGCACCTCTTGCCCGGCATAGGCGCGTTCATGGCTCTCTTCGAGGAACTGGGTAAGGCCGATTTCCCCGTTTGACTGGAACAGCAGCGAGAAAGCCGCGGTTTCCCGCAAGCCGCCGGCCGCCTGTCCGCGGCCCTTGCCTTGCCCGCTGGTGAGCATATAGGCGGCCTGTGCTACGCCCTTCGGGTCGCCGGCCTGCTTGAGTTCATCGAGCAATAGCGGGGCGTCACAGTGCCCGGCGGCAATGCCTTCAATCGCCGTCGCCGTCATCAGCCATGTCTTGCGGTAGGCCGGGGGGCCGCACAGGCTCGCCGTAGAGAAGAGCAGGGCGGACTTACCCAGGCTCGAACCGCCGGCCCAATGAAAGCCGCCGGAGATATTGGGGTGCAGCCAGCACAGGCCACCGGCAAAGCCAGCCGACAGGGCGAACAACAGCCGGCTATTGCCCACCGCCAGGCCGGCGACGTTGGCCCGCCAGTCCTCCAGGCTACCGGCGCTCTTGAATTGGGCGTGCCCGGCGCCCTGTGCCGCATGCAGCCACAGTTCGGCATCGGGCGCGGCCAGCGGGTCATGGTCGCCCCCCAGCACGAAGGACCAGCGGCCGGGCGTGGTGCAGTCGTCGTGCCAGCCGATGCGGGACGTGAGGCGGGCGCGGGCCGGCGGCAGTGAGCGGTTCACGTACATCTTGAGCAAGCCGCCCTTGTTGTCGCCAATGAACAGGCCTTGCGCCCGCAGCAGGCGAGCTATAGCGGAACCATCGCCTTCGAGCATTTCGTCAGGCACCAGCACCCGGCGCGGGCGGCCGTCGTGATCGCGGAAGGTAGCGAGGCGTTGCCAGCTTCCGCCGTTAGCGTCACGGACCTGGTGGGTGATTTCCAGCGGGGCGCACACGAACTGTTCAACGGTTTCCCAGCCCTCGCCGCGGCGCTCTACCTTGAGGCGATACACGCCCCGGCCCTCGTTTCCGTCGCGTAGCTCGAACAGCTCGCCGCCTTGGGCCGGCACCTGTCCGCTGTCTGTTTTAGGCTTGGCTTTCGAGCGGGTGCGCTTGGTGGCGGGCGGGGCGGCATCATCCGAAGGCGCAGCGGGGGCCGATTCCGGGGCGCTGGCGGGGTTGTGTGCTGCGGGTGCGGTGTCGGGTGCCGGCGGGCTCGAATCGTCGCAGGCCGGGCCGGCTATCGCGTCCCGTGCGGCTTCGAGAATGCTGCGCACAACATCAAGCCCTTCGAGCGTGGCCAGATCGTTGAAGTCGGTTGCAGCGTCGGGGCGCTCAAGGCCAAAGACGGGCACCGCCACCACGCCCCCCACCGCACGGGCGGCGGCTTCGGCTTTGCTGCGGCCGGGGTTGCCGACGGTGCGGTGATCGTCATCGGCGCAGATGATGAAGCGGGCGCCGGGATTCGCCTCACGCAAGGCGCGGGCCACGGGCTCAAGGCTGCCGGCATCGAAGGCCACCGCCACCGGCCAGCCGGTCGCCTGGTGAAGGCTCGCCCCGGTCGCGTAGCCTTCGGCAACGCACAGCGGCACGCCTTCGGCCAGCTCGCCTATCAGGTGGAACTTGCCGGCCTTCTCACCACTCGGCAGAAAGTCTTTATCGCGTCCGTCCACCTTGTCGGGGTAGATCGCTTGCAGGCTGTGCAGGGTGCCGGACGGGCTGCGCATGGGCACCAGCAGCACGCCGGGAAGGCGGTTTTCTCGCCACTCGCCGGGGCGCACCTCTTCCCCCTTCGGCCAGGTGCCGACGCGCAGGCCAAAGGACGGCACGCCCTTACGCAGCAGATAGGCGTGATCGTCCGGCGCCGGCTTGGCGCTGTTCCAGATCGCGTTCGCCTTGCGTCGTGCCTTGTCCCGCTTGATCTTGGCGGCGGCCTCACGTTCGGCGCGGTGGGCTTCCATGCGGGCACGGTTGGCGGCTTCCTCTTCGGGCGTGAGCTGGCGGCCAATGTCGGCCTTCCAAGTCTCCCAGCCGCTACCGTCGCGGTGATTCTCAAAGCCCCCGGCCGGCACGCCATCGAGGTGCAGCAGATAGGCGCCATCCTTCTTGCCTTTGGCGCCTTCCCACAGCGGGCAGCGATGGAACTTGCCGTCCGCTTCGATGCGATCGGGCAGCAGCAGCCCGCGGGCTTCGGCGGCGGTGCGGAATTGAGCCAGAACAGAAGACAATTCAAGCATCATCGCCGCCGTTCGTCGTTCATGCGTTGTTTATGCCAACGACGCGCGGCTGCGTTATGGCCGGGCCATTCACCATCCACCATCTGCGCCCACGCATGAACCAAGATCGCGGCGGCTATTTCGTTGCCATCTGTAATCTTGAGCATGTGCATGTATGCATCATCAACCGCAGCAGTCGCAGCCGGAGCAATAACGTCACTCCGGGCTGGGAGGGCGTCTGGTGAACCGTCAATCCCCGTGGGCTTGGAGGTCATTTCCACGACTCCCCGAGAAGGGCCTTGCGCAGCTCGCCCACGTTCCAGGCGGTCACACCCTCAGAAAGCCGCCGGCCGGCCGGCAGTGTGCCTTTCTTGACCCGCCGCCAGACCGTGACGGTAGAGCACGCGAAGAGGGCCGCCACCACCGGAAGGCGCACGTTTGCCGAATCCGGCAGGGCGTCGAAGTTGCGGAGAGCGTCAGGGATAGGCGCGGCCGGGCCGGCTTTTGTGGTGCTCTTGAGAGATGGGGAGGTGTTCATGTCTATCGGCTCCTGTGTTGCAGCTTGTTGCGCGGTGAAGTCCCGCGATACGAAGCAGCGTAAGAACCGATAGACCCCGTGTAACGGGTCAAAGGGTTGAAGAGAAAGGGGTTAAGGGGTTGCCTTGAATCCCTCCAAACCCTCGCCAGAAAAGGCTTTCAAGGGGTTACCCCTTTGCTTGCTTTTTGTTGCCGCCAGCCCTCGCCCATTCGGGCCTGATAAGTAGATCGATGGCGCTTGCCTTTTTGTCAGAATCAACCCGCGCGCGAATCCAAGGGATGATTTCTTCGTCTTTCTTGGGCGGCTTGGTGGAGTCGGCATCTGCCCAAAACATCTCGATTGCCTCGATCATCACCAGCAGCTCTTTTGTTGGCTCGTACCCGGCCACCTCTAACGCCATGCGTTCGAACGACTCCGGGGCATTCTTCGGGTATAGAAACTTGGGCTTCATGCCGTGCCGAAGACACCAATCGCGCAGATCATCGCGCTGAATGAAGAGCCTTTTGTCATTCTCTAACTGTGAAAGCTGAAGTCTGTACCGCTCGTCATCATCATGGGCAGCGGCCTTCAGACGATTTATCCAATCGATGTATAGGGCGCCCAGTGGATTAAGCGCATTTTCGAGGTGCGGCACATAGCGGCCGGTTTTTTCATACACCAGTGCGCGGGCCGCCTCTTCAATGGTGAATTCCCGCAACGTGTCAAATGGCGTACCGCTATGCCCAAAAAGATTGTTTCCCGATGGTTCGTCGAGTTCTTCGTCGTTCATCACTGCGCCCCTTCGTGCGCCCTTCAGTGATAGGTGCCGCGCCGGCCGGGTGAAGGTGCCCGGTGTTCCCTCCGTCGAGGTAGGCGCGGCGTACTGCCCGGTTGATCGTCAGTTCATGCAGGATGCCCACGGATCGGCACGACGTTCGCCCCGCTCTTCACCTGGTCGAGCCAGTCGGCCCATTGCTGCATCATCTTCCGGCGCTCCGCCAGGTATTCGGCCTGGTGCGAGTACGCCCCGAAAACTTCTTTCCGCTCCCGGTGCGCCAACTGGCGGTCTATCACCTCGGGCCGCCATCCCAGCTCAAGCAAGGCGCCGGTTGCGGTTGCCCGAAAGCCTGAACCCGTCACTTCATCTCCGGCGTAGCCCATCGCCCGCAGGGCGCTATTCACCGTGCCGTCACTCATGGGGCGCCGCGGGTCGTTGCGGTTCGGGAAAACGAGGTCACGGAGGCCGGTTATCTCATGCAAATCCTTGAGCACGTCGACGGCCTGCGATGAAAGCGAAACCGTGTGCATTTCCTTCATCTTCATTCCGACAAGCCCGCGGCTGCGGTCACGCTCCGCCGGCACCACCCACACACCGGCCTGAAGGTCGATTTCCGCCCACCGTGCGCCCCGAAGCTCGCCAGGTCGAAGGAAGGTTAAGACCAGCAGGCGCACCGCGTTCTTGATCATCCTCGATACACGCACCGCATCCAGGCGGATGAAGAATTCACGCAGGTCCGCAGGGTAGAGCGCGGGCCGGTGCGTGACGGGTGCAGTCTTGACGGCCTTGTGTAGCCCCGCAGCGGGGTTGTTTTCGGCGCACCCGGTGGCGATCGCGTGAAGGAAAATATCGTTCGCCCGCTGCCGGACCCGCTTCAAGGTTTCCAGCGCCCCGCGGGCTTCAATCTTGCGAAGCACGGCCAGCAGTTCGGCAGAGCTGATTTCAGTAACCGGCCGGCGCCCAAGGGTGGGGAACAGGTCCTGTTCAAGGGAGGTGAGCACCTTTGCCGCGTAGGTATCCACCCACTCGTGACGCTTCTTTTCGTGCCACTCACGGGCCACGGCTTCAAAGGAGGTTGCCGCGGCCACCTTGCGGGCGATCTTTTCGACGCGGCGGGCTTCGGCCGGGTCAGTCCCGGCATCAAGCAGCCGCCGGGCCTCGTCCCGCTTCTGGCGGGCGGCCTTCAGGGAGATTTCGGGATAGACGCCCAGGGCAAGCGTTTTTCGCTTGCCGGCGTAGCGGTAATCGAAGCGCCAATACTTGGCACCAAGGGGCGAAACAACGAGGTACAGGCTTTTTTCGTCGGACAGCTTGAAGGCTTTCGCGCCGGGCTTGGCCTGCTTGCACTGGGTATCGTTGAGCATAAGACCCTCGCTAGTGACGGTACACAAGGCCGGTCTTTGTGACGGTACCGATTTATACCGTCGGATGTACCGTCAAAAACCGTGCGTTGTGGTGCAACGGGATGATACGCGATGGCATGCCCGGAAAATGAAAAAGCCCGCAACGGCGGGCTTTTTCGGGTGTTTCTGATGCTGCTTGATACTGCCTGAATCAGTATCTTGGTCCCCCCGACAGGAATCGAACCTGTATCTGGCGCTTAGGAGGCGCCCGTTCTATCCATTGAACTACGGAGAGAAGGCCGGCATTTTAGCCGGCCGGGGCCGCGAATGCCATGTCTGGCAGACCGATGCGGCAAGAAAAAACCGGCCGCACCGCGCCGGTTTCTTCTTGCGTCGCCGCGCAGCTCAATGCTTCACGACCCCGCCGTTCTCCGCCGGCTCGGCCGGCTGGGCGACGGCGACTTCGTCGGCCGGGGCCGCGGCGACCTCGGGCAGCGCTTCCGGCATCTTCTCCAGCGCGTGTTCGAGCACCTGGTCGATCCACTTGACCGGGATGATTTCGAGCGCGTTTTTGACGTTGTCCGGAATCTCGGTCAGATCCTTGACGTTCTCCTGCGGGATCAGCGCGGTGCGGATGCCGCCCCGCACCGCCGCCAGCAGCTTTTCCTTCAGGCCGCCGATGGGCAGGACTTCGCCACGCAGCGTGATCTCGCCGGTCATCGCGACATCGCAGCGCACCGGAATGCCGGTGAGCACCGACACCAGACCGGTGCAGATCGCGATGCCGGCGGACGGGCCGTCCTTGGGAATCGCGCCTTCCGGTAGGTGGATGTGGATGTCGGACTTCTGGTAGAAATCCTCCTGGATGCCGAGCGACTTGGAACGGCGGCGCACCACCGACAACGCGGCCTGGATCGACTCCTGCATCACGTCGCCGAGCTTGCCGGTGGTCATCACCTTGCCCTTGCCGGGCAGCGCGACCGCTTCGACGGTGAGCAGTTCGCCGCCGACTTCGGTCCACGCCAGGCCGGTCACCTGGCCGATCTGGTTTTCCTTCTCGGCAACGCCGAAGGTGTACTTGTGCACGCCGAGGTACTTGTCGATGTTCTTCGCATTCACCACCACCTTGGCCCTGCGCTTGCCCAGCACCAGCGCCTTGACGACCTTGCGGCAGACCTTCGACACCTCGCGCTCGAGCCCGCGCACACCCGCCTCGCGGGTGTAGTAGCGGACGATGTCGCGGATCGCGTCCTCGGTGATCGACAGTTCCTCGCGCTTGATCCCGTTGTTCTTCATCTGCTTCGGAACGAGATAGCGCTGCGCGATGTTGACCTTCTCGTCCTCGGTGTAGCCCGACAGGCGGATCAGTTCCATCCGGTCGAGCAGCGGCGCCGGGATGTTCAGCGTGTTGGCGGTGGCCACGAACATCACGTCGGAGAGGTCGTACTCGACTTCGATGTAGTGGTCGACGAAGGTCGAATTCTGCTCGGGGTCGAGCACCTCGAGCAGCGCCGACGACGGATCGCCGCGGAAATCCTGGCCCATCTTGTCCACCTCGTCGAGGAGGAACAGCGGGTTGCGGACGGCCACCTTCGACATGTTCTGCAGGATCTTGCCGGGCATCGAGCCGATGTAGGTGCGGCGGTGGCCGCGGATCTCGGCTTCGTCGCGGACGCCGCCGAGGCTCATGCGCACGAACTTGCGGTTCGTCGCGCGCGCCACCGACTGGCCCAGCGAGGTCTTGCCGACCCCCGGAGGTCCGACCAGGCACAGGATCGGCGCCTTCAGCTTGTCGACGCGCTGCTGCACCGCGAGATACTCGAGGATGCGTTCCTTGACCTTCTCGAGGCCGTAGTGCTCCTTGTCGAGAATCTTCTCGGCTTCGGCCAGATCCTTGCTGATGCGCGATTTCTTCTTCCACGGCAGGCCGACCAGGGTCTCGATGTAGTTGCGCACCACGGTGGCTTCGGCCGACATCGGCGACATCAGGCGCAGCTTCTTGAGCTCGCCCTGGGCCTTCGCCATGGCCTCCTTGGTCATGCCGGCGGCCTTGATCTTCTTGTCCATCTCTTCGAGATCGGCGCCATCCTCGCCTTCGCCGAGTTCCTTCTGGATGGCCTTGACCTGCTCGTTGAGGTAGTACTCGCGCTGGCTCTTTTCCATCTGGCGCTTGACGCGGCCGCGGATGCGCTTTTCGACCTGCAGGATGTCGAGTTCGGTTTCGAGCTGATTGAGCAGCCGTTCGAGGCGCTCGCCGGCGTCGAACATCTCGAGGATTTCCTGCTTCTGCTCGAGCTTGAGCGGCAGGTGCGCCGCGATCGTGTCGGCCAGCCGGCCCGGCTCCTCGATACCCGACAGGGAGCTGAGGATTTCCGGCGGAATCTTCTTGTTGAGCTTAACGTACTGGTCGAACTGGCTGATGATGGCCCGGCGCATGGCCTCGACCTCGTTGTCCGGCGTTTCGGCAGCCGGCATCGGCTGGGCCTTGGCGACGAACAGGGTGCGCAGGTCTTCGACCGACAGCACGCGCGCGCGCTGCACGCCTTCGACCAGCACCTTCACGGTGCCGTCGGGCAGCTTCAGCATCTGCAGGATGTTGGCGATACAGCCGAGGTCGTAGAGGTCTTCGGCGGAGGGCTCGTCCTTGGCGGCGGATTTCTGCGCCACCAGCAGGATGCTCTTGCCGGCCTCCATGGCGTTCTCGAGCGCCTTGATGGACTTGGGGCGACCCACGAACAGCGGGATCACCATGTGCGGGAAGACCACCACATCGCGTAGCGGGAGCAGCGGCAGTTCGATCTGGTCTTCGGGGAGGTCAAGCGTGCTCGACATGATTATTCCTTTAAAGGCACTAAGGCCCCATATGGGGCCTCAGCGACATCAATTCAAGCAGTCCGGAGAAAAACTTCTGCTCGATGTCAGTTGGAGCCGGAGACCTTGGGCTGATCGGCGTAGATCAGGATCGGCTGGGTGCCGCCGTCGATCATGCCTTCGTCAATTACTACTTTGGACACATTCTCCATCGACGGCAACTCATACATGGTGTCGAGCAGCACGCCTTCAAGGATCGAACGCAGACCGCGGGCCCCGGTCTTGCGCTTGAGCGCCCTGCGCGCGATGGCCTGGAGGGCGGCCGGACGCACCTCGAGTTCGACGCCTTCCATCGAGAACAGTTTCTGGTATTGCTTGATCAGTGCGTTCTTCGGTTCGACGAGAATCTGGATCAGCGCATCCTCGTCGAGCTCCTGCAGGGTCGCGACGACCGGCAGACGGCCGATCAGCTCGGGGATCAGGCCGAACTTGATCAGATCCTCGGGTTCGACGTTGCGCAGGGATTCCGAGAGATTGCGGCTCTCGCGGCTCTTCACCTCGGCACCGAAACCGATGCCGACCTGCTCGGTACGGTTGCGGATCACCTTGTCGAGACCGTCGAAGGCGCCGCCGCAGACGAACAGGATGTTGGTCGTGTCGACCTGCACGAAGTCCTGGTTCGGGTGCTTACGGCCGCCCTGCGGCGGAACCGACGCGATGGTGCCCTCGATGAGCTTGAGCAGGGCTTGCTGCACGCCTTCGCCGGAGACGTCGCGGGTGATCGACGGGTTGTCGGACTTGCGCGAGATCTTGTCGATCTCGTCGATGTAGACGATGCCCTGCTGCGCCTTGTCCACTTCGTAGTCGCACTTCTGGAGCAGCTTCTGGATGATGTTCTCGACGTCCTCGCCGACGTAACCGGCTTCGGTCAGCGTCGTCGCGTCGGCCATCACGAAAGGCACGTTGAGCAGGCGGGCCAGAGTCTGGGCGAGCAGCGTCTTGCCGGAGCCGGTGGGGCCGACCAGCAGGATGTTGCTCTTCGACAGCTCGACGTCGTCGTGGGTCTTGGAGAGATGGCGCAGGCGCTTGTAGTGGTTGTACACCGCCACCGAGAGGATGCGCTTGGCCGCCTTCTGGCCGATCACGTACTGGTCGAGGATGTCGCTGATCTCCCTGGGCGACGGCAGTTCGCCCTTCGTACCCTTGGCGCTGCCGGTATCAGCAGTAATTTCATCGCGAATGATGTCGTTGCAGAGCTCGATGCATTCATCGCAGATGAACACCGACGGACCCGCGATCAGTTTGCGGACCTCGTGTTGGCTCTTGCCGCAGAACGAGCAATACAGGAGCTTCTCGCCGCTCGTTTTCTTGTCCGCCATTACTGCCCTTTCTCTCTGTGCTGGATGCTAGGGAACGATCAAGCCGCGTCGGCGCGGCTGGAGAGGACCTTGTCGACCAGGCCGTAGCGCACGGCTTCTTCGGCCGACATGAAGTTGTCGCGGTCGGTGTCGCGCTCGATCGCCTCGACCGGCTGGCCGGTGTGCTTGGCCAGCATGGCGTTGAGCTTGGCACGCAGGGCGAGGATCTCGCGGGCGTGGATTTCGATGTCCGACGCCTGACCCTGGAAACCGCCGAGGGGCTGGTGGATCATGATCCGGGAGTTGGGCAGCGAGAAACGCTTGTCCTTCGCGCCGGCCGCCAGCAGGAAGGCGCCCATGCTGGCCGCCTGCCCGATGCACAGCGTGCTCACGTCCGGCTTGATGAACTGCATGGTGTCGTAGATCGCCATGCCGGCCGTGACCGAACCACCCGGGGAATTGATGTAGAAGAAGATGTCCTTGTCCGGATTCTCGGATTCAAGGAACAGCAGCTGAGCGACGATCAGGTTGGCGGTCACGTCGGTGACCGGCCCCACCAGAAACACCACCCGCTCCTTGAGAAGGCGCGAGTAGATGTCGTAGGACCGCTCGCCTCGACCGCTCTGCTCGACCACCATCGGGATCAGGCCGAGGCCGACCGGGTCCCAGTCACTGCGCGAAAACGGGGGTGTCATCGGATTCATTTACCGTCGCTCTCCGCGGCATTAAGCCGCATTACCCATCAGCTCGTCAAAAGAAATGGCCTTGTCGGTCGTCCTGGCATTGCTGACGACCCACGCCACCACGTTGTCCTCGATCACCAGCGCTTCGGCCTGGGCCAGGCGCTGGGGCTGGGAGTAGTACCAGCTCACCACTTCGCTCGGATCCTCGTAGCTGGCGGCGAAGTCTTCGATGGTGGCACGAATCTGCTCGGGCCTGGCGTGAAGTTCCTTGCTCTTGACGAGTTCCGACATGATCAGGCCGAGCTTGACGCGGCGCGCAGCCTGCTCGCCGAACCAGGCGGCGTCGATCGGCAGATCCTTGGTCTTCATGCCGCGGGCCTCGAAATCGCGCTTGGCGTTTTCAGCCAGTTGCTGGGATTCCTGGGTGACCAGGGCCTTCGGCACTTCGATCGGGTGGATGTCGATCAGCACGGTCATGACGCGCTCCTTGATCCTGGCCTGGATGCGGCGCTTCACTTCGCGCTCGAGGTTACCCTTCACTTCCTCGCGCATCTTGGCGACGTCGCCGTCGGCGATGCCGAGGGACTTGGCGAACTCGGCATCGACCTCGGGCAGCTGCGGCGCCTCGACCTTCTTCATCGCGACGTCGAACTGGACGGCCTGACCGGCCAGGTTCGCGGCGTGGTAGTCGGCCGGAAAACTCATGTCGAAAGTCTTGCTCTCGCCAGCCTTGAGGCCCAGCGCCGCCGTTTCGAAGTCCTTCAGCATCTGGCCGCCGCCGATCACGAAGGGGAAGTCGGCAGCCTTGCCGCCTTCAAATTCCTCGCCATCCTTGCGGCCGGTGAAATCGACGGTGACGCGGTCACCTTCCTGGGCGGCGCGGTCGACGGCAGCGAACGTGGTGCGCTGCTTGCGCAGGACATCCAGGGTCTGGTCCACTTCGGCTTCGCCGACTTCCAGTTGCGGACGCTCGACTTCCTGACTGCTGACGTCGGCGATCACCACTTCCGGGTAGACCTCGAAAACGGCCGTGAATTCCAGCGCGTCGGCGCTGGCGCCTTCCTTCGGCTCGATGTTGGGGTAGCCGGCGACGCGCAGGTTCTGGGCGCGGATCTGCTCGCCGAGCACGCGCTCGACCGCCGCACCGATGGCTTCGGAGCGGGCCTGCGGGCCGTAGTTCTGGGCGACCATGCGGAACGGCACCTTGCCCGGACGGAAGCCCGGCATCTTGACGGTGCGGGCCATCTGCTTCAGACGGACGTCCACATCCTTGTCGATTTCGGCCATCGGCACGGACATGTCGATACGGCGCTCGAGCGCGCTCACCACGGTTTCCTGGTTGCTCATGAAAATTCCCTGATCGGTCTTGACAATAACGCTTCACGAAACAGGCAGAAAATGCAGAGCAAGACGCGTGCCTTTCTGGTCCCGGCGCCCGTGAAGTCGTCGGAAAAACCTTTAGTCTAACACAGCCCGCCGGTCGGCTCGCAGCCCCCACGGCAATGCCGCGCCGCTGCGTGGTATTGACGCATCAAGCGTGAAAAACTCCCGCCTGCCCGGTGGAACTCCCCCGGCCTTTCGACTATCACATGGAATGAACCGGTTTCACTTCTCAGTCTTGACGGGACGACCACAAGCTTTCGAGGTGCTCAAGTCAACGATCTGCGTCACACGCCGTTTCCCATATAGAGTGGACGGCGAATCCGGCACCCGCCCCAGGTGCCCTGCTTCGGGAGACATCAGATGAGTATCTTCACCAGCTTCCAGACCCGTTACGAGTCGGCGCGGGAAGAGGAAATGTCGGTCCAGGAATACCTGGAACTGTGCAAGTCCGATCCGTTGGCTTATGCCACCTCGGCCGAGCGCATGCTGCGGGCCATTGGCGATCCGGAACTCGTCGACACCCGGCTCGATCCGCGCCTGTCGCGCATCTTTTCCAACAAGATGATCAAGATCTACCCGGCCTTCCGCGATTTCTACGGAATGGAAGAATCGATCGAGCAGATCGTGTCCTACTTCCGCCACGCGGCCCAGGGGCTCGAGGAAAAGAAGCAGCTGCTCTACCTCCTCGGCCCGGTCGGCGGCGGCAAGAGTTCGCTGGCCGAAAAACTGAAGAGCCTCGTCGAGAAGGTGCCGTTCTACGCGATCAAGGATTCGCCGGTGCACGAATCGCCGCTCGGCCTCTTCAACGTGACCGAGGACGGCGCGATCCTTGAAGACGACTACGGCATCCCGCGGCGCTATCTGGCCACCATCATGAGTCCGTGGGCGGTCAAGCGCCTGCACGAGTTCAACGGCGACATCACGCGCTTCCGCGTTGTGAAGCTGCGGCCCTCGGTGCTGCGCCAGGTTGCCGTCGCCAAGACCGAGCCGGGCGACGAGAACAACCAGGATATCTCGTCGCTGGTCGGCAAGATCGACATCCGCAAGCTGGAGCAGTATTCGCAGGACGATCCGGACGCCTACTCCTACTCCGGCGGCCTGTGCCTGGCCAACCGCGGCCTGCTCGAATTCGTCGAGATGTTCAAGGCGCCGATCAAGGTGCTGCACCCGCTGCTCACCGCCACGCAGGAAGGCAACTACAAGGGCACCGAAGGCTTCGGCGCGATTCCCTTCGACGGTATCGTGATGGCCCACTCCAACGAATCCGAATGGACGGCCTTCAAGAACAATCGCAACAACGAAGCCTTCCTCGACCGTATCTACACCGTCAAGGTGCCGTACTGCCTGCGGGTGTCCGACGAGGTGCGCATCTACGAGAAGCTGCTCGCCAACAGTTCGTTGTCGCAGGCGCCGTGCGCGCCGGACACCCTCAAGATGATGGCCCAGTTCGCGGTGCTGTCGCGGGTCAAGGAGCCGGAGAATTCCAGCCTCTTCTCCAAGATGCGGGTCTACGACGGCGAGAATCTGAAGGACACCGACCCGAAGGCCAAGAGCTACCAGGAATACCGCGACTACGCCGGCGTCGACGAAGGCATGAACGGGCTGTCCACCCGCTTCGCGTTCAAGGTGTTGTCCAAGGTCTTCAACTTCGACCACCGCGAGGTGGCGGCCAACCCGGTGCATCTGATGTACGTGCTCGAACAGCAGATCGCCCAGGAGCAATACCCGCCCGAGAACGAAGCCAAGTACCTGGCTTTCATCAAGGAGTTCCTCGCGCCGCGCTACGCCGAGTTCATCGGCAAGGAGATCCAGACCGCCTACCTCGAGAGCTACAGCGAGTACGGCCAGAACATCTTCGACCGCTACGTCACCTACGCCGACTTCTGGATCCAGGACCAGGAATACCGCGACCAGAACACCGGCGAGATCCTCGACCGCAACGCCCTCAACGACGAGCTCGAGAAGATCGAGAAGCCGGCCGGGATCAGCAACCCGAAGGACTTCCGCAACGAAGTGGTGAACTTCGTGCTGCGTGCCCGGGCCAAGAACAATGGCAAGAACCCGAGCTGGACCAGCTACGAAAAACTGCGCGCGGTGATCGAGAAGAAGATGTTCTCGAACACCGAGGATCTGCTGCCGGTCATCAGCTTCAACGCCAAGGCCAGCGGCGACGACCAGAAGAAGCACCAGAACTTCGTCAACCGCATGATCGAAAAGGGCTATACCGAGAAGCAGGTCCGCCTGCTGTGCGAGTGGTACCTGCGCGTCCGCAAATCGTCGTGACGATGCGTCTGCCGGCCTTCCGGGGCCGGCGGCACGCCAACAGTTCGAGAGGCCCGAATGGTCCGAATCATCGACCGCCGGTTCGACAGCAAGAACAAGAGCACTGTCAACCGGCAGCGATTCATGCGTCGCTTCAAGCACCAGATCCGCGAAGCCGTGGCCGACGCGATCGCCGGCCGCTCGATCAAGGATCTGGACAACGGCGAGAGCGTCTCCATCCCCGCCAGGGATCTGTCCGAGCCCCAGTTCCATCATGGCCGCGGCGGCATCTGGGAAACGATCTTCACCGGCAATGACCAGTTCTCGACCGGCGACCAGATCAACCGCCCGTCCGGTGGCGCCGGCGGCGGCACCGGCAAGGGCAAGGCCAGCAACGACGGCGAGGGCGAGGACGACTTCGTCTTCAACCTGTCGCGGGAGGAATTCCTCGACGTGTTCTTTGACGATCTGGCGCTGCCCAATCTGGTCAAGACCCAGCTCGCCCGCGTCCACGAATACAAGAGCCAGCGCGCCGGTTTCACCAACGACGGCACGCCGGCCAACATCAACGTCGTGCGCTCGCTGCGCGGCGCGCTGGGCCGCCGGCTGGCGCTCGGCGCCCCCTTCCACGGCCGCCTGCGCGAACTCCAGCGCCAGCTCGACGAACTGCTCGAAACCCGTCCCGACGACGACCCGGAGGTGATCCGCCTGAAGGACGAGATCGGCGTACTGCGCGCCAAGCTCGACGCAATTCCCTTCATCGACACCTTCGACCTGCGCTACAACAACCGGATCAAGGTTCCCAAGCCGACCACCCAGGCCGTGATGTTCTGCATCATGGACGTCTCCGGCTCGATGGACGAAGGCAAGAAATCCACCGCCAAGCGCTTTTTCATGCTGCTCTACCTGTTCCTCACCCGGACTTACGAGTACATCGAGGTGGTGTTCATCCGCCACCACACCGTCGCCAAGGAAGTCAACGAGGAGGACTTCTTCCACTCCCGCGAATCCGGCGGCACCGTGGTTTCCAGCGCCATCGAGCTGATGAAGGAAATCCTCCACCAGCGCTATGCCAACGGCGCCTGGAACGTCTATGGCGCCCAGGCCTCCGACGGCGACAACTGGGAGAACGACTCCCCCCACTGCCGCGAGCTGCT
>WBZX01000862.1_pt1 | contig 25239 bp, 21 predicted proteins | sample 5204211 | NCBI WGS metagenome assembly WBZX01 (sample SAMN12344362, study PRJNA552823) | activated sludge metagenome | biome: Activated sludge suspended growth; feature: Nitrification reactor; material: Wastewater; isolation source: activated sludge from nitrification reactor of wastewater... | reverse complement strand
CTCGATCTCCGAAACCAGCCGCGTGTCGTCACGGGCGACCAGCGTGACGGCCAGGCCCGAGGCTCCGGCGCGGCCCGTGCGGCCGATGCGGTGCACGTAATCCTCCGCGTTGAAGGGCACGTCGAAGTTGAACACCGCCGGCAGGTCGGCGATGTCCAGGCCGCGCGCCGCCACGTCGGTGGCCACCAGCAGCTCGACTTCGCCGCGCTTGAACGCTTCGAGCGACTTCAGCCGCTCGTCCTGGCTCTTGTCGCCATGCAGCGCGGCGGTCTTCAGGCCGTCGCGCTCGAACGAGCGCGCCAGCCGGGCGGCGCCCAGCTTGGAATTGACGAACACGATGGCCTGCGACAGCTCGCGGTCGCGCAGCAACTGGCGCACGACGGCGCGCTTGTCGTCGTCCGACACGCTGTAGAAACGCTGCTCCACCGTGGACGCTGTGGCATTGCGGGCGGCCACTTCCACGGTGACCGGGTCCTGCAGGTAGCTCTGAGCCAGACGGCGGATCTCGGGGGAGAACGTGGCCGAGAACAGCAGCGTCTGCCGCTGCTTGGGCAGGTACGACAGGATGCGCTGCAGGTCCGGCAGGAAGCCAATGTCCAGCATGCGGTCGGCCTCGTCGAGCACCACGTACTCCACCTGGTGCAGGGCGCAGTTCTTGGCCTCGATGTGATCCAGCAGGCGGCCCGGCGTGGCGATCAGCACCTCGACACCGGCCTTGAGCTCGGCCGTCTGCGGCTTCATGTCGACGCCGCCGAACACCACCAGGCTGCGCAGCTGGGTCTGCTTCGCATACTTGGCGACGTTCTCGGCCACCTGCACCGCCAGCTCGCGCGTGGGCGTGAGCACCAGAGCCCGCACCGGGTGCCGCGCAGGCGAGGTGCTCGGGTTCTCGTGCTTCATCATCTTCTGCAGCAGTGGCAGCGTGAACGCCGCCGTCTTGCCCGTGCCTGTCTGGGCAGCGCCCATCACGTCACGCCCGTCCAGCACGAACGGGATGGCCTTGGCCTGGATCGGCGTCATCGACAGGTAGCCGCTGTCGGCCACGGCCTTGAGCAGCTTGGAGTCGAGGGCGAGGGTGTCGAAGCGGGCGGGTTCGACGGGCGGGGTTTCGGGGTTCACCCGGGGATTATCCCTCGCGGGGCGGACGGGTCGGGCGGACGACCAGCCAACGGGGGGACTTGAAGCGGACGATGCGCCAGTACAGAAAGAGGTAAACGAGGCCGAAGGCCAAGATGAAACCCAGCTGAATCGGGGTGCTGTCATAGAACAGCATGGCTGGCACGACCGACAAAGAGCACAGTAGCCAAAGGTATGGAGACGTCATGGAGTTGCGACGCGTCAGCTCTCGCGCCGTGCGCTCCCCGGCAGCCCACCTCATGAACCGACGGTAGATCAAGCTGTGCAGGTGAGCGCCGTCGGGCATGCCGATGGGTCGCCCACGGAGCCACTTGCGCCGATAGATTGAAAACAACGTCTCGAACACCGGGTAGATGCACAGCAGCAGCGGGAACATCGGGGACACGCCAGGGTGTCGCTGCAGCATCAGGATCGACAGTTCTGCCACGTAGAAGCCAAGAAAATAAGCCCCACCGTCACCCAGAAACACCAACCCGGCGGGGAAGTTCCAGACGAAGAACCCGAACAGCGCCGCGATGCCGATGAGCGAAAGCAGCGCAATGGTCGAGTCGCCAAGCTCGAAAGCCACGTAAGCGATGCCGGCGAGCATCAACGCCACGCACATGGATGCCAACCCATTGAAGCCGTCGATGATGTTGACGGCGTTGGCGACCCCCGCCACAACGAAGACCGAGACTACGAACGCCCCTGCGCCGAAACCCACCAGCCAGTCCAGGCCGATCAGGTCGGTCCTCTTGATGGCGGCGTCGACCAGCAGATATGCCAGCGCGGCCGACACGGCCGTAAAGAACAAACGCCTGCGCGGACTCTGAGACTTGGTGAGGTCCTCGGCCAGACCGCTGAGAAACGCCGGCAGACCGGCCACAAGCAGAAGCGCAGCCAGACCGGTTTCGATGCGGCCCAGCACGGCACCCAGAGCCGCGGCAAGAACAACTCCCAGGAAGATGCCCAGCCCGCCGACACGAGGCACCGGACGCGAATGAAACTTCTGAGGGCCAGACAGGTCGTGATCGCCAGCAGATTTGGCAATGCGCGGCGCTATGCGGACGACCGCCAGTGTCACCAGGAATGCGACGGAGAACGCCACGGCAAGCATCCACATGGCGCGAGAGTGTAGTGACGCTCAGGGCTCCAAGCTTGGTTCACGTGGGCAGATGTCGTGTCTTGCGCCCGCGGTCCCCTAGAATCCTGGACCCCCGGAAGCAGAAGCGCCGCAGTTCCGTCCGAAACAGGCACCGGGGCTTACACGCAACTTCAGATTCAAACTTGAAGGCACCGATGTTCGAGACCGTGCAACGCTTGGCAGCTTCCATGCTGTGCGTCGGATCACTGTTGATGGCCGTGCAGCCACCGGTTCGAGCGCAAACAGGCGGTACTACGGCTGCATCGGCCGAGCCTGCCGGTGGACCCATCCGGCTGCGCCAGCCTCTGCCGTCGGCGGCAGCCGCAAGTTCGCCAGCGTTCGCAAAACCAGGCGCAGATTCAGCGGGTCGCGAACCCCATCAAGGTCAAAAGCCATTTTCGGAGCCCACGGAGTTCGAGCAACATGTGCAGCGGATCGTGGGGGCCACCCCCTTGATCCGTCGTTTCGGCACGGAACTCATGGCGGAGCAGAGCACTGAAAGTTTCGACGCCGCGCCGCTGGTGCCTGCCGACTATCTATTGAAACCAGGCGACGAGCTGCTCCTGACGCTCTGGGGATCGGTCGACGCCGACATGCGGCTTCAGGTGGACCGCAGCGGTCGCGTCACGATCCCTCGAGTGGGGCCAGTAGCCTTGAGCGGCGTGCGATATGCGGACCTGCCAGGCGTGCTGACGCAGCGGGTATCGCAGGTGTTCCGCAACTTCCAGTTGTCCGTCTCCCTGAGCCAGCTTCGTGGCCAGCGGGTCTACGTGACGGGCTTCGTGAATCGGCCGGGCGCCTACGTGGTGAGCGGCCTGTCATCGGTGGCTCAGGTCTTGCTGGCGGCCGGGGGGCCTTCCACCGCGGGAAGCTATCGAAACATCGAAGTGCGCCGCGGCAAGGACCGCATTGCAACCCTTGACCTTTACGACATCCTCATGCGGGGAGATCGATCGTCTGATCGCGTGCTGCAAGGCGACGACGTGGTTCACGTGGGCCCCGTGGGGGGACAGGTCGCGGTGATCGGCAGCGTCAATCGTCCCGCGATATTCGAAATGAAGCCGCAGGAGACGCTGGGCGACCTGCTGTCCATGGCAGGTGGGCTGGCCGCGGTTGCCGATCAATCCAGAGTCGCCCTGGAGCAAATCGATGACCGGGCCAGCGTCCGCATCGTGCAGGTGTCTTTGCCCCAGGGGGCGAGCACCAGGCTGGCGCAGGGTACGGTGGTGCGCGCGTTCAGTGCAGTGGACGTGGCCTTGCCGGTGCAGCGCCAGAACAAGCGCGTGCGCGTGGAAGGTGAAGTGGTCCGCCCCGGTGAGTACGTTTTGCCACCCACCAGCACGGTAGGAGATGCCCTGGCAGCCGCCGGTGGTCTGACACCTGGCGCGTTCGTGTTCGGCACCGAGTTCAGCCGGGAAAGCGTTCGCCTGAACCAGCAACAGAACTACGACCGTGCTTTGCGGGACCTGGAGACCGAGCTGGCGCGGGCCGGCACCACCCAGCGCGCGACCATCGCTGCAGATGAAGTGGCGGCACAGGCTGCGAGAACTCAGGGCAACGAGCGTCTGTTGGCGACCTTGCGCAGCTTGAAGCCCAATGGCCGCATCGTGCTCCAGTTGGAGCCCAGCAGCCGCGACCTGCCCTCTCTGACGCTGGAAGACGGCGACAGGCTGTACGTGCCTTCACGGCCGACGACCGTTGGAGTGTTCGGGTCAGTATTCAACGGCGGCAGCTACCTGCACGGCGAAGGCCGCACGTTGAGCGATTACCTGGGGCTCGCTGGAGGGCCCACAAGAGGTGCAGATGCGTTCAGCACCTTTGTGATCAGAGCCAATGGCAGTGTGGTGAGTCGGCAGCAGGAAAGCGGATGGCTAGCGGGCAAGAGTTCGTTGTTGGAAATGCGCGCCGAGCCTGGCGACACCGTGTTCGTCCCGGAAGAACTTAACAAGACCACCTTCATCCAGAACGCGAAGGACTGGACTCAGATCCTCTATCAGTTCGGCCTGGGAATTGCCGGCCTTGTTTCGGCGTCGAGGTAAGTGGGAATGCTTGAGCAACCCGTAGCTTTCGAACGAACCGACGAGGAAGACTTCGGCGCACTCGACGTGATCGTGCCGCTGGCCCAGCACTGGGTGCTGTTGGTTGTCGGTAGCCTGCTCGCAGGGGCACTGGCCTTGGGAATCGCTTTCGTGATCCCCAAGACATACACGTCGCGAATCGTCTTTCTTCCGCCGCAGCAACAGCAAAGTGCCGCCGCTTCGGCTTTGGCTCAACTGGGTTCACTGTCGGGATTGGCCGGAGCGGCCGCAGGCATCAAGAGTCCGGCTGATCAGTACGTGGCTTTGCTCCAGAGCACGACAGTAGCCGATCGCCTGATTGATCAGTTCAACCTCATGCAGGTCTACGACCAGGAGTTCCGGTTCATCGCGCGAAAGGAGTTGGCCCGCAACTCTCGAATTTCGCTTGGCAAGAAGGACGGCTTGATCACGGTCGAGGTGGACGACGGCGATCCTCAACGTGCAGCGGACATCGCCAACCGCTATGTTGACGAGTTGCGACAGATGACTGGTCAGCTTGCCCTTACCGAAGCTCAGCAAAGGCGCACGTTCTTTGAGCGACAGCTCGTGCAAACCCGGGATCGGCTCACGACGGCCCAGCAGAATCTGCAGTCCAGTGGCTTCTCCCAGGGGGCCCTGAAGGCGGACGCTCGTGCGTCGGCCGAGAGCTATGCGCGGCTGCGTGCCGAGACTACAGCGGCCGAGGTTCGGCTGCAGGCCTTGAGGAGATCGCTGGCTGACAGCACGCCAGAGGTGCAGCAGGCTCTGACCACATTGGGCGCGCTGCGTAACCAGTTGGGCAAGGTGGAGGAGACTGGAGACCTCGCCGTAGGGCCCGACTATGTCGGCAAGTTCCGGGAGTTCAAGTACCAAGAAACTCTGTTCGACCTGTTTGCAAGGCAGTACGAGTTGGCGCGCGTCGACGAGAGCCGTGAAGGGGCTCTGATTCAGGTCATCGATCCAGCAACCCCTGCCGAGTGGAAGAGCAGCCCGAAACGGGCCTTGATTTCGATTGTCGCGGCTCTGTGTACTCTGGTGGCACTGGTCGTTTACGTGCTTTCGCGAGATGCATTGCGCAAGGTAGCTGCGAACCCAAGAACCGCCGCACAACTGGCCGAACTGCGGGCAGCCTTTGCGCGTCGTTGAGCGACGCGCAACCCGACAACCAGCAACCGCGTCGCTGCTGTGCCCGATCCATGGCATTGATGAGTCAAGCGGATTCCTCAATCTTGCCGTTGTCCCGGGTGTCCTTCGCAACCGATCATGAAAACCCCAACGGGACTCGAAAATCTGGAGTCCCGCAATGACGAGTCAAACCGGTTTGAACACTCTGCGAAGTGGGGGCACCAAGAACGTCGCCGTGTTGGTGAACCAAGCCTGGGTGGCTTGGAAGTTCAGATCGCGCCTGATGCTGCACTTGCGCTCAGTGGGCTATCGAGTCGTTCTCCTCACCGACTTCAGTGCAGGGCGACACGCATTGGAAGAGGTCTGCGATGAACTCGTGCATGTACCGATGGCTGCAACCCGAATAGCACCATTGGAAGACCTACGCACTTTTCGGCAGTATCAGCGCGAATTCAGGAGGCTTCAGCCCTTGGCGGTGCTGAGTTTCACCATCAAACCCAACATCTACGGCGCTCTTGCAGCGCATCGCACGGACGTTCCGGTCATCGCAAACGTGACCGGGCTCGGCTCCATCAAGGGTCGAGGGGGCCTTGTGGGCAGTGTGGTGAAGTTGCTCTACCGCTGGGCCTTGCGCAAGGACAGCTGGGTGTACTTCCAGAACTCCCAAGACGCGGCTGAGATGCGTGCGATGGGCGTAGTGCCGGAAGGTCGATGGTCCGTCCTGCCCGGATCAGGCGTGGACATCGATCACTATCGGCCGGCCATGCGTTCGACGGAGTCGCGGCCCATGCGCTTCTGCATGCTGGCCCGACTGCTGCGAGACAAGGGAGTGGTGGAGTTCGCAGAGGCCGCTCGCCAAGTCAAGGAAGCTCGTCCTCATGTGGACTTCGAGCTCTGGGGCATCCTCGACAAGAACGACTTCCGTTGTGTCACTTCCGACGAGATACTTGCTTGGGAAACCGAGGGGCTACTCTCCTTTCGCGGCGAGGCACGCGATGCGCTGCAGGCCTTCTCTGCAGCAGACGCCGTAGTCTTGCCCTCGTACTATCCGGAGGGGCTGCCACGCACACTCCTCGAGGCTGGCGCCATGGGTCTACCGTCGATCACCACCGACACCCCCGGTTGCCGAGACGCAGTGGTGGACGGTGTGACGGGCTTGCTCTGCGCACCGCGAGACGTGGGGTCACTTGCCAAGGCGATGCTCAAGGTCGCCGACATGAGCACGGAAGAACGCGCGAACATGGGCTCAGCTGCGCGAGAGCGAGTGTTGAGCCACTTCGACGAGAAGTTGGTACTTCATGCGTACTCACAGAAGCTGGTCGAAGCAGCCGGTCTGCCGATCAGCCTGGGGGAACGCAGTGCTCGTGGAGCCCTCTGAAACCATGCGCATCCATATCGTTTTAGCCGCACAAAACGCCGGCTGGGTGATCGGCAAGATGGGTCACCGGCTCGCCGATGGACTTCGTGCCGATGGTCACTCGGTCTCGGTAAGTGACTCGCCGGACCCGAGTGCCGAAGTCAATCACTGGATGAGTTTCGCTTTTGCCGACGGTTGCTCGCAGACACTAAACACAATGTTCGTCACCCACGCCGACGACCCGTTTAAGGTCAGGCTCATCCGAGAGAGGTTGACCGGACCGATCGACTTGGCGCTTTGCATGTCTCCGCACGCTGCCGAAGAACTGGCGGGCTTTGGTGTGCCGAGCGAGCGCCTGTGGCACGTGCTTCCTGCAATCGACGAACCGCTAGCCCCGCGGCGCGTCGTCATCGGCATCACCACCCGCGTGTATGACGATGGGCGCAAGCGCGAGAGGTTCCTGCAACGCCTGGCGGATGAAATGGGTCTTGATGCATTCCACTTCCAGATCTTCGGTGCCGGGTGGGACTCCGTTGCGTCGAAACTTCGTGGGGCGGGCGCGCAGGTGGATCTCGACGCAGGTACCGAGGACTGGCAAGGCGACTACGTTCGCATGCAGGCGGCGATACCGAACTTCGACTACTACCTTTACATGGGAATGGACGAGGGATCGCTCGGCACGCTCGATGCGGCTTCTGCCGGAGTACGGACAATTGTCACTGCTCAGGGCTTCCACCTTTCGATTCCAGGCGGCATCGACCACCCGTTCGTCACTTACGAAGAGATGCGGGACGTTTTTTGTGGCATCGATGCACGCCTTCGGCAGCGCACCGGCGCCTACGCACATTGGTCATGGGCCAGCTATGCACGCGAGCACGCTGCGATCTGGAAGGCCATGATCCAACATCGTGGAAGACCTGTGCCGCGTGCGGAACTGGAGGTTGCCACTATGCGCCATTCGAGTGCTCCGAGGGCTGAATCACCCGCCAGTCATGGCAAGATCGCAACTCGCAATCTGCGCTTCTACCTGCGCTCCTTCGAACCGAAACGCATCAGGGGCGGCATCGCGAGGCTGCGCTGGTTGCAGCCTTTGCGAAAAGTCCTCAAGCGCTGAGACGTCCGACTATGAAAAAAGCCTTGATCACCGGTGTCACCGGCCAAGATGGAGCCTATCTTGCGGAGTTTCTCCTGCGCAAGGGTTACGCGGTTCATGGCGTCCGCCGACGCTCGTCGTCTTTCAATTCCGGTCGTATCGACCATCTCTACCAGGATCCTCACGAAAGCGACAGCAACAAGCTGATACTTCACTACGGTGACATGACCGATTCCAGCAGCCTCGTGCGCGTGGTGGAGGAAGTGCAGCCCGACGAGGTCTACAACCTGGCAGCCCAGAGCCACGTGGCAGTCTCCTTTGAGGAGCCGGAGTACACCGCAAACTCCGACGCGCTCGGTGTTCTGAGACTGCTGGAGGCCATCCGCATTTGCGGCCTGGCCACGAAGACCCGCTTCTATCAGGCATCCACCTCCGAGCTATATGGAAAGGTGCAGGAGATACCGCAGCGCGAAACCACTCCTTTCTATCCGAGATCGCCATACGCAGTCGCGAAGCTCTACGGCTACTGGATCACCGTGAACTATCGTGAGGCGTATGGCATGTATGCATGCAATGGAATTCTCTTCAACCATGAGTCGCCGATCCGAGGCGAAACCTTCGTCACCCGAAAGATCACGCGAGCGCTGGCGCGCATCAAGCTCGGTACGCAGTCGTGCCTTTACCTCGGCAATCTCGACGCCAAGCGGGATTGGGGACACGCGAAGGACTATGTCGAAATGCAATGGCTGATGCTGCAGCAGTCGTCGCCCGCAGACTTCGTCATCGCTACTGGCGTGCAGCGAAGCGTTCGCGAGTTTGTCGACATGGCCGCACGTGAACTCGATATGGGCATCGAATGGCGCGGCCAGGGCGCAGAAGAAAAAGGCTTCGATCCGGACGGGCGGTGTGTTGTGGCCGTCGACCCCGGCTACTACCGACCGGCCGAAGTGGAAACGCTTCTGGGCGATGCCACCCGCGCACGGGAGAAGCTGGGCTGGAAACCTCGCACGGATCTGCAGGAACTCGTCACAGACATGGTGCGAAGCGACTTCGCAGAAGCGAAGGCCGAGATGGAGTCTTCCCTTCAACGTCGCCGCACACTTTTCTGACGGTCAGTGCCATGAGTCCTCCCATCGAGATCATCAAATCTGCCGCTGGCGTGGAGTTGGCTTACATCGTCAAGGCGGACTGGAAGCCCGACCGGAGCGAGTTTGTCACTCCGGACAATTTCGGACTTCAAATGGGGATGATCGTTTACGGCAAAGGGCAGGCGATCCCAGCTCACGTCCACCTCCCGATCACCCGACAGGTGCATGGGACGACGGAAGTAGTCACCGTGCGCAGCGGCGCATGCGAAATCGACATCTACGACGACGGAAGAAACTTCGTGGTCTCGCGCAGCCTCGCGCTTGGCGACACCGTGATGCTGCTGGGAGGAGGCCATGGCTTCCGCATGACCGAAGACACTGTGCTCTTCGAGGTGAAGCAGGGGCCATATGCCGAGGGCAAGGACAAAGAGAGGTTTTGAGTGATTCCCGTCAATGAACCCTGGCTGCAGGAAGAAGACCTGGCGTCCCTGGTGGAGTGTTTCCAGTCAGGGTGGATCTCCTCCACAGGCCCTTACCTGGAACAGTTCGAGAATGCATGGGCTGCCTATTGCGGCGTGCGGCATGGCATCGCGGTGTCCAACGGCACGACGGCCCTTCAGGTGGCCGTGGAGGCTGTTGGTGTTGGCCAAGGTGATGAAGTCATCATGCCAAGCTTCACCATCATTTCCTGCGCTTCTGCGGTTGTGAGAGCCGGGGGCACCCCTGTGCTCGTCGATTGCGACCCGGTGACCTGGTGCATGGACATCGAGCAGGTACAAGCCAGCATCACCACGCGCACCAAGGCGATCATGGTTGTCCACATGTACGGCCATCCGGTCGACATGGACCCTTTGCTTGAGCTTGCGCGCGAGCGCGGCCTGAAGGTAATCGAGGACGCCGCTGAGGTGCATGGTGCGGAATATCTGAGCGGTCGAGGCACGGCCAGCCAGACTTGGCGGCGCTGCGGAAGTATGGGTGATGTTGCGACGTTCAGCTTCTTCGCAAACAAGCTGATCACGACCGGCGAGGGTGGCATGGTCATTACCGACGACGACGAGATCGCCCGCCGTTCGCGCTCTTTGCGCAACCTTTGCTTCCAACCGAAGCGTCGCTTTCTGCACGACGAGCACGGCTACCAGTTCCGCATGACCAACCTGCAGGCTGCTGTAGGGTTGCGTCAGATCGACCGCATGGACGCCATCATGGACCGCAAGCGTTGGGCAGCGGCCGAGTACACCCGGCGGCTGAAGCGGCACTCCTGCCTGCAATTGCCTGCGCAGCAGAGTTGGGCCCGCAGCGTGTATTGGGTGTACGGCATGGTGTTGGCCGACGATGTGCCATTCGACGCGCACGGATTCGCTAGGCGACTTGCTGACCGTGGCGTCGAGACGCGCCCGTTCTTCCTCGGCATGCACGAGCAACCCGTTTTCCATCGCATGGGACTCTTTGGCGGCGAGAGTCATCCCGTGACCGAGCGAATTGCGCGCCGTGGGCTCTATGTGCCGTCCGGCCTTGCAGTGACCCAGGCGCAAATCGACGAGGTTTGCGTGGCCGTCGACCAGATACTGGAGACAGCATGACCGCTTCGGTGTTCAACAGCGACTATGCCAAGGGTTACGACGCGCTGTACCGCGAGAAGGACTATCGGTCAGAGGTCGACTTGATCGAAGGTGCGCTCGGGCTGTTGGGGCGCAATGTGAAGCTGCTCGACGTGGGATGTGGGACCGGCGGGCATGCGATCGAGCTGGCGCGTCGGGGCCACGTCGTCACCGGCGTGGACCTGTCTGCGCAGATGTTGGTGTCAGCGCGCCTAAAGGCCGAAGCCGCGCCCGGTGCTGCGTCCCGCCTGCGGTTTCTCGAGGGTGATGCGCGATCCTTCACCGTCGACCCTGGGGGTGCCACCTTTGACGCGGCAGTGATGATGTTCGCTGTGATCGGCTACCTCGAGCGCAATGAGGACGTCATAGCCGCGCTCCGTCGGGTCCGGGCTCATCTCCTGCCGGGGGGACTCTTCCTATGCGACTTCTGGTGGGGACCGGCGGTGCTGGCGCAACGCCCTGGAGATAGGGTTCGCGTCGTGGAGGACGGTGGAGACAGGTTGCTTCGCGCTACTCGCACCCACCTGGACACCCTGCGCAACACTGCGGACGTGCACTTTGATCTGTTTCGCTTTTCCGCCGTCAGGGGAACAGTGCAGTCCAGCGAGACGCACCGCATGCGTTACTTCTTCGGGCCCGAGCTGGAGTTGCTTCTGGGCGCTGCCGGCCTACGCCTGGAGCGGCTATGTCAATTCATGAAGCTCGACGAAGCGCCCACCGACGACAGCTGGAACGCGATGCTGGTCGCCCGCGCCATCTGACCGATTTTTCAACTACTAGTGACACGGGGCTCGGGATATGGGGCTGAAGAGAAAGATTTGGCGGAGAGTCCGTCGCGTCCTGCCGGTGATCGGCGAGGCGTTCGCCGCGCCGTCTATCAAGCAGGCGCTCATTGATCAGGAGATCCGTGCCCTCAAGGCCGATCTGCAGGTTCGCACTCCACGGAACCCGGCACTGCATGGATTCAAGGTCTACAGTCAGGTCGACGAGGACGGCATCATCGAGTCGATATTCGAGCATCTGGGTGGCGGCTCGAGCTTCATCGAGCTTGGGTGCGGAAACGGCTCGGAGAACAACACCCACTACCTTGCTCTGAAGGGGTGGAGTGGCGTGTGGGTCGACGGCAGCAGCGAGAACATCCGCAGCATCGCAGAGTCCATTCCACTCGAGTCGCCCCGGCTGCTGGTGGAACAGATGTTCATCACACGCGACAACATCGTGCAAGCAATGCAGCAATGGATCCAACGGCTTGGCGGCGCGCCGGATCTCCTCAGCCTCGACATCGACGGCAACGATGCCGCAGTGCTGGACAGGATTCTCACGACGGTGAAGCCGCGTGTCCTGGTGCTCGAGTACAACGGCAAGTACCCGCCGCCACTGAAGCTATCCGTCGCCTACAACCCGACGCATGGCTGGGCGGGAGACGACTACTATGGCTCGAGCCTGCAGGTGTTCATCGATCAACTCGAGGGCGAGTACCGCCTTGTGTCGTGCGGCCTGTCTGGCGCCAATGCCTACTTTGTGCGAAGCGACCTGGCGGAGTCTTTCGCTGCCTATCCGGCGAAAGACATCTACATGCCCGCGCGTCACCATCTGATCCAGCGAAAGGGAGCCGGCGAGGCATCGCTCAAGCACCTTCGAAATGTGCTGATGAGCTGAGGAAGAAGGCCGGGTGATGGCTGGATCGCTGCGCCGCAACGCGGTCTGGCAACTTCTTCAGACGGTGTGCGGAACCGGGACAGAGTTGCTCATCGTCCTGGTGCTCGCCGCGGCACTTGAGTCAGCGGCGTTCGGCCGCTATGTCGTGGCGCTGAGCCTGTCCAAGCTGGTGTTCCTATTGTTCGAAGGACGCCTGCACGAGTTCCTCACGCCCAAACTATCGCGGTACCTCGGGCGCAGTGCCTACGGCGCCTGGATGTGGACCCGCTGGTCTCTCCGGGCCGAACTGCTGCTGAACCTGGCCGGGTTCATCGCCTGCTGTGTGGTCGCGTTGGCGGCGCCTGCCGTTTCCTCGCAGTTCGACATGCATTTGCTGCTTGCAGCAGCTGCCTACAACGGCGCCAACACCTTTCTCAAGTTCTCCAGCCTCGCCGTGCTTCGCTGCCTGGGCGAGATTCGCGTGGCCGCTGCCGTGTCCATCGTGGCGGGGGCGTTGAAGCTCAGCACGCTTGCACTAGCGTTGAAGGCCGACTGGAATGTGCCGACGCTACTCGCTGTGCTGTCGGCTTTGGCGTTGACGGCGTCCCTGGTCCAGGCGCGGGTCGCCATCTTGCACCTTACCCGGCGAGCCGGTGCCGCGCTTCATCGCAAGACCCGACCCCTGCGCCCGAGCAACCGGAAATCCCAGAGAGCTCTCCTTGCCAGCAACTACGCCACTGGCCTAGTTGAAATGATGCATCGGGAGCTGGATGTGCAGATTGCGGCATGGTTGGCCGGCCCTGAGGTGGCCGGCCGTTATCGCCTGGCGAAGACCTTGGCCATGGTCATGCTTGAGGCACTCAACCCAGTGGTGCTGGTGCTCCTGCCAGATCTGTCGCGCCGTTTGGCCGGCGACACCTTCGACGCCACTGCCGACTTCGTGCGCAAGATCAGTCAGGGGCTCACGGCCATCGCGCTGGTCATGGCCGCTGCCGTGATACTTTCCACCATGGCTTATTTCCGTTGGATTGCCCCCCAGCAGGCTCAGGCCTTGATTCCATCGGTGATCCTGGTAGGAATTCTCACAGCCATTTCGCCCTGGATGTGGTGCCAGGCGCTCCTGGTCGCCGCGGGCCGGCCCCAAGATTACCTTAGGAGTTCTGCGGTGGGCGCGGCCTTGGCTTGTGCCAGTGCCTTAGTGCTGGCGCCTATTGCTGGAGCCACGGGCTCCGTCATCGCGTACGGACTGGGTCTGGTCGTCACCACGTCGCTGGCGCTCAAGGCGGCCCGGTCGATCCTCGGTTCGGGCACGCGAGGAGCGCCCTGATGCCGGCGGTCGCCTTCGTTTACGTGCTCCTTATGCCGTTCATGTCGGCATTGGCCCCGGCCGAATGGACGCCGCTCCCACTGCTGCTGCTCATCGTCGTGACACCCCTGCTGATCATCCGATCATCGCAAGCCGATCTGGCATTCGTGGCGCGACACGACTGGCCGTTTGCGTTGATGTTCTGCTGCGGATTGGCGGGAATTTTTTTTTCGACACTGCCGATGGGCATCAAGAACCTGAATTACAGCCTGGCCGTGCTCGTTTGCTATTTCTTCTTCTTCTTCATGGCGCGACGGCTACTGTGCGAGCGATCGGTGCGATGGGAACTGGTCGGGAGTTGCTGCCAGTGGTCGCTAGGCGTGCTGTCCGCCGGCGTGATCACGGAGTTCTACCTGGCGAGCTTCCATGGAATCTTCTTTGCGGACGTCATTCATTTCGCTCACAAGGACTTGACGATAGCCAACCTCGTGACAGCGGAGTTCAAGCGCCCTCGGGCCTTCGCCGCAGAGCCCGGTTTCACCGCTTTGGCCTACGAATGCCTGTGGCCGCTGACCCTGCTGGCACGTCGCCAGCGCTGGTGGCAGCACGCCGCCTTTGCAGTTGCCTTCCTGATGCTTGCCAGTGCAGCCGCCGTCGCCTGCTTGGGGCTCGCCCTTTCCATTGTCTGGGCAGCCGGCAGCCGTGACTGGCGATCGGCAGCGAAGTTTCTGCTGATGGTCCTTGCCGCGTTGGTCCCTCTGCTCGCCACCGAGGTCGGGCAAGAAGCCGCCTGGGTCGTTTTCGGTCGCAAGGTCGATGTGTCTGCGGCCGCCGAGTTCTATGGTGCCGAAGACGCTCGAACGCTCTTTGATCGCCTGAACAGTTACGACATCAGCTCCACTCTGCTGTTGGATCACCCCTTGGGAATCGGCTGGGGTTCGCTCGGTCAGGCATTCGCCGATCAGGTGAATCTGCCGGGCATTGGTCAACTCAACGGCAGCGGCCTGCTGAGCCTTTACCTGGACATCATCGTGGCCTCCGGCATCGCCGGTCTCTTCTTCTGGCTGTTGTTCATCGGCCTGAGGTTGCGTGTCCTGCTTGTGTCACGGGATCCCCGTGCGCGCTTGGTTGCCGTCGCACTTCTGTCGGTGGGTCTGCACCATATGTTCATTACCGAGATCCAGATTCCGTTCCTGTGGTTTGCGCTTGCACTGGCGGACAAGCTCTCGATACACATTCGGCACCAAGCAACAAGGCGCAGACTCACGGACTCCAAAGCTCCGCCCCCTCCTGCGTCGGCAGTACCAACGACCCGGCCCAACGTCGGGCTCGGCTAAGCTGGAGCCCGCAGCGGCTGACTACAGCTTCCTCAGGGACTTCATTCCGTCGATCATGACCAAGCTCATCTTCTTGCAGCTGAACGAACTGAACTTCGACGTCGTTCGTCAATACGCTGTCCGCCATAGCCTTCCCAGCTTCTCACGCCTCCTGTCCGGATACCGCTCGCTCGAAACATTTGCCGAGGACAAGTACGCCGAACTTGAGCCTTGGATCCAGTGGGTGTCGGTCCACACGGGCAAGTCCTATGCTGAACATGAGGTCTTCCGTCTCGGTGACATCGTCCACACGAGTCTTCCGCAGGTCTTCGAGTTGATAGAGGCCAAAGGCCTTCGCGTGGGCGCGCTTTCGCCGATGAACGCGCGCAACGCCATGAGCCGACCCGCCTACTTCGTGCCTGATCCCTGGACACAGACCGGTCACGACGCCTGGGGTTTCTCCCGCCGCCTCACGGACATGTTGCGTCAGACCGTGAATGACAACGCCCAGCAGCGGATCTCGACGCGGTCGCTGATGACGCTTGCGGAAGCGGTCATTCGATCGTTCGACAGAGCGGGGACCTTCGGACTGTTGAGGCTCATTGCGGCCTCCCGCGGCAAACCCTGGATCAAGGCTCTGGTGCTCGACTCGCTGCTGCATCTGGTCCACAAGATGTATCTGCGCCGGACGAAGCCTGACGTGTCCTTCGTGTTCTTCAACGCCGGCGCCCACATCCAGCATCATTACTTCTTCAACAGTGAATTCGCTGGTGCCTCTCTTCGCAATCCAAGCTGGTATGTCGAACCGACCGCCGACCCGGTCCTGGACATGTTGCACTTGTACGACCACTTGCTCGGCGAGTACATGGCGATGGCCGACAGAGGCACTCGCCTCATCGTGGCCACAGGGCTGACCCAGGTACCCTATGAACGCGTGAAGTTCTATTACCGTCTGAAGCACCACGACAGCTTTCTTCGTCAGCTTGGACTGTCTTTCAGCACCGTGCTCCCCCGCATGACCCGTGACTTCGAGATCGTCTTCCAGACCAGGGCTGAGGTACAGACTGCCAAGCGAGTCCTGGCGGGCCTGCGCATGCGAAAGGACGGGATGGCACTTTTCAACGAGATCGACGAGCGTGGCGCCAGCCTCTTCGTGACGCTGACCTATCCGAACGAGGTCCAGGCTGGCGACGAGGTGGTCGACGAAATGACCCGTGTCGTGCTTCGCGACTTCGAACAACAGGTTGCCTTCGTCGCGATCAAGAACGGCATGCACTCGGGCAAGGGATACGCGTTCTTCTCGCCCAACGTGTCGTCGACCATCCCCGACCGGCCAGTCCATGTCGCCTCGCTGTTCGAACTGACTCTGACCGCGGCGACATGAGAACAGAAGACCCTGCTCCAGACGGAATCCACCAGTCGCTCTACTGCTGCCCTGTCTGCAAAGGGCGGCTGGCACCGGTGCAGAGCGGTCAGGAGTGCCTGGAATGCGGAGAGGTTTTCAGGCAGTTCGGCAATGTGCCCGTGCTGGTGTCCAGGGGCAATCCGGTATTCGGCAATGCGGACTTGTCGAAGATGGAGTCTTCCGGCTTCCGCAAGCCGCTGCTGCATCGCCTGGGCAGCTGGATCCCCAGCCCTTCTCTTGATCGGGCAGGCAACGCCTGGCGAGCCCTGCTGGGACGTCCAGATTCGCGGCGCATGCGAACGTGCCTCATCATCGGCGCCGGTGACGACACGCGCCTTGCCGACGAGATGAAGGAACACTTCGACAGGGTCGTCGTGAGTGACGTGGTCCTCGGCCCAAATGTCGACGTCATCTGTGACGGCATGGATCTGCCATTGGGCAGCGATTCGATCGACTGTGTGCTCCTCTTGGCTGTGCTCGAGCACGTCCTTGATCCAGCGAAGGTGGTATCGGAAGTGCGACGCGTCCTGCGTGACGGTGGGCTGGTGGTGGCAGACACGCCGTTCATGCAGCCTGTGCACATGCGACAGTACGACTTTACGCGCTTCACTGACCTTGGTTATCGCTGGCTGTTCCGAGACTTTGAAGAAGTTTCGCGAGGTGTGTCGGTGGGGCCTGCCTCGGGCCTGGTGTGGTCGGTGATGTACCTGTTCCGCAGCCTTGGCTGGAGCCGAGGCTCTTCTCTCGTACTCGCAACGATTGCGCGTCTGCTCTTTTTCTGGATCAAGTACCTGGACCTCCTCATTGCGCGACGCCCCTCCGCGCGGGATGCCGCGGCCGGCCTCTATTTCGTAGGCAGAAAGGCCTCGGCCCCGCCGATTTCGGTGTCCAAACTTCTGGCCGACTACCGGGGCTACTAGTCTGCGACGCCTCAGCGTGACGAAGTCCTGGAGCTTTGGTCTCCCGATGAATGCGGGGCTGAAGCAATCACCGCGTCGCCATGACAACGAAGACTTCAAGAGCTGTGACTGCGTGTCCCGGGTGTTGTGGCGACAATCACGGAATTCCGGCAGAAAACGCTAGTCATGAAGGTACTCGTCACCGGCTCCGCCGGGTTCATCGGCATGCACGTTGCCAAGCGACTCCTGTCGAGAGGCGACGAAGTGGTGGGCGTTGACAACCTCAATCCCTACTACGACCCTCAACTCAAGCGGGATCGGCTGGCCGAGTTGCTGCCGCATACGGGCTTCCGTTTCATCGAGATGGACATTGCCGATCGCCCCGGCATGCAGTCTCTGTTCGCGAACGAGCGATTGGACGGCGTGGTGCATCTGGCTGCTCAAGCCGGAGTTCGCTACTCGCTGGAAAATCCGCACGCCTATGTGGATGCGAACCTTGTCGGCTTCATGAACGTGCTCGAGGGCTGCCGCAGCGCAGGCATTGCGCACTTGGTGTTCGCAAGCAGTTCGAGTGTCTATGGCGGCAACACCAAGATGCCGTTCGAGGAGAGCGATCCGGTCAATCTGCCTCAAAGCCTCTATGCGGCGACCAAACGCTCAAATGAGTTGATGGCGTACGCTTACAGCCACCTTTTCCGCATCCCGATGACTGGCCTGCGGTTCTTCACGGTTTACGGCCCCTGGGGAAGGCCCGACATGGCGCCGTACCTGTTCACTGACGCCATAGCCCACAGGCGCCCGATCAAAGTGTTCAACGAAGGCCGCATGCAGCGGGACTTCACCTACATCGATGACATCACGGGGGGTGTGGTGGCCGTGCTCGACAGGATCCCCACGCCTCCGCTGCCGGGCGAAGCTCCGCTACGACTCTTCAACATCGGCAATTGCGAACCCATCCCTCTCGTTCGTTTCATCGCCGCCTTCGAGAGTGCTCTCGGCATGACCGCCGTGAAGGAGATGCATCCTATGCAACCGGGCGATGTGGTCGCCACGCACGCCTCTACGCAGGCGCTGACCGACTGGGTCGGTTTCCGCCCCGCCACGCTCGTGGAGGACGGAGTCAAGCGTTTTGTCGACTGGTACCGCTGGTATGTCCTGAAGAGACCTTCGTGATGCCTTCAGCGTCACTTCCGCCCCATGTCTGCGCGTAGCTTCAGCTAGCGATCAGGCTGGCATTTCCTTCATGCTGTTCAACAGCTGGCTCTTCATCCTGGTCTTCATGCCGGTGGCGGTGGGGGGCGCCTTCGTCCTGCGACGCCACCTCGGCCCCGGCGCTACCGTTGTGTGGCTGGGCGCCGCCTCGTTGGTCTTCTATGCAGCCACGAGTCTGGAGCACCTGCCCTTGCTCCTGATATCCATCATCGCGAACCATGCAATCGCGTCGCGCATGTCGCTGGCGCAGCAGAGCGCCCAACACAGCCTGCGGTGGCTCGTCGTCGGACTCGTGTTCAATCTGGGAGCATTGATCGCGTTCAAGTATGCGGGCTTCGTCATGCGGATCACCAACGATGCGTTAGGCACGACTTTGGCGATTCCGGCCCCCGGTCTGCCGGTGGGTATCTCGTTCTTCACGTTCACGCAGGTGGCGTATCTGGTCGACATGCACGCACGTGCCTGCAGGCCCCACTCAGGCGCGAACTACCTGCTCTTCGTGTCTTACTTTCCTCATCTCGTTGCCGGCCCCATCCTGCGCCACGACGAGACCATCCGTCAGTTCTTTGGCCGACGCTTCGCAACTTGTGTTCCGGCCGACATGGAACGTGGGGCCGCGCTCTTCGCGATGGGGTTGGCCAAGAAGGTCCTCATCGCGGACTCCCTGGCTCCCTATGCGGACGCCACATTCCTTGCTGCGGACCAAGGCGTGCAACTCAGCGTCTGGGAGGCTTGGCTCGGGCTGCTGAGCTACACGTTCCAGATCTACTTCGACTTCTCTGGCTATTCGGACATGGCTGTGGGGCTGTCGCTCATGCTTGGCATCGACATCCCGATCAATTTCCGATCACCCTACAAAGCGGCCTCGATCATCGAGTTCTGGCGCCGCTGGCACATCAGCCTGTCCAACTTCCTGCGCGAGTACCTCTACATCCCTCTAGGGGGCAACCGGCTGGGAAAGCTGCGCCGCAACCTCAACCTCATGACCACGATGATCCTGGGCGGGCTGTGGCACGGGGCAGGCTGGGGCTTCATCGCATGGGGAGCGATTCACGGAGCGTGCCTCGTCATCAACCATCTGTGGCGCGAACACTTGTCCTCTCGCATCAATGTGCCCCGCTTCCTTGGAGTCTCTCTGACCTTCCTCGTAGTCACCCTGGCGTGGAGTTTCTTCCGCGCGAGCACCTTCGACGGTGCGCTAAACGTGATAGCAGGTGCCGCTGGCCTTCATGGCATCGCCCTGCCGCAGTCCATGGCCGGAGCGGAAGCCGTCCAGAAGTGGTTGCCCTGGGTACATTGGTCAGCGTCAGGCATGCTGCCGAACGACCTCACCGAGAGCAAACCCGCCTGGGCATCAACCGTAGCGCTCGCAGCACTGATCGCATGGGTTGCGCCCAATTCTGTAGAGTTGACGCGTGCAGACTCGACATCACCGCAGGCGTTGTCCAGGCGCACCATCCTCGCGGCGGGCGTGCTGTTGGCGATCGCACTCACCATGTTGAGTCGCGAAAGTCCGTTTCTGTACTTCCAGTTCTGATGATCCCCGACGATCAGACAGCACGCAGCAGATGGTCAGGCGTGCGCCTGTTCGCAGTCACCTGCGCGACCACGCTGGCTTGCGTCGCGATTTTCAACGCCGCCGTCGACCCCTACGGGTACTTCGGAACACCCGTGGTGCCGGGATTGACTGAACGCAAGCCGACTGCCTTCACGCATGACCGATTCCTCAAGTCGGGCCTTGCTGCCCGCTCGACAGCCGATTGCCTGCTGGCTGGAAACTCGCGCATTGGCGAGGGCATCCCGCACGACCACACGCTTTTCTCCGGTTGCCGACAGGTGCTCGACATAAGCCTGGCCGGACCGAACATGACCGAGACGCGCTCATCGGTAGCGATGGCCGTACAGAGCCACCCCGCTGCAATGCTGGTTGCCAACCTCGACTTCTTCTCGTTCAACGCTCTACGCACGTCCACGCGAGGGGGATCTGACTCCTCCTTCGGGGCGGATCCTCTGTCCCGTGCGAAGACAGCGGTCGCCGCCACGATCAGCGCCGACGCTACCCTGGACTCGTTGACCACGCTCGGTCGGCAATCAAGAAATGCCTTCTACGACAGAACAGGCACAGTCAATCAAGGCTACCTTGCAGAAGCGAGCATGGCGCGCCCGACGCGTGCCACCTTCCTGCGCGGGCTGCGCGGCTACATCTTTCACATGCTTCCTGCGCCTGCCCACGACTTCAAAGTGCGCACTGCCGAGTCGGCACCACTTGAAGAATTGCGGCGCTTCTTCCATGAGCGGCAGAAGAGCAGTGGGGAGACGATGCTCTTCATCTCGGCGCCCCATGCATGGCAACTCGAGCTCATCGACGCCCTGGGTCTTTGGACGCAGTGGGAAGAGTGGAAACGGTCTGTCGCGCGCATCAACGAAGAGGTGGCGCAAGAGCTTGGCCGCGAGCCGTTGACCTTGTGGGATTTCTCCGGCTACAACACATACACAACCGAAATCGTGCCGCCTGATCTCGTCGCGACCGGGCCTCTCGTCTATTTCTGGGATACATCGCACTTCCGTCATTCGCTGGGAGCACGCATCCTCGATCGATTGTCCGGCAGCAAAGACTCACCAGGCTTCGGCAATCGACTCACTACCGCCAGAGTCGAGCAGTTGTTGAGTGACACGCGCAAAGAACGTGATCTTTGGCGGGGAGACCGAGCACAGGACGTCCAGGACGTCCGCGCTGTCGTGAGCTGCTATGCCCCCAGGGACGTCGTGATGCGACTAAACGTCGCCAGACCGAGCGACGACACCTGCAGAAGACTGACTGAGCTCACCCGGTAGTCGCCAGATGTTTGTCAGGTGGATCTGCCGTAGGTGTCTTCGAACCTCACGATGTCGTCTTCACCCAGGTAGTCGCCAGATTGCACTTCGATGATCTCCAGCGGCGCCGACCCCGGATTGGAAAGCCGATGCCTCTGTCCCAGTGGGATGTAGGTGCCTTGGTTTTCGGTCAGGGTCAACGTCCGCTCGCCGTTCACGACCTCCGCCACTCCGCTCACCACGATCCAGTGCTCGGCTCGATGGTGATGCATCTGCAAAGACAGCCTGGCCCCCGGCTTGACCACGATGCGCTTGACCTGAAATCGCGGCCCCGAGTCGATGCTGTCGTACCAGCCCCAGGGGCGATGTACCTTGCGATGGAAGTTCTTCTCGGCACGGCCCTGCGATTCCAGGGTCGCCACGATCTGCCGAACCTCCTGGCTCTTTTCCCGATCGGCCACCAGAACGGCGTCCGGCGTCTCGATCACCATGATGTCGTCGACGCCCACCACGCTGACCAGTCGGCTCGACGCATGGACCAGGGTGTTGCGGCTGTCCGCCACCAGGGCGTCGCCCAGGGCCACGTTGCCGGCTTGGTCCTTGTGCGCGGCCTGCCAGACGGCATCCCAGGCGCCGAGGTCGTTCCAGCCGGCGTTCAGGGGCACCATGGCGATGTCGACGCCCTTCGCCGGCCCCGGCTCCATCACGGCGTAGTCGATGGACTCCGATGGAATGGCCGCAAAGGCGGCACGTTCGGGTCGAACGAACCGGTCGTCCTGTTGACGCAAGGTCCAGGCCTTGCGGCTGGCGTCGAGGATGTCCGGCCGGAACCGGCCCAGCACGTCGAGCCAGACCGACGCCTTCACTACGAACATGCCGCCGTTCCAGTGGTAGCCACCTTCGGCGAGGTACTGCTGCGCCTTCTGCAGATCGGGCTTCTCCACGAACCGCAGCACCCGGCGTGTATCTCCGGTGCCGGCTTCGGACTGGATGTAGCCGAATCCGGTCTCCGGCCGGGACGGCGCGATGCCGAGGATGGCGATGCGCCCGCCGGCCGCTTCCCGGACAGCGACGCGCATGGCCGACACGAACGCAGCCTGATCGGGGATGACATGGTCCGCTGGAGTGACCACCAGCACGGGGTCCAGATCGGTGGTGCCGCGCGCTTCCAGGGCCGCGAGCGTCATCGCCGGCGCCGTATTCCGGCCTGCAGGCTCCAGGATGAGCCGCCCCTGCGTGTCGCCCAGCTCGCGCAGCTGGTCCAGCACCATGAAGCGATGGTCCTCGTTGCTGACCGTCAGCGAGGGTGCCACGTCGATGTCTGCGCTGCCAACGGCGATGAGCCGCGCGATCGCCTGCTGGTATAGCGTGCGCCGCTCCTCGGTCAGCACCAGGAACTGCTTCGGGAAGGCGGAACGCGACAACGGCCATAGCCGCGTGCCGCTTCCGCCCGCCATCACGACGGGCTGGACAAGGATCGATGGGGAGTTGGTTGGCATGGCTGTCATTGCGGAAACAGGTCGGCGCGGTTCAGGGGCGGTGCCTCGGCATCCTTGGCAGCCAGCACGGGGGCCGCTGCGCCAAGAGGCCAGTCGATGGCGATCGCCGGTTCGTTCCAGGCAATCGCCCGTTCGCAGTCCCTGGCATAGAAGCTGGTCGTCTTGTAGAGGAAATGGGTGTCATCCTCCAGCGCGAGGAACCCGTGTGCGAAACCCGGAGGTATCCACAACTGCCGGTGGTCTACGGCGTCCAACGTGACGCCGATCCAGCGCCCGAAGGTCGACGACCCCTTGCGGATGTCCACCGCCACGTCGAAGGCACGGCCCCGCACCACCCGCACCAGCTTGCCCTGCTCGTGCGGCGGCAACTGGTAGTGCAGCCCGCGCAGCACGCCGCGCTGGGATCGCGAGTGGTTGTCCTGCACGAACTCCACGTGGCGGCCCACGGCCTCGTCAAACGCGCGCTGGTTGAAGCTCTCCATGAAAAACCCGCGCTCGTCGCCGAACACCTTGGGTTCCAGGATGAGCACGCCTTCCAGGGCGGTGGGTGTCACCTTCATCGGTACACCTTCTCGGCCAGGATCTTCAGCAGGTATTGCCCGTAGCCGTTCTTGGCCAGCGGCCGCGCCAGCGCTTCCAGCTGCGCGGCGTCGATCCAGCCGCTGCGGTATGCCACCTCTTCGGGACAGGCCACCTTCAGGCCCTGGCGCTTTTCCAGCGTGGCGATGAACTGGCCGGCTTCCATCAGGCTGTCGTGGGTGCCGGTGTCCAGCCACGCATAGCCGCGGCCCATGATCTCCACCGACAGCTGCTGCTGGCGCAGGTAGGTGGCGTTCACCTCGGTGATCTCGAGTTCACCCCGCGCGCTGGGCTTGATGGACGCCGCGATGTCGCACACCTGCTCGTCGTAGAAGTACAGGCCGGTGACCGCGTAGTTGCTCTTCGGCACTTGGGGCTTTTCCTCGATCGACAGCGCGCGCTGATGGTCGTCGAAGGCCACCACGCCGTAGCGCTCGGGGTCGTGCACGTGATACGCAAACACGGTGGCGCCATGGTCGCGCGCCGTGGCCGCGCCCAGGAGACGCTGCAAGTCGTGGCCATGGAAGATGTTGTCCCCCAGCACCAGGGCGCTGGGTGCGCCGCCGACGAAGTCGCGCCCCAGGATGAAGGCCTGCGCCAGACCGTCGGGACTGGGCTGCACGCAGTAGCTCAGGTTCATGCCCCATCGGCTGCCGTCGCCCAGCAGGGCCTCGAAGCGCGGCGTGTCCTGCGGCGTGCTGATCACCAACACGTCGCGGATGCCGGCCAGCATCAGCGTGGTCAGCGGGTAATAGACCATCGGCTTGTCGTACACCGGCAGCAGCTGCTTGCTCACCGCCAGCGTGGCCGGGTGCAGGCGCGTGCCGGAGCCGCCCGCCAGGATGATGCCTTTGCGCGACTTCATTTGCCGTACACCTCTCTCAACATGCGGATGACGCCGGGCTCCCAGTTCGGCAGCGTCAGGCCGAACGCAGCCCGCAGGCGGGACGTGTCCAGGCGCGAGTTCAATGGCCTCTGCGCCGGCGTCGGAAACGCCGAAGTGGGCACCGCCTCGATCGATTCGGGCGCCACCTGCACCGGCAGCCCGTTGGCGCGGGCCCAGGCGATCACCAGGCTGGCATAGCGGTGCCAGGTGGTCTCGCCGGCAGCCACGGCGTGATAGGTGCCTGCCAGTTCAGGTTCGGCGCGGCAGGCGCGGATGCAATGCGCGGTGATGTCGGCCAGCAGGTCGGCGCCGGTGGGCGCGCCATGCTGGTCGTCGATCACCTTGAGCTGGTCGCGCTCGGCGGCCAGCTTGAGCATCGTGCGGGCGAAGTTGCCGCCGCGCGCGGCGTAGACCCAGCTCGTGCGCAGGATCAGGTGCCGGCAGCCGCTGGCGCGGATGTGCTCCTCGCCATCGAGCTTGGTGCGGCCATACACGGACAGCGGCGCCGTCGGCGCGTCCTCACGGCGCGGCGCCGAGCCGCTGCCGTCAAAGACATAGTCGGTGCTGTAGTGCACCAGCCAGGCCCCCTGCTGCGCGGCTTCCGCGGCCAGCACGCGCGGTGCATCGGCGTTGAGCGCGGCGGCCAGCGACGGCTCGGCCTCGGCCTTGTCCACGGCGGTATGCGCGGCCGCATTCACGATCACGTCCGGGCGCACCGCGCGCACGGTGGCCGCCAGGCCCTCTGGGCGCGAAAAGTCGGCGTGAAGGTCGGTGCTGTCGAAGTCCAGCGCCACCAGCTCGCCCAGCGGCGCCAGCGACCGCTGCAGCTCCCAGCCCACCTGGCCGCCCTTGCCGAAGAGCAGGATCTTCATCGCGTGCCTTGTGTGCGCCGGTCAGCGCTGCGCGTAGTTGGTGGCCACCCAGTCGCGGTAGCCGCCGCTCTGCACGGTGGCGATCCAGTCGGCATGGTCCAGGTACCATTGCACCGTCTTGCGGATGCCGGTGTCAAAGGTCTCGGCGGGCCGCCAGCCCAGTTCGCGCTCGATCTTGCGCGCGTCGATCGCATAGCGCCGGTCGTGGCCGGGGCGGTCCTTCACGTGCGTGATC
>WBZX01000861.1_pt1 | contig 25248 bp, 22 predicted proteins | sample 5204211 | NCBI WGS metagenome assembly WBZX01 (sample SAMN12344362, study PRJNA552823) | activated sludge metagenome | biome: Activated sludge suspended growth; feature: Nitrification reactor; material: Wastewater; isolation source: activated sludge from nitrification reactor of wastewater... | reverse complement strand
GGAAGAGCAAGCCGCAGCCCACGGCCACCGTGCTGAAGAGGACGATGCCACTGCCGGGCACCTTCTTCAGTCGGTCCACACACGCCTGTACGACCTGGAAGGCACCCACCACGTTCAGCTCGAACGCAGCACGCAGGTCATCGGCCTTGATGGAGCGAACGGGCTTGAGGTCGATGCTGCCCGGGCAGTAGACCATACCCCCAAGCTCCGTCGGTAGTCGATCCGCCGGGAATGCGCCCGCCATGGCATCATAGGGGATGTGCTCGCCGAACGATGGGTCGCGGCGTCCGGCGGTGATGACACGACGACCCTGCGCAATGAGACGTTCTGCGGTGGCCTTTCCGATACCACTGGACGCACCGACGAGAAGGATGGGGGATGACACGCTCTTTTAACAACACGCTCCGCCCCTTTGTTCTGTCCGCGGCGCATCCCTTCTTCGACCCCGCTGTAACCTTTGGCTACCTTCTGCGACTATCCGTTCGCAACCCACCACCGTGCCCACGAACGAACAAGCGGCCTTCATGCAAGCGTACCAGCGCTGCCACGCACCCTTCGTGCGCTATTGCTCCGCGCTGGCCTATGGCCGCATGGACACCCAGGACCTGGTGCAGGATGTGCTCCTGTCGGCCTACCAACGCTTCGCCAGCATCGAGAAGAAGGAGGACCTGCTGCACTACCTGGTACGCGCCGCGCGCTATCGCGCCATCAGCATGTGGAGGCTGAAGCAGCGCAATGCCGCCCTGTGCGATAAGCAGGCAGCGCGACTGAAGGAACGCGGCGCCACGGCCGAGATGCTCGTGGACGTGGGTATCCTGTACGATGCACTGGACAAGCTGCCCACCGCGCAACGCGAAGCCCTTCTCCTCTTCGAAGTGAGCGGGCTGAGCATGGCGGAGATCGCGGAGATCCAAGGCTCATCCGAAGGGGCGGTGAAAACGAACGTGAGCCGGGGCCGCGCCAAGGTGCGCGCACTACTGGACGGTCGTGCACGCCCACAAGGGACCGATGTGTTGCACGCATTCAAGACCCTTCTCCTATGAACCGGCCCGACGAACGCGACGAGACCTTCGACCTGCTGCGGGACCTGCCCGTGGAGGTGAGCGTGGAGCAGGTGAGCGCCTTTGTGGCCACCCTCACCCTGGCGCCCACAGCGGCATTCTGGGCAAGCAAGATCAACCTCAACACCTTCCTCATGACAAGCGCAGGAGCATCCATCATCGCTGGCAGCATCTACCTGCTAAGCCCCAATGATCCGGGCGAACCCGCCCAGCACCAAGCGCTGCCCGCCGCACCGGCGCTGGAAGAGCCGATGGCCACACCCGAACCCGAACCGCTGGCCGCAGTCCCCTTCACGCTGCCAGTGAAGCAGGACGAGGTTGCTGCTGCGAAAGAACCCGCGCCCCTGCGCACGGATCCACTGGTCCCCGCCCCCATAGCGCCAGCGCCATCTCCGCTTCCCCAGGCGCCTGTCGCAATGGCTGCGCTGCCACCACCGATGGGCCGGTTCGCGGTCGATGGGACCTCGCGGGAATTCGACCTTACGGGTTTCGACCGCGTAACGCTCCTCGGCAGCGCGGAAGTGCTGGTGAAACAAGGTCCCTTCTCCGTGAAGGCCGAGGGCGACAAGGACCTGCTGGACCAATTGGTGGTCTCCATCAGTGGCAAGACCCTCAGCATCGGCGCGCCGGGCAGCAGTTGTGACCGATCGCCCATGGACCAACTGGTGGTCCACGTGCAGATGCCCAGTCTGGAACTCGTCTCGCTGAATGGTTCGGGCGATGTGATCATCGATGACTTCCGGGTGGACGGACCCATGGGGCTGGTGCTGCGCGGTTCCGGTGATGTGGCCGCCGACGGGCTCAAGGGCGTGAGCCACATGACCGTGGAACTCACGGGATCCGGTGATGTGGTGAGCGAACGCACCGAGGTGGCGGGGAAGACCACCATCACCCTGCTGGGTAGCGGCGATGTGCGTATGAGCGGCCGAACAGAGACGCTGGAGGTTACACTGCGCGGTTCCGGCGATGTGGTGGCCGACGCGCTCAATGCCAACGACTGCGATGTACATGTGTTCGGCAGTGGCGATGTGCGTGTGGATTGCGCACGCAGCATGCGGTCAGAGACCATGGGTTCGGGCAGTGTGAACAATTCCGGGAGCGCACGCGGGGCGGGAACAAGGAGCGAAAGCAACAGCAACTGAGGGGTTGATGTGGGCTGGCCGATCTTCCGCGCTGCGCTCCCGGTACCGCCGTCGCATGCGGGAGCTTGCGCAGCATACAGTGCTCGGCAGCTTCGTGCTTCCCTTGATGGACGAACCCCAGCTGGCCAAGGCGCAGGAACACCTTTGCGCAGCAACCGACGCACCCTATGTGGACATCGCTGAAGTGGTTCCCGTGATCGCGGTGCTCGTACTGGTCATGGTGTTGCTGCGCCCGGTCCTCCGGACCATCCAGCGAACCGCAGGGAGCGCCTGACGCTGCCTTGGGCTTCTATTCAGACCGAACCGTACTTGCTCAACCCACCATGGCGGCCAAGGACTCGATACGGGCCTTGAGTCCGCGACATGCGCGAATGCCGTCGGCATAGAGCTCCGCGCGCTGGGAGAGGGTGCTCTCCCGCAAGTCATCCAAGCCATCCTTCAATTCCGCCACACGCTCGTCGGCGGCCAGGCCGTCCTCCAGCATCCGATCGATGTCGGCAAGCAAGCCTTCATCCACCCGCTGATGGGCGAACTCCGACTCCAATTGCTCCAGCACGCGTTTCAAGCGCCGCAACTGGCGCACGAGCTCTTCCCCTTGCATGGTGCGCAAGGTAGCGGCACCCCGCCGCACGGTAGGGAAGTTCCCCCTTCCCGCTTTACTTTGCTCGCATCACCCCCGCCACCATGGCCAAGAAGAAGTCAACGCCGAAGAAGGCTGCGCGCCCCGTAAAGAAGACCGCCCCGAAGGCTGCTGCGAAAGCCTCCGTCAAGAAGACATCCAAGAAGAGCAGCACCACGCGGCGCGCTCAGGGTGCCAAAAGGCAGAAGCCGTCCAACCTCCTCAAGGGCATCAGTGACATCCGCCGCTTCTTCCACCGCAACGAGGTGCCGCTCTACTTCATCAGCGCCACCAACTTCAACCTCCTGGGCGCCGACGAGTGGATCAAGGGCTTCAAGTTCATCACCTACATCGACTGCTTCGATGGGCTTCACCCCAACCTGATGAGCCCGAAGACCGAGGAGCCGCACGAAGAGTTCCAGAGCATCGAGGACATCAACAACTACCTGCTCACGCACAGCGAAGTGCGCGATTACATCGAGCAGCGCAAAACGAACGGCAAGAACGGCAAGGCGCTCTTCCTCATGTTCGATGAGAAGACCGAAGCGCTGGCGAAGAAAGCCGGGCTGGAAGTCATCTTCCCTCCGGCGAAACTCCGCAGCTGGCTGGACAACAAGGTGAACACCAACCGCGTGGCGGAGAAGGCCGGCGTGCCCTGCGTGCCCTACGTGCTCAGTCCGGTGAAGCACTACGAGCACTTGCTGGCCGTGGCGCAGAAGGGCAAACTGGGCAACGACCTGGTTGTGCAGACGCCCTACGGCGACAGTGGTCACACCACCTTCTTCATCAAGAGTGCGGCCGACTATGACAAGTACGCGAAGGAGATCGAGGCGGAGAAGGAGTGCAAGATCATGAAGCGCATCAACTGCCGTGGCGCGGCCATGGAGGCGTGCGTCACGCGGCACGGAACGATCGTAGCGCCGTTGATGACGGAGCTGGTGGGCTTCAAGGAACTCACACCTTACAAAGGCGGCTGGTGTGGCAACGAGATCTACGCCGACACCTTCACGCCGCAGATCCGTGCGAAGGCCCGACGTTATGCGCGCAAGTTCGGTGACCAGCTCCTGAAGGAAAGCTACAAGGGCTACTTCGAGCTCGACTTCCTCATCGATACCGACAACGGCGAGATCTACCTCGGTGAGCTGAACCCGCGCGTCACGGGCGCGAGCAGCATCACCAACCACGCCGTCTTCGCGCTCAGCGATATGCCGCTGCACCTCTTCCACACGCTGGAATGGATGAACGTGCCCTACGAGATCAGCGTGAACGCCCTCAACCGCCGCTGGAGCGATGCCCGCAACATCGACACCTGGGGCCAGATGGTGATCAAGTACACCACCGACGATGTGCAACGCGTGACCGAAGCGCCCCGCAGCGGCATCTGGCGCATGCGCGACGATGGCAGCATCTACTTCTGGCGCATGGACACCCACCGACGATACGTGGAGAAGGACAACGAGGCCTTCTTCCTCCGCATCACGCGCCCCGGCGACTGGTTCTACGAAGGCGCCGACATGGGCATCCTGGTGATGCGTGGCCGCATGATGACCGACGACTTCCAGCTCACCGAGCGCAGCAAGAAGTGGCTGGCGGCGATACGCACGCAGTTCAAGAGCGTGGCCCCCGGCGCGCATGGCAGCAACGGGCACGAGCACTTGTTGGAGATCGGCGGGTTCAAGATGATGTAGGGGTGATGGTGAATAGTGAATGGTCATTGGTGAATGGGTCCGAACCCGCCATTCGCCATTCACCAACTCCCATTCACTTCAACGAATTGTGAGCTAGATGTACGTACACCTAAAGTTGGTGAAAGAGCCGTGGCCGAGTGAAAGGTGGCAGACCTTCTTCGACCGCGCCTGGCCGCTGTTCAAGATCTGGTACGAGAGCGAGGGCCTGGAGAAGCGCCCCGACCTCGTGACCTGTCGCAGCGTGCTGGAACTGCACATGCCGGAGCTGATCCCGGTATACAACACGCTCTGCCGCCTTGCGAAGAACGACGATGTGGCCAGCCGCTTCCTCACCATGTGGTGCCCACCGCCTTACATGGCCGGTTGCTCGCAAGTGGCGTGGACCAAGGGCGCACCCACGCTCATCCGCAACTACGATTTCGACCCGCGCTACTTCGATGGCCGCTTGCGCTACACGGAGTACTGCAAGCCGGTGATCGGCGTGCAAGACAGTGCCTGGGGCCTGCTCGATGGCATGAACGCTGACGGCCTCGCCCTTTCACTGGCCTTTGGCGGTCGCAAGACCTGGGGCACGGGCTTCGGCATTCCGCTGGTGATCCGCTACGTGCTGGAAACGTGCAGCAACACCGATGAAGCCTGCGAGGTGCTCCAACGCATCCCCGTGCACATGGGCTACAACGTGACGGTGGTGGACAAGAGCGGCAAGTACGCCACCGTGTACATGAACCACGACCGTCCGGCACAGGTGATCTACCAGGCCGTGGCCTGCAACCACCAGCATCAGGTGGAATGGGATGAGTATGCTGCGTTCACACACACGATCGAGCGCAAGCACTTCCTTGAGCACAGCATCGCCAGCCCGAAGCAGACCCGCGCGGCACTGATCAAACAATTCCTCAAGCCGCCTTTGTACAGCCAGCAATACCTGCGGGGCTTCGGCACGCTCTACACCGCCGCCTACGACCTGGACAAGGGCCGTGTGCAGATCATCTGGCCAGAGAAGCAGGTGGAGGCCTCCTTCAAGAAGTTCGAGGAACAGGAGGTGCAGGTGGTGTTACTGAAGCCGGTGGGGAGGTACTTGGCGAAGTAGGTGTGAGGGGTGGGTGCGGAGGTGTGGAGTAGGCCACCTCACACCTCACCCTTTTCGGGTGGGTACTTTTACCGCATGTCTCAGACCCTGACCGCCTCGACCCCATTGGTCACGCCCGCCAACCTCATCAACGGCACCTGGTCCTTCGAGGGTGATGGCACCTACAACACCGTCGTGGACAAGTACCACGGCACCGAGCTCGCCAAGCTTCCCAACGCTACGGAAGCGCAGATGGAAGAAGCCATCGCCGCCACGTTCGCGAGCCGTGGTGCGCTGAGGAAGATGAGCGCCGGTGAGCGCAGCGCGAAGCTCGAAGCACTGGCTTCGTTGATCGCGAAGCACGAGGAGGAGATCGTGCAGTTGATGGTGAAGGAAGCGGGCAAGCCCATCGGTGCAGCTCGCATCGAAGTGGCGCGCAGCATCACCACGGTGCGCACTGCAGCTGCGGAAGCACTGCGTTTCGGCGGAGAGATCACGCCCATGGACTTCGGTGCGGGCGCGGGCAAAACGGCCTTCACGAAGCGTTTCCCCATCGGCGTCATCGCCGCGATCACGCCCTTCAACTTCCCGCTGAACCTGGTACTGCACAAAGTGGCACCCGCCATGGCCGTGGGCTGTCCGGTGGTGCTGAAGCCTTCACCGCAAGCGCCGCTGTGCTCGCTCGTTCTGGGTAGGTTCATGAAAGAGATCGGCTGGCCTGCGGGCGCCTTCCATGTGCTCATGTGCGGCGTGCCCGTCGCTGAGAAGCTCGTGAAGGACGAACGCGTGGCCATGCTCAGCTTCACCGGCAGCGACAAGGTGGGCTGGCACCTGAAGAACATCTGCGGCAAGAAGAAGCTCGCACTGGAGCTAGGCGGCAACGCAGCCGTGATCGTCGACGAAGGTGTGGACCTGGCCGCCGCTGCGAAGACAGTGGCTCTTGGTGCGAACGCATACGCGGGACAGACCTGCATCAGCACGCAGCGCATCTACGCGGTGAAGAGCGTGTACGCGCAGTTCCGTGACCTGCTGGTGAAGGAATATGCTTCGCTGAAGTCGGGCGACTCATCCGATGCCAGCGTGACCGTTGGACCCATCATCGACAAGGGGCACTTCGAGCGCATCGGCTCGTGGGTGGATGAGGCCGTGAAAGGGGGCGCGACGTTGCTCGCCGGAGGGAGCGCCGTGGATGCGACGTGCAACGTGTACGTGCCCACGCTCCTTACCGGCACCAGGAACACGATGAAGGTGAGTTGCGCCGAGGTCTTCGGACCGGTCGCCGTGATCGAGGAGGTCGCTGACTTCCCCGCTGCTATCGCGGCCGTGAACGATTCCACCTACGGCCTGCAAGCGGGTGTCTTCACCGATTCTGTGGCGCACATGAAGCAGGCGCACGACGAACTGGAGGTGGGTGGCATCATCATCGGCAATGTGCCGGGCTTCCGCATCGACAGCATGCCCTACGGTGGCATCAAGGACAGCGGCCTGGGACGTGAAGGGGTGAAGTACGCCATGGAGGAGATGAGCGAGCCGCGCTTGCTGGTCTATTGAGGGAGCTGGCTTGTGATCGTCCGTCGGCTTTGGTAGTTTGGCTCGTGCAAATCCCGCTAGGCATGGGAGCAACGTGTCAAAAAGCCTGGCCCAACGCCTTCGAACCATGCGCTTCTTCGCCGCCAACCGTAGCTCATTCGTCCTGCTAGCCGCACTCGGACTCGTAGCCGGACTTTCCGCTTTCACGGAGGAAGAGGGTGCCGCCAAGAGCGACCGCTCCGGGCAAGGTGTTCCAGCAAGCAGCTTCACCAACTTCGAGTCGGCACATGTCCATCCCATCGACATGACGCCGGATGGCACCAAGCTGTTGGCCGTGAATACCGCGAACAACAGCTTGGAGGTGTTCACCCTCTCCGGCACCGGCATGCTGCACAGCGCATCCATACCGGTGGGCTTGGACCCCGTTACGGTACGCGCACGGACGAACAATGAGGCCTGGGTGGTGAACACCATCAGCGACGAGGTGAGCATCGTGGACCTGACCTTGAAGGCAACGATCCGTTCCTTGACCACCGAGAACGAACCCGCGGATGTCGTGTTCGCCGGTTCGCCGCAACGCGCTTTCGTTTCCTGTGCCGAACGGGAGAGCATTCAGGTCTTCGACCCGGCCAACCTGGGCACAGCCCCCACCGAGGTGCTGTTGAAGGGCGAACAGCCGCGAGCACTGGCGGTGAGTCCCGATGGCAACACGGTCTATTGTGCCTTCTTCGAAAGTGGGAACCGCACCACGGTGATACCCGGTAACGCTTTCCATGCGGCCGGATTCTGCTCGGTGCAAACGGGTGCATGCACCACCATCAACAACGTGGTCGCCAATGCAGCTGGCCCCTATGGCGGTGTGGTCCCTGTCCCGAATTCGGGCGCCGGGTTCGATCCGCCCATGAACCCCAACAACCCACCGCCGCCCGGCAACAACAGCTTGGTGGTGCGCAAGAACAACGCAGGACAGTGGATGGATGCCAATGGCGGCAACTGGACGAACCTCGTATCGGGCGGCCTGCCGAACACACTGAGACAAGCAGGCTGGGACATGCCGGACCGCGATGTGGCCATCATCAATGCCAACAGCCCCAGCACCGCGAGCGTCACCTACAAACAAACGCTTGGGAACATACTTATGGCGATGAGCGTGCACCCCTTGGGCGAAGTGTTCGTAGTGGGAACGGACGCCACCAATGAAGTGCGCTTCGAGCCCAACCTGCGCGGCAAGTTCCTACGGGTGAACGTCTCCCACTTCGCCGGGGCCGGCGCGGTCACCATCAACGACCTCAATCCGCACATCAACTACGCCACACACACCTCGGCACCAGCGCTCCGGCAGCAAAGCGTTGGGGATCCTCGCGGCATCGCCTGGCGAGCCGACGGCTCCAAGGCCTATGTGACGGGCATGGGATCGAACAACCTGATCACCATCAACGTGGGTGGTGCGCGCACGGCCGCACAACCCATCCCTGTGGGCGAAGGGCCCACTGGCGTCGTCATCGATGAGGCACGCGGTCGCGCGTACGTGATCAACAAGTTCGGAGCTTCGGTGAGCACCATCGACATGAGCACCGACAAGGAGGTGGCGCGAACGGGGTTCTTCGACCCAACCCCCCAAGTGATAAAGACCGGGCGCAAACACCTGTACAACACGCACCTTGGCAGCGGTCACGGTCACATCAGCTGCGGCAGCTGCCACGTGGATGGCAAGTGGGATCGGCTCGCCTGGGACCTGGGGAACCCCGCCGGGGAAATGGTCACCGTGAACGATCCGGCCGGCAACAAGACCTTCCATCCGATGAAGGGCCTCAAGACCACTCAATCCCTCATCGATATCATCAGCAAGGGCGCTGGCAAGTTGCACTGGCGCGGCGACAAGGGCAGCTTCCATGATTTCGCCGGTGCGTTCCGGGACCTGCAAGGCACCGATGCACCGCTCGATGTGGTGGGCATGCAGGAGTTCAGCGATCTGCTGAACGCATGTTGGTACGTGCCCAATCCCTACCGCACCATTCGGCCGGACAGCAGCGTTGCCGCCAGTGTGGAGCGCATGAACCCGAACCGTGTCCGCTTCACCGGCACCACCTTCCAGACCGTCCCATCGGCAAGCGTGCGGCTCTTCGTCGCCGTTAACGTGAACTGCTCCCACTGCCACCAGACCGGCAGTGGCCGCGGGCACCTGCCCGGCAATGGGTCGAATGTGAGCGCGGGCCAGGTGAACATGACCAACAACACCAACATGGTACCCGACCTGCGCAGCGTGTACCGCAAGAACGGCTTCTTCTACAACACCACCGAGTGCACGAGCGGCTTCGGCCTGATGAGCGATGGGGTGATGGAGACGCGCTTCAACAACCCCGGTGTGAGCGGCCACTACTTCGGGGATTACGAACCCGAGCTTCTCAGTTGGAGCGGTGGCATCACCCCGGTGAACAGCCCCGCCAGTCACCAGTTCGACCTGGTGCATCCGGTGCAGGATGCCCTTCCGGCCGTGGGCATCCGCATGACCGTGAACGGGAGCGTGGGTAGCGTCAGTCGCGTTGCCAGCATGAAGCAGTACATGGCGGACAAGTATCCAGCCGACTACGCCATGGTGGTGAAGGGGATCTGGAACGGAGAGCAGCGCGGCTTCTACTACCTCGGAGGCGACAGCTACCAGCCCGACCAGAACGGGGCTGCGGCGGTAACGCACGCCCAGTTGATCGCCCACGCGCAAGCGGGCAATCCGCTCACGTGGACCATCGTACACCCGAACACGAAAGTGCGCCACGGGGTGGACCGCGACATGGACGGCACCTACGACTACCAGGACGGCGACGCGGAACTGGAACTGAGCCTCTATCTGGATGGACCGCTGAACGGGACCGCGATGCGCAGTGACCTGCACTCCGCCGACCTGCTACCCAGCAGCGACCCCTATGGGATGGGAGCCTCCGCGAAGCCGGAAGTGTTCACTCGCACCGGGGCTGCCGCACCCGTGGACTGGGTGATGGTGCAATTGCGCGACAACAGCAGCCCAACCACGGTAGTGGATGAAATGGCCGCCATCGTTCAAGCCAACGGCCGGGTGGTGATGGCCAATGGCGAAAGCCCATTGTTCTTCGCCGATGCACCACGCGGCAGCTATCGCGTAGTGGCCTGGCACCGGAACCACTTGGCGGCCATGACGCTGAACGGTACCACGCTCGGCAACGGTGTGGCAGCCATGAACTTCGGCGACCCCGCGCTGGCCATGTACGGGACCGACCCGAGACGCATCCTCGGTAGCATCGCCGCGCTATGGTCGGGTGATGTGGACGGCAATGGTGTGCTCCGCTACACCGGTGCATCGAACGACCGGGATCCGATCCTGCAGGCCATCGGCGGTGCAGTGCCCACCTCTTCCGTGACCGGCTACCTCGACACCGATGTGAACTTGGATGGCGTGGTACGCTACGTGGGAACCAGCAACGATCGCGATCCCATCCTGGTGAACATCGGCGGCACGATACCCACGGCCACACGCACCGAACAACTGCCTTAGCAGAACCGGGTCAGGCGCCCTTGTCCGCCTTCGCGGCCTTCTCCAGCTTGTCCACCCGCTCCACCAGCTTCTCCAGGTTGCGGAAGTGGATGTAGCTCTTGCGGTACTTCTGCACCTCGAAAGCTGGTGAGCCCATGTACGCTTCGCCCGCCTTGGTGTCCTTGCTGATACCGCTCTGCGCCGCGATGATGGTACCGTCGGCGATCTTCAGGTGGCCGATGATGCCCACCTGTCCGCTGAACATGCAGTTCTTGCCGATCTTGGTTGAACCGGCCACGACACCGCCTGCAGCGTAGTAGGTGTTCTCCCCCACTTCCACATTGTGCGCGATGTGGATGAGGTTGTCGAATTTGACGCCCTTGCGCAGGATGGTACTGCCCAGCGTGGCGCGGTCGATGGCGCAGTTCGCACCGATCTCCACCTCATCCTCGATCACCACGTTTCCGATCTGCGGGATCTTGGCTCCACCACCCGGACCTGTCGCAAAGCGGAAGCCGTCGCTACCGATCACCGTGCCACTGTGGATGATGCACCGCGCCCCCACCACACAGTCCGAGTAGATGGTCACGTTGGCGAACACGGTGGTGTTGTCGCCGATGGTCACGTTGTCGCCGATGTACGCGTGCGGATAGACCTTCACATTGTTGCCCAGCTTCACGTTCTCGCCGATGTATGCCAGCGCGCCGATGTAGCAGTTCTCCCCGTACGCCGCACCTGCGCCGATCACCGCCTGTGGCGAAACGCCTTTCTTGTCCAGCTTGATGGTGTTGTAAAGCTCCAGCACCTTGGCGAAGGCTCCCTGCGCATCGGCCACGCGCACCAGTGTGGTCTTCACCGGGGCGGTGAGGGGGAAGTCCTTGCCGATGATGACCACACTGGCCGTGGTGCCATACACGTACTGCGTGTAGGCCGGATTGGCGAGGAAGGACAACGAGCCTTCGCCCCCCTCCTCGATCTTGGAGAGCTTGCTCACGGTGGCATTGGCATCTCCTTCCACGGTGCCTTGAAGGAGCTGGGCGATCTGTGCGGCGGTGAATTGCATGCGAGCAAGGTATCCACCGTTGGCGGAAGTCGAATGATCTTTGCCCTCCCCGATGGCATCCCTGGACGTGTACGAGAAGGTGCGCCTGCTGCCCCACCAGCCGGGTGTCTATCAGTTCTTCGATGAAGAGGGCACCATCCTCTACGTAGGCAAGGCCAAGGACCTGCGCAACCGCGTAGGCAGCTACTTCGCCAAGGACCACCCGGATGGAAAGACCGCTGCGCTCGTGCGGAAGATCGTGGACCTGCGCACCATCGTGGTCCCCACGGAATTCGAGGCCTTGTTGTTGGAGAACTCGCTGATCAAACAGCACCAGCCGCGGTACAACATCCTGCTACGCGACGACAAGAGCTTCCCGTGGATACGCATCCGCGATGAAGCCTTGCCGCGGATCGAAGGCATGCGCAATCCGGAGAAGGATGGCAGCGAATACTATGGACCGTACGCTGGTGTACGCACCATGAAGACGGTGTTGCAACTGGTGCACAAGCTCTACAAGCTCCGTAGTTGCAACTACGACCTGTCGCCGAAGAACATCGAAAGCGGCAAGTACAAGCGTTGTCTGGAATACCACATCGGCAACTGCAAGGCGCCGTGTGAGGGGCTACAGTCCGCTGCGGAGTACGAGGCCAACATCCAGCTGGCTCGACAGATCGTGCGCGGACGGGTGAGCGGCGTGCTCAAGGTGCTCAAGGAGCTCATGCACGACCATGCTGAGAAGCTGGAGTTCGAGCAGGCCGAAGAGGTGCGTGAGAAGATCGAGCGATTGGAGCACTACCGCGCACGCAGTGTGGTGGTGAACCCCGACATCGGCGACGTGGATGTGTTCGCACTGGCCAGCGACAGCAGCGGCGCCTGCGTGAACTACCTGCGCGTGATCGACGGGGCCGTGGTGCACGGGATCACCGTGGAGCTGAAGGCCCGACTGGACGAGACCGACGTGGACCTGCTGCAACTCGCCATCGCCGAACTGCGCGAACGCTTCAACAGCAACGCTCCGGAAGCCATCGTTCCCTTCGACCCCGGCATCGAGGTACCGGGTCTATCCTTCACCATACCCCAGCGCGGCGAGAAGAAAGCCCTGCTCGAGCTGAGCGAGCGCAACGCACGGTATTTCCTCCTGGACAAACGCAAGCAGGAGAAGCTGGTGGACCCCGAAGCAGCCACCAATCGCATCCTGGAACAACTCAAGCAGGACCTGCGCCTGAACGAACTGCCCCGCCACATCGAGTGCTTCGACAATAGCAACACCCAGGGCACCGACCCCGTGAGCGCGTGTGTCGTCTTCAAGGATGCCAAACCCAGCAAGAGGGACTACCGGCATTTCAACATTCGCACGGTGGTGGGTCCAGATGATTTCGCGAGCATGGAGGAGGCCGTGGAGCGCCGCTACGCACGCTTGCTCAGCGAAGGAGAGGCGCTTCCGCAACTCGTGGTGATCGATGGTGGCAAAGGCCAGCTCCATGCTGCCATGAACGTGTTCGATCGCCTCGGTCTCCGTGGCAAGGTGGCGCTCGTGGGCATCGCCAAACGCCTGGAGGAACTCTACTTCCCGGACGACCCCTTCCCCCTGCACATTGACAAGCGCAGTAGCAGCCTGAAGGTGATCCAGCACATGCGCAATGAGGCCCACCGCTTCGGGATCACGCACCACCGCGGCAAGCGCAGCAAGCGCATCGTGCGCACCGGGCTGGAAGGCATCGCGGGCATCGGCCCCAGCACCGCCCAGAAGCTGCTCACCCGTTTCGGCTCCATCAAGGGCGTGAAGGATGCGATGCCCGAGGATGTGATCGCCACGATCGGCGCCAAGAAGGCGGAGGTGGTGCTGAAGGCGCTCACTACCGCCTAGCCTTCTACCTTGGCCGCATGGAGCCTTGTGCCAATTGTGGAGCCGCGTTCGAAAGCACGTATTGCCCTGACTGCGGCCAGAAGCGACACAAGCCCGGGATCCGGCTGGGCGAGGTGCTACACGAGGTCTTCGGCACCATCACCCACGCCGAAGGACCCTTCCCGAAGACGCTCCTGACCTTTCTGCGCGGGCCGGGGTCGCTAACGCGGGCCTTCGTGGCCGGCAAACGCAAGTCGTTCGTTCCGCCCGTGCGCTATTTCCTGTTCGGCATCGGCTACTACTACCTCGTACGCTTCCTCTTCCACTGGGACCCTGTTGAAAGCGCGATCGATGTGACCACGGGTGGTGCGGCGGTGGAAACACCCCTGTTGCAGGTGAACCACTGGATGAGCCGCCACGTGAACCTGCTACTGCCCTTGCTCATCATCATCCTGGCATCGCTGGACCGCATCCTCTTCCCGCGCACCACGCTCACGTGGACGGAGCGTGTGGTGCACTTCACCTTCGCCGTAGGCACCTACCTGCTCGTTGCCAGCACGCTACTGCCACTGGCGCTCGTTTGGCCCTCCATGGTCTTCGTGAACTTCCTGGTGATCATCGGCATCCTCATGTGGTCCAGCATTTCGCTGCACCGCGGCAACGGCTGGGCCGTGATCAAATCAGTGGTCATGGTACCTGTCTCGTTCTGGCTCTACATCATCGCCTGCACGGTGCTGGTAGCGCTCATGCTGGGCCTGCCCTTGGCAGAGGTCTTCGCACGCCCGACGCCCTGATCCGACCCGATCGTGGCAACACCGGCCGTCAGCATCCTGCTCCCCTTCCGCGATGCAGCCGATACGCTCGATGCGGCCATCACCAGCATGGCCACACAAACGTTCCCCGATCAGGAGCTCCTCCTCATCGACAACGCAAGCACCGATGATGGTCCGGCCATCGCACAACGCTGGGCCTTGCGCGACCCCCGCATCCGGTTGCTCCGGGAAGACCTCGTGGGGATCGCCTATGCGCTGAACACCGGACTCCGGCATGCGCGCGCTCCGTTGGTCGCCCGCATGGACGCCGACGACAGTTCCCACCCCGATAGACTGGCGCGCCAAGTGGCCTTCCTGCATACACATCCAGCGGTGGGTGTCGTGGGCAGCTGCACGCAGTTCAGAACAAGCATGGAACAAAGCAGTGGCATGGCCTGGTTCGTCAACTGGCAGAACAGCATCCGTTCGCCACACGACCACTACGTGAAGCGTTTCGTGGATGCACCGCTCGCGCACCCCACCGTGCTCTTCCGGCGTGAGCTCGTGGATCGTTTCGGGGCCTACGATACCGGGCCCCTGCCCGAAGACCATGAACTCTGGCTGCGCTGGATGCACCACGGGGTGCGCTTCGCGAAGCTGCCGGACGAGCTGCTAACGTGGAACGACAGCGCACAGCGCCTGAGCCGCACCCACTCCAACTACAGTGTGGACGCCTTCTTCACCACCAAGGCGAAATGGATAGCAGCCTGGTACGTGCGCGAATACCCGGACAGACGACCCATCATCATCGCAGGCACGAGCACCCTTTGCCGCACACGTGCTGCCCAGCTCGAAGCCCACGGCCTTACCATACACGCATTCACCGATGTGCGGGCGAAGACCATCCCTGGTCATGCCTTCATCCCGCACGACGCACTTCCTCCGACGGGGCAGGCGCTCATCATCTCCTTCATCAGCCAGCGCGGCACCGGTGATCGCATCGCGGCCTTCCTCTCGTCTCGTGGTCTTGTGGAGGGCGCGGATTTCATCCTTGCCGCCTGATCAGCCTTCCAGCACGCGCTCCGCGCGTTTCGGCTTCAGCGAATCGCGCACTACGGCCATGTACTGTTCATCGCACTCCAGCGTGGCCGTTGTGCGCACGCCCTGTGTACGTATCCAGTGTTGCTGTCCACTGACCCCTGCCCGTGCGCAGAACTCATCCACATGCTTGAGGAAGTGTTCCGCCGTGGTGGGGCCATCCGGCCCGAAGAAGTCCCAATGGAAGCGAAGCTGTGCCATGTCGTTGCCGCCGCTAATTTGCGAACGTGGATGCCTTGGTGCTCTTCCTGATCGCTGCCGTGGCCAGCTTCGTTGGTTCGCTACAGGCGGGCTTGGTGAACACGGCCGTACTCGCCCACACCATTCAGCGCGGTCCGGAGGCCGGACGACGCATGGCGGTCGGCGGCTCGCTACCGGAACTCCTCTACGCCGGCGTGGCCTTCCAGTTCGCCGCGTGGGTGTTGCACCGCCTGGGTCTCAATAGCGCGGGCATCGGCCTGCTCGTGGGCTCCATCCTCATCGCCATCGGGCTCTACTTCCTCGTGCTCTTCAAGCCACGCTTCGATGCCGAAGCCGTGAAGGTGAAGGCGAGCGGTGTGCGCAAAGGGCTGCTGCTCGGGTTGGCCAACCCCCAGCTGCTGCTCTTCTGGTGTGGGGTGAAGTTGTCGCTCTCCTCCTTCGGCGTGGATGAGGAGGGTTGGCTGGAGCTCATCGCCTTCTCCCTGGGAGCTTTCTGCGGAGCGTTGATCCTGCTCCTTCAGCTCGTGAAGCTCGGTCGACGTGCCGTGGAGAAGCTGAAGCCACGCACCCTCCGGTGGATGTTCCGCGCCGTGGGCATCGTGCTCGTGGTGAGCGGCATCATCGGGATCATACGAACACGGCGGCCAGCCTCCGAAGCAGACCCAACCGCCAGCCGAAATGCCCTTCGCACCGAACGACCAGCGCATGCAGGTCCGTGGGTGCATGGCCTGCGCGCTGTAGCTGTTCGCTGAGCGGACCCAGTCGGCGCACATGCCGCACCAGTTCGGCCCAACACCGGAAGATGCTGTACGCGGGATCGTAGATATGGCCGGGTTCACTGCTCACGCCATTGAGCTCGATCACGGTGAAGCGCCCGGCTCGTAATGCCTCTTCGCTCTCCGCACGCACATCCACCCGGCCATAGTGGATGCCCTGCGTAGAGGAGAGCAATCGTTCCATCGCCGCGCTCAACGCAGGTCCTTTCAAGTAACAGGCGTCGAAGAATACCGTGCCACGGCAGTGGTTCCCGATCGGTTCCACGGTAACGCGCTCCCCTGGCGCCGGTACGTAGTGCAAAGGGACCCGTGATGAGCGTCGCAGCCGGTCCACCTGACGTGAACCTCGACATGAACGCAGCAGCAGCATTTCCACCGTGCTCACCCCATCACCTACCACGCCAAGGAAGCGCTTGCCACAGACGGAGAGCAATTCGGTGCGGCCGCTCTCCGTGTCCTTCATGAACATGAGTCCGAATTCGTGCTCGCCCTGTGCCATCGCCTGGAGCAGCATGTCCTGTTGCGCACCGACCAACGCATGGACAAGGGACACCTCATCTTCCACACGAGCGACCCCTTGCCCTCGTTCTCCCACATCGGGTTTGACGATGAGCGGGAAGTCGATGCCGGATGCGCACTTCAACGAACGCACTTGCTCCGCTGTGGATCCCGCCGGCACCAGAACGGTCGCTGGGTAACTCTCCATGGGCAACTGTGCATAGATCGCCCGCTTGCTCTCTCCGAAGAAGCCACCCAGGTCGATAGCGGGGTTGACGTTCGTGAAGAACACCGCCCTCCGCTGGCGCAGGGCCTGGTACAGATAGAGCGGCACCACCGGCAGATAGATTAGCTGCCACGGCCAGTACTCATGGTTGAGGCGGTCAGCGACCCGCTGCCACATGTCTTACCGTTCCTGATGGTTGCGCGTGGAAGCGGCTACACCAAGATGACTGGGGAAGGTCACATGCGGCAGTTCTTGCTCCAGCGCGATGCGTACCATGGCCAGGTGGTGCACGCCGTGGTCGGCCAGATAAGCCAGCTCGCGCTTCAAGGTGGTGTGTTGCTGGCTATAGGTGGACGAACCCGGTAGCTCACTCTCCATGACCAAGTCGCGGTCTCGCACGAGCGCACCCAACAGCACCCTGCTCGCCCGGGCGCTCGCTCGCGCCTCGCTAGCTACTTGTTCGATGAGCATGTTCCGCTCACGACGATCATAGCTGAAGGTCGGCGCATCCATCGTGTTCAGCAGGCACGCATAGAACTCCAGGATATGCCGGAAGTGCTGGCCGATGCTACTCCCGAAGAGCAGCCCCCGGGCATGGGCCAGCTCTGCATCCGTTACCTGCTCCAGCAGTTCTTCGATCTTCTCCAGCACGGAGATATTGTACGCGATCAGTTCTTCCATGGGTGGTGGGCACAGCGTGTAGCTAAAGGTCGTGGTCGTGTTTCAATCCGCATCTTCCTCTCCTTGGCGCAGTCGCTTCACGAGGTCCATCGCTCGCCCGCGATCCCTCCAGAGCACCCACGCACTTGCACCGGCAACCACCAAGGCGAGGGCGAAGAGCGTTCCTCCATCACCCATGACCTCCACACCCAATACCGTGAGGTGCGAGAGGATGGCTCCGCTCATGGTGCCCAGTGCGAGCAGGGCTCCAGCCCAAGCGAATGCAGGCCACAACAGCAGCACGGCAGCGATCAGCTCCACTATTCCGGACCCGATGCGACCCGCCGGTTCGGCGCCGATGGTGCTGAAGATGTACACCGATTCCGGAGCGGCAGAGAACTTGAAGTACAGGGTCTGCAACAAGATGATGGCCGCCAACGCGTTGGGCGCCCAGTGAAGGAGTGTACGGACGTTCATGGTTGTTCAGTTGCTGTGGTGGAAGGCGGCCCAGTGCTTATCCGCATCCATGCGGAGCGAGCCTTCGTTCTTGTTCCACGTGAGGAGTGTGTTGTTGAAGAACGCATTGTAGAAGAGGTACACCTTGCCGTCCCTCACCTTGAAAGTCTCGGGATCCACCTCCACCTTTTCGGCGTTCGCACCCATGGCATAGGCGCACCAGCCCCCGTACTGTGGCAGGTACCGCTGCGGATCCTTCAAGAAGAGGTCCTTGTGCGTGGCGTTGGCGAAGCGGAAGGTGGCACCACGGTAGGTGGTGGTGATGCGCTCACTGCCCTTCATGGCCTTGCCTTGTACCAAGTAGGCCACCGGGTCATAGCCCTCCACCCAAAGGTTGTTGCCGCCCACATTGAAGTAAGGCAGCTGAGCGCTGGCTAGCAAAGCAAGATGTGCAGCGAACAGGAAGGACAGGATACGCATGCCGATAGGGTCTGATGCGTGGGTGGTCTTCACCGACCCGCATTCCTGACAACCTCCGGCGAATCAGGTGGAGGAATCCTCAATCACCCCAGTCCGGCTCGCCTGCCGGCTTCGCGCCGCGCGCTTTGGCGCGACAGTCGATCTCCACCCCCAGCTCCGTTTCGGGCCGCTCGAAATCGCCCGTGCTGATCTCGATGCTGGGGTCCGCATAGACCCGGTTCATGTAGTACCCGTAGATCGGTAGCGCGCTGTTGGCACCCTGTCCCTTTTCCGTAGTGCTGAAGCGCACGCTTCGGTCGTCCGCTCCGGTCCACACACCCGTCACAAGGTCCGGTGTGATGCCGATGAACCACCCATCGGTGTTGTTCTGCGTGGTCCCCGTCTTACCCGCCGTGGGGAACTTGATGTTAGCGTACTTCTGGCGCGTGCCCCAGCTGGTGCGCAGTCGCAGGCCCGTGCCCACCACCTTCCCGGTGCTCGGGTTGTAGGCACCATCCACCACGCCTTTCAACATCTTCAGCATGATGTACGATGTACGTTCGTCCAGCGCCTCGTAGGTATTGGGTGTCACATCGTAGATGGTGTTGCCGTTCTTGTCCTCGATGCGTGTGTAGATGATGGGCTCGATGAAGACGCCCTTGTTCGCGAACGCGGAAAAGGCACCGGTCATTTCCATCAGCGTTAGGTCCGCCACACCCAGACACAGCGAGGGCACGGGCTCCAATGGGCTCTTCACCCCCATGTGGCGGGCCAGCACCGTTACGGCCTGCGGTCCGTATTGCTTCATGAGCCAGGCTGTCACCGTGTTCATACTGTTGGCCAGCGCATATTCCACGGTCACCATGCCCCCGTATTCCGCATCGCTGTTCTCCGGGCACCAATCCGGCTGGCCGGGCGGCATGTCGAAACACACCTTCTGATTAGGAAGCTCGCGACAAGGCTCCATGCCTTCGCGAATAGCCGTGGCGTACACGAACGGCTTGAAGGTGGAACCCACCTGGCGGCGTGCCTGCTCCACGTGATCGTATTGGAAGTGCTTGAAGTCGATGCCACCCACCCAGGCCTTCACGAATCCCGTATGCGGGTCCATGCTGAGCAAGCCGCTTTGCAGGAAGCTCTTGTAGTAGCGGATGGAGTCCATCGGGCTCATGGTGGTATCCACCTCCCCCTTCCACGTGAACACGCGCATGGGCACAGGCGTGTCGAAGATCTTGGGGATCGCGCTCTCCTTCACCACCGGCCAATAGGTGTCGCACCCTCCGATGTCCGGTCGACAATGGAAGTGCTCTTTGCCCTCGTGCATCACCTCTTCGATGTAAGCGGAGGGGCGTTCGCAATTGCCGCATTGTTTGCCCGTGAGCACCCTGTAGCGCACGCTGCGTTTCATGGCCGTGGTGAGGATGCCTTGGATCTCCTCCTGGCTCACGCGGAAGTCGAACGGCCGGTTCTTCTTCTTGCTGATGTCCTTGAAGAAGTCCGGCTGCAATTCGTTCCGCAGGTGTTCCGTTAGGCCCCACTCCGCATAGTTCTGCATGCGCCGGTCCAAGGTGGTGTACACCTTCAGTCCATCCGTGTAGATGTCGTAGGCGGTGCCGTCCGCTTTGTGATAGCGAAGGTTCCCCTCCTCATCCTTCTGCTGCAACAGGTCCTGCAGCTTCGCGCGCAGCGTCTCGCGGAAGTACGGTGCGGGGCCTTCCGCATGATCGATGCGTTGGAACCGCAGGCCCATCGGGAGCGCCTTCAGCGAATCGTATTGCGCCGTGGTGATGAAGTCCGCCTTGCGCATCTGGTCCAACACCACCATGCGGCGATGCATGGTGGTATCGGGCCTGCGCACCGGGTTGAAGAGCGCCGGGTTCTTGCACATGCCCACGAGCAGCGCAGCCTCCTCCACACGCAGCGAGTCGGGCGTGGTGTTGAAATAGACCCGCGCCGCACTGTTGATCCCCACGGCTTGGTTGATCCAGTCGAACCGGTTCAGGTACATGGCGATGATCTCGTCCTTGGTGTACTGGCGCTCCAGCCGCGCTGCGATGATCCACTCCTGGAATTTCTGGAAGGTCCGTTTGATGAAGTTCGTGGACCGATCGGTGAACAGCATCTTGGAGAGCTGCTGGGTGAGCGTGCTGGCGCCGCCCTTCTTACCAAGGAAAATGGCCGCGCGCGCTGTTCCACGCAGGTCCACCCCGCTGTGTTCCCGGAAGCGAGCATCCTCGGTGGCGATGAGCGCGTTCACCACGTTGGGGCTGATCTGCTCGTAATCGACAGGGATGCGGTTCTCCCGGTAGTACTGCCCCATGAGGGTGCCATCACTGAAAAGGACCGCCGTGGCAAGGTCGCTACGTGGATTCTCCAGGTCTTCGGTGCTGGGCAGGTCGCTGAACGAAGCCAGCACGAGCATGAGGAAGAGACCCAGTACCGGTGAGAGCACCAGACCCCACCAGATCATCCTGCGCTTGTCCTTGGTGATCATTGCCATCGCGGGCCGAAGTTACCCTTGCCACGCTCGGGCTTCGACCGGAGCAGGGGACGCTATCCACCACCGGGCGGGGACAACCGTACTACTGTACGCTTCGCTCCACGCTCACGCCAACGTCCATAACGGCCGGTAGCGGCTCCATGCGCATGGCTTGTTCCAACCGCATGGAATAACGACCTGCGGCCGGGAACCGGTTGTGCAGCTTGTACAACACCTTGGCCTGGATGCGGTCGCTGAAGATGAAGCCGGTGCCTTTGCCCAGCCAACGCCCATCGGGGTCGGCCAAGAGGCACTCCACCGTATCGCGCATGGTGCGTCCTCCGGGACCGGTCAGGTCCACGAAGAGGAAGAGGTCGCTGAAGGGATAGTCGCCGGTGTGGCGCACATCGATGTAAACGTCATGCTGGCTCACCGTGTCCGCGATGTCGAAGGCGAACTCGGGGGCATAGGTACTGCTCCACGCACCGCCCGGAATGGGCACATCGCTCTGGTACACCACATGGTCCGAGCAGCCCGTAACGAGCATCGCCGCAGCAAGAAGAAGGAACAGGGTCGTTCTCAAGCCGCTGGAGGGGTTGGGGGAGCGCCGCCTTGTGGGCGATCGCCACCACGGTCACCCCCGCGTCCGCGACGACGGCGATCCCCGCGGCCACCACCTTCGTTGCGAGGACGGTCGCCGCCGCCCTGGGCTTGTTGTGGCCGCTGACCACCTTGTTGCTGGGGCTTGGGCGGACGCGGCGCGTTGCCTTGTGCCTGTTGCGGACGTCCACCTCCATCGGGCCTGCGGTCTCCGTCCCGGCGACCCTTGCCTCCGCGCGAGCGCTTCTTCCCGCTCTTCACTTTGCTGTCGAAACGCGTCAGGTCGTCCTGGCCCACCACGTTCTCGTAGTCGGGCGCCTTCACCGACGGTTCTGGCTCGGCCGCCATGTTCAGGTCCACCGATGGTTCGAGGCCTTCCTTGTTCTGAGCGAGGATGTCGCGCACCACATCGATGGGGAACCCCGCCATGATGAAGGGCTCACCGGGTTTCTTGAACCCGTACCACATCTTACCGGAGAAGATGTCCGTCTTGATGTGCGCGCCTGTGCCTTGCTGGGTCTTGAGCTTGGCGTTCTGCGAGGGATAGCTCTTGATCGCCTCGATGTACATGTCCAGCTCGTAGTTGAGGCAGCACTTGAGCTTGCCACACTGGCCGGCCAGCTTCTGTGGGTTGAGCGCCAACTGCTGGTAGCGTGCGGCGCTGGTGGTAACGCTGCGGAAATCCGTCAACCAAGTGCTGCAGCAAAGCTCCCGGCCACAGCTACCGATACCACCGATGCGGCCGGTCTCCTGGCGGGCACCGATCTGCTTCATCTCCAGTCGCACCTTGAAGCGGTCGCTCATGGTGCGCACGATACCTCGGAAATCGATGCGGTCCTCGGCGGTGTAGTAGATCGTGGCCTTGGTGCCGTCGCCTTGGTACTCCACGTCGGTCACCTTCATGTCCAGGCGCGCATCGCGAACCATCTGTCGGCTGGTGAGCATGGTGCCATCCTCCAGCTTGCGCGCTTCGTGCCAGCGATCGATATCCTCCTGGGTGCTCTTGCGCAACACCTTGCGCAGTTCATAGGTCTCCACGGCCACCTGGCGACGGGCCATTTGGGCGCGCACCAGCTCACCGGTCAGGCTCACCATGCCCACATCGTGTCCGGGGGCTGCATCCACGGTCACCAGGTCGCCGGGGATCAGCTGCAGTCCGCTGGTGTTCCGGAAGAAGGCCTTGCGCGTGTTCTTGAAGCGGACCTCCACCCCATCGAAGGCCTGTTGCCCGTTGGGCAAAGGGACCCCGGTTAGCCAGTCGAAGACCCCCAGCTTATTGCAACCGCTGGTGCTGCAATAGCCATTGCTCTTGCACCCCGCCGGTTTACCGTCGGCCCCACTACTGCATCCCGCACATGACATGCGGCGAAGATAGGCGGGGGGTGCGGGACCAGCCCCGCCGGGGGGTCATGGATCCAATACCACGATGTTGATCAGGGGTCCGCCCTGGGACTACCCCCTCAAGAGCCCCATCATGCGGTAGCTCAGGTCCATGAAGAGGACCTTCGGATTGGCGTTCCGTTCGATGTGCCCGTGAGCGGTCTCCAATTCGCGCCGAATGCCATCCACGTTGCGCTCGTTGAGCAGCTTGCTGAAGTTCTGGACGAACTCCTGCTCCTGGCCCTGCACGCGCACCAGCTCCGGCACTTGCTGCCATTGCAGCATGCACTGGCGGATGAGGTACAGGCCATAGCGCACCAGCGATTTCTGACGCTCGCGGCCCAGCTTCTGGAAACCGTCACCGAAGTCCACGGCGGCCACCACTTCCCGGCGGAAGCAGGCCCGCAGCCAATCGCGGAAGAACACGAAGAGTTCCTCTTCCCCCTTGTTGGCCATTTCCACGGCTTCCAACAGGTCGCCTTCGCTGCGCAGTGCAATGCCCATGGCCTCGTCCTTGGAAAGTTCCGGGAAGCGCCCCTGTAAGGCTTCGGCAAGCTCGGTGGGGCGCAGGGCGGGCACCTTGGTCAGCTGCGCGCGGCTCAGGATGGTGGCCAGCAGTTGCTCCGAGTCGGTGCTTACGAGCAGGAACACCGTGTTCGGCTCCGGCTCCTCCAGCACCTTCAGCAGCTTGTTCGCGGCGGCGGCGTCCATCTGCTCCGGTTGCCAGATCAGCATCACCTTGTACCCTCCGCGGAAGCTCTTCATGCTCAGCTTGCGCTGTATCTCCTGGGCGATGTCCACGCCCATGCGCAGTTGCTTGTTCTCGCTTTCCAGGCGATCCCGCCAGTGTTCGATGTCCAGGTAGGGTTCGGCCAGCACCTCCTTGCGCCAATCGGCCAGGAAGCTCTCGCATGTCTTCACCTTGTCCGTGAAGAAGATGGGGAAGGCAAGGTGAAGGTCCGGGTGCTCCAATTTGGCCATCTGGAGGCAGGAAGGGCAGGCCCCGCAAGCGTCCACCACACCCTTCTCCTCGCACAACAGGTATTGCGCATAGGCCAATGCCATGGCCAGGTTACCGCCTCCGCGCGGACCGACCATGAGTTGCGCATGCGGCACACGACCTTCCCGGATGTTGCCGATGAGCTTCGCCTTGAGCGCCGCGTGACCGATGACCTTGGAGAACAACACGAGTGCAAAGAAAGGCCATGTGCCCCCTCTGGACATGAGTTCCACGCACGTGCCAACGCGCTAGGTGGACATGGAATGCCAGCCCCGCGCATGGTCACCTGCCCACATGGTATTTTCGCCGCGATGCAAACGATGAATAGCTACTCATTCGCGGGCAAGAAGGCGCTCGTTCGCGTGGACCTCAATGTCCCCCAGGATGCCAACGGGAACGTGACCGATGACACGCGCGCTCGCGCCATCGTACCCACGGTCCGCAAGATCCTGCAGGACGGTGGGAGCGCCATCCTCATGAGCCACCTCGGCCGTCCGAAGGGAAAGGTGAACCCATCCATGAGCCTGAAGCCCATCGGGGAACACCTCAGCACCCTGCTCGGCACGCCCGTCATCTTCGCAACGGATTGTGTGGGGCCCGATGCCAAAGCAAAGGCCGCTGCCTTGAAGCCCGGTGAAGTACTGCTGCTGGAGAACCTGCGCTTCCACAATGAGGAAGAGGCTGGTGACGAAACCTTCAGCAAGACGCTGAGCGAACTGGGGGATGTCTACGTGAACGATGCCTTCGGTACCGCGCACCGCGCCCATGCGAGCACCACCATCGTGGCGAAGTTCTTCCCGAACGACAAGCTCTTCGGCCACCTTATGCAGGCCGAGATCGACAGCGTGGGCAAGGTGCTCGGGAACCCCCAGCGCCCCATGACCGCGATCGTGGGTGGCAGCAAGGTGAGCAGCAAGATCGAGGTGTTGCAGAACCTCATCGGCAAATGCGATGAGTTGATCATCGGTGGCGGCATGGCCAACACCTTCGTGAAAGCGCAAGGAGGCCAGACCGGCGCTTCCCTGGTGGAAGATGACCTCCTCGACACCGCACGTGCCATCATCAAGGATGCCGCCGCGAAAGGCGTGAAGCTGCACATCCCTACCGACGCGGTGGTGGCAGACGCCTTCGCCGAGAACGCGAACACTGACCAGTGCG
>WBZX01000859.1_pt1 | contig 25256 bp, 20 predicted proteins | sample 5204211 | NCBI WGS metagenome assembly WBZX01 (sample SAMN12344362, study PRJNA552823) | activated sludge metagenome | biome: Activated sludge suspended growth; feature: Nitrification reactor; material: Wastewater; isolation source: activated sludge from nitrification reactor of wastewater... | reverse complement strand
GACGGGAAGCCCGAAGGTCCGCGCGTTCCTTGGCTTCGTCTATGAGCCGCGTATCGGTGATCGCGATGGCGACGGAATCCGCGACAACATCGATCAGTGTCCCGACGAGCCCGAAGATCTCGACGGATTCCAAGACGAAGACGGCTGCCCGGAGCTGGACAACGACAACGACGGAGTTCCCGACAGCAAAGACCGCTGTCCGAATGTCCCAGGAACCTGGGATAACAAGGGCTGCCCGACGGATGCCGACAAGGACGGCGACGGGATTCCCGATAGCAAAGACAAGTGCCCCGACGATCCCGAAGATCGCGATGGCTGGGAAGACGACGACGGCTGCCCGGAACTCGACAACGATGGCGACGGCATTCCCGATCACCTCGACAAGTGTCCAAATGAGTCCGAGACGGTAAACGGCATCGACGACAAAGATGGATGTCCCGACGGTGAAGACACCGATAAAGATGGCATTCCCGACGCAGTCGATAAGTGTCCGTACGAGGCGGAAGACAAAGACGGCTTCGAGGATCAAGACGGCTGCCCCGAGGCTGACAACGACAAAGATCGCATTCTCGACAAGGACGACAAGTGCCCGAACGAGCCGGAGACCTACAACGGCTTCGACGACGGCGACGGCTGCCCCGACAAAGGCCGCGTAATGATGGAAGGCGGCAAGATCAACATCCTCGACAAGGTCTACTTCGAGACGGGCAAGGCCGTGATCAAGCCGGTCAGCTTCCCGATTCTCGACGCAGTGGCCGCGACGCTGGTGGGCAATCCCGAGATCGAGCTGCTCGAAATCCAAGGTCATGCCGATGAGCGCGGCGACGACAACGCGAACCTGCGACTGACGGCTGCGCGGACTCAGTCGGTGAAAGCGTATCTGGAAAAGAAAGGCGTGGCCGGAAACCGACTGGTTGCAAACGGATACGGTGAGACCAAACCTGTTTGTACTGAGTCCAACGAAGAGTGCTGGGAAAAGAACCGTCGCGTCGAGTTCGTCATCCTCAAGCCCGCAGCGCCCGGAGCCAGCCCGCCAAGCCCGCCGCCACAGCCGCAGCTCAAGCCAAGCAAGGGCAAGAAGAAGTAGCCTCATTTTTCTCACCCAGGTTCGCGCGCACGACCTACACTCTGTGTGGCGCGGCCCGGGCCCCCGTCCATCGAGGCAGGGGGATCTGGCAAGCAGTCCGCGTCAGCGACGAACATGCTGGGAAACCTGCTCAGGCCAGACATCGAAAAGATGATTCGGGATAAGGACTGGAAACACCTGCGCCAAGAGTTTGCGCAGCTGGATCCGTCCGATCTGGCCGAGATCTTGGAAGAATTTCCACTGCAAGACGCGGCGCTGGTGTTTCGGATTCTGCCAAGAGACGCAGCGGCGGTGATCTTTGAATACCTGCCGCTGGAGCTGCAAACCAAGCTGGTGCAGAGCCTGGCCGACGAGCAGCTGGTGAACGTCGTCAACGCGATGGCGCCAGACGATCGGACGCGACTTCTCGAAGAGCTGCCACCGGAAGTGACCAAGCGCGTGCTTGGCAGCCTGACGCCGAGTGAGCTGAAGATCGCGCGACAGCTGCTCGGTTATCCCGAAGACTCCGCCGGGCGCTACATGACGCCCGAGTACGTCGCGGTTCGTCCCGACATGACCGCGGCGGAAGCGCTGGCCTACATTCGGAAGCACGGCAAAGGCGCAGAGACGCTGAACGTCATCTATGTCACCGACGAAAAAGGTCGACTGCTGAGCGATCTGCGGCTGGCGGCGCTGGTGATGGCGCAACCGACGACGAAGATCGAAGATCTGAGCGACGGTCAGATGTTCAACATCCCGGCCACGGCGGATCGGGAAGAGTTCGTCGCTGCGTTTGAAAAGTACGATCGCGTCGCGCTGCCCGTCACGGACTCCAAAGGCGTGATGCTGGGCATCATCACCATCGACGACGTGCTCGATGTAGCCGAAGCAGAGGCGACGGAAGACATCCAGAAGCTCGGCGGTATGCAAGCCCTGGAAGCGCCGTATATGGACAGCCCGTTTGTGGACATGATCAAGAAGCGCGCGGGCTGGCTGCTGGTGCTGTTCTTCGGCGAGATGTTCACCGCGACGGCGATGGCGTTCTTCGAAGGTGAGATCAAGCGCGCGGTGGTGCTGGCGCTGTTTATTCCGCTCATCATCTCGTCGGGTGGTAACTCGGGCTCGCAGGCAACGTCGCTGATCATTCGGTCACTGGCGGTGCGAGAGCTGGAGCTGTCCGACTGGGTGCGCGTCATGCGCCGAGAGATCCTGTCCGGCATCGTGCTCGGATCGATCCTCGGGATCGTCGGATTTTTGCGGATTGTGCTGTGGCCGTCTCGAGTGGCTGTCTACGGACCACACTTTGTCCAAGTCGCGGTGGTGGTTTCGATCAGCTTGGTCGGCGTGGTGATGTTTGGAACGCTGGTTGGATCGATGCTGCCGTTTTTGCTGCGACGACTGGGGCTTGATCCAGCGGCGGCTTCGGCCCCGTTTGTGGCGACGCTGGTCGACGTAAGTGGTCTGGTCATCTACTTCACAGCCGCTTCGATCGTGCTACGCGGGCTGTTGTGATGCGGGCTCAGACGATGGACCAAGTTTCTTCCGAGCGACAAGGCAAACGGAGTACCTTGTTGCTAGCAGTTGCACTTCTAGGAGGCATGGCATGAGTTCCGGCAAGATGAATATCCTGGTCGGCGTCGACTTTAGCGATACCTCGGCGGTGGCGATGTACCACGCGCTGGCGCTGGCCGAACGAACCAGCGCGGTGCTGCATCTCGCGCACATTGTGCCCGGTGACATCGAGATCCCGACGGATCTGGGCATGAACCTTCCGCCTGAGCTGACCGAGGTCAAAGAGGCGCGGACGCGTCTAGAGCGGATGCGCGCGATGATCGGCGGCAAGGTCGATGTCGAGCTGCACCTGCGCTCGGGTCAGGCGGTAGACACGATGCTAAAGCTCATCAAAGAGCTAAAGCCCGATCTCGTGGTCGTCGGAAGCCATGGTCGCGGAGCGATGCTGCGGCTGCTGATTGGCAGTGTGTCGATGCAGCTCACCAAGCGCAGCCCGATTCCGGTGCTGGTGGTGCCTGCGCCGGGTCGCGAAGCCGAAGCGGACAAGCCCGAGCCCAAAGTGGAACAAGCGGCGGATGCGGGTCTACCGTCGATCGGTCAGGCTGCCGGTGAAATCAGCGAGCAGTCGCACGAATATCGCGGTCTGTCGGGCAGCATGTCGAGCGGCGTCGGAACGTCTCCAGGCGGAGTCTCGGGCGTCGACGTAAACCCCGAGCTGCGCGTCCGCTACTAAGCGCCCTACCCTCTCAGCAGCTTCGCCAAAAAGACCTGTTCGCTGAAGCTGCCGCCGATTCCCAAGCCCGAAAGCTCCGAGATCATCTGACGACCGAGTCGATAAGGCTTCGCCGGTCCCGCTTCGGGCGCAATTCGCACCGCATAGTCATAGCCCGCTGCTTGTGCTGCAGCCTCGACACGTCCGTCGCTGTCTCCGTTTGGATATGCGAGCCCCGGACACTGGCCAGCCAAATCGACGATAAACTGCCGACTCGCGGACAGCTCGTGATGAAGTTCTTCGTCGGTGGTTCGCGTCAAAATCGGATGCTGACAGGTGTGCGACGAGATCTCCGCACCGAACGTCAACAGCTGCTTGGCCCCGTCGCTGTCCAGATATCGTGGCGTCAGCGGACGAGCCATCACATCTGCGCCCACCGATTCCCACAAGCGCGCACACAGCTCTCGTCGCTCAGCGTCTGACAAGCGCTTCAAGATCATCAGCACCGTCGGAATCAGTCGAAAGCTGGGAACACGCGCACCGCTCAAGCTGGCCAGCGACGGCTCCGAGCGAAGCACTGCCAGCGCTCGAGCGGACGTTTCCGTCGCAGCCAGCGCGTGCTGAACCAGCTCATACCAAGGCAGCGACGACTTTTGGGCCAAGATGTCGCTGATGAAATAGACGGTAAACGGCACACCGAGCGACTTCAGGATCGGCGCCGCCACCGTCAGCGTATCGAGATATCCGTCGTCAAAGCTCACCGCCAGGCTCGGGCTGTCGGATGGTGCGCCCGATAGCAGCTCTTTGGCCTGCGCAGCCTGCGTCATCGGTCGATAGCCACGCGACAGCAGCAGCCGGATCTGCCGCTCAAACGTCGAGGCGGACACCACCAAGTTCAGGTCGACACCGCGCAGCTCAGACGAAACTTGGTGATAAGCCAGCGACAGCGAACGAGGCCGCGACAGCGCTGTCAGCACCCGCGCCGCCGACGCCTTGAGCAGACCGTGTCCAATCGAACGATGCGCGCGCTCGCCACACAGCTCGGTCAGAAGCTCACACAGTGCGTGAAGCTGCTGCGAAGAAGGAGGCTCGTCGTCAGACGATGCTGCAACCAGATGAACACGCGACGACAAAAAAGCGAGCTGCCCGGCACACATCGTCTCCAGCGCTTGGCGCTGCGCGTCCGTTCCAATGATCGCGTGCGACGGCAACACCAGCTTCTGCGACGCGTGCGATGACGGCGAGTGCGGGTTGTGAACCACACCGTGCGGCCAGTAACACGCAACGATCGGCGTCCCGCGCAGCGTCGCCAGCGGCCTGACCTCTGCAAGCGACGCGGCCCCGCTGACCACAAACAGATCAGGCGCAAAGGCCCGCAGCTTCTGTCGGAGCCGAAACCGCGACAGCCGTCCCAGACCGTGATGCAGCAGCTCAACGGCGCAGCCTAGCTCCGTCGCTGTGCGTGCAAGCGCGGTCAGTGCGCGATGATCCGCGTGCGAGCGACTGCCCTCGATGACCATCGCCAGCCGGGGCCGGTTATCCGTTGTGTCTGCTGACATCGCTCTGTGCGCCAGTTGAAGTCCTTTTTCGCAAGCTCAGTGACCCGAGCGCAAGCGGCGAGTGAACACGCAGCCCAGTCCGCTGGTTGAACCGGTGTGGAGCGTGCCCCGTCTGGCGCCGTAAGCAACTTCTCTGCCTGACTCCCCGAATATTAACGTAAGAAACGATACTTTTTTGGGGGTGTCCGATGTCCGGCGAATCCGGCTTTACGTCTCCGAGCGCCATTGGTTTCAACCCGTTCACGACCGGCGGCTTTGGTGGCTTCGGTACCATGGAGGACGGCTACAGCGACGGTGGCGGCGGCCAGCAGACTGAAGACAAAGAGATCGGCAAGGCCAGCCAAGAGCAGCCCGCAGCCAAAGAGGCGAGCGCGGCGATCAAGGAAGCAGCCAGCAAAGAGCCGACGATGGGCAGCCGTGAGCAGGTCATGGCCAACCCGGAAAAGTACGGCTGGCGACCGGGCATGACGACCTCGCCCGAGGAGTACGCGCAGCAGTACTTCCACGAAGCCGTTGCCAAGCTCAGCTACAAAGACCCGAGCATCAACGGCAACGAAAAGGGCAAAGAAAAAGACGGCTACAGCGACGCGGATCGCAAGTTCCTGGAGCAGTGGGGCTACAAGGTCGGCGGTGAAGTGCGTGGCAACGGTGCGCTCGGCAACACCGAGTCGGGTATGTACGCCGTTCGCTTCGAGCCGCTCGATCCAAAGTCCGGCTCGGCCCCCGTCGTCGCGTTCCGAGGCAGCGAGTTCAACGAAAACTTTGTCGACTGGCGAACGGACCTCACCGACTCGACCATCGGCAAACGACAGTACGATGCGTCGCGCAAAGAGATCGATGCGCTGATGAAGGTGGCGCCCGGTCAGCGACTGGAAGTCACGGGTCACAGCCTCGGTGGAGCGCTGGCCCAAAAAGCCGCTGCAGAGCACGCCAAAGACATCGGTGCGGTCACGACGTTCCAAGCACCGGGCGTGGACTACACCGACGCGGCCAAGTTCAACGCCAACAAGAACAACGACGTTCGGGTCAATCACCACTACGTCTCCAGCGACGTGGTTCATCGTGCGGGAGAACAGAAGCTCGACGGTAACTTCTTCGAGCATCACGTTGCCGGCGCAGGCGGAGTGGGAGCAATCGGCGGCTCGCACACGGCGAACCTGCTGCACAATCCGGGTGACAACTCGTACATCGGCGACGGCTCGAATCCGCTTGGAACGCGAGACAGCGTCACCAAGCACGACAAAGACGTCCAGGGCGATCGTCACTTCTTTGAAGGTCTTCGTCAGCTGATCGGTGTCGGTGCGCTGGGTCCGCTCGAAGGACTGGTGTCGGGCCTGGAAAAAGGCGTCGGCGGTGTCCTGACGGGAGCCAAGGAAATCGGCGCGGGCCTCAAGAACGGCTTCATGAACGCGATGAACGGCATCACGGGCGGCATGAGCACGGCCTGGGACGGAGCCAAAAAGGGCGGCTCCGAGATGGCCGGCGGCTTCAAGCAGATGATGTCGGGCAACATCCTGGGCGGACTCGGCGGCATCGGCAAAGGCATGTGGGACGGTGCCAGCGGCCTGGTGTCGGGAGCCGGTCAAGCGGTCGGCGGCGTGGCCTCGGGACTGTGGGAAGGCGCCAAAGGGCTCGGCACTGGCTTGTGGGACGCGGGCAAAGGTCTCGTCGGTGGCGCAGGTGACCTCATCGGCGGCGTGCTCAAAGCGCCGATGGGCATTGCCAAAGGACTTGGACACCTGGGCATTGCGGGCGCCCAGGCACTCATCAACAGCGACGCGGGACAAGGCATCGCCAACGGCGTGTCACACGCAATCGGCGGCGTCGGCAGTGCAATCGGCGACACCGGCAAGGGCCTGGGAACGGCTGCCAAGAACACGCTCGGTGGCATCGCAGACGCAGGCTCCACCGCGTGGAACGGAATGAAGAAGGGCGGCGGCGAGCTTCTCGGCGGAGCGAGCGATCTGCTCCACGGCAACCTGAGCGGCCTGGGCGGCATTGGCAAAGGTCTGTGGTCCGGCGCGAGCGGGCTTCTCAGTGGTGGCGCAAACGCAGCGGGCTCGGTGCTCAGCGGCATCGGATCGGGCGCGGCTGCCGTCGGTAAGGGGGCCTGGAACGCGGGCAAGTCGATTGTCGGTGGCATCGGAGAAGCCGGCAAAGGCATCGCTTCCACCGCCAGCAACGTCGCAGGCGCAGCATGGGATGGAGCAAAGTCCGTCGGTGGCGCCATCGCAGGCAAAGCCAAGAGTCTGCTGTCCGGCTGGTAATGTCCGGCGACCGTTCCCAATTTCCCCAAAACCTAATAAAATGTCGGTGCGCGGTTTCGCGCTTACGGCAGAGGGCATGCCATACAGAGAGCCGTTCTCAGACAGTGCCCTCCGACTAGGCGCCCAACGTCCTTCACGCAAACATCCGTAAGGAGAGTCTTCACATGGCCATTGATCCGAACTCGATTGGCAACTTCGCCGACCTCGTCAAGCTGCTGGAAAAGGACGGAGTGCTTCACAAGACCGACCTGGCAGAACAGACGGTGCAGATTCCGACCCAGCGTGGCGAGCTGGACAGCGTGCTGCTCATGCGGTGGCAGGACTCCGATGGTGTGGTGCAGTTTATTCAGGCGCTCCCGATCGAAGTGCCCGCCGACAAGCTGCTGATCGTAAGCGATGCAGTGACGCGCCTAAACCACGCGCTGGCGATTCCGGGCTTTGACCTCAACCACCAGCACGGCCTGGTTGCGTATCGTCTGTACCTGCCGATTTATCCGCGCGGCTCGGTGCGTCCAAATGAAGTCCAGGCGATGTTCCGCTTGACGGTGAAGACCGCTGCCGACTTCTTCCCGACCATCCGTCGCATCATCGCGGGCGAAATCCAGCCGGAATCGATCGTCGATGAAGCCAAGAAAGCCTGGGAAGCCGCCGCTGCCGCCGCGCAGCCTGCTCCGGCGAAGCCTCCGACTGGCACTCCGCCCGCTGGCAACGGTCAGACGCCTCCCGGCGCCAACATGTACTAACCCGGACCTTGTGAGCAGCGCGATCCTGGCATGTACGCCAGGTCGTTGCTGTTTTTGCACTGCGGCTGCGGACGCGCACCTTTGCCGTCATCGTTGGCTCGGAACCACAGATCCACCGTTCCTTGCGGAGGACTCGGCCACGCGCAGTTCACGATCTCACACTTGCCTGGCTGAATCGGCGCGGTCGTGTACGCGACACAGATCGCGCTCGACACCTCGATGCGCGGATCCTTTTGATAGAACGTCCCCGGCACCATCGAGGCAATCACGTCCGCGCCTCGGTTGCAGATCTGCGCGTACAGCTTCCACTGCTTGCTGCACTCGTTTTGATCCGGTGACGTCGAACCTTTGCTCGTCGCGTCCGGCAGCGGCACCGTGCTGACCAGCGAACCCTGGATGTTCTGCCGATAGTTGTTGTACGCGGTCCAGTTCGGCGTCTCTTTCGCGGGAATCGTACCGTCGTCGTTGACGTTGGTGATGTGATAGGTGTGCTGGTTCCACATCGGTCGCGACGGCATCCAGCGATTCATCGGATCTTTGAGCACGAACACACCCTGCGTCACGCCTTTGTGCGCCGCTCCGGTCTCGCGCTCTGGATCTTGATCCGCGCAGTAGCCGTTTTCCTTGATCGAGTCCGACGGCACGATCAAGTCCGCGTGTCCATCGTTGTCCACGTCGGCGACAATCGGCATCTCGAGCGCGGTTCCCGAGGTAATCGGCCTGGCGAACACCGTCTTGCCATCGGGACCGTTGTAGACGCGCAGCCAGCACTCGTCGCGATAGATCACCTCGGCGCGACCGTCTCCGTTGAAGTCAAACACCGATGACGCCGTCCCCCCCGAGGTCTGATCCTTGGTCACACTGTTCCACAGCACGCCCGGCAGCGTTCCCCGACACTTCGCAGGCTTTGGCGTCTTTAGACAGTCCAGCGAAAACACGTAATAGGAACGCGGACCCGCTGTTCCAAAGTCCGGGGTTCCGTCTCCGTCGAAGTCAGCCACCGTCGGAGGCCCACCCCAGCCATTGGGAATCGCGGTCATCGGCATCAGGAACTTGTCCGCTTTGACATCGATCACCGCGACCTTTTGATCGCCGTTCACCGACTGAACAAACACCAGATCCGGGCTGCCATCTTTGTTGAAGTCACCGATCGCGGAATAGCCACCTTGGGAAAGCGACGCCATCGAGCTTGGCGTCTTGTCCGTTCCGGTCATTCCGTCAAAGATTCGGTTGCCCGATACGATCTCCGGCTTGCCGTCGCCGTCCATGTCATTGATGAGCGACAGCGTTCCCCACGTTGCTCCGATCACCGGATTGTCGAAGACCTTATCAAGCTGCTTCTTCGCTTTGTTCCAGCGCAGAACCATGCCACCGACGATGATCTCGGGCTTTCCGTCTCCGTCCAGATCCGCAATCGCCGGACCGGAACAGTCAAACGACACGCCTCCTGACAGCGTGTACGACTCAATGCTGCTGGCCAGGAGCTTGCCGGTGGTTCCTTCAAACAGCAGCACCGGATGTCCGCTTCCTGGTGAACCAAAGGTCGAAATGGCGACGATCTCTGGCAGCTTGTCACCGTCGAGATCCGCTGCCGCAATCTGCGAAAAGCCCTGAATGTTGGCCGCCACGTCGTACTTGACCGAACAGTCCTTTCCAGACATCGCCACCAAGCGACTTGGACCGGCTCCGGTCTGTGGTGCAAAGACAATCTCTGGCGATGCGTCTCCGTCGATGTCGATCACGAGCGGAGTCATCACCACATCGCCCGCGGCTGGGGCCGGACCGCCTTTGGGAGGCCACTGACAATGATCCACCGGAGCCTTGAACTCGGTCGCGGAAAAGCCGTTGCCTTTGCACATGGCATCGGACTCTCCGTCTTTCCAGTCCAAGCAGATGCCGCAGCTTCCGCCGTCGCCCATTTGCACCGAGCAGTGCGTATCGTTTAAGCAGTCGTTGTCGGAACAGCACGTCCCGCGATCGGGAACACACTGCGCCATGTGGCAGCGCCAGCCGCTCGGACAAGGACTTCCCGGATCGCACGAAGGATTCGGGTTGCTGGACATGTCTTCGCTGGGATCGACGCTGCCATCGCGAGCGCCTCCCTCGACTCCTTGACGAGCCGGACTACAGGCCCCAAGCAGCAACATACCCGTCAGAACGCCCCGCCCCACTTTACCCATGGAAAGCCTGCGGCGATTTGGAAACAGCGACATGGCGACTCCTTGACGACGACGTGAGCGGATCTTGCGACCCGAAAATCGCCGCGACTATAGCAAGCGGTCTCAGCCAGATCGAGCGTTTCGCTGCCCAATCTACGTTCGGACCTCCAGCGAAGCGGGATGACTCCGCAGAAGTCCGCGCCGAACGAGGAACCCAAGCACAGGACTCCTTTTCGGACTCTGCACGGGCTCTGCAAGGCCCCCTTTCGCGCTCCCAACACGACTCCTAAACACGCTTAGGAACGCACATCTTCCGTCGAAAACCACCCCCCAGAGCGCCTCCCAAGAACGTTTCTCAGCACAGCCACGATTCTCCCTTGTACGCGCCCGATCGCTCATGTACCTTTCACGCGTTTCCGAAATTACTCCTAAGTCCCACAAAGGAATCATCGATGAAGAAGCGCAGCACCTCGAACGAACTCCAGGACCTCATCAAGCAGCTCACGACGATCCGCAAGGAACACGTTCGTGCGCTCGAAGAAATTGAAAACACCTTCCGGATGTTCGGTCTGGAGCGACTGCTGAAGGACGGCGCTGGCAAGAAGCGCGGCGCCAAGAAGACGGCCACCGCTGCGAAGGCTCCCAAGGCCGCTGCGAAGGCCACCAAGGCTGCGAAGGCCACCAAGGCTGCGAAGGCTCCCAAGGCTGCGAAGGCTCCCAAGGCCGCTGCGAAGGCTCCCAAGGCCGCTGCAAAGGCTCCTAAGGCCGCTGCAAAGGCTCCCAAGGCCGCTGCAAAGGCTCCCAAGGCCGCCAGCAAGAAGCGTGGCTCGTTCGAGATCACGGGTGACGAGCTGATCCTGCGCTTCGTCAAGGACAAGGGCGGCGCGACCACCGAGCAGATCCGCAAGCACTGGGAAGCGTCCAACCGTGGTGGCAAGTCGGACAACAACCTGACCAACCTCGTCAAGAGCGGCAAGCTCCTGCGCAGCAAGGATCCGAACGGTCCGGGCTCGCTGTACACGGCCTCAGCTGAAGCTGCGGCTCCGGCTCCCTCGACCACTCCGTCGAGCTAACTTCCCCGTCGCTACGCGGCGACTCTGTGCGTGAACATTCACTTCACGCACGTCCCGTTCCTACTTTCTACGTTCCTCGCACACTTCCTACGCTGCGGCTCGGATTCCTCAAAATGAGGCGTCTGCGATGCCTCTTTTGTGCGCGCATCACGAGGTTCCGCAGTCCGCGTGAGCGGAGCAGCGGACACAGCGACTTAGCTGTTGGCAGGAAGCGGACGCGTCGACGGAGTCGTCACGACTTTGGCCGAGCGACCCATTCCGTATCGCGACTGAACCATCGCATCCGGCATCGGCGCTCCAGCGCCTCGCAGCGGAGGGAAGGTCTGCGCAGCGGTCCGAACCGAGACAGACGACGAAACCGGAAGCGTCGCCACAAACGTCGGTGCGGACGCAGGCTCCAGCGACTCCAGTCCTCGCAGCGGCGGCAGCGCACCTTCACGAACCGGCTTGGGAACCGTCACAGAAGCCAGTACTTCTCCCCTTTCCCAGGTTCGCAGCGGAGGAAACGGACTGCTGCGATGGCTCGGTGCCAGGTAGAAGGCAAATGGACTCGGCCCCAGGCTGCGCAGCGGCGGCAGCCGTGTGTCACGACTTCGCTGCGCCTGTGCCGGATCAGGCATCGGCCAAAACACAACCTTTTCAATCCCTTGCAGGTCAATCGCGGAATAAACACCTGGCAGCAGATCGAGGACTCCTCGATAGTGCTCACCGGGAGCCAGTTTTCCCGTGCGAACGTGCCATTCACCATGTCGGTCTAGCGCGCCCCAGGGTCCACGATCCACTACATATGCAGCAGTACAGCGGCCAGTACGTTGATTGCAAATTCCGAGTCGTGTACCACATGGCAAGGTGCGATGCGCGACGCCATGCGCTCGCATTTTCTGCCATGTCTTTGAACCATAGCGAGCGGACAATGTGCGACGACACGCAAAGGTACCGACGTTATCGTACAAGTCTCCTTCGTAGCCATAGCGCGAGGCATTCCCAGCATCCATCCCTGCCAGCATTGTGATCGCAAGCAGCAGCATCAGTGGCGTCCTCCCCTGCGCAGCATCGCAACTGCATGACCCGAGTCCGTCGCCAAGATGCCGACATTCCGACCCGAGACAGCACTCACGTAAGTGCGCCAATTACAACACATTTGCAACGCCTAGATTACGAAACACCGCGTAGAAGGATATCAGAGTGCGTTCAAAACCAGATCTGAATATTTTCAACCTACACGCAAATTCGTGCGATAATGTAGATTCCGACATCACGCACTACGACATTTGAATACGATGTAGTTTCTCTGTCCGTCTTTGGGTCCAGTCGACGGAGATTTAGATTGATAAGAAAATTCTTCAGAAATCGAAGCGGTCGGCACAAAATTGGTCGTGCCATCATCCACAAGATATGCACATGTAGTTTATATACACAAAAATCACAAATATATATTCACATACGACTATCAATTAAAATAGATCATTAAACAAAACCTGCAAAATCACGGAAAGCTGCGATAACTCGTGCGATCTGGTGGGCTGGCAGATCCAGCGAGCCGCTTCGACCTGCGCAGGAAGCGATCTCGAAGTGAAGGAGACGATCGCGAGGGAGCGAGGGAGTTGGACGAAAGGGACGAAAGAGACAGCGGAAGCGCGAGGGATAACGGAACGGAAGGAATGCGCGCAGCGACGGAAGGAAAGACGAAAAGGAAGCTGTCAGTGGGCGCTTAGGAAGCGGGCTGACGACTCCGCAGCCAGTCTGCGTAGCGAGCAATGCCTTGGCGGATGTCGACCGTGGGACTGTAGCCTAGCTCTCGTCCCGAACGGTCGAGCGAAGACCACGTAATCGGAACGTCGCCGGGCTGATCGGGACGCCACTCGATGCGGGCCGAGCGACCGAGCGCCGATTCGAGCAGCGATACCAGCTCGCGCAGCGTCGTGGTCTTTTCGCCGCCGAGGTTGTAGCAGCGCAGTCCCAGGGTGCGATCCGCGGTCTTGTGAAGCGCGGCGATGACTCCGTCGATGATGTCGTCGATGTAGGTATAGTCGCGGGCACTTTCGCCGTTTCCGTGTAGAAACACCGTCTCCCCGCGCAAGATGCGCGCGGCGAAGCTGGCGATCGCCATCTCGGGACGCTGATGCGGTCCGTACACGGTGAAAAAACGCAGGGCGGCGATCGATCCACCGTAGAGATCACAGTGCGTGGCGCAGAGCAGCTCTCCGGCGCGCTTGCTGGCCGCGTAGGGAGACGCAGGCAGAACCGCCGGATCTTCTTCGGAAAACGGCACCGCACAGTGTGCGCCATACACCGAGCTGGAGGACGCAAAGACGATTCGCTCAATGCGATGTTGCTGACAGGCCGACAGGATGTTTTGGGTTCCTTCGACGTTGTAGCGCATGTAGCGAGAAGCCTGGCTCAGCGACGGACGGACGCCCGCGAGCGCAGCCAAATGAATCATCGCCGATGCCTCTTTTGTGATCGCGCCAAGCAGCGCCGCATCCAGGATGTTTCCTTCCACAAAGCGGAAGCGCGGGTGCGACAACAGCGGCGCAAGCTGGGCGTGATGAAGCGCGGCGGGATAGAGCGTCTCGTCGAAGCAGTCGATTCCGATCACCGACATGCCCAGGTCCAGCAGTCGCTTCGCTACGTGATGACCGATAAATCCAGCACAGCCAGTCAGTACAACGTGCATCGCGGAACCTCAGAAGCGTCCGACAACGGCGGTGCCGCTGCCCGTAGGAATCACTGCGACATCGTCGACCACGCGCAGTCTCGGGAGTGCGCCGTGAAGCAGCAGCACAAAGCCGGTGGTCTGGAGCAGTCCACTCGTGAGCAGCCATGGAACGCTCCAGGCAGACATCACCGCGCGACCGTTGCCCTCTTCGGCCTGCGCAGGCGCCGCAATCGCCGAGATGTACGGACCAATAAGAGGCACGAGCAAGGAGTAATTTGCGAGCGCGGTCGGGCCGTCCAGTGTGTCGACGCGAGGCCACAGAAGCAGCGGCGCAATCAGCGCGGGAAGATAGCCTCCGGCCCAAATCAGCGCGCCCAGCCGAACCTGCTTGGGATCGCGACGAACGGGCGGAAGTGGCGGCGGAAGCGGAGCCAGCACCAGGTCGTTTCCCAGACCTCCCGATGGTGGCACGATCTCTTGCGCGGGCGTCACCAGCGGAGGCGGCGGCAAGACGGGTGGCAGCTCGGGCACTGGCTGGGGCGCGGGCTTGGCTGCGGGCTTGGTCGAAGCTGCGGGCTTGGTCGACACCTCAGGCTTGGTCGAAGCTGCGGGCTTGGTCGAAGCTGCGGGCTTGGTCGACACCACAGGCTTGGCCGGAACAGACGCAGCCGGACGAACCATCGGCGCAGGATCAGCCAAAGCAGCAGCGGACAAGGCACACACGATCGAAGGCGCCACAAACAGACGAGGAATGCGCATCGTCTGCCAGCGTATCGCGCGCCGCGCCAGTCGTCGAGACAACGGCGCTTGGTTAGCTTGCATCCAGACACAGCTCCACGGTGTTGATGACCAGATCGTTTGACGAGGGCCCAGCGTACAGACGAATGCCGGTCAGACCTGGAGCGTCTCCGATGCGCACATTGGAGGTGTAGTCCACGCTGCTCCAGCTATAAGGCCACGCGTTGGACAGCGAGTTTGTGGGCGACTTGATGCTGCCGTACAGCGGCGACCACGCGTCGAAGCTACCGCTCGATCCGGTGCTGTAGGAACGACCGTAGATCGAAAGCGTAGCGCTGCGAATGGTGGTCAGACCGACGAGGCTGAAGCGAATGAGAATCCAGTTTCCGCTCGCGATCTCGATGCCGCCGCCGTGGAGGGTGTCGGTGAAGCTGGTCGCGCGGGCGGGAACCGCTTCAAAGTTGCTGGTATCGGGCAGTCCCAGCGCTTCGACCCGGGCCGACGTCGATCCTGAATACTTGAAGCGGAAGGCAGCCCAGCCGGTGCCGCGTAGACACGGTGGGCGCGTCGACAGGTCGGGCGGAACAGACAGATCGGGAGGTGTGGCCAGATCCGGCGGCGTGGCCAGATCCGGCGGGCGGCTCAGGTCGGGCGGCGTCGAAAAGTCAAACGGTGGCAGCGTCAAATCCGGCGGCGTCGAAAAGTCAAACGGTGGCAGCGACAGATCCAGCGGCGCAGCCAAGTCCGGCAAAGCAGCCAAGTCACGCGGTACGGCCAGATCGATCGACATCAGATCGGCGGAATCCGAGAGATCACGCACGACGCTGAGATCCGCTTCATCACCTGCATCGACAGACACCGACAGATCCCGCACGGGTCGCAGATCAGTCAGTCCGGCATCCATGTCGACATCACGATCTCGATCGCGATGACAGGCACTTTCACCGAGCCACAGCGCGCACAGCCCGGACAGCAGCGAAGGCACAAAGAATCGGAACGAACGTCGCCTGCGAGAACCGCTCATGCGCCGCGTTTTACCAAAATGTGCCAGCCGCGCATCTTCTTTACGTAAGGGATCGTCCGCGCCGAGTTGCTTCGCTGGCTGAGCAATTGCGGTTAGGATAGTTACAAATCCCCAAAGCTGTGGAGCCGCGCGTGCTCCAGCAACCTTGTCGCTGACTTGGAGTAGCACCGATGAAGAGAGCGTTGCCGTTTGTCCTGCTTTTGAGCCTCGCTGCGGGCTGTGGCATTCCGAAAGAGCAGTGGGAACAAAAGCTGCGTGAAAACGCGGATCTACAGACCCGGGTTACGGATCTCGAAAAGCAGAAGACCAAGCTGGAACAAGAGATCGCTGATCTGAAGAAGGAAAAAGCGGATCTCCAGCGGACGATCGACAACCTGAAGGACAGCATGGGCAAGCTGGGCAAGGACAAGGCCGACTTGCTCGAGCGCATGGCGAAGCTGAGTGCGACGCTGGAAGACCTGGAGCGCGCCAAAGCCGCCGCCGACAAGCGCAGCAAGGCGTTCCGAGACCTGCTCGCCAAGTTCAAGGCGATGATGGATGCGGGCAAGCTACAGGTCGAAGTGCGCAACGGTCTGATGCTGGTGAAGCTGCCGGACAACATCCTGTTTGATCCAGGCAAGACCGAGCTCAAGAAGGAAGGTCAGGAAGCCATCGGACAGGTGACGCGCATCCTCGGCAGCATCGAGGGTCGCAAGTTCCAGGTCGCGGGTCACACCGACAACGTTCCGACGGGCAAGAACTCGCGCTTCAAGTCAAACTGGGAGCTGTCGTCGCAGCGCGCGCTGACCGTTCTGGAGCTGATGATCAAAGAAGGCATGGACGCCAAGCGGCTGTCGGCGGCAGGTTATGCGGATGTGCTCCCGGTGGCGACCAACGACAGCGACGATGGCAAGCGCCAAAACCGTCGCATCGAGATCGTGCTCCAGCCAAACATCGAAGATCTGCCGGGCATCGACGACAAGCAATAGCGCCCGCTCGCACAGTGAGTACCGCCGTTCACGTTGCCCGCTGAGCCTGTGAACGGTGCGCTACAAATCCAGCCTCTCCGACGACAAAGTCTGCTGGCACCAAACCTGCTAAGATATCCGGTCAACCACTCATCTTCACGCACAGGCCCCCCTGGCTTAGAGGCCAGATGTACCTGTCGAAAGGAATGAAGCCATGACGCGGACTCAGCTCCTCCTGTCGCTTGCAGTGACCTTTGCCGTTCCTGCGCTTGCCGCAGCCCAAGTGGGCCCCGATCCGAATGTGCAGCCTGGAGGCTATTACGCACCTCCAGCGGGCTACGCAGGTCAGCCCTATCAGCCAGCTCCCGTTTATCAGCCGGCTCCCGTTTACCAGCCAGCTCCCGTCTATCAGCCAGCTCCCGTTTATCAGCCGGCTCCCGTTTATCAGCCGGCTCCCGTTTATCAGCCAGTGCGTCGCTCGCTTGTGTACGGAAATCACTTCCGTCCGCAGTTTGGCTTGGCTGCACGCTTTGGCGGATATGGCAACTACGGCTCGTTTGGCAGCTACACCACCGGCGGTGTCGGTCTGGACATGCTGTTCCGCGCGCATCCGCGACTGACCTTCGAGCTGGGCTTTCAGTATCAGCGCATCTCGCAGGAAGATCTGTACTGGAACGACTATCAGTACGAGCGCTTTGACGTCCCGATGACGCTCGGACTGCGCGTTCACCTGGGCAATCCGCTGTGGCTGTTCTCTCCGTACCTCGTCGGTGCAGGCGGAGTGACCTATTCCCGACAGTACCTGACCGATGCGCTCGCGTATGAGTCGCACTGGTTTGGTGAAGTCCAAGGCGGCATCGGCTTCGAGTGGAGACTCGGCCCGCACTTCGCCTTCAACTTCGACGTGCGCGGTCAAGGTCGCTTCCGTAACGTCGGTGAGCTTGGAACCACCGAAGGAACGCTCACCGATCAGTACGGAAACACCGTCGCTGCCATGGGTCCGAGCGCCGGATTCATCATCAACCTCGGCATCGGCGGCTTCTTCTAAGCCATCACGGACACTGCGCGCGCGGCTTCAGACACACATCCGAAGTCTTGCGCACCACCGCCGTCCAAAACAGCGTCTTGCCGCTCTTGCTGGCTCCGTTTTGGAGCATTCCGACAAACGTCGCTTCCTGACCCGCCATCACGACCGGATCGAAGCCCGCAAAGCCTTTGCCCGGAAGCTGCACGTTAAAGCGCGTTCCCAGTCCCCCATCGAACGAGGGATTTACGCCGCCACAGCCCGTGCTGCTCTTTGGGTCCATGTCGACTTGGTTGATGACGACGGTGTTGTACTGAATCCAGTTGCCCTTGCGGTTGTCGTCTTCCGTCACATCACAGACGATACCCGACACGCGCACCGGCGCGGCAATGTACTTGGTCAGCCACTGGTTGTTGGCCGACGTTGGACCTCCGGTTGGCCGCCGCGTCGCATCCAGCTCAATCGGCGTCGGAACCCAGTCTGGTCGATACACATCCGTCGGAATCAGCGTCGGATTCGCGAGCTGCGTCATCCCGTTGAACTTGGCAATCGCACCCGACAGTCGCTCCAGCACCGTCCCGATCTGAAGCTGCGCCGACGGCTGAGAAAACGTAAAGATGTACATGCTGCCGTAGTCCGGCGACGACGTATCAGTCACCGCCAAGCCACTTTGGAACAGCGACGAGACGATCAGCTTTCCTTGCGCCGTCGCCGTCCCGTCGATTGTTACCTGACGAGCCAGATACGGACTACAGAACGACGCATTCCCCGCCGTCACATCGAGCGGCTTCATCAGTCGCGCGATCGTCGGGTTCGGAAAGTAAATCGGTGGCGTCGAGCTAAGCGACTGACTCGACAGCTCTTCGAGGTTGATGGCAATGCGACCGAAGACCGCCGGAAGCGACAACGAGACTTGCTCGCCGGTGACTTTGCCGCCACGCATCCCGATGGTCTTGAGCAGCGCCGGATCGCCCGTCGTTGATGAAGACTGACACGGATCGAGCAGCGACAGACGGCTCCCACCTGCGACGATATACGCCGACAGGTTGGCATCCACCGCCATCAAGCGGCCTTGTTCGTCCAGCGCCTCGACATCAAACTTCAGCGACGATGGAGTCACCGGATTCGACGGCGAGCCCAGCTCACTTTCCATCGGGCTCTGGAGCAGCATTCGCAGGCTGGTCAGACGATGTTCACCGGATACCTGATATTCGCAGCCCATTCCCAGCGTCGAAACACCGACGGACAAAGCCACAAGTCCAAGGCCAGCAAGGCAGGATGTTGTTCGTTTCATCGCCAGCTCCCGTTAGCGGACCAAGGGTTGGATGCGCCCGTCGTGGGCAAAGACTTCAGGCAGAAGGCAGGTGACGCCGGTGTAGTCGTAGTCTCCCGTCTGATTTTTGCCCTTGATGTTACTCCACTTGCTCGGGTCTTTGCAGCGGTAGCGCTCGTCGACACCGAGAGAGCGAACGAAGTCCGCCAGCGAGTCGCGCAAGCTGATGCCGGTGTTGAAGCGCGTGGTGTTTCGCTTGAGCACCACAAAGCCAGAACCACCGACGGAGATATAGTCGTTCACAGCGGTCTTGTAGCTGGCAAAGCAGTCGAGCGGCTTGCACTTGTCGGTGTTGACGCTGCCGTCGATGTTGCGACAGTCGTCTCCGAAGACCACTTTGTCAGCAAACGGACCGACCCACTTGGCCTTCTGGGCTTGCGTCGCGCTCAGTCGCTCCGTGCAGGACAGCGACGTCGGACACTGCGCCCGGTAGGTCTGGCAGTCCGCCGTCTTTTGACAATCGCACAGATCCGGGTTCGCTCGGCACGCGCAGCGCTGGTTCTGACAGTTGAGCGTGAAGTAGATGCCAGAGACCTGCACCTGCGTCTTGCAGCCACGCTCACTCGAGCGGTCAGCGACGAAGTCGAGCATCTGAAGCACTTCGTCTCCCGACAGAAACTGCGTGGTGATCGTGTTGTCGAACGGAAACACGTTGTAGAGCTGTTCCAGCGTGAGCGGTCCCGACTCAAAGTCCGCGCGAATGCCCAGCGAGTTGGTCAGCGCAAAGTCCGCTTCCACGCGTCGTCGCAGCCGCATCGACGTCGCCACCAAGTTGCCAAGCTGCGAGTCTCCACCACCGGCATCGTTGCGCAGCACCTTCGGACAGCTCGACGATCCCGCAGGACACGGAACCACTGCGTAGACCTGCCCCAGGTTGAGCAGCTGCTTCATCTTGATCTCATACGGCTCGAGCAGCCTCGCCATGTCCGCATCGGGCGGCGTGCAGACCACACGCGGCCTCGGCGCTGGCATCGTTCCTTTGTACGGACACGACACCTTCGGGTTCGACGGATGCGCCGGATCGCAGCGAATCGAGGGATCGCACGGATCAGTCGGATCGCCCTGCTGCCAGGGACGCTCTCCGATGGGGATGACGCGGAAGGTGTAGCTCTTGACGTAGGTGCGACGGTTGAGCGGATCGGCAGCGCTCGGATCACCGACGTGAACCACCATATCGAGCGAGCCCACAAACTTTGCAAACGCACCGCTGTTGACGATGATCGTGTGACCTTGGTAGGTGCCGCTCTTGTCGTAGTGCGAGACGTCGACGGGCGGATTGTAGACGGTGTGCAAGTGTCCACCGAGCACCACGTCGATTCCGTTTAGATCCACCGCCGCGCTGTTGGGATCGCTGCCCGCGCCTTCACTGTTTTCGTCGGATACTTCGCGAGCTACTGCGGTGTCATCGTCGGGGCCCATGTGACTGACGACGACCATCAGATCGACCTGCGGACGCAGCACGCGCACCAGATCCGACACCGCTTGCTTGGCGTCACGCGCGCGAATGCCCAGCGAGTTGTCTCCTTCCACCGAGCTATTGAGCGACGAGACGTTGCCAAGACCAATCACACCGACGCGAATGCCGCGCACGTTGTAGACCGCCACCGGCTGGATGAACCGTCCGAGCTTGGGTGAGCGCTGGTCGTCGGGATCGAAGTACTCGTAGTTGGCGGCCAGGATCGGGAAGTTCGGCCCGTGATTCATCAGCTGAATCCCGAGCAGGTTCGCGCCTTTGTCGAACTCGTGGTTGCCGAGCGCCATGCCCTGCACACCGAGGAGTCCCATCGTGCGAATCTCGACTTCTCCGTTGAACAGGTTAAAGACCGGCGCGCCTTGAAACATGTCACCGGAATCCAGGTGCAGGGTTCGCGGTGCGCGCCCTCGCTCACGCTTGATCACCGTCGCCATCCGCGCAATGCCACCAACGGATGCCGTGGGAAACGCCGCGCAGTCTGCATCGGTCGAACAGCTTCGCGACAAGTCCGAGCTACACGTCCTGTCGTCCGTACACACACCCGACAGCACATTGAGCCCCAGGTTGCGATCGGGCAGGTTCGGCGCGTACTGGTACGGCAGAAGCCGCGAGTGTACGTCCGAGGTGTGAATGAGCACCATGTGGACATCTTGGCCACGGAGATCCTCGGGCTCACGGCTGTAGGTACAAGCGGACAGACCGGCAAGCAGCGACAGGGCCAACAGCCAAGGCGCACGCCAGCAGAGCGTTTTGGACGACATCAGGCTCCTCGTAGGAAGTAAGCGATACTGTAGCAAAAAATCGTTCCTCGTCGAAAAACATGCCCGCCGGAGCGGTCTCCACCGTTGTTACATAAGTGACTTCATAAGTGGAACTCGAACCCTTACGTGCGCGATAGATTTTGCGCTTGACCGCTGCCAGGTGGCATCTGATACTACGCGAAAAACCTCACGCATACGTAAGGGTTCAAGTTGCAAACCAAGCACCAGACAGCCGAGGTCCCGGAACACACGGAGACCAAAGGGGACAGCGAAAGCGGGCAGCCACGGCCCGATAAGCTGCTGCGCATTGGTCAGCTTGCCGAGCTGTGCAACAAAACCACGCGAGCGCTTCATCTGTATGAAGAGCTGGGGCTGCTCAAGCCGGTGATTCGCTCACGCGGCGGCTTTCGGCTGTATTCGCAGACGGCGATCGAGCGTGTGCAGTGGATTACGCGACTGCAAGATGCGGATGTCTCTCTCGGGGAAATCTCGCAGCTGCTACGTGATCTCGAAGAACAGCGCGTCGGTAGCGAGGCCATGACCAAGCTGCGCTCGCTGCTTGAACAAAAGCTGAAAGAAACGCGCGAGCAGATCGACAAGCTGCGAATGCTCGAACAGGACTTACAGGCCGGGCTCAGCTATCTCGACGGTTGCAAGGTGTGCAGCACCGAAACCCCCGCCTCGGAATGTGGTGGCTGTCGAATTCACGGCCACGACGGACCCCAGCCGCTGATGGTGGCCGGGGTGCTGGTTAGCTAAAGGACGAAACATGGCGCTCAAGCTCCCGATTTTTATGGACTATCACTCGACGACCCCGGTGGATCCGCGCGTCCTCGAGACGATGCTGCCCTACTTCACGACGCACTTTGGCAACGCGGCGAGCCGCAACCACGCGTTTGGCTGGACTGCCGAAAAAGCCGTCGATGATGCACGCGAGCAGGTCGGTCAGCTCATCGGAGCCTCGGGCAAAGAGATCGTGTTTACCTCGGGCGCAACCGAGTCAAACAACCTGGCCATCAAGGGCGCGGCGCACTTTTACAAAGATCGCGGCAACCACATCATCACGACGCAGATTGAGCACAAAGCGGTGCTCGATACCTGCAAGCGGCTGGAGCTGGAAGGCTTCGAGGTGACGTATCTGCCGGTGGAATCCGACGGAAGGCTGCGTCCCGAGCTGCTCGCGCAAGCGATGACCGACCGCACGATCCTGGTGTCGGTGATGCTGGCAAACAACGAGATCGGAACGATTCAGCCGCTCAAAGAAATCGGCCAGATCGTGAAGGCTCGCGGCGCGCTGCTTCACACCGACGCAGTGCAAGGCGTGGGCAAGATTCCGTTCGACGTAAACGATGTGCAAGCGGATCTGGTGTCGCTGACGGCGCACAAGATGTACGGTCCGAAAGGCGTCGGGGCGCTGTATGTCCGTCGCAAGCCGCGGATTCGTCTGGAAGCCCAGATGGACGGTGGCGGTCACGAGCGAGGTCTGCGCTCGGGCACGCTCAATGTTCCAGGCATCGTCGGCTTTGGCAAAGCATGCGAGATCGCCAAGCACGAGATGGTCGAGGAGTCGGCGCGGATTGCCCGGATGCGCGATCGTCTGGAAACCGCGCTGATGCAGTCGATGCCACACGTCTTCCGCAATGGCTCGGTGCAGCATCGTCTGCCCGGCAACGCGAACCTAAGCTTTGCGTACGTCGAGGGTGAAGGCCTTCTGATGGCGCTCAAAGACGTCGCGGTGTCGTCGGGTTCGGCTTGTACGTCAGCGTCGCTGGAGCCGTCGTATGTGCTGCGTGCGCTCGGGATTGGCGAAGAGCTGGCGCATACCTCGATTCGCTTTGGTCTGGGCCGCTTCACCACCGAGGAAGAAGTGGACTTCGTTATCAAGCTCACCGTCGACAAAGTGAGCCGTCTTCGTGAAATGTCGCCGCTGTGGGAAATGGTCCAAGAAGGCGTCGACCTCAAGAGCATCGAGTGGACCGCTGCCCACTAGCGTCTGCACACACAAAGAGAACACACCATGGCTTACAGCAACAAAGTCATCGACCACTACGAAAACCCGCGCAACGTCGGTAGCTTCGACAAAAACGATCCCGATGTTGGCACTGGTCTCGTCGGAGCCCCGGCTTGCGGCGACGTGATGAAGCTTCAGCTCAAGATCGGCGACGACGGCGTGATTCAAGACGCGCGGTTTAAGACGTTCGGCTGCGGCTCGGCCATCGCCAGCTCGTCGCTGGTGACGGAGTGGGTGAAGGGCATGTCGATCGAGGACGCGGAAAAGATCCAAAACTCGTCGATTGCCGACGAGCTGAACCTGCCGCCGGTCAAGATCCACTGCTCGGTGCTGGCTGAAGACGCGATCAAAGCCGCGATTGCCGATTACCGTCGCAAAAAAGGCCCAGGCAGCGAGACGGAGAAAGCGAGCTAACGATGGGCATCCAAGCAACCAGCAAAGCCATCGCCGAGGTCAAGCGCCTGCAAGAAAAGCGCATGTCGGAAGGCAAAGCTGCGCAAGGGCTTCGCATCGGCATCCGCGGCGGCGGCTGCACCGGCTTTTCCTACCTGTTCGAGTGGGCCGACGAGCCGCCTCGTAGCACCGACCGCGTGTTCGAGTTCCACGACGGCGTTCGCATCTTTGTCGACCCGAAGAGCCTGGTCTATTTGAACGGCACGGAGCTGGACTTCGTGACGAGCATGATGGGCTACGGCTTCAAGTTCCAGAACCCCAACACCAAGGGAAGCTGTGGCTGCGGTGAGAGCGTCCAGTTCTAAGACGTACTTTTCGCTGCTCGATCTGCCCGCGCGATTTTCGGTCGATTTGGCGGATTTGGAGCAGCGTTACCGCGAAAAGTCGCGAAACTGGCATCCAGACCGCTTCAGTCGGGCTCCAGCGAGCGAGCGCGCAGCCGTGCTTCAGCGTGCGACCGAGCTAAACGAAGCGTATCGGACGCTGCGCAGCGACAGCAAGCGCGCGGCGTATCTGCTGAAGCTTCACGGGATCGATGTCAGCGACGAACGCCAAAAGCCCGCGCTCGATCCGGCGTTTCTCGGTGAGATCTTGGAGCTACGCGAAGAGCTGGCGGATGCGCGCGTCGAGCGTGACGATGCCAAGCTGTCGTCCATCAAGCGCAGGATCGAATCCGAGCAGCAGCAGCTCTCTGAGCGACTGCACGCAGGCTTTGTCCGTCTGGAACAAGAAGATCCCGCCGCGCTGTCCGAGCTGACCGAGACGGTCTTTGTGCAGCGCTATTACCAGCGCTTCGCCGACGACATTGCGGAATACGAAGAAGCGCAAGCTGGCCACAGGGCCGTGCTATAAGCCCGCGCAGCGTTGCGGACTTGGTTCGCCTCCCGTCGTCAACCTTAGCCAAAAGACCAAGAGTACATCGATGAGCCTGTTTCAAATTGCCGAGCCTGGCGAGTCCACGGCCAAGGAAGCGTGTAAAGGTCGCGTCGTCGGAATCGACCTTGGCACCACGAACTCGCTGGTTGCGGTGGTGCGCGACGGAGATCCGCAGTGCCTGCTTGATGAGCACGGACAAGCACTTCTTCCGTCGGTGGTTCGCTATCGAGCCGGGGTTGCGCCGGTCGTTGGTCAAGCGGCCAAGAGCAGCGCAGCGGAAGCACCTCACGACACGATTGCGTCGGTGAAGCGCTTCATGGGCCGAGGCCCCGCAGACATCGCCAAAGACGGCACGGCGCAGCGCTTCGGTCAGTATCGATTTGCGGACACCGCGCAGCATCAAGATGGCGTGGTGCGACTGCTCGTCTCTGCGCCCGGTGGACTGCGAGCGGTGACGCCGCTGGAAGTCAGCGCCGAGATCCTGCGTGTGCTGCGAAATCGGGCGGAAGAACAGCTCGGTGGTGAGCTAGAAGGCGCGGTCATCACGGTTCCGGCGTATTTCGACGATGCGCAGCGTCAAGCCACCAAAGATGCGGGCCGACTGGCTGGCCTTCAGGTGATGCGACTGCTCAATGAGCCGACGGCGGCAGCGCTGGCGTATGGGCTCGACAAGAAGCGTGAAGGCAAGTTCGCGGTCTACGATCTGGGCGGCGGAACGTTCGATGTCTCGATTCTGGACCTGTGCGACGGAATCTTTACGGTCATGGCGACGAGCGGAGACACGGCGCTCGGCGGTGATGACATGGATGCGGCGCTGGCGGAGCTGCTGCTGTCGAAGCATCCTGCTCGCGAGAGCCTACGTGCT
>WBZX01000831.1_pt2 | contig 25263 bp, 24 predicted proteins | sample 5204211 | NCBI WGS metagenome assembly WBZX01 (sample SAMN12344362, study PRJNA552823) | activated sludge metagenome | biome: Activated sludge suspended growth; feature: Nitrification reactor; material: Wastewater; isolation source: activated sludge from nitrification reactor of wastewater... | reverse complement strand
CTCGATGGACACCTCGGGCCTGGACGCGCTGGACCACCTGCACCGCACCCTGAAGAAACAGGGCATCGCGCTGGTGCTGGCCGACGTCAACGAGCAGCCGCTGTCGCTGATGCGGCGCTCCGGCTTTGCCGCGTCGCTGGGCGAGGACTCGATCGTGGCGCGGCTGCCCGAGGCGCTGGCCCGGGCCGCGGCCGGCCCGTCACCCACCCCCCGGTAGAATCCCCGACGCCTTCCCGGCCCCCCGATCCAGCCTCTGCCCAAGCCATGTCGATCTTCGCCCGCAAGCCCTACAAGTCCGAGGCCACCACCTTCATCGAGGAGATGAAGACGCTGCGCCCCACCCTGGAGGCGGAACAGCGCGCCGGCCGGGCACGCCTGTGGGACAAGGCCCAGGACCGGGACGCGCTGGCGCAGTGGTCCGACGCGAGGGTGCCGCAGAAGCCCTACGTCTACCAGACCAAGTAGACCGGCGGGCGCTCGCCGCATGATCGACTCGCCCGCCCTGCCGCCGCCGGCGGACCCGGCCGCCGTGGCCGCGCTGCCGCCCGGCCCGATCGATTCCGTGGCCGTGGCCCGCCTGTATGGCGAGCCGCTGTTCGCCATGCCGCAGGACCTGTACATCCCGCCGGATGCGCTGGAAGTGTTCCTCGAGGCCTTCGAGGGCCCGCTGGACCTGCTGCTCTACCTGATCCGCAAGCAGAACTTCAACATCCTCGACATCCCGCTGGCCGAGGTGACGCGGCAATACCTGCGCTACGTGGACGAGATCCGCGTGCGCAACCTGGAGCTGGCCGCCGAGTACCTGCTGATGGCGGCCATGCTCATCGAGATCAAGAGCCGGATGCTGCTGCCGGCGCGCAGGACCGACGACGGCAGCGAACCCGAGGACCCCCGCGCCGAGCTGGTGCGCCGTCTGCTGGAGTACGAGCAGATCAAGCTGGCCGCCGCGCGACTGGACGCCCTGCCCGTGCTGGGCCGCGATTTCCTTCGGGCCCAGGTGACGATCGAGCAGTCGCTCGAGCCGCGCATGCCGGACGTGTCGGCGGCCGATCTGCGAGACGCCTGGCGCGACATCGTTGCGCGCGCCCGCCTGGTGCAGCATCACCACATCAGTCGCGAGCAGCTGTCGGTGCGCGAACACATGAGCCTCGTGCTGCGCCGCCTGCAGGGCCGGCGCTTCGCGCTCTTCGAGGACCTGTTCGAGGTTCAGCGCGGCGTGCCGGTGGTGGTGGTCACCTTCATTGCGCTGCTCGAGCTGTCGCGCGAGAGCCTGGTCGAGGTGACGCAGGCCGAGGCCTTCGCGCCGATCTACGTGCGGCTGGCGTTCCAGCCCACCTGAGCCGGCGCCTGCGCTTCGGCACGATCGCGCAGGAAAGCCTCGAACTGCGGCGCGGCCAGCGGCCGGGACAGCAGGTAGCCCTGCATCGCGTGGCAGCCGCGCTCGCGCAGGAAGTCGAGCTGCTCCTGCGTTTCGACCCCTTCGGCCACCGTGCGCATGCCCAGGCTCGAGGCCATGCTGATGATCGCGTGGACGATGGCACGGTCGCCGGGGTCGGTCATCACGTCGCGCACGAAGCTGCGGTCGATCTTGAGCTTGGCGATCGGGAAACGCTTCAGGTAGGCCAGCGACGAGTAACCGGTGCCGAAGTCGTCCATCGACAGCTCGGTGCCCTGCTCGTAGAGCGCATTCATCACCGCGGTGGCGCCCTGCGGGTCGCGCATGGCCGCGCCCTCTGTCAGCTCCACTTCGAGACGGTCCAGCCCGACGCCCGAACGTTCCAGCGCGCGGCGCACCTGAAGCGGCAGGTCGGCCTGACGCAATTGCACCGACGACACGTTCACCGCCAGCGTGATCGGGGCAAGCCCGGCGCGGTCCCAGGCCGCGATCTGTCGCGCCGCCTGGTCGAGCACCCACTCGCCGATCGGCAGGATCAGGCCGTTGGACTCGGCGATGGGGATGAACTCTGCCGGCGAGACCCAGCCCAGGTCCGGGTGCTGCCAGCGCAGCAGGGCCTCGGCGCCGACGATGCGCCCGCTGTCCAGGTCCATCTGGGGCTGGAACGCGAGAGAGAACTGGTCGCGCTCGAGCGCACGGCGCAAGGCGTTGGACACCATCAGCGCGCGATCGGAATGGGCCTGAAGCTCGGCCGTGAAGAAGCGCCAGGTGTTGCGGCCGTCCTCCTTGGCCCGGTACATGGCCACGTCGGCGGCCCGCGCCAGGGCGTCCAGGTCGACGCCGTCGCGCGGGTACAGGGCGATGCCCACCGACGGCGTCACGGTGAGCTCATGGCCGTAGGCCTGGAAAGGCTCCTGGGCCGCAGCCACGATCTTCTGCGCCACGCAGGCCGCGCCGTCGGCGTCGGTCTCGGGCAACAGCAGCACGAACTCGTCGCCGCCCAGGCGTGCCACGGTGTCCTGGGCGCGAACCTCCTGACGCAGGCGCTGGGCCAGCGCCACCAGCACCGCGTCGCCCACGCGGTGGCCGAGCGAGTCGTTCACCGTCTTGAAGTGGTCCAGGTCGATGAACATCACCGCCACCGACTGGCCATGGCGCTCCGCGGCATGGATCAGGTGGCGGCACCGGTCCTCGAGCAGCGACCGGTTGGGCAGGCCGGTGAGCGCGTCATAGTGGGCCAGGCGCTGGATGCGCGCATCGGCCGCCTCCTGCTCCTGCACCTTCTGCTCCAGCGCCTTGACCGTGCGATGGAGCTGCTCGGTGCGCTCACGCACCTGGCGCTCGAGGTCGGTCTGGGCCTCGCGCAGAGCCTGTTCCGCGCGCTTGCGCGCGGTGATGTCCATCGTGATCCAGATCGAGCCCAGTTCCAGCCGGCTCGAATCGACCGCCTTGCTGCGCACCTCGCAGACGATGGGATGGCCGTCACGATGGCGCAGCACCATCTCGCCGACGAAGGCCTCGCCACGCTTGAAGGGCTCGTAGCAGCGGCGTCCGCCTTCCTCCCACTCCTCGTCGGTCAGGTACCACTCGCGCGACAGGCGGCCGTCGAGCTCGCCCGGCCCCCAGCCGAACAGCTGCTCGAAGGCCCGATTGCAGTGGGTGACACGCCGATCGCGCAGCACCACGATGCCCACCATCGCGTTGTCCAGGATGATCTGGTACTGCTCGCGCACCTCGGCCAGGGCCGCGCTGGCACGACGCTGCTCGTCGATGTCCTCGACGATCCACACCGAGCCACGCTGGGTGTCGGCGGGGTCGATCAGGGTGCCGGTGAGATGGGCCCAGAACGGCACGCCACCGCGCCGCACCATCAGGTGCTCCGCCCTGTAGGGCTGGCCGCCCGCCATCACCGGATAGGCCGCCACGCCAAGGTCGTGGTAGTCCGCTTCGTCGATGTACAGCGTGACCGTGCTGACCCCCACCATGGCTGCCGCATCGGCATGGTCGAAGATGTCGGCGAAGCGCTGGTTGCAGCTGACCACCTTGCGCTGGCGCACCAGCGCAATGCCCACGCCGGCATGGTCCAGCGCCATGCGCTGCTCCACCAGCGCCTGTTCCACGTCGTGGGGCAGGCTCGCGGGTCGATCCATCGCGATGTCGGTAGAGCGGACCTGGGACATGAGTGCGGTTCTCGCAGCCTCCTATCTTCGGCGCCCCCGCCCCGGTCCGAAGGCAGCGCCGCGGCGTGCCGCGGTAATTGTTGGCGCTAGCGCACGCCGAGCTTGAAGGCGATCATGGCGCGCAGCTTGTTGGGCAGCACCGGCTTGATCAGCAGGTGGAAGTCGTGCCGGCCCGCCTCGTCCTCGTGCCCGCCCAGGCTGCTGCCCGTCACGACGATGGCCGGCAGCGCCACGTCCGGCCAGTGCGCGCGCAGCGCCGCCAGGGCCTCGATGCCGGTGTGGCCTTCGGGCAGACGGTAGTCGACGATCAGCAGGTCGGGCGGCGGCCCTGCAGGCTCGGCGCACCAGGCCTGCACCTGCGACAGGTCGGGCAGGGCCATCACCGACGCGCCCCAGGCCTCCAGCAGCACGATGAGGCCTTCGCGCACGGCCGGCTCGTCCTCGACCACCAGGATGCGGCGCCCCGTGAGCGACAGGCCGAGGCCGCCGCTTGCCGACGCCGACGGCGGCGCGATGCTGCGCGGCTCGCGCCCCGCAGGAAGCTCCAGCGTGAATACCGTGCCGCGGCCGGGCGCCGAGCGCACGGTGAGCGGCGCACCGAGCAGGTCGGCCAGACGCTTGACGATCGCCAGGCCGAGGCCGAGCCCCTTCTTCTGGTGCGCCGACAGCGGCCGGCCGCCCTGGACCTGGAAGAACTCGTCGAAGATGCGCGGCAGGATCGCCTCGTCGATGCCCACCCCGCTGTCCCATACCTGAAGCAGCAGCTTGCCCGGATCTCCGGGCTTGGGGCGCGCGCCCACCAGCACGCCGCCGTCCTCGGTGTAGCGGATGGCGTTGCTGATCAGGTTGCGCAGGATGCGTTCCACCAGCAGCGGGTCGCTGTGCGCGATGCGATGCCCGCCGCGAAAGGACAACGCCAGGCCCTTCTCGAAGGCCACCGGCTCGAAATGCAGGCGGGCTCGGGCGAACAGGTCCTTCAGGCGCACCGGACCGGGCTGCACGTCCACGCCGCCGGTGTCGATGCGCGTCAGGTCGAGCAGTTCGCCGAACAGGCCTTCGAGCGCGTCGACGCTCTGGTTGATGCTGTTCACCAGCGACGCCACTTCCACGTCGCCGGACTTCTGGCCGCGCTGGCGCAGCGCCTCGGCGAAGAGGCCCATCGCATGCAGCGGCTGGCGCAGGTCGTGGCTGGCCGCCGCGAAGAACTGCGTCTTGGCGCGGCTGGCGGCCTCGGCCACGCGGCGCGCCTCGTCGGCGGCCGCCTTCTCGCGCCGCAACTGCTCGGCCAGGTGCTCGCTGTGCTGCTTCAGGCCGATGGCCTGCGACAGCGCGTCGCGGTAGGTTCGCCCCATCAGGAGCGTGATGGCGAACAGCAGCGCCAGCACCATGGCGAGCTGCCAATGCCAGGGCTGATGCGAGTCGCTGGCCACGCGCGCCACGATGGGCAACAGCACGATCGAGGCGAAGGCGACGAACAGCGCCTGCTGCGACGCCAGCAACTGCACCGAGCCCAGTGCGTAGCTGACGGCGATGAGGATCAGCGCGACGGTGTGGAAGGTGGATCCCGTGCCCCAGAACAGCCACACCGCCAGAGGCCACATCGACCCCTGCAGCAGCACGAGCACGCGCCAGCTGTCGCGCCATCCCAGCAGCGTGGCGTCGTCGGCGTCGCGGCGAGCCCGGTAGCGCACGTAATGCGCCAGGCGGGCCGCCCACAGCAGCCCCGCCGCGAGCAGCCAGCCGCCCACCCGAGGCAGCGGCGCCAGGCTCCAGAAGGCCAGCGCCACCAGAACGATGCCTACCGCGTTGCCGGCCAGCACGGCCGGCATCTGCTCGAACAAGGCGCGCACATGGTCGGCGCCACTGCGCGCCACTCCGCGCGGCGGCGCACTCACCGCGACGGCTTCCAGCCGGGCATGGCGGCGCCGCCGTGGCGCGACATCTGGCTGATCGCCAGCACGGCCTGGGTGCGCGATGACACCTTCAGCGCGCGCAGCACGGCCGCGACATGGTCCTTGACCGTTTCCACGGACAGGCCCATCTCGCGGGCGATCAGCTTGTTGGGCATGCCCTTGAGCAGATAGGCCAGCACGTCGGCCTGGCGCTTCGACAGGCCGAGCGACTCGAACGACACCGGCACCTCCTGGTGCGGCTGCTGCGAGGCGGCGCGGGCGATGTCGCCGAGGTCGTCGTCGAAAGGCACGGGACGCATCACGTCGGGCACGGTGTCGCCGTCCAGCGAAGCGTCGCGGCGCGGTGGCGGCGGCGCGGCGCCCAGGCCGAGCGACATCGGCGGCACGTAGATGCCGCCCGACATCACCAGGCGCAGCGCGTCGAACAGAGTGTCGTTGCTGGCCCGCTTGGGCACGAACCCCATCGCACCGGCGTCGATGGCACGGATCACGTCGCTGGCGCGGTCCGACGCCGACACCACCACCACCGGCAGCGCAGGGTAGGTCTGGCGCAGCTCGGCCAGCAGGTCGAAGCCGTCGGTCTCGCCCAGTTGCAGATCGAGCAGCACGAGGTCGAAGTCGGCCTCGCGCGCCAGCGCCTCGCGCGCCTCGCGGTCGGTGCCCACGCCCGCCACCGTGACGTCGTCGCCCAGGCCGCGGATCACGCTCTGCAACGCGGCCAGGATCAGCGGATGGTCGTCGACGAGCAGGACCTTCATGGCACGCGCCGCCTCAGGTGTACTGCCGCACGACCTGTTCGACCACGCACACCGGCTTGGCATGACCGTCGCGCAGGAAGGTGGCCTCGATGACGAGCTGGGCGCCGCCGTCGATCGGTTCGAACGACAGCAGGCGGAAACGCGCGTGGACGCGGCTGCCCGAGGGCACCGGGGACGGGAAACGCACCCGGTTCACGCCGTAGTTGATGCCCATGCGGACGTCTTCGATCACCATCGACCGCTCCATCAGGTACGGCAGCATCGACAAGGTGAGAAAACCATGGGCGATGGTGGAACCGAAGGGGCCCTGGGCGGCGCGGGCATGGTCGACGTGGATCCATTGCCGGTCCTCGGTGTGGGCGGCGAAGCCGTCGATCCGGTCCTGATCGATCAGCACGCTGTCGCTGACCGACAGGTCCTGGCCCACCAGCGCCGCCATGTCGGCCAGTCGCGCGAACCGCTGCGGCACGCGACCGGGCGACGCGGTCATCGGGCCCACTGCAGGACGGGCTGCCACTGCTCCAGGTCGCGCTCGGCGCGGCTGGGGGCCACGTCCCACAACGTGGCGCCGCGCGCAGCCAATTGCACGTACAGCTGCGTGTCGCGCAGCATCGTCAGCACCGGCACGCCCAGCGTGTCCAGGAACTGCCGCAACTGGTCGGCCGCGATGGTGCCTTCGCGGACGCGGTTGCCGATCACCGCGACCTTGACGCTGCGGCGCTGCTCGCGCAGCGCGTGAACGAAGGCATGGCTGGCCTGGATGTCGAACAGACTGGGCTGCAGCGGCACCAGCACGCGGTCGGCGATCTTCAGCACCGCTTCGAGCTTGCTGCCGTGCAGGCCTGCAGGCGTGTCCAGCACGACGTGGGTGGTGCCCTTGGGCGGACGCACCACCTCGTCGCGGGCGATGTCCCAGCCCTGGATCGCCGGCAGCGCCGCCGGCCGCAGGCCGAGCCACTGCCGGGCCGACTGCTGGCGGTCGACGTCGCCCAGCATCACCGAGTGCCCGGCCCGCGCCAACGCGCCGGCCAGGTTGGTGGCCACGGTACTCTTGCCCACGCCCCCCTTGGGGTTCGCAACGACGATCACAGGCATCGGGAGTCCCTCGTTTGCAGGTATGGTAGCCGCGGCATCGCGCGCCGTGCCTAGCGCCAACCCCCAAGAACCGAACCCGTCCGTGTCGTCGATCCTGGTCCTTGCCGCCCACCCGAACCTGGCCCATTCCCGGGTCACGCGCGAGCTGATGCGCTCGGCCGCGGGGTCCGCGCTCGCCGGACGCGTGCAGGTGCGCGACCTGTATGCCCTGTATCCCGACTATCTGATCGACGTCGCCGCCGAGCAGCGCGCGCTGGCGCCGGCCCGGCTCGTGGTGTGGCTGCATCCGCTGCACTGGTACGGCATGACACCGCTGCTCAAGCTGTGGCTGGACGCCGTGTTCGGCTTCGGCTGGGCCTACGGCCCGGACGGCCGGGCGCTGGCCGGCAAGGACCTCTGGCTGGCCACCTCCACCGGCGGCACCGAGGACGCCTACCGCCCCGGCGGCACCAACCGCCACTTCTTCGACGCCTTCCTGCCGCCCTACGAGCAGACCGCGGCGCTGGCCGGCATGCGCTTCCTGCCGCCCCTGGTGCTGCACGGCGCGCACCGCGCGACCGATGCCGAGATCGCGGCGCATGCAGCCGTGTTCGCCGACCGGCTTGCGACCTACCCCGACTGGCCCGAGATGGCCGAGATGCCCGCCTGCGAGGTGCTGCCGGTGGCGGCGACCGACCGGCCGGCCGAGGCCTCCTGATCGCCACCGAGCTCCCTCCACGCCCCACCCCGAACCGAACCGATCCGACCCGATGGACCATGCCAGCTGGCTGACCACCAGCCTCGTCTACCTCGCCGCCGCCGTCGTCGCGGTGCCGCTGGCGCGTGCGCTGGGGCTCGGATCGATCATCGGCTACCTGGGCGCGGGCATCGCCATCGGCCCCTGGGGACTGAAGCTGGTCACCGACGCGCAGACCATCCTGTCGGTGGCCGAGTTCGGTGTCGTGCTGATGCTCTTCCTGGTCGGCCTGGAACTGGAGCCGCGCCGGCTCTGGGCGATGCGGCGGCCGATATTCGGCTGGGGCTCGGTGCAGGTCGGCGCCAGCGCCGTGGCAATGACCGGGGTGGCCGTGGCGTTCGGCGTGCCCTGGCCCCTGGCGCTGGCGGCGTCGCTCGGCCTGGCGATGTCGTCCACCGCCATCGGCCTGGCCGTGCTGGGCGAACGCAACGCCATGCCGAGCAACGCCGGCCAGGGCGTGCTGGCGATCGCGCTATTCCAGGACGTGGCGGCGATCCCGATCCTGGCCCTGCTGCCGCTGCTGGCGCCGCAGGCGGCCGACGCGGCCGGCGGCGGCTGGCTCGGGGCGGCCAAGGCGGCGGCGGTCGTCGCCGCCCTGCTGCTGGGCGGGCGGCTGCTGCTGCGGCCGGCGCTGCGCTGGATCGCCGGCAGCCGCACGCCGGAGATCTTCACCGCCGCCTCGCTGCTGCTGGTGGTGGCGACCGCGGCGCTGATGCATGCGGTGGGCCTGTCGATGGCGCTGGGCGCCTTCCTGGCCGGCGTGCTGCTGGCCGAAAGCGAGTACCGGCGCGAGCTGGAGACCGACCTCGAGCCCTTCAAGGGCCTGCTGCTGGGGCTGTTCTTCATCGCCGTGGGCATGAGCATCGACTTCGCCGTGGTGTTCGCGCAGCCGGTGCTGGTGGCGCTGATCGTGGCCGGCTTCCTGGTCGTCAAGACCGCAGTGCTGGTGGCGATCGGCCGCGGCATGCCGATCCCGCTGGCCGAGCGGCCGGTGTTCGTGATCCTGCTGGCGCAGGGCGGCGAGTTCGGCTTCGTGGTGTTCCAGGCCGCGCTGCAGGCCGGCGTGATCGACGCGCCCACGTCGTCGCTGCTGGTGGCCGCGGTGGCGGTGTCGATGCTGCTTACGCCGCTGGCGCTGGTGCTGGCCGACCGCTGGCTGCTGCCGCGCCTGACGCGGCGCGCGGCCCCGGCGATGGCCGAGATCGACGAGCCGCAGACCGGCGCGGTGATCATCGCGGGCTTCGGCCGCTATGGCCAGATCGTGGGCCGCCTGCTGATGGCCAACGGCATCCAGCCCACCGTGCTGGAACACGACAGCGACCAGGTCGAGGCCGTGCGCCGCTTCGGCTGGCTGGCCTTCTATGGCGACGCCACCCGGCTGGACCTGCTGCGCATGGCCGGCGCCGACCAGGCGCGCGTGCTGGTGGTGGCCATCGACGACGTGGAGCGCAGCGTGGCGCTGGTCGACCTGGCGCGCGAGCACTTTCCGCGCCTGCAGGTGGTGGCCCGGGCCCGCAACGTGCAGCACTGGTACCAGCTGCGCGAGCGCGGAGTGCACCACATCGAGCGCGAGACCTTCGACTCGGCCCTGATGAGCGCGCGCAGCGTGCTCGAGACGATGGGCTTCGAGCGCCACCAGGCGCGCAACCTGGCGCTGCGCTTCCGGCGCCACAACCTCGAGCAGCTCGAGGAGGCCGCGCCGCACTTCAAGGACGAGACGAAGCTGATCGCGATGTCCAAGATCGGCCGCGCGCAGATGGAGCAGTTCATGGCCGAGGAGCGACAGCGCAAGGCCGGCGACGATGCCTCGGCGCCGGGCAGGGACTGACCTTCTCGCGGCCGGACCGACGCGCCCGGGTTGCGATCAGCGCATACCGTCCCAGAGCAGCTTGGCGCCGGTGAAGGCCATGCCGGTGTAGGCGATGCGGTAGAACCAGGTGGCGTCGATGCGCCGCGTGGCCCAGATGCCCGCCCATACGCCCAGCGGCGCCAGTGGCGCCAGCACCAGGGACGTGGCCAGGTTGCGCACGTCGAACAGCCCGAGCCAGGCGTAGGGCACCCACTTGGACAGGTTGATCGCCGTCATCAGCACCGCCAGCGTCGCCGTCAGGCGCACGGGGTCCATGCGCATCGGCAGCACGTAGGCGTGGATCGGCGGCCCGCCGGCATGGGCCACGAAGCTGGTGAAGCCACCCATCATCGTGAGCAGGAATCCGGCGGCACGCCCCGGGGGGGAGGCGTCGTGCCGGGGCGGGAACAGCAGCCTCTGCGCCAGGAACAGCAGCGTGATCGCGCCCACCACCCCCGCCACCGCCTTGGCCGACAGCAGTCCGAACAGCACGGTGCCCACCACCGTGCCGAGCAGGCCGGCGGGCAGCATCAGACGCAGCAGCGCGCGGTCGCGCTCCTTCCAGAGCTGCCGTGCGCCGGTGATGTCCATCACCAGCAGCAGCGGCAGCATCAGCGCCGCGGCCTGGGGCACGGGCAAGGCCAGCGCCAGCATCGGCGTGGCCAGGGAGCCGAATCCCATCAGGAAGCCGCTCTTTCCAAGCCCCATCAACAGCACGGCGGGAACCGCCACGACGTAGAACCAGGGGTCGGTGATGACAGGCATCGGCATCAGGCGAGGCGACAGGCTTCCTCGAAGGCCAGGCGGGGGTTGCGCGGATGCACCCGCGCCGGATCGCCCTCGCCCAGCGTGCAGATGAAGTTGGTCCGCACCGCCGTGCCGGCCCAGAACGTCGCGTCCATCCGGGCGGCGTCGAAGCCGCTCATCGGCCCGCAGTCCAGGCCCAGCGCACGCGCAGCGAGGATCAGGTAGCCGCCCTGCAGCGACGAGTTGCGCATCGCGGTCTCCGCGATCTTGGCGTCGTCGCCGGCGAACCAGCTGCGCGCGTCGGTGTGCGGGAACAGCCTCGGCAGCGTGTCCGGGAAGGCGAGGTCCATGCCGACGATCACCGTCACCGGCGCCTCGCGCACCTTCTGCGTGTTGCCCGGGCTGACGCAGGCCAGCAATCGCGCCTTGCCTTCGTCGCTGCGGACGAACTGGAACCTCGCCGGAGAGCAGTTGGCCGATGTCGGGCCCCACTTGCACAGGTCGTACAGGTCGTGAAGCGTGCTGTCGGGCACCGGCGCGGGTCGATAGCCGTTCTGGGTGCGTGCCTCGGTGAAGAGGCGCTCGGTGGTGGTCTGCATCGCGGTCGGTGTCTGGTGCGGAAAGCGGACAATTGTGGCGCCATGTTCGCCCCCTCCCAGTTCGACGTCCGCCGCTTCTTCTGCGAAACGCTGCGCAAGCACCTCGACGGCGCGCCGCTGTCGCCGATGGAAGCGCTGGCCGCCCAGTGGATCGCCGAGCATCCGGAATACCACGGCGATCTCGCCGACGCCGACGCCGCAGTCGCCGCGGCCTATGCCGTGGAGGACGGCCGCACCAACCCGTTCCTGCACCTGTCGATGCACCTGACGATCAGCGAGCAATGCTCGATCGACCAGCCGCGCGGCGTGCGCCAGGCGGTCGAACTTCTGGCGGCGCGCCGAGGGTCGCTGCACGACGCGCACCACGAAGTCATGGAGTGCCTGGGGCAGATGGTGTGGGCGTCGCAGCGGTCGGGCCTGCCGCCCGACGGTTTCGCCTATCTCGACTGCGTTCGAGCCCGCGCCACGCGCTGAGCCCTGGCCGAGCCGAGCCGGCGGGCTATTCGCCGACCAGCCCGTTTCGGATGGCGTACACAGTGAGCTCGGAGTTGTTGGCCAGGGCCAGCTTCTCCAGGACCCGCGCGCGATACACCGACACTGTCTTGGGTGACAGCATCAACTCGGAGGCAATGTCCGACAGCCGCTTGCCCGACGCGATCATCATCAGCGTCTGCAGTTCGCGGTCGGACAGCTTCTGGTGCGGCTGCTCAGGTGCCGGTGCAGTCAGGCTTTCCACCAGCATCTGGGCGATCTCGGGGGTGACGTACTTGCGTCCCTGGGCCACGGTGCGCACCGCCTGCACCAGCAACTGCGGATCGCCGCCCTTGTTGACATAGCCGTAGGCGCCACCGCGCAGGGCCCGGATGGCGTACTGGTCCTCCGGGTACATGCTGACCACCAGCACCTTGACCGGGCTGCATTCGTCCTTCAGGGCGTGCAGCACGTCCAGGCCGCTGCGCCCGGGCATGTTGATGTCCAGCACCAAAACGTCGCAGTGGGTGCCGCGCATCAGGCTGCGCAGCTCGCCGTAGTCGCCGGCCTCGCCGACGACGCGGATGTCCACCGCGTCGGACAGCGTGTCGCGTATGCCGCGCCGGATCAGCGCGTGGTCGTCGCAAAGAATCACCTCGATCACAGGTCCCCCCAGGCCGACGGATTGTGTCTTTCGTTGCCCAGGCCGTCGAGGCTGCCTTCGTCGAACTGGCTGTCGCGGCCGAGGCGCTGGTTCGACGACACCGGCACCGACAGGATGACCGTGGTGCCGGCCATGCTGCTGGACACGTCGACCCAGCCGCCCACGGTCTCGGCGCGCTCGCGCAGGCCGCGCAGGCCGAAGCTGCGCGCCTTGGCGAGCGCGTCGGGCGCCAGGCCACGGCCGTTGTCGCTGATCTCCACCGACAGCACGCCGCGCGCCAGCGACAGGTCGATCGCGACCCGCGTGGCCTGGGCATGCTTGCTGACGTTGGTCAGGGCTTCCTGCGTGGCGCGGTAGGCCACCAGCGGCACGCCGGGCGGCAGGTTCAGGTGTTCATGGCTGGTGCGGAAGGCGCACTCGATGCCCGTGCGCTTCTCGAAGCGCTGCGCCATCCACTGCAGCGCCGCCACCAGGCCCTGTTCCAGGATCGCAGGGCGCAGGTTGTGCATGATGCGCTGGCTGGCTTCGACCGCATGGCCGGCCATTTCCAGCGCCGACTGCACCCGCTGCTGAAGGGCCGGGTCGTCCGCGTGGCGCCCCAGCCAGGCGAGGTCGAACTTCAGGGCCGTGAGCGCGCCGCCCACGTCGTCGTGGATCTCGCGGGCGATCGCCGCCCGCTCGGCTTCGATGCTGGTCTGCAGGTGCTGGGCCAGCTCGGACAGCTGCTGGCGCGACGCCGCCAGCTCACGGTCGGCCGCCAGCCGGGCGCGTCGGGTCTCGTTGGCCTCGATGGCACGGTCCAGAGCCGGGGCCAGCCGGGTCATGTTGCTCTTGAGCAGGTAGTCGCTGGCGCCTTCGCGCATGGCCTGCACCGCCACGTCCTCGCCGATCTCCCCCGACAGGATCACGAACGGCAGCAGGCGCCCGCTGTTCTTGAGGATCTCCAGCGCGGCCAGGCCGGAGAAGTCCGGCAGGTTGTAGTCCGACAGGACGGCGTCCCAGTCCTCCTCCAGGGCAGCACGGAACCCCCCCTCGCTGTCCACCCGCAGGGTCTGGACGCTGCGGCCGTCGCGCGCCAGCCAGGCCATGGCCAGCTCGTGGTCGACCTCGGAATCCTCCAGATGGAGCAGCTTGAGAGTGCGCCGTCGCGGATGGGCGGGCATGGCGGAGGCAGGGGTGGGCGGCATGCGGTCAGGAATTGGGCGGACTTTATCCCGGTGATCAGGCTAATGTTTCCCGGGCCGCTACCGAGAATCATTGCAACGTATTCACGTGTTGCGGCGGCCCCAGGGTCTTCGCAGCGCGCCACTGCCACCGAAGGACGCCCCGCCCCCATGATCGCGACGCCCGACCCAGCCTCCGGCGAACCCCAGCCGGTCGGCCTGATGCTGGCCGCGGAAGTGCAGGACCACCTGCTCACCGCGAGCAACGATCTCGACCGGCTCCAGACCTTGCTGTCCGACGCCTGCGACACGCTGGCGTCGAGCTTCTTCAATGCCAGCGAGAAGGTGCAGACCCTGCAGGAGTCCGGCACCGCCGATGCCGCACAGGAACTGTCACTGCAACTGACCCGCGCGATCACCGCGCTGCAGTTCCAGGACATGGCCTCGCAACTCATTGCCCATACCCACAAGCGGCTGCGCAACTGCGCCGACCGCCTGGCGGCCGACGCTTTCGATGTCGAGGACGGCGAGTCCGCGGTCATCGAAGCGCCGCCCTTGCGCCCCAACCCGGTGACCCAGGACGAGATGGACGCCGGCTCGATCGAACTCTTCTAGACGACCCCCCCGAACCCGGAGCGACGAACATGCATTCCATTCTTGCCGTGGACGACTCGGCCTCGATGCGCCAGATGGTGTCCTTCACGCTGAAGAACGCCGGATTCAACGTGGTCGAGGCGGTCGACGGCGTCGACGCCTACGAGAAGGCGCAGGCACGGGACTTCAGCCTGGTGCTGACCGACCAGAACATGCCGCGCCTGGACGGCATCGGCCTGACCAAGAAGCTGCGCGAGAACCCCAAGTTCAAGGCCACCCCGATCCTGATCCTGACCACCGAGTCGAGCGACCAGATGAAGCAGGCCGGCCGCGCCGCAGGCGCCACCGGATGGCTGGTCAAGCCGTTCGACCCGGCCAAGCTGATCGAAGTCATCGGCAAGGTCGTCCGCTAGGCCCCGGCCTCCACGAGAACCACAAGGAGCAGCCAGCCATGGGCGCGATCGAGGGCAGCAACGCAGGCGCAGGCATCGACCTGTCGCAGTTCTACCAGGTCTTCTTCGAGGAAGCCGGCGAAAACCTGGAAAGCATGGAGCAGATGCTGTTGTCGATCGACCTCGAGTCGGCCGACGACGAAACGCTCAACGCCATCTTCCGCTGCGCACACTCCGTCAAGGGTGGCGCGGCGACCTTCGGCTTCAAGGACGTCGCGGCGCTGACTCACCAGATGGAGACGCTGCTGGACAAGCTGCGCCGCCATGAGCTGGCGCCCAGCGCCGGCATGGTCGACGTGCTGCTGGCCTCCGGCGACGCGCTCAAGGCGCAGCTTGCCCGCCACCAGGCCGGCGGCGGCGGCGCCGAGGTCGACACCGCCGCATTGCAGGCCGACATCAAGGCCTTCGCCGACGGCGGTGCGCCGCAGGCGGCGTCCCGTCCGGCTGCGGTCGCGGCCGTGTCCGCCCCGCCGCCCGCAACCCCTGCGCCGCAAGGCCCCGGTCCTGCGGCCAGGGCCGAGCTGCGACAGCTCGAGATCACCGTCGGGCCGCTCGACGACCCGGAGCACGCCAACAATCTGCTGGAACTGTTCAGCGAGATCACCGACCTGGGCAGCATCGAGCCGCTGGACGCCGGCCGTGACGCCGACGGCATGCGCCGCTTCAAGGTGCTCACGGCCAGCAGTGACGACGAACTGCTGGACCTGTTCACTTTCCACGTCGCCCGCGAGCAGGTGCGGCTGGCGCCGCTCGGCCCGGGCTACGGCTTTCACGACGACGCGCCCGGCGCGCCGCCCGTGCAGGCGCCTGCGCCGGCCGAAGCCGGCTACGGATTCTTCGACGAAGCGCCCGGCGCGCCGGGCGCTGCCGCCGTGTCGACCGACACGGCCCCCGCCGCCCCTGCCGCACCGGCCGCACCGCGCCCGGAAGCGCCACGCCCCGGCGCACGCCCCGAGCCGAAGGCCGCCGCCACGGTGGACAGCACGCTGCGCGTGTCCGTCGAGAAAGTGGATCAACTCATCAACCTGGTGGGCGAGCTGGTCATCACGCAGGCCATGCTGGCCCAGAACGGCAAGTCGCTCGACGCAGCGCTGACCCAGCAGATGAGCGCCGGCCTGGCCGACCTGGAGCGCAACACGCGAGATCTCCAGGAAGCGGTGATGTCGATCCGCATGATTCCGATGTCGCTGGTGTTCAACCGCTTCCCGCGCATGCTGCGCGACCTGGCCGGCAAGCTCGGCAAGAAGGTCGAGCTGGTGCAGGTGGGCGAAGCCACCGAGCTGGACAAGGGCCTGGTCGAGAAGATCACCGACCCGCTGACCCACCTGGTGCGCAACAGCTGCGACCACGGCATCGAGCTGCCGGCCGAGCGGCTGGCCAAGGGCAAGCCCGAGCACGGCACGATCACGCTCGTCGCGTCGCACCAGGGCGGCAGCATCGTCATCGAGGTGCGCGACGACGGCAAGGGCCTGAACCGGGGCAAGCTGCTGGCCAAGGCGCGCGAGAAGGGCATCGACGCCCCTGACTCGATGACCGACGCCGAGGTGTGGGCGCTGATCTTCGCGCCCGGCTTCTCCACCGCCGAGATCGTGACCGACGTGTCCGGCCGCGGCGTGGGCATGGACGTGGTCAAGAAGAACATCACGGCGCTCGGCGGCACGGTGGAGATCGACTCCGCCGAGGGCTACGGCATGAGCGTCAAGGTGCGCCTGCCGCTCACGCTGGCCATCATGGACGGCATGTCCATCGGCGTCGGCGACGAGGGCTACATCCTGCCGCTGGCCTCGGTGGTGGAGTCGTTCCAGGTCAAGCCGGGAATGATCCGCACCATCGGCAACAGTGCCCGCGTGGTGCAAGTGCGCGAGGAGTACCTGCCGGTGATCGAACTGGAGCGCGTGTTCGACGTGCCCCGATTCGACTTCGAGCACGTGGCCGACATCATGGTGGTCGTCGAGGCCGAGGGCATGCGCGTGGCCTTGCTGGTGGACGCCCTGCTCGGCCAGCAGCAGGTCGTGGTGAAGAACCTCGAAGCCAACTATCGCAAGGTGGACCACGTGTCGGGCGCCACCATCCTGGGCGACGGCCGCGTCGCCCTGATCCTCGATATGGGCTCGCTGGTGCGTGCTGCACGCCAGTAAGCGGAAGGAACCCAGATGAACCAGCTCGTCTTCCTGTTGCGCGGCTTCACCATCCGTATGCGCATGATCGGCGCCATCGCCATGGTGCTGCTGCTGCTGGCGGCCGTCGGCGCGACGGCCCTGTGGGCGCGCCAGCGCCTGGTGGACGCCAACCACGAGCTCGCCAACCACGTGGTGGCCGAACTGGCCACGCTGGGCGACCTGCGCTCGGCCATCGGCGACCTGCGCCGCTACGAGAAGGACATGCTGCTGGCCTACGAGGACGCCGAGGGCGCCAAGCGCTACCACGGCATGTGGACCGAGCGTCACGCCGCGATCAACAAGCTGATCGAGTCGATGATGCAGGGCGAGGAGGACGAGGACAACGTGGTGCTGCGCGAGCTGCGCACCAACCTCGACGACTACGCCAAGGGCGCCGAGCCGGTGTTCAGGCAGGTGCTGGCCAGCGGCTACGACAACGCCGCCGCGGCGCGCAAGCTGCTCGAGGCCAAGGCCCTGTTCCACGCCGTCGACGCCGAGACCCAGGTGGGCCGACTCAGCGAGATGATCAGCGCCGAGGCGGCCGAGGTGAAGTCGCACAGCGACGCCGCCAGCAAGACTGCGCTCTATGCGCTGATCGCGTCGCTGGCCGTCGCGCTGCTGCTGGTCGTGCCGCTGACCCTGATCAACATGGAGTCGATCTGCCGCCCGATCGGGCAGGCCAAGCGCCTGGCCGGCGCCATCGCCGACGGCGACCTGGCGCAGCGGGTGGACGTGGCCGGCCGCGACGAGGCCGCCGACCTGATGCGGGCGCTGGCCGCCATGCAGGACAAGCTGCACGGCCTGGTGGGCCAGGTGCGCAACGCCGCCGAGACCATCCGCACCGCCAGCGTCGAGGTGGCCACCGGCAACATCGACCTGTCGCAGCGCACCGAGCAGACCGCGTCCAGCCTTCAGCAGACCGCCAGCTCGATGGAACAGCTCACCGGCACGGTCCGCAACAGCTCGGACAGCGCCAACACCGCCAACCAGCTCGCCGAGTCGGCCGCCAGCGTGGCGCGCCGCGGCGGCGAGGTCGTGACCCAGGTGGTGACCACGATGGACGAGATCCAGGGCAGCTCGCGCAAGATCGCCGACATCATCGGCACCATCGACGGCATCGCGTTCCAGACCAACATCCTGGCGCTCAACGCCGCGGTGGAGGCCGCGCGCGCCGGCGAGCAGGGCCGCGGATTCGCGGTGGTGGCCGGCGAGGTGCGCAGCCTGGCGCAGCGCAGCGCCGCTGCCGCACGCGAGATCAAGCAGCTGATCGGCGCGTCGGTCGAGCGCGTGGAGTCGGGGTCCAAGCTGGTCAAGGATGCCGGCACGACGATGCAGGACATCGTCGCGTCGGTGCAGCGGGTCACCGACATCATCAGCGAGATCAAGGCCGCCGCCGGCGAACAAAGCCAGGGCATCGGCCAGGTGAACACCGCCGTCAACCAGCTCGACAAGATGACCCAGCAGAACGCCGCTCTGGTGGAGCAGTCCGCCGCCGCCGCCGAGAGCCTGAAGGAACAGGCGTCGCGGCTGGCCGGAGTCGTCGCCACGTTCCGCCTCCAGCACGCCTGACGTCCCCATCGAAAGCAGACCACGATGAATCTCAATCGGATCAAGACGGGACCGCGGCTGACGCTCGGCTTCGGACTCGTCCTGGCGCTCATGGCGCTGATGGTGGCCATCGGCTACACACGCCTGGTGTCCAGCGAGAAAGCGCTGCACCACCTGGTGGACCTGGAGCGCCGTGCCGGCGTGGCCAACGAGTGGCGCGCGCTGACGGAGCTGAACGCGGCGCGCACCTTTGCGATCGCCAAGTCCGGCAACAACACGGCCGTGGTCGAGTACTTCGACCCGCTGATCAAGGCCACGTCGGCCGAGATCTCCCGTCGGCAGGACGACCTGAGCAAGGCCGTCGACAGCGATCGCGGCAAGGAGCTGCTGGCCAAGGTGGCCACCGAGCGCAGCGCCTACGTCGCCACCCGCGACGAGGTGTTCAAGATGCTCAAGACCGGCGACCCCGCGGGCGCCGGCAAGGTTCTCGCCGAACGCATGGCCCCGGCGGCCCAGTCCTACATCGGCGCGATCGCCGCCCTGGCGAACTACCAGGGCGAGCGTGTCGAGAAGGACGGCGCCCAGGTGCAAAGGGAACTGCAGGCTGCGGAGATGCAGTTGCTGGTCCTGCTGGGCATCGGCCTGGTGGTGGCGGCCGGCGCAGGCTGGCTCATCACCCGGTCCGTGACCAGGCCGCTGGAGCAGGCCGTCGCAGAGATGGAAGTCTTCGCCGGCGGTGACCTGTCCGTTCGCTTCAGCGTCGAGGGCCGTGACGAAGTGGCCCAGCTCAAGCTGGCCATCGTTCGCATGCAGGGACAGTTGCAGGAGCTCGTGCGCGGCATCCGCCAGTCCGCCGAAAGCATCCAGGTGGCCAGTACCGAGGTGGCCGTGGGCAACGCCGACCTGTCGGGCCGCACCGAGCAGGCTGCCAGCAACCTGCAGCAGACGGCCAGCTCGATGGAGCAACTCACCGGCACCGTCAAGCACACCGCCGACTCGGCGCGCACCGCCAACCAGCTCGCGGGTTCCGCGGCCGAGGTGGCGCGGCGCGGCGGCGAGGTGGTGTCGCAGGTGGTCGCCACCATGGAAGACATCAATCAGGCCAGCCGCAAGATCGCCGACATCATCGGCACCATCGACGGCATCGCGTTCCAGACCAACATCCTGGCGCTCAACGCCGCGGTGGAAGCCGCACGCGCCGGCGAACAGGGCCGAGGCTTCGCGGTCGTGGCCGGCGAAGTGCGCAACCTGGCGCAGCGCAGCGCCGAGGCCGCCAAGGAAATCAAGTCGCTGATCGGCAGCAGCGTGGACAAGGTCGATGCCGGCACCCGGCTGGTGGGCGACGCCGGCACCACGATGGGCGAGATCATGGCCAGCGTTCAACGCGTGTCCGACACCATCGGCGAGATCTCGGCTGCCGCCTCGGAACAGAGCGAGGGCATCGGCCAGGTCAATACCGCGGTGACCCAGCTCGACCAGATGACGCAGCAGAACGCTGCCCTGGTGGAACAGTCCGCCGCCGCCGCGGAAAGCCTCAAGAGCCAGGCCAGCAAGCTGAACGGTCTGGTGTCGGTGTTCAGGGTTGACGGGGCGCAGCGTCCGACCGTGCAGCCCGCGCCGTCCGTTCCTGCCGCGCCATCCGTTCCTGCCGCGCCGGCAGCGGCGTCCCGGCCGACCGGCGCCGCCAAGGTTGCCGCGGCGTCGGTGACCGGGTCCCAGCCGCCTCGGGCCGCCGCCCGGGCGCCGACGCTGACCCAGGCCATGACGCCCGCAGCGGCGACTGGCGGCAGACCCGCCGCTCCTCCCGCCCCGAAGGCCTTGGCCGACGGGGACTGGGAGACCTTTTGAACCGGCGCCCTTCAGTGCGCGTCCGCCAAGCCGATAACCGACACAGCCACCGAAGCCCCCTTCCCCGCGAGGAGTTCCCATGGACATGATCAACGACGCCGCCAAGGTTGCCCAGCATGAGGTCAACCGCGCCGTGCAGGCCGCCCACCACAGCCCGTCCGCCGTAGGCGGCGAGTTCCTCACCTTCCGCCTCGGCGCCGAGGAATACGGCATCGACATCCTGCGCGTCCAGGAGATCCGCAGCTACGAGCAGCCCACGCGCATCGCCAATGCGCCGGTGTTCATCAAGGGTGTGGTCAACCTGCGCGGCACGATCGTGCCGATCGTGGACCTGCGCGTGAAGCTCGGCTGCGAGAAGACCGACATCGACTCGTTCACGGTCGTCATCGTGCTGAACGTGCGCGGCCGCGTCGTCGGCGCGGTGGTGGACTCGGTGTCCGACGTGATGCAGCTCGGTGGCGACCGCGTCAAGCCGGCGCCCGAGATGGCGTCTTCCAGCGTCGACACGACCTACATCACCGGCATCGGCAGCATTGCCGGCGAAGGCCAGAAGGACCGCATGCTGATCCTGGTGGACATCGAGGCGCTGATGTCCAGCGCCGAGATGGGCCTCATGGAACAGGCCGCGGCCGCCTGACTCGCGGCGGCCGGAAGGCCGCCCCACGAAGCAAGAAGCCCGGCCTAGGCCGGGCTTCGACGTTGAGGGAGCGGGTGCGTCAGCCGCGGACGGGCGCGCTGGCGGCCTGCTGCGCCAGCAGCGCGTCGGACGCCATGTCGCGGCCCGCCAGGCCGTTGATGCTGCCCAGGATCGCCAGGGTGAAGACGGCGGACAGGGCCAAGGCGATGCTGCGCCGGATCAGGGTGTCGGTGCGTTGCGTCATGTCGGTGCTCCTGGGTGCGTGTTCGTCGATGCGATGGACGCACTGTAGGCAGCCGAGCCGCGCCCCGCGACGGTCTTGAGACGGACGGACGCCAGGAACGGACGAAGTGCAGCCCCGGCGGACGAACGCCGCAGGGCCGGCCAGCCCGGACGGCCGTTACTCGGTCGTGGCGCGGCGAAGGGTCTCCACCACAGGGCGCCGCAGCACCCCGCGCAGCCCCCACCAGCCGGCCGACAGCGCCAGCAGCGCGCCGGCCAGCGTGCCGCCCAAGGGCACCCAGGGCGACGCCGTCCACTGGAAGTCGAACGCGTAGCGCGCCAGCGCCCAGCCCACGACGATGGCGGCGCTCGACGCCAACAGGCCGGCCAGCGCGCCCACGCCGGCCAGTTCGGCGCGCTGCACGCTTCCCAGCAGGCTGCGCCCGGCTCCCAATGCGCGCATGACCGCGAACTCGCGAGCGCGAGCCTCTCTCGTGGCGCTCACCGCGGCGAACAGCACCACCAGCCCGGCAGCCAGCGTGAACGCGAACAGGAACTCCACCGCACGGATGACCTGGCCCAGCACGCGCTGCACCTGGTCGATCTGCGCCGACACGTCCACCAGCGTGATGTTGGGGAAGTCGTGCGCCAGCGCGTTGTCGAAACCCGCCACCCCCTCGGGCGCGCGGAAAGCCGTGATCACCGTGGTTGGCACGTCGGGCATCTCCGCCAGCGGGTACATGACGAAGAAGTTGACCCGCATCGAGCCCCAGTCCACCTTGCGCAGGCTGGTGATGCGCGCCTCGCGCACGACGCCCGCGATGTCGAAGCCGATGCGGTCACCGAGCTTCAGGCCGAGGGTTTCGGCCAGGCCGTCCTCCATGCTCAACCCATCGGCTTCGCCGGGCGTCCAGCGACCTCCGGACACCGAGTTGTGGCCCGGCAGCGTGTCGGCATGGCTCAGGTTGAACTCGCGCTCCACCAGGCGCCTGGCGCGGTCGCCCTCGAACGCCTGCGACTGCACGGGCTGGCCGTTCACGGTGACCAGGCGGCCGCGGATCATCGGGTACCAGTCGTAGCGCTTGACACCGGCAGCCTCCAGGGCGGTCCGGAACGGCGCTGCCTGCTCGGGCTGGATGTTGATCACGAAACGGTTGGGTGCGTCGGGCGGGGTGGCGGCACGCCAGCTCGAGATCAGGTCCGTGCGCAGCAGCACCAGCAGCACGAGGGCCAGCAGGCCGACCGCCAGCGCCGACACCTGCAGCACCGCGAAGGCCGGCCGGGCCGCGACCTGGCGCGTGGCCAGCACCAGCCAGCGCGGCGCGCGCGCCTCCGGCACGCTGCGCTTGAGCAGCACCACCGCGCCCCAGGCCAGCAGGGCGAACAGCGCGATCGCGGCCGCGAACCCGCCGACGGCGATGAGTCCGAGCGTGGGGTCCGACGCCACGCCCAGCAGCAGCGCGGCGAACGCCACGGCGCCTGTGGCCAGCACCGCCAGCGATGCCGCCTTGAGCGCACCCACGTCGCGCCGCAGCACGCGCAGCGCGGGCACGCGGGCGAGCTGCAGCACCGGCGGCAGGCCAAAGCCCAGCAGCAGCGTCATCCCCACGCCCATGCCGAACAGTGCCGGCCACAGCCCCGGCGGCGGCAGGTCCACCTGCATCAGGCCCGCCAGCAGCCAGACGAACACGTTGTGCACCGCCAGACCCGCCAGCACGCCGGCCAGACTGGCAACGGCACCGAGCGCGGCGAACTCGATCGTGTAGGCCCAGGCGATGGCACGCTGCGGCAGGCCGAGCACGCGCAGCATGGCGCAGTCGTCCAGGTGGCGCTCGGCGAAGTCGCGCGACGCGATCGCCACCGCCACCGCGGCCAGCAGCGCGGCCAGCAGCGCCACCAGGTTGAGGAACTTGCCGGCACGGTCGAGCGTCTGGCGCATCTCGGGCCGGCCGGACTCCATCGACTCGACGCGCGCGCCGCGCAACTGGTCCTTCGCGATGCGGTCCTCGACCCAGCGCACGAACTCCGAGACGTCGGCATCGCGGCTGGCCGGTGAAGCCACCGCCAGGCGCCAGTTCACGCGGCTGGCCGGCTGGACCAGCCCCGTGGCGGCGAGGTCGGCGTGGCCGAGCATCACGCGAGGCGCAAAGCTCATGAAGCCCGCCCCGCGATCGGGCTCGACGGCGATCAGGCGCGTGATCTTCAGCGCCGCGTCACCCAGCAGCAAGGTGTCGCCGAGCTTGAGCTGCAGCGAGTCGAGCAACGCGGCTTCGACCCACACGCTGCCGGGTTCGGGTGCGCCCGCCGCGTCGAGCGCGGCGCCGCCGGGTTCGCGCCGCAGCTTGAGGCGTCCGCGCAGCGGGTAGGCGTCGCTCACCGCCTTGACGGCCACCAGTCGCGACGCGCCGCCGCGGTCATCCGGTGCGCGGCCCATGCTGGGAAAGGTGGTTGTGGTGGCCACCGCCAGCCCGCGCCGGGCCGCTTCGTCCAGGAAGGCCTGCGGCGTCGGCTTGTCGCTCGACACGATGGCGTCACCGCCCATCAGCTGGCGTGCGTCGCGACCCAGGCCCCGCTCGAGGCGGTCGGCGAAGAAGCCCACCGCGGTCAGCGCGGCCACGGCCAGCGTCACCGCCACCAGCAGCAGACGCAGTTCGCCGGCGCGGAAGTCGCGCAGCATCTGACGCCCGGCCAGTCGGAAGGGCCCCGGTGGGCGCAGCGTGTCGTCGGTGGATTCTCCGGTGTCGGCCTGGCTCATGCGTCAGCACGATAGCGCGTTCGGCAAATGGCCGTGGTTGACGGGCCAAAACCGCGCATTGCGCTGGCGACGCCCTGGCATGCTGCTGCCTCATGTTCGACCTTCCACGGCAGATCCGCATGCGCCACCCTTTCCAGCCCGTCCTGACCGCCAGCTTCGCCTTGATGGCCGCGCTGGCGAGTCCGCCAGCCCTCGCAGGCCGCCCGCTGCAGACCGAGGACGCCGGCGTGCTCGACCGCGGCGCCTGCGAAGTCGAAGGCGTGGCTTCGCGCGTCTCGCTGGCCGGAGAACACGCCACCGGGCAGAGCCTGCAGCTCGGCTGCGGCGTCGGGTACTCGTCTCAGTTGGCGCTGGCCGCCATTCGCGCCCGCGCGCTGGGCGAAACCGCTACAGGCTGGGCGCTGGGCGGCAAGACCGAACTGTGGCGAGGCGCCGGCAACGAGCCGGCCGCGCTGGCGCTGGCCTACGGGCTGGCCTGGGAGCGTGGCGGCGGACAGGGCCTTCGCCATGCCGCCAGCGGCATGCGGGCGGTGTACAGCCGGCCCATGGGACCGGGCGTGTTCCACGCCAACCTGGGCTACGACCGCGACGAGATCGCCCGCGAAGGCGCCACCGTCTGGAACCTGGCCTGGGAACACGAGGGCTACGACGTCGGCGGCATCCGCCTGGCGCCGATGGCCGAAGTGTTCGGTGCCGAGGGCGAATCGGCCTGGTGGAACCTGGCCCTGCGCGCCACCGTGGTGCCGGACAAGTTCTACATCGACGGCTCGTACGGCCGCCAGAGCGGCGATGGCCGCCCGAAGCTGTTCACCCTGGGATTCAAGTTCGCGTTCTAGCGCTACGGCGCGCTGGCAAGGCGGCGCCGCCCGCCCTGCCCGCCGCTGAACCCGGCTGAACGCCGCGTTCGATTCCGCCGAGCGCCCGCCACGGGGGTCCGCGGCACACTGCAGGCATGGATGCCACCTCCCGCCTGCCCGCCCTTTTCGTGTCCCATGGCTCGCCGATGATCGCGCTCGATCCCGGCGAGGCGGGGCGTTTCCTGATGCGGCTGGGCCCGGCCATCGACGCCACCTTCGGCCGACCGCGCGCCGTGCTGGCGCTGTCGGCCCACACGCTGACCCGCGAGCCCGCCGCGCTGGCGGCACCACGCCACGAGGCGGTGTACGACTTCGGTGGCTTCGACGACGAGCTCTACCGCCTGCGCTACGACGCCCCCGGCGCGCCGGATCTGGCCGACCGCGTGGCCGCGCTGCTGCGGGCGCAGGGCCTGCCGATGCACCGGCTCGACCGCGGCGGTCTCGACCATGGCATCTGGACTCCGCTGCGCTACGCCTGGCCCGCCGCCGACGTGCCGGTGCTTCCGCTGGGCTGGTCGCCGTACGCCAGCCCGGCCGACCTGTTCGACCTGGGCCGCGCGCTCGCGCCGCTGGCCGACGACGGCGTGCTGATCATCGGCTCGGGCAGCATCACGCACAAC
>WBZX01000858.1_pt1 | contig 25265 bp, 25 predicted proteins | sample 5204211 | NCBI WGS metagenome assembly WBZX01 (sample SAMN12344362, study PRJNA552823) | activated sludge metagenome | biome: Activated sludge suspended growth; feature: Nitrification reactor; material: Wastewater; isolation source: activated sludge from nitrification reactor of wastewater... | reverse complement strand
TAGGCCTCCTCGATGGTGTAGGGGGCGATGGAGGCGAAGTCCTGCTCGAGATCCCAAGGGCAGCCGGTCACAGGCGTGCGCAGCGCGGCCATGACGGCGACGAGGTCGTCGAGGGTCTTCGGTTTCGGGTCGTGCTCGCTCATCGGGCTCACCTCGGCGGAATTCTGGGCCGCGTATAGCACGCCTCAGACGAGCGTGAAGTGCGGGCGGGCGAGCATCAGCCAGAGGATGGCGAGGACGGCAAGGAAGGCCGGGAAGCCGCAAGCCAGCCAGATGCGGAACAGGCGATGGTAGGCGGCGGGAAGGGCGGTGCTCTTCGCGGCGGCCTCGGTGGCCAGCGTGCGCAGGCGCATCTGGATCCAGACGACGGGCAGCCAGAACAACCCTGTGACCACGTAGAGGATCAGCGAGACGAGTATCCAGCCCTCGGTCAGCGGCCAGCCGATCAGGTGCACGAGCCAGAGGCCGGTCAGCGGCTGCAGGACGACGGCGCTGGCGGTGAACACGAAATCCGCGACGACGACGGTGCCGGCGACGTGGGCGATGAGGCGGGCATCCCCGGTGCGGTGCGCCATCAGCATGAAGAAGGCTATGCCTGCGCCGGTGCCGAGCAGGACCGTGGCGCCGATGACGTGCAGCCAGCGTAAGAAATCCACAAGTGCGAGGGTCATTTCAGTGCCTCGCAAGCGCGGGCGCAGTGGTGGTCTCGGCGGCTCTTCTCCCCTCCCCTTGACGGGGAGGGGTTGGGGGTGGGGTGATGCGGAACGCTCCGTCGCGCATTTGGCCCCATGTCACTTGGCCCCATGTCACTTGGCCCCATGTCACTTGGCCCATGTCACGCCTCTCGTCGCACCTGCCTGCATTTCACCCCCACCCCTGACCCCTCCCCGCAAGGGGGAGGGGAACGCGTAAAGAAGGGGGAGAGGGCGCGGACATTGCCGTCGGCGCCATCAGCGTTCCTCGGCGATGGCGAGCGCGACGGCGGCGAGGATCATGGCCGGGATTGCCTTGACCAGAGGCCCGAGCGGATCGGCCCACAGTCCGGGCGCCAGGATGGTGCCGCCCAGAAGGTAGAGCAGCGTGAGGGCGATCATGCCGCGCGCGGCGAGCGGCAGCCAGCGGCGGAAGGCGGCGAGCACGCCCAGCGCGATATCGGCGACGGCGCCTGTGAGCGCAATGGTCTCGGCCATCACGAACGGGATGCCGCGGCTGGTCAACACCTCGGCCGCGGCCTCGGGGCGGAGCAGCGTGACGAGCCCCGAGACGATCCAGAACAGGGCCAGCGTGGCGACGATCACCGGCTTCAGCAGCCACAGCCGGGCGAACCAGCGCTCCTGGACCGTCGCCGGATAGCGCGCCAGAGTCTCGTCGAGGGAGGCGAGGCGCTTGCCCTGCGTCGCCCGCCAGAGGCTCGGGTCGCCGCGGATGCCGGCCGCGAGCTCCTTGATGGCCGTCGTGCGCAGCGGCGAGCGCCAGCCGAGCCAGGCGGTCGCGTCGGCGATCCATCCGAGGACCTTCACGACGTCCTTCGGGATGTAGAGCATCGTCACCGGCGGCAGGCCGAGCCACGCCCTGAGACGCAGGACGACCTTGCGCATCGTGTGCGGGTGGTCCTCGACGAGGTCGTAGACGTGGCGCGAGGGCAGGCGCCCGGCGAGCGTGGCGGCGACGGCCTCGGCGACGTCGTCGACCGAGACGGTCTGCACGGGGCGGTCGCCATAGGCCACGGGCTGGATGTAGGGGAAGGATGCGATGGCGCGGAGCAGCGCGGTGCCGCCGTAAGCCTCGCGCGCGATGACGAGCCCCGGCCGCAGGATGGTCCATTCGAGCATGCTGGCCATCAGCGCCTGGTCGGCCTCACCTTTGGTGCGCATGAAATTGGTGTTGGCGTCGAGGGTGGCGCGCGTGGCGGAGATCTGCACGACGCGGGCGATGCCGCGGTCGCGTGCGGCCTTGTAGAGCGCGCGCATGCATTCAGATTGCACCGCTGCGACGTCGTCGCGGGGGCCGTCCTGCAGGGCGCCGGCGGCGTTGACGATCGCCTCGACCTGCGTCTCGGCGAGCAGCACTGTCCAGTGGGCGGGCGTCGTCAGGTGTGCCAGGTCGGCCTCGACCCAGCGCGCCTTGGCGCAGCGGCGGGCGGCGGCGGTGGTGGCTCGGCCGAGCGCGTACACCTCGTGTCCGCCGTCGAGGAGGCGCCGGACGATGGCCATGCCGATCAGCCCATAGCCGCCGAGGACCAGAACCCTCATCGCTCCTCCGTCCCATCGTCCCCCGGAAGTATTCGTACGCGGTTCGCGGAAGAGGGGCCATATCATTTGCCTGCGAGGGCAAACGGAGCAGTGTAGAGTTGCGCCTCGTTGCGCGCCCTGGCACAGATGACGGAATGATCATCCTGCGCATCCTCGCCAACGCCATCATCATGGGGCTCGAGATCGCCGCCGTGGTCGCGGTCGCCTGGCTCGGCTACCGGCACCCGTACTGGTTCGCGGCGATGACGGCGCTGCTGGCGTTCGGGCTCGGCGCCCGGCTCGAGGTGGCGCGGCTCCGCAACGAGCTGACCTTCTACTTCGGCAAGCCCGTCTCGCGGTTCGCGGTCGGCGTCTACATGGTGGCGGCGGCGGAAAGTGTCGTCAAAGGGCTGCTGGGCGGGCTGGTGGCTCTGCTGACCTTCGCGGGCACGAACACCGACCGGCTGTTCTGGGTGGCGGTCGTGTTCGGGCTGGTGACCTACGCGGGCTCGAGCGTGCTGAGGCGGCTTACAATCAGCTTCGAGGCGCTGCCGTCGCGCTGGGGCTATTTCCGGCTGGCGCCACCTCTGGGGCTGCTGTTCGCGCTGGGCATCGCGGCCCTGGTCGCGGCCAAGATCGTGCCGGAAGTGACGCTGACCGACATCGGCAAGCACATCGTGTTCCAGCTTCCGGACAAGCCGACCATCGATCAGGTGAGCGAGCTGCTGTTCCTCTTGAAGCAGTACGCAGACGGGGTGATCGTGGCGGTGCTGAGCGCTGTGCTCGGGCAGCAATGGGCGACGGCGATCGGGCTGGTGGTCAGCGTCAACGCGCTGACGGGGTTCATCGCGGCGATCTACGCGCTGATCATCGCCGAGGTGGTGGTCAAGCTCGAGGACTGGTGGCTGAGATAGCCCGGGCGGCGGGTTGCGCCCCGGCATTCCGCCGCCAGGATCCGTTCGCATAATCAATATTATGGAAAAATGTCACGGGACATGGTCGGTAGTACATCGCGTTGCTGAAGTGCCTTCGAGCCTCCTGTGCGGATCGCGAGAGAGGCCCAAAGGCGGTTCGTCTGCGGAACTCGTGAATCAGCCGGTTTGCGCACGCAATCGGCGCGAAACGCTCAAGTTCGGCAAGGTGATCTTCGCGGCGAGTTATCCCCGGTGGATTGTCGTGGGGCTACAGTCTCCTCGTTCGCCGCACGGGAGCCTGGGCTCGAGCTGGGAGATCGGGGCGGCGGAGGTTCCGCTATGAGAATCGCTACCCATCAGCTGGAGCGTATCGCTGGCGGCATCGGCAGGTTCCTGATCGATGCGACTGCCGGAGGTGGATGAGCCGGCAGGCTTTGCGATAAGTGGCGGAATGCACGGGGTGGCGGAAGCCAGCATCCCCAATAGAGATCACGGTAGGTGGAAGCCACCCCGTTCTCCCAATTCCCGAACAACCGGACTGCGCTCCGCGCAGCCGGCTGTAGGTGTTGGCCCTGCGGTGACGGAGGCGGCAATGGGCGGAGGCGGGGCGCCGCAATCTCGGATCAGCGATCCTCGGCTGGGGCCCCGGGCGGCGTCAGCACGGGCGGCGGCGGCGTGATCGGTGGCAGGCTCCCCTGCTCCACCTCGGGGCGCGGCGGCGGCGTCGTGGGCGGCACCAGGCTGGTGATCTGCGTTCGCTTGAGCTCGGCCTCGATGGTCAGGCGGATCTCGTCGGAGACGAACGGAATGGTGCGCGTGATTCCCCAATCGGACCGGCGCAGCACGGCAGTGGCCGAGAAGCCCGTATAGTAGAGGTCGGCGTAGACCGGGTTGATCTTCGACAGCGGATGCTCGCCGATAAAGTTCCAGGTGACGTCGAGCGTCACCGGAGCCGTTTTGCCGGCCAGCGTCAGATCGCCCGTGACCTGCGCCGTCTTGGCGCCGAGAGCGCGCACCGAGGTCGAGCGGAACCTGGCCGTGGGGTTCTGGGCGACGTCGAAGAACTCCTTCGACTTCAGGCCGGCGTCGAGCTCCTTGACGCCGGTGGCGAGGCTGGCGACGCGGATCGTCACGTCGAGCTGGCTCGCCTCCGGCTGCTCGGGATCGAACTCGAGCTTGCCGTCCGTATCGAGGAAGCGGCCGGACTGTCGCGAGAGGCCCAGGTGGTTCCAGGAGAAGCGTACCTCGGTGTGCTGCTTGTCGAGCACGTAGACGTCGGCGTGAGCCGGAACGGATGCCAAACTGCAAAGGACGGCCAGAGCCGCCAGCTTGGTACGCATGTCATCTCTCCTCATGATCGGCGCCGGGTAGCGGCTCTCACGGCCGCCTCTCCGGCGCTGTCCTCAAAGCTGAGCCGCCATGCCACCGTCGACGGGGATCTCCACCCCGGTGATGAACGCGCTCTCGTCGGAGGCGAGGAACAGCGCCGCCTTGGCGACATCCTCGCCAGTGCCGAAGCGGCGCAGCGGCGTCTTCTCCAACAAGACCTTGCTGAATTGCGGCACCTTCAAGACGCGATCCGTCATCGACGTCTCGATGAAGCCCGGCGCAAGCGCGTTGACGCGGATGCCGAACGGGGCGTACTCGACGGCGAGCGTGCGGGTGAGCGCCGAGACCGCGCCCTTGGTCGCCGAGTACGCGGCCAGCTGGCGCAGCCCGCGGTGGCCCATGATCGAGGCGAGGTTGATCATCACGGCCTTGCCCGAGGCCCTGAGCAGCGGAAAGCCATCGCGGGCGACGCGGACGACGCCGTCGAGATTGACGTCGCGGATCGAGACCCAATCGGCGTCGGAGAGATGACGGAAATCGGAGCGGACGTTGACGCCGGCGTTGTTGACGAGGACGTCGATGCGGCCGTGCGCAGTCTCGATGGCACGAAAGAGGGCCGTGATGTCCTGGCCGCGCGAGACGTCGACCGCGACCCCGGTCGCCTCGCCGCCCCTGCCCATGATGGCCGCCGCGGCGGCCTCGGCCTTGGCGCCATCGACGTCGGCCAGCCATACGTGGGCGCCTTCGGCGGCGAACAGCTCCGCGATGGCCAGGCCGATGCCGTTGGCGGCGCCGGTGACGACGGCGATCCTGTCCGACAGGCGTTGCATGGGCTCCCCCGATCTACGGGCTCGGTTTAACACCTCGGGGCGGGAGTTCAAGGTTGCCGGGCTGAAACTTGCCGGTATGCCGCCTATTCAGCCGCCTTGGCCGGAGGCGACCACTTGGTGCGCATGGTGACGAGCTCCTCCGCCGCGCTCGGATGCAGAGCCACGGTGGCGTCGAAGTCGGCCTTGGTGGCGCCGAGCTGGAGCGCGATGGCCGCCATCTGCACCATCTCGGCAGCGTCGGGGCCGACGATGTGCACGCCCAGAACCTTCTGGCTCTCGCCATCCACCAGCAGCTTCATGAGCATGCGTTCGGGGCTGCCGGTCAGCGTGCCCTTCATCGGCCGGAACTCGGACTTGTATATGTCGAGCGACTTGCAGCGCTCGCGGGCGAGGTGCTCCGGCAGGCCGACGGTGCCGATCTCGGGCGTGGAGAAGACGGCCGTCGGGACGAGCGAGAAGTCGGAGGTCCAGGGCTTGTTGCCGAAGATGGTGTCGGCGAAGGCATGGCCCTCGCGGATGGCAACGGGCGTGAGATTGATGCGGTCGGTGACGTCGCCGACGGCATAGATGCTCTCGACCGAGGACCGGCTCGTCTCGTCGACGACGACATGGCCGTTCCAGCCGAGCTCGACGCCGGCCTTCTGGAGACCGAGTCCGACCGTGTTGGGAATGCGGCCGGTGGCCATCATCACCTGGCCGGCGGCGAGCGTGGTGCTGTCGTCGAGCGTGACTGTGAGGCCGTCCTCGCTCTTTGAAATCGCAGTGATGCGGCGCTGGGCCAGGATGCGGATGCCACGGCGCGCGTAATCGGCGGTGAGCTTGTCGCGCAGGTCCTCGTCGAAACCGCGCAGGACCTTCTCGCCGCGATAGACCAGCGTCACCTCCGAGCCGAGCCCGGCGAAGATGCCGGCGAACTCCACCGCGATGTAGCCGCCGCCCTGGATGACGATGCGGTGGGGCAGATCCGCCAGATGGAAGGCCTCGTTCGACGTGATGGCGAGATCACGGCCGGGAATGTCGTCGCCGAGCGACGGGCGGCCGCCGGTTGCGATGAGGATGCGCTCGGCGGTGACACGCGTGCCGTCCTTGGCGAGGCGGATGGTGTGGCCGTCCTCGACCTCGGCGCGGCTCTCGAAGACCGCGACGCCGGCGTTCTGCAGGTTGCTGCGATAGATTTTCTCGAGACGCGCGATTTCTTTGTCCTTGGCGGCGATGAGACTTGGCCAGGAGAACGAGGGCGGCCCGGGGAGCGTCCAGCCGAAGCCCAGGGCGTCATGGAACTCGTCCGGAAAGCGGCTGGCGTAGACCAGCAGCTTCTTGGGCACGCAGCCGCGGATGACGCAGGTGCCACCGAAGCGGTACTCCTCGGCGATTGCCGCACGGGCGCCGTGAGTGGCGGCGATCCTGGCCGCGCGGACGCCGCCCGAGCCGGCGCCGATGACGAAGAGATCGTAGTCGTAGCTGGTCATGGAGCCTTTGCCGGTATCCGCGCTGGCGAGAGGCCGCCCGGGCCGGACGCGTCCCGCCCTGCCCGCGTCCCGTCTCCCTCCGCGAGACCGGAGAGAGGGAGACTTGTCATTGCTTGCCGTCCTTCTTGATGTCGGCGATGACCTTCTCGGCGTAGGTCATGCCGATTTTCGATCCGGCCTGCATCAGCTCCGGCATGGCGGCGATGAAGCGCGCGCCGGGACCAGAGCGGTAGAAATCGGCGATCGCCTTGAGCTCCTCGGCCGTGAAGCGCTCGGCGTAGAGCGACGCGAAATCGTCGAGCATCGGCTGGCGGTAGGCCGCGAACTTCTCGAGAAAGATGTTGAACTCCTTCGACGCCGCCTTGCCGGCCGAGGCATTGCCGCCCTGCGTGGCGCCGCGCTCGAAGCCTTGCGACATGGCCGCCATCATGCCGTCCATCTGCTTGGCGACGCCGGTAGCCTCGAGAAGGTCGCGTGCGGCGGCGAGACGCGCTGGATCGACGGCGGCCTTCTGCGCCAGGGCCGGGGCCGCAGCGGCCAGCACGAGCGCAACGGCGAGGCCGGCGCTGCGGATGGGGCGGAGCATCTGCATGGGAAAGACCTCTCTCAAAGCGTCGTTGACCGGCGATGGCACGTTCCAGGCTAGCACGGAAGAGCCGTGCGCAGCTATTTCGCGAGCTGGCCCTGAAGCTCGCGCATCAGAGTACCCTGGAAGTCCTGCATGCGCCCGGCAAGCAGCGTCATCAGGCGGGGAGTCGTCTCCTGGAATTTGCGCCCAGCCGCCGATTTGTGGAACGCCGTGATGGCCTGCAGCTCGTCTGCCGAGAAGCGCTCGGCGTAGAAGTTAACCGCAAGCTCCTGGAAGCCCGCCAGCAGATCCTTGACGCGGGCACTGCCGGGAGCGGCCTCGGTTTTCAACCAGGCTTCGAGAGCCGGCGCCTTCTGCGGCAGCTTCTGGCGCAGATCGGCGTTGATGGCGTCGATGAAGGCGGTCACGGAGGCTTGCGCCTGCTGCTCACCGCCCATGGCGGAAACGAGCTCCTTGGCCGCCGCGACGCGTGCCGGATCAGGCGGCGCCGTCTGGGCGAAGGCTAATCCGGCGGCGACCACCATCGCGAACGAGGCGGCGAGCGCGCGCGTCATGAGGCCCGGCATTGTTGGCTCCTTCTCGGGTTGCAGGCACAGGCGAATACGGCGCTCAGGCCTCGTCGTCGGCGTCCATGTGCGCCTCGATGACGGTGACGCCATCGGGGGCGGCAACGACCGCGGTATCGGCGATGCCGATGAACAGGCCGTGCTCGACGACGCCGGGCACCATGTGCAGGGCCTCGTCCAGCATCTCGGGGTCGGCGATGGTGCCGAAGGCGCAGTCGAAGATATAGTTGCCGCCGTCCGTGACGAAGGGCTGGCCGTCGCGGCCGAGGCGGAGCCGGATCTGGCCGTCGCAGCCGGCCTCCTCGGCCATCGCCTCGATCAGGTTGCGCGTCGCGGCCAGGCCGAAGCGGATGACCTCGATCGGCAACGGGTAGGCGCCGATACCCTCGACCAGCTTGGAATGGTCGGCAATGACGATCATGCGGTCGGACGCCGTGGCGACGATCTTCTCGCGCAGCAGCGCCCCTCCGCCACCCTTGATCAGCCGCAGCTCGCGGTCGAGCTCGTCGGCGCCGTCAATGGTGAGATCGAGATAGGGCGTGTCGTCGAGCGTGGTCAGGGGAATGCCCAGCGCCGCGGCCTGCGCCCGCGTGGCCTCGGACGTCGGCACGCACACCACGTCGAAGCCCGACTGTACCTTGGCGCCGAGAAGATCGACCAGCTTGGCCGCGGTCGAGCCGGTGCCGAGACCGAGCTTCATGCCCGGCTCGATGAAGGCGAGCGCGCGCTCGGCGGCAAGCAGCTTCAAGTCAATGCTCATAAGTCCCCCAGAATCAAGCCCCCAGGCCACCCATCATCAGATACTTCATCTCGAGGAACTCCTCGATCCCGTGTCGGGAGCCCTCGCGGCCGAGGCCAGATTGCTTGACGCCGCCGAACGGGGCGAGCTCGGTCGAGATGACACCCTCGTTGATGCCCACCATGCCGAACTCCAGCGCCTCGGCGACGCGCCACACCCGGCCCAGGTCGCGGGCATAGAAGTAGGCCGCCAGTCCGAATGGCGTGTCGTTGGCCATGGCGATGACGTCGGCCTCGGTGTCGAACTTGAACAGAGGCGCCACGGGTCCGAACGTCTCCTCTCGCGCCACCTTCATATCCGTGGTGACGTTTGCGAGGATCGTCGGCTCGAAGAACGTGCGGCCCAGAGCATGGCGCTTGCCGCCGAGCACGACCTTGGCGCCCTTGGCGACCGCGTCGGCAACGTGGTCCTCGACCTTGGCGATGGCGTCGGCGTTGATCAGCGGGCCCTGGGTCACGCCGGCCTCGGTGCCGGGTCCGACCTTGAGCTTGGCGACCTCGGTGGCGAGCCTGGCGGCGAAGGCGTCATAGACGCCGGCCTGGACGAAGATGCGGTTGGCGCAGACGCAGGTCTGGCCGGCGTTGCGGTATTTCGAGGCGATGGCGCCCGCGATGGCCTTGTCGAGATCGGCGTCGTCGAAGACGATGAAGGGGGCGTTGCCGCCGAGCTCGAGCCCGACCTTCTTGATGGTGGCGGCGGCCTGGCGCATGAGGATGCGGCCGACCTCTGTCGAGCCGGTGAAGGTGACCATGCGCACGGCGGGATGGGACGTCAGCTCCTCGCCGGCCTCGACGGGGTCCTTGGCCGTGACGATGTTGAGCACGCCCGGCGGGAAACCCGCCTGCTCGGCCAACGCCGCCAGGGCCAGCGCGGACAGCGGGGTGTCCTCGGCGGGCTTGACGACGGCAGTGCATCCGGCGGCGAGCGCCGGTGTCACCTTGCGGGTGATCATGGCGTTCGGGAAGTTCCACGGCGTGATGGCCGCGATGACGCCGATCGGCTGCTTCAGGACGACAATGCGCGCGTCGGCCTTGGGGCTTGGCACGGTCTCGCCGTAGATGCGCTTGGCCTCCTCGGCGTAGAACTCGACGAAGCCGGAGCCGTACAGGATCTCGCCCTTCGCCTCGGCAAGCGGCTTGCCTTGCTCGCGGGTGAGAATGAGGGCCAGCTCGTCGAGGTGATCGATGATGAGATCGAACCAGCGGCGGATGATGCGGGAGCGCTCCTTTGCAAGGAGCCTCGACCATGGATGGAATGCGCGCTGGGCCGCCTCGATCGCCGCGCGCGTCTCGGCGCGCCCGAGGTCGGGCACACGGGCGATCTCCTCGCCCGTCGCCTTGTCGATCACCGGGAACCCAGGCTCGCCGACCCAGTGTCCATCGATATAGGCCCGGTTGCGCAGCAGCGTCAGAACGGTCTTGTCCATAGTCGGTCCGCGTTGGAGAGCCGTGAAGCCCTCGTGGCCGGTTGGCAGGGCCGCGGCGGCCCCGTTCCGGGTTCTCTTTAGGCGCCGGGGACCATCGTTTCAAGGTCGCCATGACCCACCCACCGACGGGCACGCCGGCTGATGACATCTCGACAGCGCCGCGTTAGCGTCGCAGCGCAGCAATTCAGGATGGCGCCTCATGCGTGACTTGACGATCGTATTCGACCTCGACGGCACGCTGGTCGACACGGCGCCGGATCTCGTTCACGCCACCAATCACGTGCTGCGTGGGCTCGGGTTCGCCGAGGTGGCGCCCGAGTTGCTGAGGCCTTGGATCAGCTACGGCGCTCGCCGAATGATCATCGAGGGGCTGGACTACAGTGGACAAACGGCCTCGGAGAACGAGCTGGACCGGCTCCTGGAGACCTTTCTCGAGTACTATGCCGCCAACATCGCCTTCGAGAGCCGGCCATACCCCGGGGCCATCGCGGTGCTGGACCGGCTGCTGGCGGACGGCGTCAAGCTGGCGGTGTGCACCAACAAGCGGGAGGTGCTCTCGCTTTCGCTGCTCGATCAGCTCGGCATGACGCACCGCTTCGCGGCCATCGCCGGCCGCGACACGTTCCCCGTCTCGAAGCCGCATCCGGATCATCTCAGGGGCACGATCAAGAAGGCCGGCGGGGATCTCGCGCGGGCGGTCATGGTCGGCGACAGCGAGGTGGACATCGCGACGGCGAAGGCGGCGCACGTGCCGGTGATCGGCGTGACGTTCGGATATACGCAGGTGCCTGTGGAACGTCTGGCGCCGGACGCGGTCATCGGCCACTACGATGAGCTCGAGGACGTGGTCGCGAAGCTGATGGCGTGCGATTGAGGCGGCTCCGCGCCGTCGCAGGCAAGCCTGCTGTCAGCGAAAGTCGTCGGGACGAAGGCGCTCGCGGGCGTGAACGTGGGCCGACATGGCGAGGCCCAGGCTGACCATCAGCGTCAGCATCGAGGTGCCGCCGTAGGACACGAGCGGCAGCGGCACGCCGACGACGGGCGCCATTCCGGTGACCATGGCCGTGTTGATGGCCGCGTAGACGAAGAGCAGCAGCGCGAAGCCGGCGACGAGCAATCGGCCGAACGTGCTCCCCACACGCAGCGCCATGATGACGGAAAGCGCGATGATGATGGCGAACAGAGCCAGGAGTGCGGCCGTGCCCGTGAAGCCCCACTCCTCGCCGAGCATGGCCAGGATGAAGTCCGTATGGCTTTCCGGCAGGAATTGCAGGCGGCTCTGGGTCCCGAGCATATAGCCCTGGCCATTGAGCCCACCGGCTGCGAGCGCGATCTTCGACTGGGCGATGTGGTAGCCGGCGCCTAGGGGATCCTTGCCTGGATCGAGGAAGATCTCGAGACGCTTGAGCTGGTAGCCGTGCAGGCTCTTGAGCACCAGCGGCAGCGAGGCCAGCGCAGCCGCGCCGCCGGCAAGGAAGTAGAGCGGAGAGACGCCGGCGAGAAACATCAGCGACAGTCCGGCCAGCGAAAGCAGGATCGCGGTGCCGAGGTCCGGCTGCTTCAACGTAAGCGCGACGGGCAGGAGGATGAGGATCAGCGGCACAGCAAGGTGACGGGGCCATGAGTCACGGTCCGCTGGCAGTTGGTGATAGTAGCGCGCCAGAGCCCCGACGAGCGCCACTTTTACGATCTCGGACGGCTGGAAGCTGAAGCCGCCGACGGCGAGCCAGCGTTTGGCGCCCAGCGCTTCCACGCCGAGTAGAGGCACCAGCGCCAGCAGGAGGAGCCCGGCCGCATAAGCAGGATATGCTGCGTGCATCCACACCCTGAGCGGCACCATGGCCATGACCAGCACCAGCGCCAGCGCGGCGAGATAGCGAACGGCGTGCTGCTCGGCCCAGGGATGGAAGCTGCCGCCGGCCACCGAGTAGAGGGTCGCGACGCCGACGCCGGCCAGCGCGCTGACGGCAGCGAGAAGGAGCCAGTTGACCGAGGCGAGCTTGCGCAGCGCGATGCGCGGCGGACCGGGATGGAACATGGCGCTCATGGGTCTCGCCTACCCTCTCGGCCGGCCCGGGCGCGGCAGCTCGGGCGCCGCGCCGCCGGCCACCTCGGGGCGGGGGGCGGCAAAGCCCGGCCAGTCGATGATCATCTGGATGACGTCCTTGACCAGCGGTGCCGCCGCCGCGCCACCTCCACCGCCGTGCTCGATGACGGCGGCAACGGCGAAGCGCGGCCGGTCGTCGGGCACGAAACCGACGAAAAGCGCGTGGTCGCGCTGCTCCCAGGCGAGATCGTCGACGCGCTTGTCGGTCGAGGCGCGGTGCACCTGGCTGGTGCCTGTCTTGCCTGCGACGCGGATACCCCGTGCCTCGATGCGCGCGTTCTGGCCCGTGCCACCCTCCTCGTTGACGACGCCGGTCATGGCCTTGCGAACAGCGTCGAGCCACTGCGGCGCGATGGGGAGCTGCGCGAAGGTAGGCTGCGCCATCCCCTCCTGCCGCCGCACCATCGTCGGGACCACCTCGCGGCCCGAGGCGACTCGCGCCGTCATCAACGCGAGTTGCAGAGGCGTGGTCAGAACGTAGCCCTGCCCTATGCCGGCGAGGATGGTCTCTCCGGCAAGCCACGGCGTGCCGAAGTGGCCGCGCTTCCAGTCGGGCGTCGGAATGAGACCGGCCTTCTGGCTGGCGATCTCGATGGGCGTCGTCTCGCCGAGGCCGAGGCGCCGCGCCATTGCCGCGATGGCCTCGATGCCGGTGCGCCGCGCGAGCTCGTAGAAGTAGACGTCACAGCTCTCGGCCAGCGCACGGTGCAGGTTGTTGCGGCCGTGGCCGTCGCGGTTCCAGCAACGGAAGGTCTGGCCCCCGAGTGTGAAGCTGCCATTGCACTCGATGCGCTCGTTCGGCGAGACGATACCCGCCTGCAGCGCCGCCAGCGCGGTGACGACCTTGAACGTCGAGCCCGGCGGGTAGAGCCCGCCGATGGCGCGGTTGAACATCGGCCGCGTCGAGGAGGAGAGCAGCCGCCGCCACGACTGGTTGGAGAGACCGCCAACAATCTCGGCCGGATCGAAGTCGGGCACCGACGCCAGCGTGACGATCTCGCCGGTGGCGATGTCGAGGGCGACCACGGCGCCGCGTCGCTCCTGGCGCAGTCGCTCCATGACCCGGCGCTGGAGGTCGGCATCGACGGTGAGCATGACGTCCGAGCCCGGCACCGGCGCCACGCGGTCGAGCTCGCGGCGCACGCGGCCTTTGGCGTCCATCTCGACCCTGATCGAGCCGGCAATGCCGCGCAGGCGATCCTCCATCGCCCTCTCGACGCCGGTCTTGCCGACGCGCATATCGGGCAGCCGCAGCACCGGATCATCGTCGATGGCGGCGCGCTCGTGCGCCCCCACGTAGCCGACGATGTGCCCCATCGCCGGGCCGAGACGATAGACGCGGCGCGGCGCGCTCTCGGTGCGCACGCCCGGCAGCTCCGGCGCCAGCAGCTCGATGCTCGCCACCTGGTCGAAGGTCAGCTCGCTCCCGACCACGATCGGCGTTCCGCGCGGCTGGCGAGCGGCTCGCGTGAGGACGCGCTGGCGCGTCAGGGGACCGATAGTGATGATGCGCGAAAGGACATCGAGGGTGTGCTTGAGGTCGCCCGCAAGCTGTGGGACGACGACGACGCGGAGCATCGGCTCGTTCTCGGCCAGCACCTTGCCGGTGCGATCGAGGATGCGTCCCCGGGGTGGAGCGATGACGCTGGTGTCGATCCGGTTCTCGACGGCCTGTCCCGCGAGGCGAGCCTTGTCCGAGACCTGCAGATCATGGAGACGCCATCCCAGCGCACCTAGAACGCCGAGCTGCCCGGCGCCGAGCAGCAGCGCGCGGCGCGTGAAAGCGGAGGACGAGCCGTCTCCGTCCATCATCCGCCCCGCTCGAGGTTGAGACCGCCAGCCCGGGCGGGACGCGCGGCACCCCACAGCTCGGCGGTGATCGTGGCTAGCACGGCGGCGACGATCGCCGCGGCCGTGACCCACGAATAGGGCGGAATCGGTAGGGTCTGGAGCTGGTAGAGCGACGCCAGCGCCCAGTTGAGAGCGCCGACGATGGCGAGGGCCAGCACCCCCGTGGCGATGCGCCCCGGCAAGGTAGAGGCCACCGGATTGAGTAGCTGCGCCACGCCCAGCGCGGAGAGCCAGACCAGCCCCCAGAAGCCGAGAGGCCCGAGCGTCAGGCTATCATAGGCGATGCCGCAGCCGAGGACGAGCCAGGCGGGCAGCGCATCCGCGCGGCGCGCGGTGGCGATCGCGATCAGAACGGCGACGGCGAGCGGCGGCAGCATGCGTGTCCCGGCGCCGAGGCCCCAGGGGAGAGCGGCGAGAAGGGTCGCGAGGGTCAGCCAGATCGCGGGTATCGCACGCCCCATAAAGCCTATGTCAGTGGCCATGTCAGCGGCCCTCGGCTGGAGTTTGAGGAGCGGGCGGCGCCCTCCTGTCTGCGAGCTTGCCGGGCGTGGCTGGCTCGTCCGCCAGCCCGAGGGCGGGATTGTCGTAGGCCAGGATGCTCAGGTACTCGAGGCGGTCGAGCCGGGCATGTGGCTTGACGCGAAGGATGGCGCCGTCGCGCTCGACCGTTCCGATGCGCAGCCCGCGCGGGAACATGCCGCCGACACCGGAGGTCGTCACTTCGTCACCTGGAACGACAGCGCCGTCATCCGTGAGATAATCGAGCCGGGGGAGCCGTCCCGCGTCACCGGCCAGGATCGCCCGTGAAGAGCCGCCGCCGATGCGCACGGGAATGCGGCTCGCGGCATCGGTGAGGAGCAGGACGCGCGCGACCTGCGCGCCGGTCTCGACGATCCGGCCTGCGACACCGTCACCCGACACCGCCGGGTGCCCGGGCCGCAGCCCTTGCAGGCGGCCCGCGCCGATCATGACGCTTTCCGATTGAAGGCCGCTGGTCGACGATAGGACACGCGCTGTGATGTGCGGAATCGCGAGTTCGCGCACCGCGTTGACGAGGCTCGAAAGCTCAGCGACCCGCCGCTCGAGCTCGGCGGCACGCGAGCGGGTGCGCTCCAGCTCGGCGATCTCGGCCCGAAGGCGGACGACCTCGGCTTCAGCGCGGCTCAAGGAGGCAATGCGATCGCCCCAGGCGCGTAGCGGACCGATAGGCCAGGCGAGGACGGAAACAGCGGGCCGGAGGGCGCCGTTGACCTGCCAGCGGAGCGCTTGCGTCAGAGGATGGTCCAGCCGGCTCAAGATCAGCAGGACGAGCGCGACGAACGCCGAGGCGGCAAGTGCCAGCCAGCGGCGTCCGGAGAGGTCGGCGCCGCCGCCTCCACGCCTGAGCCTGATGCCATGATCCTCGATTACAGCCATCACGAACGATCCGCTTTCAACTCTCTACTGACCGGCCCCGCCTGCTTCAGCGCGGCGGTGGCACGGGCGGTTCCCACGGAATTCACGGCTTGATCAGGAGATGCTCGCGCTGGTCGAGCTCCTGCAGCACCTTCGCCGAGCCCTGCACGACACATTCCCACGGCTTCTCCGGCACGACGAAGGGAAAGCCGGTCCGCTCCTTGAGCTCGGCGTCGAGGCTGTCGAGCATGGCGCCGCCTCCGGTCAGATGCACGCCGCGCTCGCAGATGTCGCTCGCCACCTCCGGCTCGAGCTCCTCGACGCAGCGCTGCACGAACTCGGAGATCTCGCCGATCGGTCCCTCGAGCGCCTCGGCGATGTCACCCGGGCCCAACACGATGCTCTTCGGGCGCCCGCGGCTCAGATCGCGTCCCTTGATGTGAATCTCGGCCGGATGGCCGTTGATGGCGCGGCTGGCGGTCCCGGCCTCGACTTTGATCTTCTCGGCGTTGGTCTCGCCGATGAGCAGCTCGTGCTTGCGCCGCACGTAGCGGATGATGGCCTCGTCCATGGCGTTGCCGGCGCATTTCAGCGAGCGGGCCTGGACGACGCCGCCGAGCGAGAGCACGGCCACGTCAGTGGTGCCGCCGCCGATGTCGACGACCATGGACCCGGCGGGCTCGTCGACCGGCAGTCCGGCACCGAGGGCGGCCGCGACGGGCTCCTCGATGAGGTAGACGCGGCGGGCGCCTGCGGACACGGCCGTCTCGTAGACGGCGCGGCGCTCGACCGGTGAGGCGCCGGCGGGAACGGAGATTAGAATGCGCGGGCGGCGGAAGCCGAGCATCGTCTTCGCGCGCTTGATGAACTGCCGCAACATTTCCTCGGTGGCCACGAAATCGGCGATAACACCGTCACGGAGCGGCCGGATGGTCTCGATGCTTTCGGGCGTGCGGCCCAGCATGGCCTTTGCGGCCTGGCCGACCGCGAGAACCTCGCGCGAGCCGCCGCGGGTGCGCAGCGCCACCACGGAAGGCTCGTCGATAATGACGCCCCGGCCGATGACGTGGACGAGCGTGTTGGCCGTGCCGAGATCGATCGCGATGTCGTCGGAAAAGACCCTGGTCACGCCCAGACGCATGATACTTCTGCCCTCACGCACGACTTCCGCACCGCCTCGCCGGGGACGTCGAGCCAGCGGCAGCCCTCAGCACAGATGCGCTAGCAAGGGATGTGCCGCCCGCAGATCGTTTAGGGCGAGCCGCCACCGGAGGCTCGCGCCGTCTCGGAGGTTGGTTAACACTCCGGCCATATTAGACATTTCGACCGCCGGGAGAAGCGGCCACCGCACGCAACTGATTGTCCGCGGTGTCCGCTTATCGCCGTTCAACGCCCGCTGGCCCGGCTCTGGTCAGCCGGCCTGCTGCGCCTGTGCGGTCTTCTGTCGCTTCACCACGAGCTTGTTCATGGCCGCCACGTAGGCCTTGGCCGAGGCGACGAGGGTATCGGTGTCGGCGCCGCGTCCCGTTACGGTGCGGCCCTCCTCCTCGAGGCGGACCGAGACCTCGGCCTGCGCATCTGTGCCCTCTGTGACCGCGTGCACCTGGTAGAGCGCCAGCTTGGCGTTGTGCGGCACGAGCATGCGGATGGCGTTGAAGGTTGCATCAACAGGTCCGTTGCCGGTCGAGGTCACGGTGTGGATCTTGCCGTCGATGTCCAGTTCCAGGGTCGCCTGCTGGGGACCGCGCGTGCCGGCGACGACCATCAGCGACGTGACGCGCATGCGGTCGTGCATGTGCGCGATGCCCTCGTCGACGATGGCCTCGATGTCCTCGTCGTAGACGTGCTTCTTGCGGTCGGCCAGCGCCTTGAAGCGCGCGAAGGCGTCCTCGAGCTGGTTGTCGCCCAGCTCGTAGCCCAGCTCCTTCAGCTTGGAGCGGAAGGCGTTGCGGCCGGAGTGCTTGCCCATGACCAGCGAGGTCTTCGCGACGCCGACCGATTCCGGCGTCATGATCTCGTAGGTCTGCGTGTGCTTGAGCATGCCGTCCTGGTGGATGCCGCTTTCGTGGGCGAAGGCGTTCCGGCCGACGATGGCCTTGTTGTACTGGACCGGGAAGTTGGTGACCGTGGAGACGAGCTTGGATGCCCGTGCCAGCATCGTCGACTCGACCCCCGTGGTGTAGGCCAGCACGTCATGGCGCGTGCGCATGGCCATGACGACCTCCTCGAGGGCCGCGTTGCCGGCGCGCTCACCGATGCCGTTGACGGTGCATTCGATCTGCCGCGCACCCGCGGCGACACCGGCCAGCGAGTTGGCGACGGCAAGCCCCAGGTCGTTGTGGCAGTGGGTCGAGAAGATGGCCTGATCCGAGTTCGGCACACGCTCGCGCAGCATCTTGATCAGCGCGAAATACTCCTCCGGCACGGTGTAGCCGACCGTATCGGGGATGTTGATCGTCGTGGCGCCGTTGCGGATCGCCGTCTCGACGCACCGGCACAGGAAATCATGCTCGGTGCGGGTAGCGTCCTCGGCCGACCACTCGACGTCATCGACCCAGGTGCGGGCCCGCTTGCACTGTGCCGCCACCATCTCCAGCACCTGCTCCGGCGTCTTCTGGAGCTTGTATTTCATGTGCACGGGGCTGGTGGAGATGAAGGTGTGGATGCGGCCGCGCTTGGCGTGCCGCACGGCCTCGCCGGCGCGGTCGATGTCCTTCTCTCCGGCGCGGGCGAGCCCAGCCACGGTGGCGCGCTTGACCCGCTTGGAGATCGCGGAGACCGCCTCGAAGTCGCCCTCGGAGGCGATTGGGAAGCCGGCCTCGATGATGTCGACGCCCATGGCGTCGAGGAAGTCGGCGACCTCGAGCTTTTCCTCGTAGGTCATGGTGGCGCCGGGACACTGCTCGCCGTCGCGGAGCGTGGTGTCGAAGATCAGGACGCGGTTGGCGTCGTCAGAGACGGCGGCGGTGACGGGCGACGGGGTGTCTGCGGGATTGACGGTCATTGAGGCTCTGTCCTCGGGCTCGGGGCTCCGCTCAGGGCGGGCCAAAATCCTTCACTCGCTCGTATCGGCTTCCTTCCCCTGAGCGCCCGCTCCGGCCTGGACCGGAGCCGTCGAGGCTCAGGGGCCGATAAGGAGGAGGGACAGAGCCCGCGCACGCGCAGGAACGCCGCCGCAGGCTGCCGAGGCAGCGCAGACGTTCGACCCGGCGATGTTGGCGCGATGGCCCATGGTGACGATCTGTCTCGCGATCCGAGCGGAGCGAAGCACTCGCTCATGCAACGTTATAAGCCGCAACGGTGAAGAAATTGCAAGGGGAGGCTTCGGAGCCCCCCTTCGCCGGCCCCGTCTACCCAGGCTCACGCCGTCAACCGCCCCTCGCCGACGCGCACAGCCGAACCGCCGATGCGGACGCTTGCGAGCTTGCCATGGGAGACGGTCAGGGTGAGCGAGATGAGGCTCGGGCGGCCGACCTGGTAGCCCTGCTCCACGGAGCGCCGGTGGACTCCGTCGGTCAGCTGGTCGAAGTGATGGATGACGCCGGCGAAATTGACGGCGGCGGATCCGGTCGCGGGGTCCTCGGCGATGCCGGCGGCGGGCGCGAACATGCGGGCGTGGAACGCCGAGGTGGTGTGGATGCACTGGCGGCTGTAGAGGTAGGCGCCGACCAGGCCCTGCTCGTCGAAGGCGGCGGTCCAGTGGCTGCCGTTGACGCGGGCCCGGTTCAAGACCTCCAGCGAGGAGACCGGAACGAAGGCGAAGGCGTTGCCGGCGGCGAAGCAGGTCGGCTTGTGGTTCTCGAACCCCACTTCACTGGGGATCAGGCCGAGGCCGGCGGCGAGGTGCTCGATGGGCGGCAGCGTGCCCGCCTGTTGCGGCAGCCGTGGCGCGTCGAACTCGGCGAAGGCCGCCGCACCGGGGCGAAGACGCACGCCGACACGCACGGTGCCGATGCCCTCCTCGATGGCGACGATGGCGTCGTGCTCACCGTTGTGCTCCGGCGCCCGGAGCTCGGCGAGCAGCACCGCCGTGCCGAGCGTCGGATGGCCGGCGAAGGGAACCTCGCGGGCCGGCGTGAAGATGCGGATACGCGCGGAGTGGGCTGGATTCTCCGGCTTCATGACGAAGACGGTCTCGGAAAGGCTGAGCTCGCGCGCGATCGCCTGCATCTGGTCGATCGACAGCGCATCCGCGTCGTGCACCACGGCCAGCGGATTGCCGCAGAAGCGGCGCTCGGTGAAGACATCGAGCGTGTGATAGTTCAGTTGCATCTACGGCAGCTCATTCCGGAAACGGGGCCGGGGTCGGCGGCTGGTTGAGCCTGTGCCGAGGCCGGCCGGTGTCGAAGCGGGCGCACACTGCCCTATTCCGCAGTCGAGGGATAGCCCGCTTTACGCCTCTGCGAAGAACGCGCCGAGCAGCAGCCGGGCATAGGCTGGCGTGTCGTTGCCCAGACGCGCTGAGGGACCCTTCATGACGATGTCGACGAGCTCGGGCTCGGCCTCGCTTGCGATGTGAGCCAGCACGGCAGCGCGCAGCGCCTCGGAGGTAAGCGCGGAGTGGCCCTCGCGGGCGATAGCGACCTGGGCGCCGGAGAAGGCGATGCGAAAACCCGGCCGCCATGAAAGCTCCGCGGGATCGAGCCCGATCTCCTCGGCCACTTCGCGCGCGATGTTGGCCTCGATGTCGATGCGGCCGTCGGGCCGAACGTCGGCCTGATCGATGAAGCCGCTGGGCGGATAGAGCAGTCCGGAGTTGACCTGTCCCGGGCGCTGGCGGCCGAGCAGGACGTCAGCTTCGGCGGAGCGGATGATCGCCGAGCCGAAGCAGTCGCGCACGCCGGCCTCGGGATGTCCGCGCTCGCGCCAATGCAGAAAGCTCGCGAAGTCCGTCTCGAGGAAACGGCCGGTGAAGACACTGCCGTCAATGCGCCAGGCGCTCAGGAGATGCACGACGCCATTGAACAGCGCCGGGCTCTGCGCGTGGCGCTTCTCCCAGTATTGTGCGATGGCGGCGCGATGCGCGTTTTGATAGGGCCAGCGTCCGGGCATGGCGGCGAGGTCGCAGCGCTCGACCCGGACAACGTGATCGGCGATTGGCATTTGCGGCTCCGGGAGGCGCGCCCGGAGGCGCTCAGTCAGCCGAGAGGTGAAGCTTGTTGCGCTGTGTTGCACGAAGTTGAGTTGGGCGCCACGAGTTTGCCGCGTCCAGAACACGTTCGCGAGTTGATATCTCGTTGAAGACCAGAATGTTGGGCGTGGCCCCACCACGGGCTTTGAGCCTTGGCCGCAGAAGACCAACAGGCGGCTCGACGTTATCGATCCGGTGAGTTGGGGAACAATGAATGGGTGCGGCTCGCCACAGCCGCACCCTGGCGGACGGCGGAGTCCCGCCTCCACCGTCCGTAAGCAGGGTCGCTCGATCCGCGGTGCAATCCGCGGTTCTGCGACCTGGTTGCCGGGGGGCTTGCTCGGCCACTCGAACCAGAGCCTCCCGCCCAAGAGCGGCAGGGCTTGCCCTCCGGCACGCGCTTCTATCCTCAGCGGCTCTCCTGTTGAGCCGGTTCACACCTCGCTGGCCGCTCTCCTCAGAGACAGCCGGTGATGGTGGAGCCGCACTTGACGTACGAGATGGCGTCCCAAGCGCAGCAAGGCTCTGCCTTCTTGCACACCCAGGTCCGCTTCTCGCCGGACGGGAACTTGTACTTGCAGACCTTCTCGTCCTTGCCAGCCTTGGTGGCGACCACCTTCTTGCCGGCGGCGAGCGCGGCGCCCGAACCGAGACCGAGGGCCAGCGCGAGGGTGAGCGCGGTGAGGAGCTTGGTCATGCCATTGTCTCCATGATTGAGGAGCGGGGAGTATGGGCCACGCCGGCTCCGCCTCGCTAGAGCGCGGCTGCATCACCTGTCATGATTTGTTGCCCGGGTGTGCAATCACAAACGGGGCCCGGCGATCCGGACCCCGTTTGCTGTATTGCGTGTTAAGCGGCTCGCGTTAGCCGCTGCGGGATCAGATGCAGCCGACCGGAGAGGTACCGCAGGTGCCTTCGCCGGTGAGCGCGTTGGTGCAGCACTTCGACCCCGGCGCGCACTTCCAGCTCATCTTCTTGCCGGCGGCGCTCTTGGCCTTGCAGGTCATCATCACGGCCTTCTTCGCCTTGGCCTTGGCGTCGGCGGTGGAGACGAAACCGGGCGCCACCACGAACGAGGTGGCAAGCGCGAGAGTCAGAGCAGCGAGCAGCTTCGACATGGGCAACCCCCAAGGCTATGGTTATGGACGAAAGGAGTATGCGTCGGGAGTCGGCCAACCGGAAGTGCCCGGAGGGCTCGGTTGATGAAAAATCCGAATCTGGGGCAGCGGCCCGTGCTGTCGGGGGGACGTGCGTGGCGGACGAAGGACGGCTCTACACCAGGCTCGCGGCGGCCTATGTCCGCGGCACGCTCCCGGGCCTGCCGGCGGACCTCGATGACGAGGGCCTCATGGCGCGCGGTCGCGATGCCGGCCTCAAGATGCACCGCTTCAAGCGCACGACGGAGTTGCCGCGCGTCCGCGCGGTCATGGGAATCCTGCGTGGCCTGGCGCCCGCGAGCCTGCTCGACATCGGCACCGGGCGCGGCGTGTTCCTGTGGCGGCTGCTCGACGCCTTCCCCGATCTCGAGGTTACGGCTGTGGAGCCCGACGCCGGGCGGCGCGTCCACCTGGAGGCCGTGAGCCGCGGCGGTATCTCGCGGCTCGCCGTCCGGGGCGAGGACGCCGCCGCCCTCCCCTGCCCCGACCGGTCGTTTGACGTCGTCACCGCCCTCGAGGTGCTCGAGCACCAGCACGATCCCCTTCCGATGGCACGCGCCGTCGTGCGGCTTGCCAGGCACTGCGTGCTCGCGAGCGTGCCGTCGAAGCCCGACGACAATCCGGAGCACGTCCAGCTGTTCTCCGGGGCGACGCTGACCGAGTTGCTGATGACAGCGGGCGCACGCAACGTGCGCATCGACCATGTCCTCAATCACATCATCGCCGTCGCGCGGACCGGGGCGGCATGACAGGGATTCGCAAGTACCCGCGCACGAGGCATATCCTGGACTCCGCCCTGCAGCCCGGAGACGAGGACCTGGCCCGCGCCGGCTTCAGCGACATCGCCGGACGGCATGTTGTCGTCGAGGAGAAGGTGGATGGCGCAAATGCCGCCATCAGCTTCGATGCCGACGGCGGGCTGCTCCTTCAGAGCCGCGGTCACTACCTGACGGGTGGCGCGCGCGAGCGGCACTTCGATCTCTTCAAGCGCTGGGGGCACGAGCGCTGCCACGCGCTCAGGAATGTCCTCGGGTCGCGCTTCATCGTGTACGGTGAATGGCTCTACGCCAAGCACACGGTCTACTACGATGCGCTACCGCACTACTTCCTCGAGTTCGACGTCCTCGACACGGAAACGGGCGAGTTTCTATCGACCCCGCAGCGGAAGTCCCTTCTTGAGCCGCTCGGCCTCGCCAGCGTTCCGGTGCTGCACGCAGGACGGCTTGCCAGCGCCGAGGAGCTGAAGGCGATGATCGGTCCGTCGGCATTCAAGTCCGCGCGCTGGCGGGAACGTCTCGAGGGCGAGGCCGCCGTTCCGCCCCATCGTGCGGACATCGTGCTGCGCCAGACGGACCCCTCGGACCTCATGGAGGGCCTCTACATCAAGGTTGAAGAGGGTTACCGCGTGGCCGAGCGGTTCAAGTATGTGCGGCAGGGCTTTCTCACGACAGTTCTCGACAGCGAGAGCCACTGGCAGTCGCGGCCGATCCTTGCGAACCGTCTCGCCGGAAGCGGGGACGGGAGATGAGGCCGGCCGCTGGACTTGTATCCACCGCCGCACGGACAGAGCGGCTCGGCTGGGACGAGCTCGTCGCCGGGTTCGATTGGCTGCGCGATCTCGCGCGCTGTCCGCAGGATCCGGTCTTCCATGCCGAGGGCGACGTGCTGATCCATACGCGACTGGTCGCGGAGGCGCTGCTCGCGGGCCTCGAATGGATGGAGCGGACGCAGGAGGACCGCGAGACGCTGTTATGGGCAGCGCTGCTGCATGACGTGGCCAAGCCCGCGACGACCCGGATCGAAGGTGAGCGGGTGACGGCCCGCGGACACTCGCGGCGCGGCCAGATCATGGCCCGGCGCATCCTGTGGGAGCTGGGCCTGCCGATCGCCCAGCGCGAGCGCATCTGCCATCTGATCACGCATCACCAAGTGCCGCTTTTCGTGCTGGAGCGCGAGCGGCCCGAGCGGCTCGTCCATCTCATCAGCCATCAGACCCGGTGCGATCTGCTCGCCGTTCTGGCGCGCGCCGACGTGGATGGACGCAGCTGTCCCGACGCGGCAAGGCTCAAGGACAACATCGCGCTTTTTGAGGAGCTGGCGCGCGAGGAACGCTGTTACGCGACGCCGCGTGATTTTGCATCCGATCACAGCCGCTTTCTCTATTTCCGCACGGCCGATCGCGATGCGTCGTATCGCGCCCACGACGACTGGCCGGGGCGCGTGACCATGCTCTCGGGTCTGCCGGCCTCGGGCAAGGACACGTGGCTCCGCCAGAATGGCGGGGACGCGTCCGTCGTCTCGCTCGATGCTCTGAGAGAGGAGCTCGGCATCGCGCCGGACGAGGATCAGGGGGCCGTGCTTGCGGCGGCACGCGAGCAGGCGAAGGTGGCGTTGCGGGCGCACCGGCCGCTGATCTGGAACGCGACCAACCTCGGCCGCGAGCGCCGCCGCACCCTCATCGACCTCTTCGCCGACTACCGTGCGAAGGTCACGATCATCTATTGCGAGACCACTCCGGCCGAGGCTCGCAGGCGCAATCGCGAGCGCAAAAGCCCGGTGCCCGTGAAGGCCATCGGGCGCATGCTGGACCACTGGGAGCCGCCGGATCTCACCGAGGCTCACGAGGTCCGGATCGTCTCCAGCGAATGACCGGCTCAGCGCTTCGCCAGCTCCGGGAAGTATTGCCGCATGAGCCGGTCGCGGTAGGCGACGAGGTTGGGCCTGCTTTCGGCATGCCGCCGGATCGGAGTCTCGTAGGCCTCGCACAGGACACCGGCGATGAAAGCCCAGATGGTCGCGTCGGTGCCGCTCGGCTCGGGGCCGAAGAAATAGGCCTTGTCGGCGAGGAAAGTCGAGATGGCGTCCAGGTCACGCTTGGCCAGCAGCTCGATATCGGCGCGCGAATGTCGGCCGAGGCCCTGTGCCTTCAACGCGGTCCGGACGTTGCGGCGCGCCAGGGCGCCGATCATCGGGATCAGGGGCTTCGGCGCGAAATCGAAGAAGCTGCGGGTGACGGCCCAGTTGCGGCCATCGAGCCAACGGGCGTCGACCATTGCCCAGGCCAGGTGCTCCTCGCACATCTTCTCGAACGCCCAGCCGATCGCCTTATCGCGGTCGGTCAGCCCCTTTTCGAATTCGATGCCGTGGCGGGTCTCGAGATGGCGGCGGATGAACGTGCTGTCGGCGACGATGGTGCCGCCGTCGTCTATGTAGGGCAGCTTGCCCTTGGGCGCCTTGCGGTAGCCCCCGGTGTTGGCGCGATAGGGCAGGCCCGACATCCGGAGCAGCGTCTCGGCCTTGGTGACGAAGGGGCTCGCGTCGGGGAGACCGAGACGGCGGCCGAAGCTGTAGAGCGTGATCATAGGACGGCCTCGCTGTGGGCGCTCAAGAAAGCAATACGCGAGGCGCGACCATCCGCCAATCGGCGCGAGTTGCCTCGGCGGCGCAATCCCGGTATCAGCGCGCCAAACG
>WBZX01000857.1_pt1 | contig 25275 bp, 22 predicted proteins | sample 5204211 | NCBI WGS metagenome assembly WBZX01 (sample SAMN12344362, study PRJNA552823) | activated sludge metagenome | biome: Activated sludge suspended growth; feature: Nitrification reactor; material: Wastewater; isolation source: activated sludge from nitrification reactor of wastewater... | reverse complement strand
TTCCGCTACGAAGTCCGGAGTGACGGCATGAACCGAGATAGGCATGGACGGGTTCCTCCGTAGCCTTGTTCGTTTGGCTTTCTCTTGTCGGCAATTGGAACACCGAAATGCCATTCCCGCAATTGCCGGATGGGCAATCGTGAGGCTAGAGTTTCGCCCTGCCTATCAGAGGGATGAGTAAGCCAATGCTCAAGGATCGCTACGGAAACGAGCTGAGCACAAGCTCGGTCGCGGCACGGGATGCCTATCTGGCCGGAGTCGACAGCCTGATGGCCGCGACTCCCGGTATGGATACGGCGTTTCAGGCCGCCGTGACCGCCGACGACGGTTTCGCCCTCGGCCATATTTCGCTGGCGCGCGCCAAGCAGCTCCTGGGCCGCGGGCACGAGGCAAAGGTGCCGCTCGCACGCGCCAAGGAACTGGCTGCCGGGGCAACCGCGCGCGAGCAGAGCCAGATCGCGATCTTCGACAAGATCCTGACCGGCCAGGGCGTGGCAGCCCTAGAGGCGATCCACGAACACATGAAGAGCTGGCCGCGCGATGCCATGGCTCTGGCGCCTGCGACCAGCGTGTTCGGCCTGATCGGTTTCTCGGGCAAGGTCGGCCGCGAAGCCGATCAGCTCGCGATCCTCGAACCCTTCGAAAAGCACTATGGCGACGACTGGTGGTATCGCACTCAGCTCGCCTTCGCGCAGATCGAGATGGGCAAGCTGGGCGAGGGGCAGCGCAACATCGACATGGCGCTCGCCGCCTATCCCAAGAGCGCCCACGCCGCCCATATCCGCGGCCATCTGTGCTACGAAATGGGCGAACGCGAAGCGGGCCTCGCCTTTCTGAAGGACTGGATGAAGGACTATTCGCGCGATGGCCTCATGCACTGTCACAACAGCTGGCACCTCGCCCTCTGGCTGATGGAGACGGGGCGCAATGCCGAGGCCTGGAGCGTCTACGACGATGCGCTGCGGCCCGGCGCCTCCTGGGGACCGCAAATCAACGTGGCGACCGACTGCCCCGCCTTCCTGCTGCGCGCGGAAATGGCGGGCGAAGAGCGTCAACCCGATCGCTGGAAGGAGATCGCCGACTACGCCACCAAATGGTTCGGCAAGTCGGCCCTTGGTTTCGTGGACATGCACACTGCCCTCGCCTACGCCATGGCCGGCGACAAGGCGACGCTCGCGACATTTGTCGAAAGCCCGCGCGGCGCTACGGCCGACATGCTGCCGGCGATGGCCCAGGGCTTCGAGGCCTTCGCCGATGGCGACTGGTCCCGCGCGGCGGAAGAGATCAAGCCGCTGCTCGACACCCACGAACGGCTGGGCGGCAGTCGTGCGCAACGCGATCTCCTGGAGTATGTCGTGACGACGTCGTTGGTGCGGGCTGGCCGTGCCGCCGAGGCCCGCGAGTTGATCTCGACCCGACGGCCCCAGAACGGCAAGGGCAACGGCTTCCCGGTCGCGGGGCTTTAGAGAACCGCGATCAGACCTTGCTCAACCCGAACTCTTCCGCCAGCAGCTCGTAGGAGCGTTTGCGCTTCTCGAAGTCGAAGCAGATCGTCACCGCCATGATCTCGTCGACTTCGTAGTTGGCGGCGTGCTTTTCGAGGCCGGCGCGCACGGTCTTGGGCGAACCGACGACTGAGCGGCGGCGCAACGCCGACAGCCAGCGGTCCGCGCCGGGCGCCTTGGCGGCTGCCAGCGCCTCCTCGACCGACGGCACCGGGCCGGGATTGCCGAGCGTACGCAGCCGCATCGCCCAGACTTCGCGGCTGCGCGACAGCAGGTCGGCCTCTTCGTCGGTCTCGGCACAAAGAACCGAGATCGCCATCATCGGCTCCGGCTTGGGATGCAGCGAAGACGGCTTGAAATGCGCGCGGTAGGCGCGGGTCACGCCGTCGCCGCCGTCGGGATTGATGAAGTGCGCAAAGCAGAAGGGCAGACCGAAATGCGCAGCCAGCGCCGCGCTGTCGTCGCTCGATCCCAGCAGCCAGACGTCGGGCGCGCTGGGCCCGATCGGCTGGGCGGTTACGCCCGTGCCCTCGTGGTTCGGCGGCAGCGCATCGTGCAGCCAGGCGACGAGATCGCGCACCTGATAGGGATACTTGTCGGGATTGCTCCAGTTCGGCTTGCCGTCCGCCAGGAGGCGCATCGTGCGCTGGTCGCTGCCCGGCGCCCGACCGATTCCGAGATCGATGCGGCCGGGAAACAGCGTCTCCAGCATGCGGAAGTTCTCCGCCACCTTGTAGGCGCTGTAATGCGGCAGCATCACGCCCCCCGAACCGACGCGCATGCGCTCCGTCAGCCCCGCAACGCGCGCGATCAATACTTCCGGCGTCGAGCCCGCCAGCGCGTCGCTGCTGTGATGTTCGGCCAGCCAGTAGCGCTCATATCCCAGGCGGTCGCAAAGCCGGGCCAGTTCCAAGGTCTCGCGCACCGCATCCGCTGGCGTACCACCCTTGCGGATCGGCGATTGATCGAGAACGCTGAGACGCAACGGCAACGGCGTCAGAGGCCTTTCTTGCCCATCGCGAGGAACTTGTCCTGGCGGCGCTCGCGCAAGGTATCGGCGTCGAGCTTGGAGAGTTCGCCCAGCGCCTCGCTCACCACTCGGCCCACGACGTCGATCGTCTCGTCGGGCGCGCGATGGGCGCCGCCCATCGGCTCTGGGATGACGTCGTCGATCACGTCGAGTTTCTTGAGATCGGCCGCCGTCACCTTCATCGCTTCGGCCGCGTCCTGCGCATGCGTATTGGAGCGCCACAGGATCGACGCGCAGCCTTCCGGCGTGATCACTGAATAGACGGAATTCTCCAGCATGTAGACGCGGTCGGCCGAGGCGATAGCCAGCGCGCCGCCCGAACCGCCTTCGCCGATCACCACACTGACCAGCGGCACGCCAAGCGAGAGACAAGTCTCGATGGACGCCGCAATGGCTTCCGCCTGGCCGCGCGCCTCGGCATCGATACCGGGATAGGCGCCGGGCGTGTCGACCAGGGTCACCACCGGCAGCTTGAAGCGGTCCGCGAGCTTCATCAGCCGCTGCGCCTTGCGATAGCCTTCGGGCCGCGCCATGCCGAAATTGTGCTTGATGCGCGATTCGGTATCGTCGCCCTTTTGCTGGCCCAGCACGACGACGCTGCGGCCCTTGAGACGGCCCATGCCGCCCACGATGGCGGCGTCTTCGCCGAACGCGCGATCGCCCGCCAGCGGGGTATAGTCGGTGATCAGCCGGTCGATATAGGCCTGCGCATGCGGCCGCTCGGCGTGGCGCGCGACCTGGACCCGCTGCCACGGCGTCAGCTTGGCGTAGGTGGCGCGCAACTGCCTCTGCACCTTGTCCTGAAGGCGCATGACTTCCTCGGCGATGTCGACATCACCCGAGTTGGGCAGGTGCCGGAGCTCGGCAATTTTGCTTTCGAGCTCTCTGATCGGCGTCTCGAAGTCGAGATAGGTCGTCATTGAAGGTCAGGTGTCGCCCGGTCGCGGAATCCTGTCAACCGGCCCGTCCGGTCGACGATCCACGCTTTCGCTTGGCCAGTGGATGATGATCCTCGACCAGCGAGCGCACCTTTTCCGGAAGGACGTGAGTATATATCTCCGTCGTGGCGATATCGGCATGCCCCAGCATGAGCTGCACGCTGCGCAGGTCCGCACCGGCTTCGAGCAGGTGGCTGGCGAAGGCATGCCGTAAAACGTGCGGTGAAACGCGCACCGGGTCGATATTCGCCGCCAGGGCGGCTTCCTTCAGCAATTGGGCAAAGCGCTGGCGCGTGAGATGGCCGGCGCGGCCGCGCGACGGAAACAGGTAACGCGACGTCTCGCCATCGTCGAGCACCCCGGCCCGTACCTTCAGCCATCGCGCAATTGCCAATCGTGCCGGATCGGAAAGAGGAACGAGCCGATCCTTGCTGCCCTTGCCGCGCACGATCAGCATCGCCGGATCGCGCTCGGCCGCGGCGAGCGGCAGCGCCACCAGTTCGGAAACGCGCAATCCCGAGCCGTAGAGGATCTCCAGCAGCGTCTCCATGCGGCCACCATCGACGCCCCCTTTGGCCTGCGCTGCTTCGATCAGCCGATCGACCTCGACACGCGAGAGGACCTTGGGCAATGGCCGGCCAAGCTTGGGAGAGTCGAGGGTGCTGGCGGGATCGTCCTCGCGCAGCCGCTCGGCCAACATGAAGCGAAAGAACTGCCGCATCACCGACAGCCGGCGTGCCACCGTGCGCGGCGTCATGCCGAGATAGTCGAGCGATTTAAGGTAAGCCCGCAGCGCCGTCGCGTCGGCCGTCGCCGGCCCCTGCTTGCGCCGCGCGAGGAACTTCTGAAGATCGACGAGGTCGGCGCTGTAGGCGAGAACGGTATTCCTCGACGCGCCGCGCTCGGCCTGGAGCATCTCGAGAAAGGCCCCGACTTCGCGGGAAAGCTCGGGCGCCGGCTTGCGCTTCACAGCCCCTGTCACAATCCGTGCGCGATCGCGATCTCGATCGCAAACAGGCGGCCGGCATTCTCCTCGCCGACCTGACGTAACGCGCGGATGATGCTGCTGACGGCCACGGGATGAAGTTCGGACAATGCCGTCTCGCCCGTTGCGATCGACGCGAGCAGCGATGTCTCGGCGCGACGCCGGCCGTTGCCGGCGACTTGCAGCGACTGCATCGTCGCAGGCGTCGGCATGACCAGACGCGCCCCACCCGGCATCGCTTCCGGCAAAGTCGTCGACCCTTGGGGAACATCGACGCCGACGGCACGCAACAGTTCCAGCATCAGGTAGCCGCGCAGCGGTGCCTGCGCCGGATTTTCCTGGCGCATCACCTCGTACCAACGATTGAGCTCCTCGGCCGGCATGCGCTTGCGATCGTCGACGCCCGCAATGGCGATCAAAGGCATCAACCTGTCGAGCGCGTTCATGGCGCGCGCATCGTTGAAGGCTGCGGAAAGCGCCAGTTGCATCCACGCTTTAGTTTGTTGCTTGTCACCCAGCAGCAGGAAGCCGCGCATCGCTTCCTGCGCGACATTCGCATATTCGGGCTTGGGCGGCAGGCTGAGCAGCGCCTGGGCACCGGCTCGCGCGACCGTCGGGAACAGTGCGCCGCCACGCTCCTCGCCATAGACGGCCGCGATCGAACTGATCAGCTGCTGCGCGTTCGACGCTCCACGCGCGGCCGCAACCAGCCGCGCACGGCGTGCCATCGGCGCGGGCATGGCAACGCCGTCGCGGACAGCATCGAGATAGAGGTCGCCGAGCCTGGTCGCCTCGATGACCGCAAGCGCCTCGCCGCGCTCGGCGATTTCGAGGCGGGTCACCGGCGGAAGTGTCCGATGCACCACCTGCGAGCGGATCATCGGCGGCTGCGTCGAGCGGATGGCTGCCGCGGAGGGCTGCACATAGGCAAGGTCGAGCATGACCATCGCCGGACCGTCGAGCTGGGCCGGCGCCGTCGCGGCAGGCGACAGGCCGTTGGCCGCAATATCGACCAGCTTGTAGAAGGCGGGATCCGATGCGCGCAGCGGCTGGGCCGCGGCCAAGGCGCCGGCATTGTCGCCGGCCACGAGCTTGCAGACGACATCCGCACGCAGCGCGAAGGGTTGCGGCAGCGGATTGCCGTGGACGATCGCGCAGGCGCCTTCCTTCTGCCCGACCATCATCAGCGCGTTGACGACCATGGCGGCGATCGCCGGATCGGCATAGCCGCCGACGCTGCGCACCATTTCGTTCAGGTTCTCGGCCTCGCCCATGGCCGCAAGCTTCTCGACCTTGCGCGCGAACAGGCCCGGCGGCGGGCTGCCGTCGGGCGCCGGCGGCGTCAGCTCGCTCACCATCACCTTGAACTGCAGGTCGCGCAGCGCCCGGCTGCGGGGCGCGGCCGGCAGGGCGGAGACCAGCCGCTTGGCCGTGGCGAGCGTCGTGCCGGCCCAGGCATCGGCTGCCATGCCGCCGGTCTTGGCGTTCAGGAAGCCGGTGGGGCGCTGGTCGAAATCGGGGACCTGGGCAACGGCAGGCTCCGTCATCGCCATCGACACGGCCAGAAAGAGGCCGAGCATCGGGGCGGCCAGGGCAGTGCTAGCGCGCAAGACGTTCATTGGGGACCGGAACCTCGAATTGCCTGAGCGGCGGCCGCGGCTCGATGACGGCCAAGGCGACCAAGCCTGCAATTAGCAGACATAGAGCGGCTACCGCCAGCACGGGGCCGAGGCGCAGGGAGGGCACGCTGAAGCGATTTCGGGAACGGAACAGGGGCACGGCGCGGGCAAAGTACCCAACCGACGCCACAGCGGCAATCGTCGCGGCCCAATCGCTTGAAACACAGGGAATAATAGGCGACATGCATGGTGCAGCTCGCCATGGACGCCCCTTCTCCCCTGTCCTTGCCGCGCACCGTGGCCCTTGTCGGGCTGATGGGCGCGGGCAAGAGCGCCATCGGTAAGCGGCTGGCGGCAAGGCTTGGCTTGCCGTTCGTGGACGCCGACGACGAAATCGAGCGGGCCGCAGGCTGCACCATCTCGGAATTCTTCGAAAAGTACGGCGAGCAGGAGTTTCGCGCTGGCGAGCGCCGCGTGATTGCCCGCCTGCTCGATCAGCCCCCGCTGGTGCTCTCGACCGGCGGCGGTGCTTATATAGACAACGAGACGCGTGCCCTGATGCGCACCAAGGCCATAACCGTGTGGCTTCGCGCCGAACTCGACGTCCTGTTCGATCGCGTGAAGAAGCGCACCCATCGCCCGCTCTTGCGCCAGGGCGATCCCAGGGAGATTCTCGACCGCCTCATGCAACAACGTTATCCGATCTATGCCGAAGCCGATCTCATCGTTGAGTCGACGGCGCAGCCGGCCGACCGCACCACGGAGCAGGTGATCGACTCGTTGCGCGCCCATCTCCAGGCTCACCCCGCGGGAACAGGCACATGAGCACTACCCGTACGATCCGGGTCGATCTCGCCGGCCGCAGCTACGATATCGCGATCGGCCCCGGCCTGATCGACCGTGCCGGCGACCTGTCGCGCCCGCTGCTGGCCGCCCCGCGCGTCACCATCGTCAGCGACGAAACCGTGGCCCCGCTCTACGGCGCGCGCCTCGCCGCGTCCTTCGACAAGGCCGGCATCAAGACTACGACGGTCACCGTGCCCGCAGGCGAGAGCAGCAAGGAATTCTCTAGCTTTGCGCGGCTGATGAACGAGCTGCTCGATCACCGCCCCGACCGCAAGACGACGCTGGTCGCGCTGGGCGGCGGCGTGGTCGGCGACCTGACGGGCTTTGCCGCCTCGGTGCTGCTGCGCGGCGTCGATTTCATCCAGGTACCCACCACCCTTCTCGCCCAGGTCGACTCCTCTGTCGGCGGCAAGACCGGCATCAACACACGCCACGGCAAGAACCTGGTCGGCTCCTTCTATCAACCGCGCCTCGTGCTGGCGGACACGACTGTCCTCGACAGCCTGCCGCGTCGCGAGCTGCTCGCAGGCTACGCCGAAGTGGCCAAGTACGGGCTGATCGACGATCCGGCGTTCTGGGATTGGTGCGAGGCGAACGGCACGGCCGTACTTTCCGGCGACGCCGCGGCACGCACCTACGCCATCGAACAGAGCTGTCTCTCCAAGGCGCGCATCGTGGCCGCCGACGAACGCGAGACGACCGACCTGCGTGCGCTCCTCAACCTCGGCCATACGTTCGGCCATGCGCTGGAAGCGGAAACCGGCTTCGGTTCGGAGCTGCTGCATGGCGAGGCGGTCGGCGCCGGCATGGCCATGGCCTTCGACCTCTCCGCGCGGCTGGGCCTCTGCCCCGCAGCCGACGCCCAGCGGGTGCGTCGCCATCTCGGCGCCGTCGGTCTGCCGGTGCGGCTGCGCACGATCGGCGGCGACAATTCGCGGCGCTGGGACGCTGCGCGGCTGGTCGAGCATATGCGCGGCGACAAGAAGGCCGAGGGCGGCAAACTCACCTTCGTGCTGGCCCGCGGTATCGGCAAAGCCTTCGTGACGCGCGAGGTCGACGAGGCAGGGTTGCGCGGCCTGCTCGACGACGCCATCGCGGCCTAGGGCCCGGCGATGGACGCGGAGCTTCATTTCGATCTGCCGCTTTCGATCGCGGTGCCGCTGGTCGTGCTCTGCCTGCTGCTGGCTGCCTATCTCTCGGCGGCCGAAACGGCGATCACGGGTGCCTCGCGGCCCCGCATGCATCGCCTCGCCCAGCAGGGCAACAAACGGGCGGCCATGGTCAACCGGCTGCTCGACCGCAAGGACGAGACCGTGAGTGCCGTCCTGCTCGGCAACAATGTGGTCAACATCTTCTCGGCCTCGCTGACGACGGCGGTTCTGACGGCCCTGTTCGGGGCGGCCGGCATCGTCTATGCGACCCTGGCGATCGGCGTGATGGTCGTGATCTTCGCCGAGGTCATGCCCAAGACCTGGGCATTGATGCGCGCCGACCGGGTGGCGCTGACCCTGGCGCCCTCCATCCTGTTCACCGTGGCGATCCTGGGACCGCTGGCACGCGGCGTGGCGTGGATCTCGCGCTTCTTCCTGGGCCTGATGAACGTGCGCACCGACCGCTCGCACGACGCCGAGGAGCATAGCGATCTGCTGCGCGGCGCCATCGAACTGCATGGTGCCGATCTTACCGATGAGGCCGCGCCAGCTGAGAAAGCGATGCTGCGCTCCGTACTCGACCTCGGCGACCGCACCGTGGGCGACGTCATGACCCACCGCGGCAACGTCGCGCTGATCGATGCCGACCAGCCAGTCGAAGCGATCGTGGCCCAGATGCTGGCGGCGCCCTACACGCGCATTCCGCTCTATCGCGGCGAGGCAGACAATGTCGTGGGCGTGATGCATGCCAAGGACCTGTTCCGCGCCATCAAGGCGGCACAGGGCACCGTCGACTCCGTCAAGATCGATGCGGTGATGACGCCGCCCTGGTTCATTCCCGAGTCGACGATCCTGTTCGATCAGCTCGAAGCGTTTCGCGCACGCCACGAGCACTTCGCCATCGTCGTGGATGAGTACGGCGCCCTCCGGGGCATCGTCACTCTCGAAGACATTCTCGAAGAGATCGTCGGCGACATAGAGGACGAGCACGACGCGATCCGCCGCGGCGTGCTGCGCCGCGACGATGGCAGCCTGCTCTGCCAGGGCGATGTGCCGATTCGCGACCTCAACCGCGAATTCGGCTGGGGCCTGCCGGAAGGCGTCGCCACGACCATCGCCGGCCTGGTCTTGCACGAGGCGCGCCGCATCCCGGAAGTGGGCCAAACCTACGCCTTTTACGGATTTCGCTTCGAGATATTGAAGCGCGAAGGCACCCGCATCGCCGAGTTGCGCATCGTGCCGCCCGCGGCCATACAAGCGGCCGACTGACCCCATTTACCAAGAGAACGACCATGCCGCTTCCGCCGCCGGTCGGCCGACAGCATCTCCACACGCGTCGCGTCACCTGCCAGGGCTTCTTCCGCGAGGACGGGCTTTGGGACATCGAAGGCCGTATCACCGACGAGAAGTCTTACGAGCACGCCAATGAATGGCGCGGACCGCTCCAACCCGGCGACTTCGTGCACGACATGTCGATCCGGTTGACGCTCGACCACAAGTTCACGATCGTCGACGTCGAGGCCGTGACGGACAAGTCGCCTTACCGCATGTGCGGCGACATCACGCCCGAGTTCAAGAAGCTGATCGGCCTGCGTATCGGCGGCGGCTTCCATCGCGAGGTCCGCGCGCGGCTGGGCGGCATTCACGGCTGCACGCATATCGTCGAACTGCTGGGCCCGGTCGCGACGACCGCATTCCAGACCGTCTCCTCGAAGAAGGCCGCCGAACTCAACCGCGCCTACCGCGAGAAGGCAGGCACGCTTCCCGCAGCCGATCCCGAGGCGCCCAAGAAGCCGCGGCGCAAGCCCTATATGCTCGACACCTGCCACACCTGGGCATCTGACAGCGAGATCACCAAGCGCTGGGTGCCGGACTTCTACACCGGCCCCGACGCCGAAGCCGTGCGCGCGGCCAATGCCGGTAAAGAAGTGGAGATGGAAGGCTAGCCGCGCTTCGCGTCTTCGGCCGGCGTCAATGTCGTGAGCGCGAGCGCATGCAGGCCTGCGTCGAGTTCCTGCTTGAGCGCCGTATAGACCAGACGCTGCCGCGCCACGCGGTTCTGCCCCTCGAAGGCCGTCGACACGATCTCGACCCGGAAATGCGTCTCACCACCTTCGCGCCAGCCGGCATGACCATGGTGCTTTGACGATTCATCTTCGATGACAAGACGTGCCGGCGCGAATGCCGTCCGGAGCTTGCCATCAATCGCCGACGCAACCTTGCTCATCGTTTGCCTCTCTTGCCCACTGCAATTCCCGAACACATATTAGCCGAATGTCTCGACGGCGAACCAAACCATTGACGGCGACCGACGGCCCGCTCCCGCACCAGCGGGTCTGCGAAGCGCCGGGTTGCCGGTTGCAGGGCGAGTTCCGGGCTCCCCGCGCGCGGGATCGTCTCGACGAGTATCGCTGGTTCTGCCTCGAGCATGTCCGCGACTACAACAAGAAATGGGATTACTTCGCCGGCCTCGCCGCCGACCAGATCGAGGCGCATATCCGCGCCGATACGACCTGGCGCCGGCCGGTCTGGCCGCTCGGCGCCCGGCGCAACGGTAACTCCTATGCCCATATCAAGGACCCGCTGGGCCTCGCGGACGATGCGGGCCTGGGCGAGCGGCCACCACCCAAACTCGATGGCAGCGAGCAACTGACACCGGCCGAGCGCAATGCCCTCGATGTCCTTGAGCTTTCATGGCCCCTCACTCGGGCTGTCGTGAAATCTCGTTACAAGGAACTAGTCAAACTGCATCACCCGGATGCCAATGGCGGGGCCCGGGCGGCGGAGGAAAAGCTCAAGGAAATCAACGCCGCCTATTCCACTCTGCGGGCCTCGGAGCACCTTCCGGCGGAGTGATTAGCCCTGCTCAGGGCAGACCCGCCAATTGGCCGCTTGCGGTGCACAAACTGGCCTGCGACTATTGTTTTGCCCGCAATTTGGCGGGCATTGTTTTGTAGGATCCGTGTGATGGCTTCGACGACGACCGCGGCCCGCCAGAATGTGTCGGGCATGCCGGATATCAAGGTTTCCGCCCGCCAGCTGTTTGGCATCGACACCGACATGGAGGTGCCTGCTTTCAGCGCGGCAACCGAACATGTCCCCGAAGTCGATGACGCTTACCTGTTCGATCACGACACGACGATGGCGATCCTCGCAGGCTTCGCCCACAACCGCCGCGTCATGGTCCAGGGCTATCACGGCACCGGCAAGTCGACCCACATCGAGCAGGTCGCGGCACGCCTCAACTGGCCTTGCATCCGCGTCAACCTCGACAGCCACATCAGCCGTATCGACCTGATCGGCAAGGACGCGATCGTGCTGCGCGACGGCAAGCAGATCACGGAGTTCCGCGAAGGCATCCTGCCCTGGGCGCTGCAGAACCCGACGGCGCTGGTGTTCGACGAGTACGACGCCGGCCGCGCCGACGTGATGTTCGTGATCCAGCGTGTCCTCGAAGTCGAAGGCAAGCTCACCCTGCTCGACCAGAACAAGGTAATCCGCCCTCACCCGGCCTTCCGCCTGTTCTCGACCGCCAACACGGTCGGCCTCGGCGACACGACCGGCCTCTATCACGGCACGCAGCAGATCAACCAGGGCCAGATGGACCGGTGGTCGATCGTGACGACGCTGAACTACCTGCCGCACGACCAGGAAGTAAACATCGTCTCGGCCAAGACGCCGTTCTACGACAACGACGAAGGCCGCAAGACGATCTCCGCCATGGTGGCGCTTGCCGACCTGACGCGTGCCGGCTTCATCGCCGGCGATATCTCGACCGTGATGTCGCCGCGTACAGTGATCACCTGGGCCGAGAACGCGCGCATCTTCGGTGGCGATGTCGGCTTCGCGTTCCGTCTCACCTTCCTCAACAAGTGCGACGAGGTCGAGCGCAGCACGCTCGCCGAGTACTATCAGCGCTGCTTCGGCAAGGAATTGCCGGCGGGCAGCGCCAAGGGCGGCAAGCTGCACTAAGTAGAGAGCGCCTCCATGGCCAAGGACACGACTCCCCTTGAGGAGTTCCGCCGCGTCACCGCCACCACCATGCGGGCGGTTTCGCGCAAGGAAGTGAACGTCTCGTTCGTTCCCGATGGTGGCTCGCTGCTCGGCAGCGAGGCCCGCATCACCGTGCCGGCACGCGACCTGCCGGTCGAAGATGTCAGCCGTGTCCGCGGCGAGGCCGATTCGATGGCGCTGAAGCTGCGCCATCACGATCGAAAGACCCATCTGCGCCGCGTGCCGCGCGGCGAGACCGCTCGCGCGATCTTCGAGGCCGTCGAGCAGGTGCGCGTCGAAGCACTGGGCGCCCGCAAGATGACTGGCGTCGCCGACAATCTCGCGGCTCTCTGGCGCCAGCGCTCCGACCAGCGCGGCCATGCCCGCATCAAGACCAAGGAAGACGCCCCGCTCGCCGACGTGATCGGCCTGATTGCGCGCGAGCAGTTGCTGGGCGCCGCACCGCCCGAGTCGGCGAAGGCGATGGTCGACATGTGGCGCGCCGACGTGGAAAGCGCGGCCGGCCGCGACTTCCAGAAGCTGCGCGATTCGCTCGGCAACCAGGAAACTTTCGCGCGCGCCGCGCGCCAGCTCATCCGCGACCTCAAGCTCGGCGACGAAACGGCCGACCTGCAGGACGACGACACCGAAGAGAGCCAGGATCAGGAGAACGCCGACGGTCAGTCCAACGAGACCGGCGACGATCAGAGCGACTCGAGCGAGACCCAGGGCTACGGCGCCCAGGGCGAAGAGACCGAGGACGCTTCGGAGCAGGAAGACGCGTCGGAGACCGTCGCCGACCAGGCCCAGACCGAGATGCAGATGGGCTCGGGCGACGAAGAAGAGCCTGGCCGCGCCGAACGTCCGTGGCTGCCACCGGGCGCGCTCAGCAACGAGCCGCTGGGCCAGCAGTATCATGCCTATACGGTGAAGTTCGATGAGATCGTCGAAGCCGACCAGCTGTGCGACGCCGAGGAACTCGGCCGTCTGCGCAATCACCTCGACCAGCAGCTCTCGCACCTGCAGGGCGTGATCGGCAAACTTGCCAACCGCCTGCAGCGCCGCCTGATGGCGCAGCAGAACCGTTCCTGGGACTTCGACCTCGACGAAGGCACGCTCGACGCGGCGCGCCTGGCGCGTATCGTCGCCAATCCCATGCACGCGCTGTCCTTCAAGAAGGAGAAGGACACGAACTTCCGCGACACCGTCGTGTCGCTGCTGATCGACAATTCAGGATCCATGCGCGGCCGGCCGATCACGGTCGCGGCCATGAGCGCCGACATTCTCGCCCGCACGCTCGAGCGTTGCGGCGTGAAGGTCGAGATCTTGGGCTTCACGACGCGCGCCTGGAAGGGCGGCCAGAGCCGCGAGCAATGGCTCGCCGCCGGCAAGCCGGCCAATCCGGGCCGCCTCAACGATCTGCGCCACATCATCTACAAGCCGGCCGACGCCCCGTGGCGCCGCGCCCGCAAGAATCTCGGCCTGATGCTGCGCGAGGGTATCCTCAAGGAGAACATCGACGGCGAGGCGCTGCTCTGGGCGCATAACCGCCTGCTGCCGCGCCCCGAAGAGCGCAAGATCATGATGGTGATCTCGGACGGCGCTCCGGTCGACGATTCCACGCTGTCGGTTAATCCGGGCAACTATCTCGAACGTCATCTGCGCGATGTCATCGACTGGATCGAGACGCGCTCGCCGGTCGAGTTGATTGCCATCGGCATCGGTCACGACGTCACGCGCTACTACCGCCGGGCCGTCACCATTGTCGACGCCGACCAGCTCGGCGGCACGATGATGGAGCAGCTCGCCTCGTTGTTCGACGAGGAGGACGCCAAGGACGTTCGCGCGGCTCGTGGCGGCGGCCAGCGTGGTCGCGGCGGCGCCAAGGCGACTCCAGGCAAGGCAGGCGGCAAGTCCGGCAAGCGCGCCGCCTAGCTCCGGTGGCGAACCGCTTCCTTCTCACGCTGTGCCTGCTCGTCGCGGCCTGCGCCAGCGTCTCGCCACCTCCGGCCGAGGCGCAGGAAAAGCCGGTCGCGATCCAGAGCTCTGCGCTCACCTTCAAGCTCGACGATCCGGATGCGACGCGTATCGGCCGTTTGATCTGGCGCGGCGGCATCGCGATGAAGGCGGATTCGTCCCACTTCGGCGGCTGGTCCGACCTGCATGTCACGCCCGATGGTCGCTCGCTCACTTCGATTTCCGACGAGGGCGCCTGGCTCACCGCCACCATCGACTACAACGCCAAGGGTGATCTCGCCGGCCTGAGTGCTGCGAAGATCGGCCAGATGCACGGCCTCGACGGCAAGCTGATCGAGAAGAAGGCCGAGGCCGATGCCGAAGCGATGGCGCGCCTGCCCGACGGATCGTGGCTGGTGGCATTCGAGCGCCGGCATCGGCTGTGGCATTACCGCACGCTCGATGCCATGCCGCTGCCGATCGAGGGGCCGCCCGATATCGGCCGCCAGCCTTCCAACGGCGGTATCGAGGCGCTGACCTCGCTGCCCGACGGCACCGTGATCGCGATCAGCGAGGAATACAGCCTCAAGCCCGAGACCGTCGTGGGCTGGATCGGGCAGCCCGCCGGAAGCGGCCGCTACACCTGGAGCCGCTTCAGCTACGCCACCATCCCCGACTTCCGGCCGACCGCCATCACGGTCCTGCCCGACGGATCCTTCGCGACCCTCGAACGGGCGTTCGATCTGATACGCGGCGTGCGTGTGCGGGCCATGCATTTCGACGCCGCACAGCTCAAGCCGGACGCGACGGTGAAGGCGGAAGAAATCGCGTTTCTCGCCTCGCCCTATCCCGTCGACAATCTCGAAGGCTTGGCGTCAAGCCGCGGCGCACGCGGCGAGACGCTGCTGTGGCTGATCTCGGACGACAACTTCAATCCGCTTCAGCGCAATATCTTGATGCTGTTCGAGCTGGCGCCGTAGCGCTGCCCCCAATCGGGTGGGGCGGAGAGAAAGGAAGACCTTTAGGCCGCGGCTGCGGCCTTGGCGTCCTTCTTGGTCTTGGCCGACACGACGCGACGCTTCAGCACCTTCATCTCCGGGCTGAGCTTGCTGTCGTTGGTGCCGAGCAGGTAGGCGTCGATGCCGCCATTGTGCTCGATGGTCTTGATGCCGCGCGGGGTCAGGCGCAGGCGCACCGAGTGGCCCAGCGCATCGGACAGGACCGAAGCGACCTGCAGGTTGGACATGAAGCGACGCCGCGACTTGTTGTTCGCGTGGCTCACATTGTTGCCGTACTGAACGGCCTTGCCCGAAAGGGCGCAACGACGAGGCATGGCGATATCCGCTAAAAAACGATCCCGCCGAAGGGCGGGAAGGCGGGCTTTTTACGGGCCGAAGCGGGCCCCGTCAAGCAAACCAGTCCACGACTCTTTCGCTGATATCCTCGACCTGATCCTCGGGGATAACCCGTCCACGAGCCGAGATTCCCGCATCGTGCACAGTGTTCGGGTCGCCCGAAATCAAGGGATGCCACCAGTAGAGGTCCTGGCCGAAATAGACCAGCCGGTACCCACAGGTCTTGGGGAGCCAATCCATCTTAGCCACAACCTTTGGGGTGAGCTGGATGCAATCCGGCACGATCTTCTTGCGGTTCTTGTAGTCCCGGCAGCGGGCGGTCTTGGGGTCCAGGAGCTTGCAGCAGGTATCGGTCTGGGCGAGCTCGCCCGTGCCCTCGTATTCCAGCTTGTTGACGCAGCACATGCCGCAGCCGTCGCAGAGCGATTCCCACTCCTGCTTGGTCATCTGCGCCAAAGTCTTGCGCTTCCAGAAGGGCTCCTTCTGGGCCTCGGCAGCGCGGCGGGCGCGCTTCAGGAACGATTTAGCGGCCATGGAAGGCCTCCAGCATACGCCGAGCCGCCGCCGCCGGGGTAGCCCGACCTGCCTCGACCTCGCGTTCCAGACCTGCCACCAGCTTCCGGACCTCGGGATGCCGGCGCAGCTCGGCCAGAAGCGTCTCGCCGACCTCGTTCCACATCCAGGCCCGAGCCTGCTCGGCACGGCGCCGATCGATGCCCTTTTCACCCACGGCCTTGTTGAAGCGTTCGACGACCTGCCAGATCTCGGCCACCCCTTCGCCCGTCTGGGCGGAGGAGGTCGTCACCTCGGGGGTCCATCCGGCCGTCGGCGAGCGCAACATGCGCAGCGCGTGCTGATAATCCGAGGCCGATCGCTTCGCCGTGGCCTTGAGATCGCCGTCGGCCTTGTTGACCACGATCAGATCGGCGAGCTCGATCACGCCGCGCTTGATGCCCTGCAGATCGTCGCCGCCCGCAGGCAACAACAGGACGATGAACATGTCGACCATGTCGGCGACAGCCGTCTCGGACTGGCCGACGCCCACCGTCTCGACGATCACGGTGTCGAAGCCGGCTGCTTCGACGAGCAGCATGGTCTCGCGCGTGCGCCGGGCCACACCGCCCAAGGTGATACCCGCCGGCGACGGCCGGATAAAGGCCTCATGCCTGCGCGACAGCTCTTCCATGCGTGTCTTGTCGCCCAGGATCGAGCCGCCGCCGCGCTTGGAGGAAGGGTCGATTGCCAGCACGGCGAGCGATCGCCCCCGATCCAGCAGCGAAAGGCCGAAGCGTTCGATCAAGGTCGACTTGCCGACACCGGGCACGCCGGTGATGCCGAGCCGCACCGACTTGCCGCTATGGGGGAGTATCGCGGCGAGCAACGCGTCGGCGCGCGCACGATGGTCGCTGCGCGTCGATTCGATCAGGGTGATGGCCTGCGCCAGTGCCCGCCGGTCGCCCGCGAGCAGAGGCGCAAGCAGCAGATCAGTGGAACCATCCGACGTGACGACAGACGCGCTCATTGCGGCGGCAGGTTTATCAGCCGCGACGCCGCATTGCCAGCAAGGCGGCCGCCCCGGCCAGCGCGTAGAAAAACATCAGGGTGAAGGTCATGCCGGACCGGCCCATGACATCCATGGCGCCGCCGGCAATTGGCCGGCCGACCAATCCTGCCACGGTGTACATGATGGTGAAAGCTGCATTGGCACGGGCAATGTCGCCACCGCTGAAATGCTGTCCCAGCATCGCCAGGCCGACGGTGTAGATACCGAAAGAAATACCGCCCCACAGAACCAGCACGCCGAGGATGCCATGCGACTGCGGATCGATGAATCCGATCGACGCCACCAGCGCGGCACTTGTCAATGCGCAGACAGCCAGCACGGAACGGCGATCGAGCTCGTCGGCCGCCCAGCCGATCGGCCATTGAAGGACGATGTTGCCGATCACGAACGCCGAGAGCCACAGCGCCCCGGTTTCGGCGGAGACATTTGCGCCAACCGCGAAGATCGGCAGAAAACTGAAGGCGACCTGCTCGCCCAGCCCGCAGGCGAAGGCCGCCAGCATGGCCACCGGCGCGGCCCGCACCACGTGCCACAGCCCGCTATTCTCGACCAGCGTCACAGGTGGCGCCGACTTCCACGCCGGCAGCAGCGGCAGAATGACAACGAGCATGATGCCGGCGGCCACCAGGAAGGGCCGCGACCCGTAGAGGCCCACGAACTGCAGGATCAGCGGGCCGAGCGCCATGCCGACGGCAATCAGGGTCGCGTAGACCGCCATGGCACGGCCACGGCGTTTCTCGTCGACCACGAGGTTGATCCAGATCTCGCTCACCACCCAGGGCACGCCACCGACCACGCCTTGCAACAGAGTGAGCGCGAACCACAACGGCACGCCCTCGGTAAGCGCAAAAGCAACCGACAGTGCGGCACTAACGACGGCCGATCCGCAGATCAACGGCACCGCCCCCAGCCGTGCGACAAGGGCGGGCACGAACGGCGTGGTCGCGATCATGCCCACGCCCCAGGCCGCGCCCACGATACCGATCATAAATTTATCGACGCCCTGCCGTTCCAGCGCCAGCGGTACCAGCGGCATGGAGGTGCCGACCTGGATGCCGAAAGCTAGGCAGGCGAGATAGATCGGCAGCAGGGCTCGCCATGGATTGGTGGCGCCCGCGGCCGCAGCGCTAGTCGGCGACACGCAGATGGCCTTCCGACCGCAGGGACGGCGGTTCCTCGACCTGCCGCTCGGCCTCCGCCGCAGCCTCCTGCTGACGGCGCCACATCTCGGCATAGGCACCGTTCATCGCGAGCAGATCGGCATGATGTCCGCGTTCGACGACCCGGCCGCGATCGAGCACAATGATCTCGTCGGCATTGATGATGGTCGAAAGCCGGTGGGCGATGACCACGGTCGTGCGGCCGCGGCTCACCTCCTCCAGCGAGCGCTGGATTTCCTGCTCCGTGCGCGTATCGAGGGCGCTCGTCGCCTCGTCGAACAGCAGGATCGCCGGGTTCTTCAGGATTGTGCGGGCAATCGCCACGCGCTGCTTCTCGCCACCCGAAAGCTTCAGGCCGCGTTCGCCGACCGTTGCCTCGTAACCCTGCGGCAGCGCCATGATGAAATCGTGGATGCGGGCCAGACGCGCGGCCTGCTCCACCTCCTCGCGCGTTGCGTCCGGCCGGCCGTAGGCGATGTTGTAGTAGATCGTGTCGTTGAACAGGACGGTATCCTGCGGCACCACGCCGATGGCCGCCCGCAGGCTCGACTGCGTCACGTCGCGGATGTCCTGCCCGTCGATGCGCACGCTGCCCGACGCCACGTCGTAGAAGCGGAACAGGATGCGCGACACGGTCGATTTGCCGGCGCCGCTCGATCCCACGATTGCCACCGTATGACCAGCCGGCACGCGGAAGCTGACATCGTGCAGGATCGGCCGTGCCGGCTCGTAGTGGAAATCGACATGATCGAACACGATCTCGCCGCCCTCGACCTTGAGCGCGGGCGCGCCCGGCCGGTCGGCGATCTCTGCCGGTACTTCGAGCAGACCGAACATCTTCTCCATGTTGACCAGCGCATTGCGGATCTCGCGGTAAGCAAAACCCAGCATATTGAGTGGCATGTAGAGCTGGATGAGGAAGGTGTTCACGGCGACGAAATCGCCGATCGTCATGGTTCCTTCCACGACGCCCGAGCCTGCCATCACCATGACGGCGACCAGACCAATCGAGATGATGGTGCCCTGGCCGATATTGAGCAGCGAGAGGGTTCGGCTGGAGCGGATCGCCGCAATCTCGTAGCGGCGACGACCGACATCGAACCGGCGTGCTTCGTGTACCTCGTTGCCGAAATACTTCACCGTCTCGTAGTTCAGCAGGCTGTCGATCGCCTTGGCATTGGCCTCGGTATCGGCATCGTTCATGCGCCGCACGAACTTGATGCGCCATTCCGAAAGCATGATCGAGAACACGATGTAGCCGGCGATGACCACGAGCGTGACGGCCGAGAAGCGCCAGTCGTAGAGGCTCCACAGGATGCCGCCGACCAGCAGGATCTCCAGCAGCGTCGGCAGGATGTTGAAGGTCGTGAAGCGGATCAGGAATTCCATGCCCTGGGTGCCGCGCTCGATGACGCGGCTCAGTCCACCGGTCTGCCGCTCCAGGTGATAGCGCAACGACAGGGCATGGAGATGGTCGAAGACCTCGAGCGCGAGATTGCGGATCGCGCGCTGCGACACGGGCGCGAACACGGCGTCGCGGATTTCGCCGAAGGCCTGCGAGAGCACGCGCGCCGCGCCGTAGGCCAGGATCAGCACGACCGGCACGGCGACAGCCTGCGCCGCCGTCGAGCCCAGCGCGTCGACCGCCTGCTTGTAGAGGAGCGGCACATAGACCGCGACGACCTTGGCCAGGACCAGCATCGCCAGCGCAATGACGACGCGCAGCCGGAGGCCCTTCTCACCTTTCGGCCACAAATGGCGACCAAGTATGGCCATGACCCCCCAGGTACGCGAGGCGCTCACCTTGGGAACGGTTTCGTTAGCGGACGGCGACATGACCAAATTTGCCTTATTGGACGTACAGTCTTGGTGGCGCAGGGGTCGCCGGCCTTCTATCGTGCTGCGACACCCGAAGTAAGCCCCCTTTGGAAAGGGATTTCATGAGATTTCGTAAGGCCTTGCTGACGGTTGCTTTGAGCATGGGCATCACGGGCGGTCTCACCCTAGCCACGCCGGGCGCTGCCCAGGAAGCCCGCCAGGTCGACATCTCCTATGAAATTACCTTTGCAGGCCTCTCCGGCTTTCGCATCGACCTTGCGGCACGCTTCAACGGTGCGAAATACGACGTCGAGACCCGCACCTTTAAGGAAGGGCTGCTGCGAGCCGTCACCATCCACTATGACGGCCGCAACCGCGCCTGGGGCGGGTTCACCGCCGCCGGCGCCCAACCCAGCGCCGGCTCGCTTTCGATCATCGTCGGCGACAAGCCGCGCACCTGGATCGCGCAGTACGCAGGCGGCGCCCTGAAGGAAACGCACAACCCCGAGTGGACGCCCACACCGCAGCAGTCGATCTCCGACGACCAGAAGCGCGGCTCTCTCGATCCCCTCTCGGCGGCGCTGAGTGTCGGCTTCGCCGGCGACAATGCCTGCGACCGCACGGTACCCAGCAACGACGGCAAACGGAGGATCGACGTCATTCTAAGGAAGGTCGGCACCGAATCCGGCGCCACCTCGGATGTACCGGGTGTGCAGGGCGATCTGCTGGTCTGCGAAATCTACACGAAGCGCGTCGCCGGCGAATTCTACGACGCACCGAAGGAAGCCGAGACCGAACGCGAGCGGCCGATCAAGATCTGGTTGGCGCGTATGGACCAGACCCAGATCCGCTACCCGGTCAAGATGGAAGCCCAGACCGGCTTCGGCACCTTGCGCGGCAGGACACTCTCCTTCCGCGAACGCCCGCTGACGCCTGAGGAAAGCCAGGCGATGCGACGCTGACCAGCCGTCGACCCGACTCCAGCACCGCCACATGACAGGGCGGGGATAGGCCGGCTGGTATCGCCACGCCGATGCCAGCCGAATTCTTGAGCAGCAAGGCCCCGTTCTAGGCCGCGCGCTTCTGGTCGCGTTTACGGAGGATCGACAGGATCTCCGCCGCGGCGGCAGGAATGTTGGTGCCCGGTCCGTAGATCGCCGCGACGCCGGCGTTCTTCAGGAAGTCGTAATCCTGAGCGGGAATGACACCACCCACCACGACCATCACGTCCTGACCACCCTGCTTGGCCAGCTCCTCGATGAGCTGCGGCACCAGGGTCTTATGGCCTGCAGCCTGGCTCGACACGCCGATCACATGCACGTCGTTCTCGATCGCTGCACGGGCGGCTTCCTGCGGCGTCTGGAACAGCGGACCGATATCAACGTCGAAACCGAGATCGGCGAACGCCGTGGCGATCACCTTGGCGCCGCGATCGTGGCCGTCCTGGCCCATCTTCACAACCATCAGGCGAGGACGACGGCCTTCTTCCTCTGCAAAGGCGGAGATGTCGGTACGGATGCGCTCCAGGCCCGCATCGCCTTCCCACTCGCCGGCATAGACGCCGGAAATGGAGCGGATCGTGGCTTGGTAACGGCCATACACGCCTTCAAGCGCCGACGAAATCTCGCCCACCGTGGCGCGCGCGCGCGTCGCCTCGATCGAGAGGGTCAACAGGTTGCCCGTACCGCTGCGGGCAGCATCGCCCAACGCCTTCAGCGCCGCGACGCACTTCGCCTCGTCGCGGCTCCCGCGGATCTTGTTCAGGCGACTCACCTGCGACTCGCGCACGACGTCGTTATCGACGTCGAGGATCTCGATGGCCGGCTCTTCCTTGAGCTGGAACTTGTTGACGCCAACCACGATCTCCTCGCCGCGGTCGATGCGGGCCTGCTTGCGGGCAGCGGCTTCCTCGATGCGCATCTTGGGCATGCCGGCTTCGACGGCCTTGGTCATGCCGCCCAGCGCCTCGACCTCGCCGATCAGTTTGCGCGCTTCGGCGATCAGGCTGGCCGTTAGGGATTCGACATAATAGCTGCCGGCCAGCGGATCGACGACCTTGGTGATGCCGGTCTCGTGCTGGAGGATAAGCTGGGTGTTGCGTGCGATGCGCGCCGACGTCGGTGTCGGCAAGGCAATCGCCTCGTCGAACGAGTTGGTGTGCAGCGACTGAGTGCCACCGAGCACCGCCGCCATCGCCTCGTAGGCGGTGCGGATCACGTTGTTGTATGGATCCTTCTCGGTCAGCGACACGCCCGAGGTCTGGCAATGGGTGCGCAGCGACAGCGAATCGGCCTTCTTCGGTTCGAACGGCTTGACCAGCTCGGCCCACAGGAAGCGCGCGGCGCGAAGCTTCGCCACTTCCATGAAGAAGTTCATACCGATGCAGAAGAAGAACGACAGGCGGGGCGCAAAGGCGTCGATGTCGAGCCCCTTGGCCTTGGCCGCGCGCACATATTCGAGACCGTCGGCTAGCGTGAAGGCCAGCTCCTGCACCAGGGTCGCTCCGGCCTCCTGCATGTGATAGCCGGAGATCGAGATCGAGTTGAACTTGGGCATGTGCTTCGCGGTGTGCTCGATGATATCGGCCACGATGCGCATGGAGGGTCCGGGCGGATAGATATAGGTATTCCGGACCATGAACTCTTTGAGGATGTCGTTCTGGATCGTGCCCGCGAGCTTGTCCTGCGGCACGCCCTGTTCCTCGGCCGCCACGATGTAGCCCGCCAGCACCGGCAGCACGGCGCCGTTCATGGTCATCGACACGCTCATCTTGTCGAGCGGGATGCCGTCGAACAGGATCTTCATGTCCTCGACGGAGTCGATGGCGACGCCGGCCTTGCCAACGTCGCCCACGACACGCGGGTGATCCGAATCGTAGCCGCGGTGGGTGGCGAGATCGAAGGCCACCGAGAGGCCCATCTGTCCCGCTGCCAGATTGGCACGGTAGAACTTGTTGCTCTCCTCGGCGGTCGAGAAGCCGGCATACTGACGGACCGTCCAGGGGCGGCCGGCATACATCGTCGCCTTGGGCCCGCGGGTGAATGGCGGGAAGCCCGGCAGCGAGCCCAACGTCTCGAGCTGCTCCAGGTCGGCGGCCGTGTAGAGGGGTTTCACCGCGATGCCCTCGGGGGTCATCCACGTCAGGTCGTCAAGCGGGCGGTCGCGCAGCTCCTTGGCGGCGAGCTTTTCCCAGTCGGCGGAGGTCTTCTTCGGGAAGTCGGTCATGTCCCTAATGTACTGCGGATTTCTGGCCTGAAAAGGCCACTGTTCGTTGCTCAGAATTGCATTTTGCACGAGCCGGAGCTGCTCGATGGAAGTCGCCCCTGCGCCTGCGCCCGGTAAAAGCATTGCGCGAGCAACAAGGGCAGGCGCAGACTTCGGCCAACGAAGGCGGAGGAAACGATGACCATCACCCGCCGCGGCATTGTCGCGGGGCTTGCGACGTTTCCAGCGTTAGGGGCGGCCGCGCAGCAGCCCTTTCCCAGCAAACCACTGATCCTCGTCGTGCCCTTCCCGGCCGGTGGACCTGCCGACACATTCGGCCGGCCGCTGGCGCAGGGCATGAGCCAGCGGCTCGGCCAGTCGGTCGTGGTCGAGAACAAGAGCGGAGCGGCCGGTGTCACCGGCATCGATTTCGTGGCCAAGGCTACCACCGACCCGCACGTTCTGGGTCTGATGAGCGCCAGCGCGGGCGCGATTATGCAGAGCCTGATGCCCAGGATGCCCTACGACCCGACAAAGGATATTGCGCCGATCACACTGGTGGTCCGCGTGCAGGAAGTGCTGGTGGTCGGCTCCAAGCTCGGTGTAGCCGACTTCAAAGGCTTCATGGCCCGCGCCAAGGCCAATCCCGGAAAGCTGACCTATGGATCGGCCGGCACCGGCGGCATCACCCATCTCGCCACAGAGCTTCTGAAACACGAAGCAGGCATCGACCTTTTGCATGTTCCCTATCGCGGGGCTGCCCCTGCCACCAACGACCTGATTGCGGGCACCGTCGACTGTGCCTTGCTCGACGTGCCGGTGCTGCTGCCGCATATCCGTTCCGGCGCAGTGAAGGCCCTGGCGGTCAGCTCGGACACACGCGCCGCCCTGCTGCCCGACGTGCCGACCATGGGTGAACTCGGCCTGCCGAGGGTCAATTCCGACAACTGGTACGCCCTGGTTGCTCCTGGTGAATCGAGCCTTTCTGCGAGGCAGAAGATCCATGATGCCGCGGTCACCACCTTGCGTAGCAAAGAAGTGGTCGATGCCTATGCCGCCGTTGGCGGCGTCGCAGTCGGTGGAACAGCGGCCGAGCTGGCCGCCTATCTCTGGGCCGAGACGGCCAAATGGGCCGAAGTGATCAAGCTCGCCAACGTGAAACTCGAATAGGACTCGACCATCCTTCCATGACATTGCCGATAGAACGCGGCCTGGCGAAGACCTTCGCCGGCCATATCCACTGGCGAGCCTGCGGCAGCGGTCCCGTCGTCATGGTGAGCCACATCAATCAGCAAAGCTCGGCGCTGATGATCGAGCTGTTGCAGGCGCTGGGTCCACACTTCCGCGCCATCGCCATCGACTATCCCAGCCATGGCCACTCCGACCATATCGACTGGCAGCCGCGCATCGAGGACTATGCGCGTGCTGTCGTCGAAACGATGGACTCGCTCGGCATCGAGCGCGCCTTTGCCTTAGGCGAGGCCGTGGGCGCAGCCGTCTCGATCGCGCTGGGCGCCGGCTGGCCGCAGCGCATCGACAAGGTTGCGCTGGTAAACACGCCCTACTTCACCGACGCCGACACCGCGACCCGGGACATCGCCGATATCGCCAAGGTTCGTCCCACCGACGCAACCGGCTTCCCGGCACCGCGCAGCATCGAGTTCCTGCTGCAGAACGATCCCGAGCATGCACCGATGCAGCCCTCGCAATCCTGGATGGATCGCATCAACACCGCCCAGTTCGAGATCGGGCGCGACCGCTGGCAGGCGATGCAGGCTCTGGCGAAGTTCGACACGCTCGCCGGGATGACAGGCCTCCAGTGTCCGACCCTGATGCTCTACGGCGAGCATTTCATCTACGGCCGTCATCGTGCACTCCTGCAGGCGAGATGCCCGCATGCACGGATCGAGGTCGTTTCCGGCGGTCGCTTCTGCATGAGCTGGGAGCGCGCTAAAGAGGTCGCCGGACACGCGCATGACTTCTTCCGTTGAACGTCTGACCAACCGGCTGGCCCGCTTTCCGCGGCTGGGGCTCGCGCATCTGCCGACTCCACTCGAGCCGATGAAACAGCTCACCGTGTATCTTGCAAAGGATGGAGCGTGCCCGCGGCTCTGGGTGAAGCGCGAGGATTGTACCGGCATGGGGCTGGAC
>WBZX01000855.1_pt1 | contig 25328 bp, 19 predicted proteins | sample 5204211 | NCBI WGS metagenome assembly WBZX01 (sample SAMN12344362, study PRJNA552823) | activated sludge metagenome | biome: Activated sludge suspended growth; feature: Nitrification reactor; material: Wastewater; isolation source: activated sludge from nitrification reactor of wastewater... | reverse complement strand
GACGTGCTGGTGGGGGTTGCAAGCGGCCTGGCGGCGGCGCACCGGGTCGGCCTGGTCCATCGCGACATCAAGCCCGGCAACATCATGATCGCGAGCGACGGTCGCCCGCTCGTGCTGGACTTCGGGCTCGCGCGACAGGTCGACGGGATCGACGCCCCGCCACCAGCCGCGGCACCGCGTCTCGGCGATGGTGATCTCACCGACGCGGGCACGTTGCTCGGCACGCCGGCCTACATGGCCCCCGAGCAACTTCGCGGCGGCGTGATCGATGCGCGCACCGATCAGTGGGGCCTGTGCGTGACCGCCTACGAGTGCCTCTACGGCGCGCGCCCGTTCGTCGCCGAGGGCATCGAGCAGCTGCGTCGGCAGGTCGAAGGCGGACCACCGCCGGCGCCCGCCCGCGGCGTGCCGCGATGGTTGCACCGCGCGATCGAGCGCGGCCTCGCGGTCGATCCCGCCGGTCGACACGCCGACATGGACGCCCTCGTGTGGGCACTGCATCACGATCGTCGCTCGCGACGGCGACAGTGGTGGGCGCTGGCCGCCGCACTGTTGCTGGCGATCGCGAGTGCTGGCATCGCGGCGCTCGTGGTCGGGAGCGCGACCGATCCGCGGCTGCTGATCCGCATCGCGATGCTCGAACGACAGGCGCAGGAGGCCGCCGCCGCACAGCGGTTCGTGGTGCCGACGCCGGCATCACCCGGCGCGACCACGGCGCTGCAGGCCGTGGTCGCGCTCGAGCGCATCGACACCCGCGACGCGCGGAGCCGTGCGCGCGCGCTGCGGGCGAGCTTCGCCACCGCGCTCGCGGCCCGCGGCGACGCCTACTGGGAGCTTCCCGGTGGTCGCGGCTATGCGGCCGATTTCTACGCCGCCGCAGCCCTGTTCGAGCCCGAGCGACCGGAGCCCCGCGCCCGGGCGCTGCGGACCGACGGCGAGCTCGCGGTGCTGCGCGATCAGGCGCTACGCGGCGAGTTCACGGACGCCGAGCTCGAGCTGGGGCAGCTGCTCACCACCCTCGCGACCGCGAGCGATCCGCCCCGCGCACTCACCGACGCGCGCGCCCGCCAGGCCGCGGTCGATCGGCTGCCAGCGCTGACGCGCCCGCTCGCGCTCGCCGACGCGCCCCCGCTGACGCCGACACCATCGCCCGCAGCCGTCGCCGACCCGTCGTCGCGCCCCACGTCGATGCTCACGGACTCCGCCGCACCGGCGGCGGCATCGGACGACGGCGAGACCACTGCGCGCACGCGGGCGAGCGCCAGCGTGAGCGCCAAGGCTGGCTGGTCCGCGCTGCGCGGCGGTGACGACCGCGAGGCCGAGACCGCGTTCCATCGCGCGCTCGCGGCGGATCCCCGCCAGGCTTCGGCGCTGCGCGGCCTCGCCGAGATCCACTTCGATCGCGGCGAGTACCAGCGCGCACTCGACTACGCGACCAAGGCCTGCCGCGCCGCGCCGCGCGACCCCAGGGCGCACATGCAACACGGCGATGTCGCGTTCAAGGTCCTCCACTACGACGAGGCTCGCCGCGCGTACGAGCGCGCGCAGGCCCTGGGCGATCCCGACGCCGCGCGGGCGCTGGCACGACTCGCCGCGCTGCAGGGCGGCTAGCTCGCGCGCACGCCGTGCTCAGCCCGCGAGGCAACCGACCGGCGCGGTCGAGACGATCACGTTGTCGTAGCGCACCAGGTTCGGTGACTCCGGCGGCAGCGGCCCGTCGTTGAAGTGGTTGTAGCTGTCGAGCGAGAAGGTGTTGATGTGGAGCTCGGGCACGGTGCGCCAGATGAAGCCGTCGAAGTGGCCGTGGTGCACGCCCTCGACCCAGAAGTCCGCGAGCCCGTCGTCGCCAGCGGGATCGTTGAGGGTCATGCCGTACTCCACGCATTGCCACTGCCCGGGCACGATCACCGGCGGCGGCTGCATCGTCGAGTCGAAGTAGTTCCCCCAGAAGTCGCCGTGGCCATCGGGCAGCATGTTCACGAAGTAGGCGTAGAAGTGAAACGTGCCGCCGTCGCCGACGATGCCGTTGGGCTCGTAGTTGAGCACGAACCAGTCGTCGCCCGCGGGCTGGATTCCGGCGGTGCCGAAGGCCCCCCACGGCGGCGCCATCGAGCCCGACAACACCGGCCCGTGGCTGCCGCCGGTGTTGTCGTAGGTGGGGTCGTAGCGGACATCGAAGCGGATGTAGATCTCGTCGACGTCCGGGAAGACATAGATGAGCTTCGAGCTCTGCTGCCCGGCGTAGGTCGCCAGCTCCACCACCTGCGCGCCGACCCCCGACACCGCCGCGTCGGGCTGCAGGCGCACGTCGCCGCCGTCCTCGATCCACGCAGGGTCGGGGCCGTCCTCGAAGTCGTCACAGAAGATCACCCCCGGCGACGCGCACAGCGTGTCGAAGTCAGCGGTGTTGCCCGGGCCGGTGCTGCCATCGCCGCCGCCGGAGTCATCGGCCGTGCCGGTCGCGGTCGTGTCGCTACCCACGGTCATCGCCGTCGTGCCCATGGTGGTGACAGGACCACCGGAGCCATCGCTCGAAGCCTCGCCCGCGGTCGGCCCGCCCCCGTCCATCGTCGCGCCGGTGGTGCCAAAGCTGGTCGCGGTGTCACCGGACGCCGGGTCGCCGCAGGCGGCGGCCCACAGCGCGGTCAGGATCGTGACGTGGAACGTTCGACGCGAAGACGGCACATGGGAGAGGACCCGCGCGCGGCCGAACGGTTCACGGCGGGCGCCAGAAATCGTCGCCGGCGCGGCTAGAAGCGGAGCAGCGGGCCGCGGCCGCCGATGGCGAGGCGTTGTCCGAGTCGGCGGTGCCGCGCGAACACGAGCCCGGCGGTCAGCATCGCTGCGCCCACCACCAGGGTCGCGATACCGGCACCGCGGGTGGCGAGCACGAAGGCACAGTCGCCGTCGGCGTCGACCCGATCGCCGCTACAGCGAGTGCGATCGCCGGTGCCGTCGACGCCGATGAGGGTCGGGCCGACGATCACCGCGGCCGCACCGATGCCGACCAGGGACCATCCAGCGGCGCGCCAGCGCTTGCCCGCGCGGGCATCGGCGGTCGGCACCAGCGTGATCGCGAGGTGGGTGCGGACCCCTTGCACGCCATCGACCTCGCGCGCGGCGGGCACGTAGCCGGCGCGCGCGAACCGGACCTCGTGGGCGCCGACCTCGACGGGGGCCTCGAGCGGCGTGGTGCCGACCGCGACGCCATCGACGGTCGCCGTCGCACCGGGTGGCGTGGTCTCGAGCAGCAACAGCGGCGGCGGGGGCCGTAACGCGTCGAGCCGACCGCGCAACGCTGCGGCCTGCGCCGTGACCAGCGCCTCGACCTCGCGGAAGCCGCACACCTGGCAGTCCTCGTCGGCCGACAGCAACAAGGCACCGTCGGCGCCGTACAGCTCGATCGCGATCTCCCAGTCGCGCCGATGCACGCGCGCGCGAAGCTGCACGAGCTGGGCGGCCCGCACATCGGCGAGCGACTGTCGTCGGCAAGCGTCGTCGTCGCAGCGCACGACCGCATCGAGCGTGACCCACCCGGCGTTGCGGAGACCGTCGACGAGCGCGGTCTGCAGCCCGGCCGCCCGCGAGGCCTCCAGTTCGCCGTCGATCGATGCCGGCGCCACGCCCACGCGCAGCTCGCCGGCCGCCGCCGTCGCGGCGCCCGGCGGCGGCGTGAAGGCAAGCCACACGGCGGCGACGAGCTGACTAGTGACGGACATGGATCTCGTCGATGCGGATGACGGCCTGGGGATCCCACGCGGTGCCGATCGCGAAGCCGAACAAGCCGCTGTCGGCTTCGGCGGCAGGAATCGATGCGCCGTCGCGCAGGAACGCCCGCAGCGGCCACTGCACCACGCGGTAGTCCGCGGCGGGTCGCACCGTCCACGCCTCGTAGTACCCCGAACACGATGGGCACGACGACGCGCTGCACGGCCCGCAGCCATCGCACGCGCCCGCGTCGCAAGGCGTGCCGTCGGGCGCACACGCCTGCGACTCGGCACAGGTACCACCGCACGCATCGCACACGGTGTCGAAGCGCAGCCAGGCGTTGGCCCAGTACGGTGTGTTGGCGGTGTCGGCCGCGAGCGCGAACTCGACGTAGGCGCCCTTGTCGAACGCGGTGCCCAGTGAGAGCGGCAGCGCGAGGTCCTGCAGGCGGAGGTTCTGCCAGCACACCGGGGTGACGCCGGCGCACTCGGGATCGTCCTGCGGTCGGTACTCGAGGAACGACGTGCCGCCGTAGGCCCGCGTGGGATCATCGACGACCACGAGATTGTGCGGCAAGGTGTAGCCCGACAGCACGTCCGCGAACACGACGTCGTCGGCGACCGGCGGTGGCGGCGTCCGCTCGAACGCCACCGCGGTCGTCGATGTACAGCCGAAGTCATCGATCGCGAGCAGGCGCGCGGCGTAGTCGGTGTCGGGGTTCAGGCCATCGACCACCGTCGCGCGCACCGGGTCGTCACCGGTGGTACCCGGCAGCGCGAGGAAGCCCAGCTCGGGATTGTCGCTGCGGGTCACGCTGCGAACCGCCGCGTCGCCGCGCAGCAGAGCGGCCTCGTCGGCGCCGAGCTCGAGGCGGAACTCCTGCAGCGTGTCGGTGGTGCCGGCGTCGACCGCCCATGCCCAACGGATCTGGTTGGGTGTGCTCCACGCCGCGTGCAGCCCCGAGACCCGCACACGCGGCGAGCAGTCGCCGCCGCTGTCCCCCTGCTCGCCTCCGCTGGCATCCGCCGGTCCGTCGAACGCGGGATTCGGCACGCACGCGCTCAGCCACGTCGCCGCACCCACGGTGATCGCCCGCGCGCGCGTCGAGCATCGACGACCCACGCCGCGATGCTAGCACGCCTGGCACGCTACGCGACCACGAGCGCGCGCAGGGAACGAGCCCAGGCATCGAGCCCGTCGTCATCGCTTGGAATCTCGCCCGCGGGCGCATGCGACAGCGACGCCCGCAGCCGCTCCCGCGCCCGCATCAATCGCGTCTTCACGGTGCCCTGCGGCAGCTCGAGCAGCTCACCGAGCTCGGCGGTGCCGATGCCTTCCCAGTAGTAGAGCTCGAGCACCACCTGAAGCTCGAGCGGCAGCCGCCGCAGCGCGTCCAGCAGCGCACGATCGCGCTGTCCCGCGGCGATCACCGCCGAGGGTGAGGCCGCCAGCTCGGCGACCGACACCGACATCGCGTCGAGGTCGACCACGGCCCGCTGCGCCGCGTAGTGCTTGTAGAGCTTGCTCCGCGCCACCTGCAGCAGGTAGGTGCGAAAGGCTCCACCGTCGCGCAACCGGTCCTTCGCCTCGACGCAGGCCAGGAACGTGCGCTGGATCAGCTCCTCGGTGTCGTCGCCGGCCTTGTTGCGGAAGAAGCGACTGACCACGCCGATGTGGCGCTCGAACAAAAGTCGACCCGCGCGGGCATCCCCCGCGCGCCACGCCTCGAGCAGCTCGGCGTCACTGGCCACGACCGCAACCGCCTCGTCGCGCCGTGCCTCAGCCGTCGCCGTCCTCGGCCGGCTCCGCCGGGCGCCACGCGGTCGAGGCCAGCTCACCGTCCTCGAAGCCGAAGAACACCCGCATCTGCTGGCGCAGGAACTCGCGGCCCTTCTCCGTCTGCAGGTCGACGCCGTAGGTGTTGATGTAGCGCGGCGACTCCCGCAGCCACATCTGCCACGCCTGCATGCTGACGTGCTCGTAGATCTGTTGCCCGAGCTCGTCGGTGAACGGCCGGAAGCCGAGTCCGGGCAGCTCTTGCTTGAGCTTCTGGCAGAACACGGTGCGCGGTTGGTTCATCGGGCGACTCCGGGCCGGAGCATACGCGACCGGTCCGGTCGGGGGCAACGCGCCCCCGCTTCGCGCCGCGCGGCGCCTCCCCGCTACGCCTCCGCGAGCGCGCGCACGACCACGTCGAGCGCCGTGCTCACAGGGATGCGCACCTGGCTGCGGTCGTCGCGGCTGCGCAGCGTGACGGTGTCGTCCTCGAGGGTCTGCGTGTCGACGGTGAGCGCGTACGGCGTGCCGATCTCGTCGTGCCGCGCATAGCGGCGGCCGATCGCATGCTGCTCGTCGTACTTCGCGGCGACGCCGGCGGCGAGGAAGCGGGTGACGATGCTGCGGGCGACCTCGGGCATGCCGTCCTTCTTCACCAGCGGCAGGATCGCGGCCTTGATCGGGGCCAGGCGCGGATGCAGTCGCAGCACGGTGCGGCCGCCCTTGCCCTCGGCGTCGGCGGGCTCCTCGTCGTACGCGTCGCAGAGCACCGCGAGCAGGCCCCGGGTCGCGCCGGCGGCGGGCTCGATGACGTGGGGCAGGAAGTGCCAGCCGGTCTTGCCGGTCGCGGGATCGACGGCTTCTTGATCGAAGTACGTCAGCTTCTTGCCTGACTCGCGGCTGTGCGCGCCGAGGTCGTAGTCGGTGCGACTGGCGATGCCCTCGAGCTCGTCCCAGCCCCACGGGAACAGGTACTCGACGTCGAAGCAGCCATCGCTGTAGTGCGCGAGCTCGTCGGCACCATGGGCGCGCAGCCGCAGGTGCTCGGGCTTGAGGCCGATCGAGGTCCACCACGCCATGCGCGCGTCCTTCCAGTACTCGAGGTACTTGGGGCCCTGCCCCGGCGGCACGAAGTACTCCATCTCCATCTGCTCGAACTCGCAGGAGCGGAAGATGAACTTCTCGACCTTGACCTCGTTGCGGAAGCTCTTGCCCATCTGCGCGATGCCGAACGGCAGCTTCATGCCCATGCTCTGTTGCACGTTCAGGAAGTTCACGAACATCGCCTGCGCGGTCTCGGGTCGCAGGTAGACCGCGCTGGTCTCGAGCGACTGCTCGACACGGCTGCGTAGTGCGGCGTCGTCGAGGCCCTCGGCGACGGCGCTGCGCACGACGCCAACGATGTCACCGATCGGATCGACCGGCCCCAGGCTGGTACGGAACATGAGGTTGAACTGCCGCTCGTCCGACAGCAGCGGCGAGCCGCAGTTGCTGCACACGTAGCCCGCGGGACCGACCTTCGCACCCAGCAGGGTCTTGCCATCGCGGCGCAGCGTCACGCCCATCGTCGCGTTGGCGCGCTCGAGCGCCGCCTCGGCGCGCGGGCGATCGGCCATCGTGATGACCGCGTCGCTGCCGGGCTCGGCGCGCGGGGCCTTGTCGGCCCGGAAGCGCTCGCCACAGAGCTTGCAGTCGACCAGAGGGTCCGAGAAGTTCGCCAGGTGGCCGCTGGCCCGCCACACCCGCGGGTGCATGATGATCGAGGCATCGAGGCCGACCACGTCCTCGCGGGCGTGGACCATGGTGCGCCACCACTCCGCCATCAGGTTGCGCTTGAGCTCGGCGCCCATCGGGCCGTAGTCGTAGGCGCTGCGCAGGCCACCGTAGATCTCCGAGCTCTGGAACACGAACCCGCGGCGCTTGGCCAGCGACACGACCTTCTGCAGCTTGTCCTCTTCGGGCGCCTGCGACATGGCGCCCGAGATAGCACGATCCGCCGTCGGCCGACCACCCTCCGCCCCCTCGCCGGCATCCTCGTGGGCTGTGTCGGCGTAGGCCCGCGCTCCAGTCGAGCGCGCCGCGACGCGCCCAGCGAGTGCGCGAGCGCGGAGCGATCGACTAGCCGACCACGGCGCCGCCACTCGCGGCGGCCGGACTCGGCGTCGAGGTCGGCTCGGACGCCGCGGCCGCGTCGACGGCCGCCGTGTCCGCGTCGCGCGGCACCGACCGCAACGGCTCGGGTCCGACGTCGATGCTCCCCAGCTGCCGCGCGACCAGGCGCGCGTAGTGCCCGCGGCGGGCCATCAACGCCTCGTGGGTGCCGCTCTCGACCACGCGCCCGCCGTCGAGCACCACGATGCGATCGCAGTTGCGGATCGTGCTCAGGCGATGGGCGATGACCAGCGTGGTGCGACCGCGCTGCAGCTGCTCGAGCGCCTGCTGCACCAGCCCCTCACTCTCGGCATCGAGCGCGCTGGTGGCCTCGTCGAGGATCAGCACCTCGGGGTCACGCAGCACCGCCCGCGCGATCGCGATGCGCTGGCGCTGGCCACCCGACAGCTGCACGCCGCGCTCACCGACCAGGGTGTCGTAGCCGTCGGGGAAGCCGCGGATGAAGCGGTCGGCGTTGGCCTGCACCGCCGCGCGCTCCAGCTCGGCATCGCTGGCATCGAGCCGGCCATAGCGGATGTTGTCGCGGATGGTACCGGAGAACAGCACGGGATCCTGCGAGACGATCGCCATGTGGTCGCGGACATCGGCCAGCCGCAGGTTGCGGAGGTCGTGACCATCGAGCTCGACGCGGCCGGCGGTCGGGTCGTAGAAGCGCGACACCAGCCGCGCGATGGTGGTCTTGCCCGAGCCGCTCGAGCCCACCAATGCGACCGCCTCGCCAGGCGCGATCTGCAGATCGATGTCGCGCAGCACCGCCTGGTCCCGGTTGCCGTAGCTGAAGTGCACGCCGACCAGCCGCAGGTCGCCGCGGACCTTCGTGAGCAACTCGGGCTCGGCCGGGTCGGCGATGTCGGGCGGCGTGTCGAGGATCTCGAAGATGCGGGCGGTCGCGCCCAACGTGGTCTGAATCGACGCCCACAGCTCGGTCATCGCGCTGATCGAGCCGGCCACCAACATCGTGTAGAGCATGAACTCGGTGAGGTCGCCGGCCGAGATCTCGTGGTTCACGACCATGCGGCCGCCGAGCCAGAAGATCGCGGCGATGGCCGAGAATGCGACGAAGCTCGACACCGACCAGAACCAGCTGCGCGCCAGTGCCTGCTTCACGAACAGCACGAAGGTCGCGCCGACGCCTTGGTCGTAGCGCGAGATCTCGTGGGCCTCGCGCGTGAAGCCCTGCACGGTGTCGATGGCCGAAATGCGCTCCTGCGCCTCGCCGCTGACCTTGGCCAGCTGGTCCTGGGTCTGACGCGCCAGTGCGCGAATGCGGCGGCCCCAGAAGCGCGCCGCGATGGACATCGGCGGCACCACCGACAGCATCACCAGCGTCAGGAAGGGATTGGTGAAGGCGAGGATCGCGATGCCGCCGACCAGCGTGAGACCGTTGCGCAGCGCCATGCTGAGATCGGTGCCGACGGTGTTCTGCACCCGCGCGACGTCGTCGGAGAGCCGCGACAACAGCTCGCCGGTGCGCTTGCGATGGAAGAACGTCTGCGGCATCGACAGCAGGTGCCGATAGACGCGCACGCGCATGTCGGCGACCACGCGCTCGCCGACCCAGCTCATCCAGTAGTGACGGAAGAACACGAACACCGCCTGGAAGGCGAACACGCCCACCAGCATCAGGCTCGAGCGATCGAGGTCGGCAAGATCGCCGTCCGAGAACGCGGCGTCGATGACGTCACCAAAGTAGGCCGGGTACAACAGCCCGAGCCCGCTGGCGCCGAACAGGCACACCAGCGCGAGGTACAGGCGCGTGCGGTACGGCCGCGCATAGCCGAACACCCGCCGGATGCGCGGCCACGCACGCACGCTGGCCTCGGGCTGGGCCGCGGTGGCGCCGTCGTCGGGGGCATCGGCGCTGCGTTGCGGATCGGCCATCGTCGCGGATCGACGGTAGCACGGTCGATGCGGTTACCTCGCCTGTGGTGCGGGCGGGCGCGCCCGCCCGTTCGGGCAGCGGTGGCCGTGCGCGGTCGGCTTTGCTATCGTCCGCACGTGCAGCGGGTGGTCCAAGCCTTCGAAACCAGCTTTCGACGACACCTCGCGGTCGAGCAGCGCGCCGCAGTGCTCGACGTGCTCGGTGGGGCGCTGGGCCCGGATTCCACCGTGGGCCAGCTGGCCGACGCCGCGCTCGCGCTCGGGTGGCCGGAGTTCGGTGAGCTGTCGCTCGCCGATCTGGCCGACGCGTTGCTCGGCGCACCGCACGAGCGGCCCGCGGGCACCACGACCCACGACGAGGACGAGGACGACGAGGACGACGACGACGACGACGACGAGGCCGACGAGACCGACGACGAGGCGGACGACGACGACGCGGACGACGACGCACCGGCCGTCACTTCGAAGCCCGCCCGTGGACGTGCCGCCAAGCCGGCGGCCGAAGCGGCCTCCGCCAGCAAGCCCACCGCCGCCGCCAAGCCCAAGGCCCGCGGCAAGGCCAGCAAGATCTCGCTCGACGATCGCATGAACCTCGACGAGGCCGCGGCGGTGCTGCTGCCGCTGGTCCGCGAGCTCGGCGAGGCCACGATGCAGCAGCTCGAGCAGTCGACCGCCGGCGCCGGGCGCCGCAAGCTGAGGTTCCACATCGGCCAGCTCGTGAAGCACGGCCGGCTCGAGCGCCACGGCATGGGCCGTGGCACCTACTACACGATCGCGTGACGACGCCTCAGCGCGGCCGCCCGTCGATGCGACCCCGCACCTCGCTGCGCACGAGGTCGAGCACGCCGGACGAGGCCAAGAAGTCGTGCGGGAAGCCGAGCGACACGCGGCTGACCTCGTCGAGCGCGGCCAGCTGGGCGGCGCTCAGGCTCACGGCCACGGCGCCCAACGTGTCGGCGATCTGCTCGACCTTTCGGGCGCCAACGATCGGGATGAAGCCGTAGCCCTGCGCGCGGACCCACGCGGTCGCGACCTGGGCAGAGCTGACACCGAGCTCGTCGGCCACGCGGTCGACCGCGCGCGCGATGGCGAGCGCGCGGTCGCCGGTGCGGCCGCGGGCAGCGTTGGCATCGGCACGCAGCGAGTCCCGCTCGCCACCGCGGGTGTACTTGCCGGTCAGCACGCCGGCACCGAGCGGCGCCCACGCGACCACGGAGAGCCCGAAGTGCTTCGCCATCGGCAACAGATCGCGCTCGGGCGTGCGCTCGAGCAGGCTGTACTCGATCTGCAGGCCCACGAAGCTCGACCACCCGCGCAGCTCGGCGGTGACGTTGGCAGCCGACACGACCCACGCCGGCGTGTCGCTGACCCCGACGTAGAGCACCTTGCCCGCGCGCACCAGGTCGTCGAGGGCGCGCATGGTCTCCTCGTAGGGCGTGTAGTCGTCCCACGCGTGCACCCACAGCAGATCGATGTAGTCGGTGCCGAGCCGGCGCAGGCTGTGCTCGACCGAGCGCACCAGGTTCTTGCGATGATTGCCCGCCGTGTTCGGATCGCTGTGATCCATCGCGAGCGTGTACTTGGTGGCGACCACCATGCGGTCGCGTCGGCCTGCGAGCCAGCTGCCGACGAATTGCTCGGTCTGCCCGCCGTGGTACTTGTTCGCGGTGTCGACGAAGTTGCCGCCGGCCTCGGCGAAGGCATCGAGCACACGGTGGCTGGTGGCTTCGTCGGCCCCGAAGCCCCACTGCTCACCGAAGCTCATGGTGCCCAGGCACAGCTCGGACACGCGCAGACCGGTGTTGCCCAGCAATCGATAGCGTAGCGTCGTCATGGTCGCGCACGAGGCTAGTCGCGCGCGGCAGCTGGCCACAACCCGGTCGATCGGGCGGCGCCGATCGGCCGAGCGGAGATGCCCCCGCGCGGCCGCGAGGGCCTCGCGGGTACACCCGCGGGATCGTCCGCTGAAGCGCTACGCGCCGGCGTCGTGACCGAGCTCGAACCACTCGTCGGTCGGCACGATCACGCCCTCGCGGATGATGGCGTCACGATCGCGCGTCGGCGCCCAGCCGAGCTCCCGTTCGGCCCGACCGCCGTCGAGGGTTGCCGCGAAGGTGCGCCCCTCGGCGTCGGCCAGCGTGGGCCGCCGCGCGTGCGGATCACGACCGACCTTCTTGAGCGCCCACTTCGCCAGCGCCTCGGTGAAGTAGGTGCGGCTGGTGGTCGGGATGCGACGCAGGCGGATACCCGCGCGCTGCTCGAGGGCGTCGAGGTAGTCGTTGGCGGTCAGCACCGGCGGACCCACCAGGTTGTACGAGCGGCCCTCGATGCCGGGCGCGGTCATGGCCTTCACCATCGCGTCGGCACAGTCGTCGACCAGCACGATCGGCAGCTTGTTGTTGCCGTCGCCGTACAGCCGCGCGACCGAGGGGTACGGCCACGCCGCGATGCCCCAGTGCAGCGGCGGCCCACCACGCCCGAGCACGATGCCCGGTCGCAAGAGCACCAACGGTAGCCCGCGCTCGCGGTGCAGCGCGAGCAGGTTGGCCTCGTTCTCGACCTTGCTGCGCGCGTACGGGTCGCCGACCTTGGCCGGCGCGGTGTCTTCGGTGATGGTCCCGGCGCCCTTGCCCGCGTAGTACAGCGCGATCGACGAGGTGTAGAGGAAGCGCTTCACCTCGTGCTCGGCGCACAGCTTGGCGAGCGCCGCGGTGGGCTCGACGTCGTACTTGAGGAACTCGGGCCAGGTGTTGCCGTTGCCGCGCGCGAGGTGATAGACGACCTCGATTCCGTCCATGGCCGCGGCCACGCTCGAGAGGTCGGTGAAGTCGCCGCGACGCACGTCGATGCCGGGCTGCTGCAGCTCCGGTGGACAGCCGGCTGGATCGCGCACCAGCACGCGCACGCCGTGACCGGCCTCCCGCAGGCGCCGCACCAGCGCGCGGCCGATGAAGCCGGTGCCGCCGATCACGAGCACCTTCGCGGCCGGCCCGCTGGTCGCACCCGCCTTCGGCGCGGCGCGGGACGGAGCGGTGTTGGCCGGCAGGTCGGCCTTGGCCGCCACGCGCTCGCCGATGATCACCGCGGCCTCGCCGATCGCCGCGTCGACGCGCTCGTCGAGCACGCCACCGCGCCCCTCGTGGAAGGTCTGCGCGATGCGGGTGATGCTGTGCTGGAACGGCCCGCCGTTCTTCGACATGCCCATCTTGGTCAGCACGAAGCCCGCCAGGGTCCCGCCGGCCTGCACCACCGCGTCCCGCGAGGTGCTCGCGACCGTCAGGAAGCGATCGACGTCGAGCAGGTGCGGCGTGTGGTCGAGGCAGACGTAGGTGTTGTTCTCGAAGTCGCAGCGGGCGACCGCCTGGGTGCCGCGGATGTGGATGTAGTGCTCCGGGTAGCCGTCGACGAATGACAGCCGCAGGCGCGCCTGGGCGGCGCCCTTCCACGCGAGGATCTCCCAGCGCCGCCAGAACGACAGCCCGCGCGGCAGCTCCACCCGGTCGAAGGGATGCACCGCGAGCTCGTCGGGCATGCCGACCAGGTGCGCGAGGTGGGCGAACGAATGCGGCGCAACCTCGAAGAGGATGTTGGTCGGCTGCTGCAGCATCCACGCGCCGAACGGCCCGCCCTTGAGCAGCCCGAGCGGCTTGTTCCACACGATGTCGATCTGATCGATCGCGCCCAGCCGACCGCTGCGCAGGTCGGCGACCAGCCGATCGTAGGCCGGCAAGAACAGGAAGTTGTGACTGCAGCCGAGCGCCCGCCCGCGCTGCGCCGCGAGCTCGCGCAGGCGCCCGGTCGCACCCGAGTCGTGACACAGCGGCTTCTCGACCAGCGCGTCGGCGCCGTGCTCGAGCACGATGCGGGTGGGCTCCTCGTGCAGGTGCGGCGGGGTCAGCACGTGCACGGCGTCGAGCTGCTCGGCGCGCATCATCTCCTCGACGCTGCTGTATGCGCCGGCGATGCCATGCGCACTCGCGAAGCGCTCGGCGCGGCCCTTGGCGACGTCGCACACCGCCACCACGCTGCCCCCGGGCACCGAGCGCACGGCGTTGAAGTGGTAGTCGGCGATGTAACCCACACCGACGAGGCCGACGCGGACGGGCGGAGCGCTGCTGTGATCGTTCATGGGTCTTGCTCTCGCGTGCTCGCTCTGCCCGCGCCGGCGTGGCGTCGAGCAGGCCGAGCGGGTTCACGGCCGACGCTTGGCGGGGCCTTTGTACTCGATGATCTCGGGTCGCTTGTCGCGGGCCCGATCGAGCAGGAACTTGGCGGCGCCGAGCGCCTGGGGAATCGGTGACAGCGCGCACGAGATGCCCCACGCGACCGCGTCGGGCCACGCGAAGCCGCGGCGATGGGTGTCTCTCGCGATGCGAGCAGCGTTCACGGGGTACAGGCCGAGGCCGAGCCATGACAGCCCGAGGGTCGGCAGGGTCAGCGCGACCGCACCGCCCGGCAGCATCGCGCCGAACACCCACACCCGTCGCAGCTCGCGGACGAACTTGCGATGGGGGCCGGCGCCGTGCATGGCGCTGACCTGGGCATAGGCATGGCCGCAGCGCTTGGCGCGAGTCCACCACTGCGCGAAGCGATGCATGTCGGCGTCGTGCAGCGTGCTCTCGTGATCGATGCGCAGCATCACGCCGCCGTGCTCGCGCAGCCGCACACCGAGTTCGTCGTCCTCGGCCGCGATCACGCGGGTGTCGTAGCCACCGACCTCGGCCAGCGCCGACGCGCGGAACATGACGTCGCCACCAAAGTTCTCGGTCTCGCCCACACCGCCCATGCGCCACTCGACGTCGCACACGCGGTTGTAGATGCTGCGCTCGGGATGTCGCTCGCGGCGCCAGCCGATCACCGCGACGACGTCGGGGTTGTCATCGAGCACGCCGACCGCGGTCGCCAACCATCCCGGCAGCACCTCCATGTCGCCGTCGACGAACTGCACGTACTCGACATCGGGCCAGCGCTCGCGCAGCCGCTCGAAGCCAGCGTTGCGTGCCCGCGCGGCGGTGAAGGGGATCGACATGTCGAGATCCACGACCACCGCGCCGCGCTCGCGCGCCATCTGGGGGCTGCCGTCGTCGGAGCCCGAGTCGACGTAGACCACGCGCGAGGTCTCCTGCTGCAGCGACGCGAGGCACCGACGCAGGCGCTCGCCCTCGTTGCGACCGATGGCCACTGCGCCGACTCGCTGCGTCCAGTCCTGCGACATCGTGTTGCGGCCGTGGTCTACCGCATCTTCGTGCGCAGCGGCAGCCCGCGACGCCAACGTCGGCGAAACCCGAGCCGGTTGGCCGATCCGGCGCGCCCGAACCCGAGGCGGTGACGCTGCCGTCGACGCGGCGTGACGGCGCGGCCCCGCGCTCCCGGTCAGCGCGCGAGCGCGCGCGCCAGCAGCTTGCGCGTCAGGGTCGGCACACCGCCCGGCGGTGCCTCGTCGGGCCGCCACCTCGCGTAGCGCTCGCCGTCGAGCCACGCGCCCGCCCGCGCCGTGACGCGCACGACCTGCAGCTCCCAGCGTCGATGCGTGAACACGTGCACGACCTCCGCGCCGGTCTGCCGCGGCGTCCGAACGGCCACCGGCACCGCACCGTGCAGCGCCGCGGCGACCAGCGGCTCGTCGTCGGGCCTCGCGACGAGCGGCAGGCACCACAGTCCCGCCAGCAGGCCCTCGCGGGGGCGTCGCTCGAGCACGAGCCCGTCACCGACGTCGACGGCGAGTGCCCACCAGCGCTCGATCGGTGACTCGCCGCGCACGCGGACCGCAGGGATCGTTGCGGTGGTGCCGGTCGCCCAGGCCCGGCAGTCGCTGCGGACGGGACACTGCTCGCAGGCCGGCGACCGCGGCGTGCACACCGTCGCGCCCAGCTCCATCAACGCCTGCGCGAGGATCCGCGGCGAGCCGGCGCGCAACACCTCTGCGCACAGCGCCCAGTGTCCGCGCGCGGTCGCCAGCTGTTCGCGGGGCTCGGCGATCGCCTGCACGCGCGACAACACCCGCGCGACGTTGCCGTCGACCAGCGGCTCGGGTCGGTCGTGGGCGATCGACGCGATCGCACCGGCGGTGTAGGGCCCGATGCCGGGGATCGAGCGCAGCGCCTCGGCGTCGTGCGGCAGGCGACCGCCGTGATCGCGCGCGACCACCTCGGCGCCACGATGCAGCATGCGTGCGCGTCGGTAGTAGCCGAGCCCGCTCCACGCCTGCAGCACCGCGTCGAGCTCGGCCGCCGCCAGCGTGGCCGCATCGGGGAAGCGCGCGAGGAACGACGACCAGTAGCGCTCGACGGTCTCGACGCGGGTCTGCTGCAGCATGACCTCGGAGACCCAGATCGCGTACGGGTCCCGCGTACGCCGCCAGCTCAAGTCGCGCTGGTGCGCGAGAAACCACGGCGCGAGCGCGTCCGCGAGTCGCTTCGCAAGGCCGGCGTCACCGGCCGGCGTGGCGGGCTTGCGACCGCGGCGGGCCGGGGTCTTCGAGCTGCCGCCGGCGCGCGCCATCTCCAACGCCACCTCGGACGACGACCGGCGGTCAGTCCTCGACGGTCTCCACGGCGCGCTTCTCGAGCCGCTTGCGCTCGTTGTGGTCGAGCAGGCGCTTGCGCAGCCGCAGGCTCTTGGGCGTGATCTCGACCAGTTCGTCGTCGGCGATGAACGCCAACGCCTGCTCGAGGCTCAGCACCCGCGGCGGGGTCAGGAACAGCTTCTCGTCGTGACCGGTGGTGCGGATGTTGGTCAGCTTCTTGGCGATGTTGGGGTTGACGATGATGTCGGTGTCGCGCACGTGGATGCCGCAGATCTGCCCGGCGTAGACCTTGGTCTGCGGCCCGGTGAAGAGCGGGCCGCGGTCCTGCAGACGGTGCAGCGAGTAGGTCGAGGTCTCGCCGCGCTCCATCACGATCATCACGCCCTGGGCGCGATTCTTGATGGTGCCGCTGAACGGCCCGTAGCTGTCGAACACGCTCGAGATGATGCCCGTGCCGCGGGTCTGGGTGAGGAACTCCGAGCGGTAGCCGATGAGCGCGCGGGTCGGCGCGCGGAACTCCATGCGCGTGCGGCCGGGGCCGTCCTCTTCCATCAGCAGCAGCTCGCCGTGCTTGCCGATGTGCTCGATGACGGCGCCGGCGTAGTCGGTGTCGCACTGCACGAGCACCCGCTCGAACGGCTCGAGCGTGCGGCCGTGCTCCTCGCGCAAGATGACCTTGGGCCGCGCCACGCACATCTCGTAGCCCTCGCGGCGCATGGTCTCGATCAGCACCGAGAGGTGCAGCTCGCCGCGGCCATGGACCTCGAACTCGTCGGGTGAGTCGGTGTCGTAGACGTGCAGCGCGACGTTGCTGCGAACCTCGCGGTAGAGCCGCTCGCGCAGCTTGCGGGAGGTGACCCACTGGCCCTCGAGGCCCGAGAACGGGCCGTCGTTGGTGCGCATGCGGATCGACAGCGTCGGCGGATCGACCGTCAGCGCCGGGAACACCGTGCGCTGATCGGGGCTCTCGGCGGTCAGCGTGTCGCCGACCTGCAGGGTCTCCATGCCGGCGATGGCGACGATGTCGCCCGCCACCGCCTCGGGCAGCTCGAAGCGGCGCAGGCCCGAGAAGCCCAGCACCTTCGTCACTCGGAAGACCTCTTCGCAGGTCGGCTTGGCCTCGGCGTCGGTCGACTCGGCCGGCACCGGCCGCATCAGCGCCACACGCTGCCCGACCGCGAAGCGACCGCCGGCCACGCGGCCGATCGCGAGGAAGCCGACGTACGAGTCGTGGTGCAGCGTCGACACCCACATCGCCGGTGGCGCGTCGACGTCGACCTGCGGCGGCGGCACGCGGGCGACGATCATGTCGAGGATCTGCGAGATGCTGCCGCGCTCGGCGTCGGGGTCCTTCATGGCGAAGCGATCGCGACCGCTGCCGAACAGCACCGGGAAGTCGAGCTGCTCCTCCGACGCACCCAGGGAGACCAGCAGATCGAAGGTGAGATCGACGGCCTTGTGCGGCGCCGCTGCGGCGCGGTCGATCTTGTTGACCATCAGCAGCACCGGCAAGCCGCGCTTGACCGCCTTCTCGGTGACGAAGCGGGTCTGCGGCATCGGGCCCTCGACCGCGTCGACCAGCAGCAGCACGCCGTCGACCATGTTGAGCACGCGCTCGACCTCGCCGCCGAAGTCGGCGTGGCCGGGGGTGTCGACGATGTTGATGCGCGTGCCCTCGTAGACCAGCGCGGTCGGCTTGCTGGTGATGGTGATCCCGCGCTCGCGCTCGAGGTCACCGGAGTCCATCGCCTGTTCGCGCCCGACCTCACTGCGCTCGAAGGCGCCGGCGAGCTCGAGCAGGGCGTCGACCAGCGTCGTCTTGCCGTGATCGACATGGGCGACGATGGCGACATTACGAACGTCTTCGCGGCGCGTGGCCATGGGCGCGCGGGTCATACCGGCCGCCGGGTCGGGGCGCAAGCAGCGTTTCGGGCGGCGTCGGTCGGGCCCCGCGCATCGGACGGCCGGGCGCCGTGGTATGTCGTTGCCAGGCCCATGCTCGGACACGACTACGACGCTCTCGATGCGTGCGCGTTGGCGGCCTTGGTGCGTCGTGGCGAGGTCTCGGCGCTCGAGCTGCTCGCGGCCGCGCAGGCCCACATCGAGGCCCGCAACCGCGGCCTGAACGCGGTCGTGCGCACCATGTTCGACGAGGCGCGGTCCGCCATCGCCCGGGGGCTGCCCGACGGGCCGCTGCGCGGCGTGCCGATGCTGCTGAAAGATCTCATGGCGGACGTCGCGGGGATTCCCACGACATCCGGGTCGCACCTGCTCGCGCGCCACGTGCCGGATCGCGACGCCGAGATCGTCGCGCGCTGGCGCCGCGCGGGGCTCGTGTTCGTCGGCAAGACCAACACCCCCGAGCTCGGCATCATCGGCGTGACCGAGCCGGCGCTCCACGGCGCGACCCGCAATCCCTGGGATCGCGAGCGCACGCCGGGCGGCTCGAGCGGTGGCTCGGCGTCGGCCGTCGCGGCGCGGATGGTCCCCATCGCGGGCGCGGGCGATGGCGGCGGATCGATCCGCATCCCCGCGGCGTGCTGCGGACTGGTGGGCTTGAAGCCGACCCGCGGGCGCACGCCCAACGGCCCCGGCCACACCGAGAGCTGGTCCGGCTTCACGGTGCAGCACGTGCTCACGCGATCGCTGCGCGACAGCGCGACCATGCTCGACGTCGCGAGCGGCGACGAGGCCGGCGCGTTGTCGCAGCTGCCCGCGCCCGCGCGCCCGTTCGTCGACGAGCTCGCGCGCGAGCCAGGCCGTCTTCGCATCGGCGTGTGCGCCGGCGCCATGCTCGGCGGCCAGCTCGACCCCGAGCACGTCGCGGCGGTGCGACGCGTGGCCGACGTGTGCGCGTCGCTCGGCCACGACGTCGAAGAGGCGATGCCCGGGCTCGACTGGCAGGCCCTCGCACGCGCGTGGCTGGTCGTCGTCGCGGCCAACGTCGCGGCCGAGATCGCCGAGGCCGAGCGCATGCTGGGGCGCCCCGCCGCCGGCGACATCGAGCCGCTCACCGCCTTGGTCGCGATGATCGGACGCTCGTTGCCGGCCAGCGAGTTCGTCGCGGCCCACCGACGCTGCCAACACGCCGCGTCGGTCATGGCCGAATTCCACCAACGCCACGATCTGTGGCTGACCTCGACGCTCGGCCACCCGCCGGCGGCGATCGGTGCGTTCGCCCAGCCCGCCGTGCAGCGGGCGCTCATCGCTGCGATCCGCGGCCTGCGCTCGTGGCCGCTCGCCGAGCGGGCACTCGACATGATGACCCGCGACCCGATGCTGGCCGCCTACCCCAACACGCAGCTGGCGAACATGACCGGGCAGCCTGCGATCTCGCTGCCGCTCGCGACCACCCACACCGGCCTGCCGCTCGGGCTCCAATTCGTCGCACGCTTCGGCGACGAGGCGCTGTTGCTACGAACCGCGGCGCAGCTCGAGACCGTCCTGCCGTGGGCCACGCGCCGGCCGACGCTCGCGCCCGCATGACGCTCGATCCTCGGCCGCCCCGGACGCGATACCCTGGCGCGTGATGGCGGTCGCTCGCAAGTCGACGCGCAACGGCGCGCAGTCCAAGCCCACGAAGCCCACCGCGAAGGCGAAGCCCGTCGCGAAGAAGCCCGTCGCGAAGGCGAAGCCCGTCGCGAAGAAGCCCACCGCGAAGGCGAAGCCCGTCGCGAAGACGCCCGTCGCGAAGACGCCCGTCGCGAAGCCCAAGCCCGTCGCGAAGACGCCCGTCGCGAAGCCCAAGCCCACCGCGAAGACCAAGCCCACCGCGAAGACCAAGCCCACCGCGAAGACCAAGCCCACCGCGAAGACCAAGCCGGTCGCAACGGCGAAGCCCACCGCGAAGGCCAAGCCCACCGCGATCCCCGACGGTGCGGTGCGGCTCGATGCGACCGCGGTGCGCCGCATCGCTCTGACCGCGCAGGGCCTGGTGACGCCACCGCCGGGCTCGCTGGCGCAGATCGTCGCGGCGACCGGCTACCTGCGCACGCTCGGCGGCATCGAGGCCTACCTGGCGCTCAAGGCCCGTCGGCCGATCATCACGCGCGCGACCATCGATCTCGCGATCGGTGCCGGTGAGCTGCGGATCATGCCGGCGGTGCGGGGCTGCATGTACGTCGTGCCGGAGTCTCACGTCGATCGTTGCCTCGCGCTGGCCGAGTCGCTGGCGCACGATCGCGACGCACGCGACGCCGAGCGTGCCGGCATCCGTGAGGCCGAGCTCGATCAGCTGGCCGCACACGTGCTCGCGGCGCTGCGTGATGGTCCCGCGACCACCGACGTGCTCCGCAAGCGCATGCCCGAAGGCACCGTGCGCCAGCTCGGGCCCGAGGCCAAGAAGCTCGGCGTGTCGTCGCCGCTGCCGATGGCATTGCGTCGGCTCGAGTTCGCGGGTGCCATCGCGCGCGCGCCCGAGCGCGATCGCGTCGACACCGAGCGCTACCAGTGGCGCAAGCGCAAGGGCGGCGTCACGCCACCCGCGAACGCACAGCTGTACCAGGGGCTCGCGCGGTCCTACTTTGCGTGGGCCGGGGTCGCGACCGTGCGCACGTTCGCAGCGTGGTCGGGGCTCGGCGTGCGGGCGGCGGAGGCGGCATGCGCGGCGCTCGATCTCACCGCGGTCGTGCTCGACGACGGTAGCCTCGCGCTCGCCGATCCCGACGGGCTGCGCGCCGCCGATCGCCAGGTCGACGTCGTCGCGCTGCTGCCGTTCGAAGACAACCTCGTCGCGCTGAGCGGCGCACCGGGCCAGTGGATCGCGCCCGCGCACCGCGACATCGCGGTGCCCGCGATCGGCACCTTCGCGGCCGGCACCAGCACCGCGCAGGGCGACGCCAAGCGCATGCACATGCGAGCGATCGTCGCGGGCGATCGCATCGTCGGGCTGTGGGAGTACGACCCCGACCGCGGCAGCATCGTCACGCGGAGCTTCGGCGCCATCGATGGCGATCACGCCGATCGCATCGACGCCGCGGCCGCATCGCTGTCGGCGTTCATCCGCGACGAAGTCGGCCACGGCCGCTCGTTCGCACTCGACACCGATGCGGCGCTGCGCGAGCGTGTCGCGTTCCTGCGCGCGATCTGATCGCCACCGTCGATGGACGCGCCCTCCCCTGCGGTCGCCGCCAGCCCCACGGAGTCGGCCGCGCGTGCGGTTGTGCGGCTCGCGTTGCCGGCGATCGCGACCGGCCTGCTCAGCACGTTGGTGTTCCTCGCCGATCGCGTGATGCTGGCGCGACACCGCCAGGACGAGCTCGCGAGCATGCAGCTGCAGGGCCCGCTGCTGTGGTCGGTGGGCTCGGTGTTCATGGCCGTCTGCGCCGGCACGGTCGCGCTGGTGGCCCGCAGCACCGGCGCCGGCGACCTCGTGCGCGCGCGGGCGGTCGCCCGCGCATCGCTGCGACTGGCCGCCGTGCTCGGGCTCGTGGTCGGCGGTCTCGGCATCGCGTTGCTCGAGCCGCTGGTGTTGGTGTTCGGCCCCGACGACCCCGCGCTGCGGGGCCTGTCCGCCAGCTACCTGCGCCTGACCTTCGCGTCGCTGCCCTTCGAGTTCGTGGCGCTCTCGGCCTCGATGATCCTCGCGGGCAGCGGCGACACCCGCTCGCCGCTGTTCGCCGGCGCGATCGCCAACCTCACCAACATCGCGATCAACGCGCTGCTCATCTACGGCCACGACCTCCCCGCGTTGGGGCTGCACATCCCCGCGCTCGGGGTCCGCGGGGCTGCGACCGGCACCGCGATCGCGTTCGTGATCGAGGCGGTCGTGCTGCTGCGCGTGCTCGGCCGCGACCAGCACCCGCTCGGCACCCGCGGCTGGTGGCGCGGCGGCGATCCGCACGGCCGCCCGGCGCTGCGCGATCTGCTGCGGCTCGGCACCCCCGCCGTGCTCGAGCGCGTGCTCGTGCACGCGGGCTTCCTCAGCTACGCCAAGGCGGTCGCGACCCTGGGCGCGGTCGCGATGGCGGCCAACCAGGCGCTCATCACCGTCGAGTCGATCTGTTTCATGTGCGCCGACGGCTTCGGCGTCGCGGCCGCGACCGTGATGGGCCAGCGGCTCGGACGCGGCGACCCCAGCGGCGCGCGCGAGGGCGGCGGCATCGCGCTCGCGATGGCGGTCGCGGCGATCACCTCGCTCGGCGTGACGGTGTGGCTCACCGGTGGTTGGACACTGCCGATGTTCGTGCCCCCGGGGGCCGACGGCACCGCACTGGTCGCCCTCGCCGCGCAGGCGCTGCCGCTGCTGGCGTTGTCGCAGCCCGGCATGACCGCGGGCATCGTGCTCTCGATGGGCCTGCGCGGCGTCGGCGACACCCGCACGCCGCTCTTGGCCGCGACCGTCGGCGGCCTGCTCATCCGCGTCACGCTCGCGTGGACCTTTGCGATCGGACTCGACATGGGCTTGGTCGGCGTGTGGTGGGCGAGCACCATCGACTGGTGCGTGCGCGCGACGTGGTTGACCATCGTGTTCGTGCGCGGACGGTGGACGCGGATCGTGATCTGACGAATCACGCCGGCGCGGCGTCGCTGCGATAGCTCGAGCGCGCTGCCCACGGCTGCGCAGCGAAGCGCTGCGCGAAGGCCTGCAGCCGCGGCGGCGGCTGCAGGCGCACCGCGGGCCGGAATGCCAGGTGCTCGAGCAGGCAGCCGAGCGTGACCTCGAGCAGGCTCAGCTCGCGGGCCGCCGGCAAGGCATCGAGCACGGCTGGCAGCTCGGCGTCGAGCCAGTCGAGCGCGCCGTGGAGCCCACGGGTGGCCTTGGCAAAGAAGAGGTTGTCGGTGGGGAGCTGCGCGAAGTGGATGCCCACCCGCAGCTGCACCTGCGCCGCCATCGCGTGCCACACAAGCTCCTGCGCGTTGCGACAGCGATCGTCGGGGAGCTGCTCGGTCAGCACGATGCGGGGGTCGCCTGCCCGCCCCGCGAGCGCGACCAGACGCCGGCAGATGTTCTCGGTGCCGAACAGCGCCAGGTCGCCGATCATCAGCGTCGGGACCTTGAGCGTGGGATTGCCACCGTAGTTGCCGGCCTCGACGCTGGCGAGGTCGTGCACCACCGCGAGCGGCACGTCGACGGCGAGCGCGTCGGCGAAGATCACCGCGACGCGGGTGAAGTGCGAGCTGCGGCGCCCGAACAGGCGCAGCTTCGGTTCATGCGACATGGTCGACTCCCTGCAAGCGGTGGCGGAAGAACGCGAGGATCTCGTCACGCGCCGCGATGGTCGGCTCACCCTGCGCGTCGACCAGGTGCGCGGTCACGACGCTGTGCGGGCAGCCGACCACCTGCGCGAAGAAGGGCGGCGGATCCGGTCGTGCGGCGGCGTCGGGCAGCACGCGGGGTTCGAAGCGCGGTCCGAGGGCGCGGGCGTAGGCATCGAAGCGGGCGGCAACGCAGTGGCGATCGCCGGCGAAGCGATACGCGCGGACGCTCAGATCTTCGTCCTCGAGGCGGGCCCGCACGCTCGCGAGCTCTTCGGCGGCGATGTTCAGACCGCCGGGGTCGCGTAGCGGCAGCGACGGCTGGCACAGCACCGGCGCCAGCACGGCCGGCTCGAGCATCATGCTGAGCGCGAAGTTGCCGGTGAAGCACATGCCGATCGCGCCGACTCCTGGCCCGCCGCACTCGCCGTGGGCGAGCCTCGCGAGCGCGCGGAGCCACGTCGTCACCGGGCTCGAGACTCCCGACGCCAGCGCGCCGAACTCCGCCCGCACGCACGCCCGCTGCAGCACCTCCAGACCCGCCGCTGCGTCGGGGTAGGCGCCGTCGCGGCCGAACAGCGACGGCAGGTAGACCGTGAAGCCAGCCGCACGCACCCACCGGGCGAAGCGAGCGACGTCGGGGCTGATGCCCGGCATCTCGGCCATCACGATCACCGCGGAGCCGTGGCCGGCGACGTAGACGGTGCGGGCGAGCCCCTCGCAGGTGATCGACCGCGTTGCGAAGTCATCGAGTGCGTCGTCCATGGGCCACCACCATGCGCCGCTCCGCCGCCGAGCGGCCAGTGGCATGATCGACATTTTCCGGTCTATTCTTGCCAGCGATGATCGTCCACGTCGCGCTGGCCGACACGCTCGAAGGGCCGCTCGGGCTGGCGGTCGACGCCATCGACACCGCCGCCCGCCTGCTGCGCGCAGGCATGGCCACCGTGCCGGCGGGCGCGCTCGACCTGCGCCAGCGCGTGCTCTCGTGCGATGGTGCGCCGGTGCCCTCGGCCCACGGCCGCGCCATCGCGGTCGATGGTGCGTTCGGTCTGCGCGGGGTCCGGCGCGGCGACGTGTGGCTGATTCCCGGCGTGCGGACCAACGGCGATGCCGCCGTCGATCGCCTGCTCGCGCGGCCCGACGTGCGCCAGCTCGTGGCCCTGTTGCCGCTGCTGTCGGCCCGCGGTGTGACGCTCGCGGCCTCCTGCGCCGCCACCTTCGTGCTCGCGGCAGCTGGCCTGCTCGCGGGCGGCAGCGCGACGACGACGTGGTGGCTCACGGCCAGCTTCGCCCGGCGGTTCCCCGGGGTCGAGCTGACGCCTTCGCGCATCGTCGTCGATCACGGCGCGGTGCTCACCGCCGGCTCGGCGTTCGCTCATGCCGACCTCGTGCTCGCCGTGCTCGCCCGCATCGGCTCGCCCGGCCTCGCCGAGCTGGTCGCGCGCTACCTCGTGCTCGACGCCCGCACGGCGCAGTCGCGGTACATGCTGCTCGATCCGCAGCGCAGTGCCGACCCGACGCTGCGCGCGCTCGAGGCCCACATCCTCGCCCACCTCGATCGTCAGCTCGAGCTCGACGAGCTGGCCCGGGTCGCCGGCACCTCGCCCCGCACGCTCGCGCGGAAGGTCCACGCCGCGGTCGGGCTGAGCCCGCAGCGCTTCGTCCAACAGCTGCGGATCCACCATGCCCGCGCGCTGCTGCGCGAGCCGCAGATGTCGGTCGAGGCCGTCGCCGCGAGGGTCGGCTACGCCGACGCGGCGGCCTTCCGCCGGATCTTCCGCCGCATCACCGGCGAGACCCCGCGCGGCCGCAGCTCAGGCGCTGCGATGCCCCGCTGAACTGCCGCACCGTCACATCGCGCGCTCGGTGTGAAACCCTTTGGGGGCGTACGCGGGTCCTACGTGCACCCGCTTGCCGCGCACCGCGAGTCGAGCAGGAACACGAGAGGCATGGAGCGTTCCGACACCGAGACCGCGAGCCCGCGGTCGGCCACGATCGACGCGACGTTCGCCCAGTTCGCCGGCATCGTGTTCCTGCTGGCGGCGCTGTTCGTCGTCGCGGGCCC
>WBZX01000854.1_pt1 | contig 25355 bp, 20 predicted proteins | sample 5204211 | NCBI WGS metagenome assembly WBZX01 (sample SAMN12344362, study PRJNA552823) | activated sludge metagenome | biome: Activated sludge suspended growth; feature: Nitrification reactor; material: Wastewater; isolation source: activated sludge from nitrification reactor of wastewater... | reverse complement strand
AGGGCTCGGCCGGTCGACGCCCGACGTTGGGTGCAGGGGCACACTCGCGGACCGGCGCCCACGGCGAGCGGCTCTATGACGTCGCGGACGCTGCCGCGGTCCTCGGGGTCACGCATCGCGAGGTCGAGCGGATGCTCGACGCCGGGACCCGCCTGGTACACGCGGCACTCCCACCGACGGCCGGTCAAGGCTCAACCGAAGATCCCGCTGGTCATCCGGTTGGCGCTGCCGAGACCGAGCCCGGCGCGGCGTATCTGGTCCCTTTGGTCGATGAGGACGGGTCCCGATGGGTGAGCGAGGAAGAGCTGGCTCGCTGCCAACAGGCCCGTGACGAGGGCGTGACACCCGAGCAGGTCCGTGCCCTCGGTGGCCCCGAGGATCAGCTGTCGATCAGCGACGCAGCCCGCCTCGCCGGTGTGACCAACCGCTACCTGCGCGGGGTTGCCCGTTACCACGAGGACCACTCGGTGGAGATCGCCCAGTCGGTCGCCGCGGGTCGTCAGCCTCGCCGGGCGTACCTGGAAGCGCATCGGGGCACCAAGGGCCGCTGGTTGGTCACCCGTGAGCACTTGGCCGAGTTCCTCGAACGACGACGACCACCGGCAGTGCGCGTCGCCTACGACCTGACGCTCACCACCGAGAAATCCCTCGGGGTGTTGGCCCTGCTCGGCAACGACACGACCCGACGGGCGGTGCTGGGGTCGATCCAGGCCGGCAACGACTGGGCGCTCGGCTGGATCGAGGAGCGTGCCGTGGGGCGCATCGACGGCCAACCAGTAGCGGCGCAGGGGTTGATGGTGGCGTCGTTCCGGCACCTCACCTCACGAGCACTGGACCCGTTCCCCCACCATCACAACGTCGTGCTCAACACCGTCCAGGTTCCCGACGGTTCCCACCGGTCGCTGTGGTCACGCTGCCTGTACCGCAACGCCCAAGCCGCGTCCGCGTTGGCGACTGCGGAGATGCGCCACCAGCTCGCCAGCCAGCTCGATGTGCGATGGCGGCCCGGCCGCAAGTCCGGATGGGAGATCGACGGCATCGACCATGCCGTCGTGTCCGAGTTCTCGAAGCGCCGCAACGAGATCGACGACGCCCTCGCCGAGCTCGAAACCGAGATCGGCCGTGGCGCGCATCCCGGCGAGGTCGAACACATCGTGTTGCGTACACGCCCCGCCAAGAACCACACCCCCGCCGACAAGCTCATCGCCGACTGGCGGGCACGCGCCGAAAGAGCCGGTCTGACCAGCGATGATCTCGACCGGCTCGCCCCACCCATCCGTGAACCGGATACCCAACGGGATAGCCAACCGGATAGCCAGCGGGATAGGACAGAGACCGTCTACCGACTCCTCGCAGCCGATGACGGGATCTGTGCCGGTGGGTCGGTGTTCGCCCGAGCCGACGCCATCGCCGCGGTCGCGAACGTCGGGGTCCCCGATCCCGACGGTGTCGCCCAACCACTCCTCGGTGGCGCGACCCAGGTCCTCGAGCTGACCGACGGGTTCCTCGCGTCTGGTCATGTGGTCGCGCTCACCGACGGCGACGAGCCGCTGTTCACCACCCGAGCGATGCTCGAGATGCAGAACCGCATCGCAGCACGGTTCCGGGCCGGTCGCCACGAAGGCACCCACCACGTCACCGACCACCACCTCGCCACCGCGCTCGCCGGCCACCCGCATCTGACCGGTGAACAGCGCGACCTGGTTCGGTCGTGGTGCCAAAGCGGCCACCGGTTCCAACCCGCGATCGGCCGGGCTGGCACCGGCAAGACCACCACCGTCGCTGCCTGCGCCGATGCCTGGCGAGCCGCCGGCTACCGCGTCGTCGGTGCCGCGGTGAAGGGCGAAGCCGCCCGCACCCTCGCGGCGGCCACCGAGATCGAGTGCGAGACCGTCGCCTGGTACCTCGCCCACACCGACCCCGACCACCCACCCCTCGACGCCCGCACCGTCCTCGTCATCGACGAAGCCTCCACGCTGCACGACCAAGCCCTCGACACGCTCATGGACATGGCCACTCGCGCCGGGGCCGCCGTGCGTCTCGTCGGCGACCCCGCTCAACACGGCGCCATCGCCGCCGGAGGGATGTTCCGGGTGCTGTGCGAACGCCACCCCCACATCACCCCCGAACTGACCACCAGCCACAGGCTCCAACACCCCAGCGACCGAGCCGCCGCCGATGCGCTCCGTCGAGGCGACATCGATACCGCGTTCGACGCCCTCGCCGCAGCCGGACACCTCCACGTCGTCGGTGATGACCTGACCATGTACCGCCAGGTCCTCGGCCGCTGGTGGGACGCCCACCGCAACGGCGACGACCACCCCATGGTCGACCGGCGCAACACCACCCGCCGCCAGCTCAACCGCCTTGCCCACCTCCTGCGCCAAGTGAACGGCGAACTCGGCGACGACCAGATCCCCGCCAGCGGAGGACGCAGCTTCGCCACCGGCGACCGCGTCACCGCCCGCGCCCCCAACCGGGCCCTCCACGTCGACGGCGACCGCCACGCCTATGTCCGCAACGGCGCCCTCGGCACCATCACCGCCACTCGCCACGACCCGCAGCGACCGGAGACGGATCGGGTCACCGTCGACTTCGACGGCATCGGCACCATCGAGTTGCCCCGCAGCTTCTTCGACCACCACCGCACTGCCGCCGGCCGAGTCGAGGTCGGCATCGACCACGCCTACGCGCTCACCAGCTACGCCGTGCAGGGCTCCACCAGATCGGTCTCCACCAGTCGAGTCGACGCCACGGCCACCCGCGCCGAGACCTACGTCGACATCACTCGAGGCCGCAACGCCAACCACCTCTACCTCACCGCAGCCAACGACCCACTCGACGGCGAAGCCCTCCCCCGCATCCCCGCCCCACCCGCCGACATCGCCGTCGCCGACCGGCTCCACCGATCCACGGGCGAGCTCACGGCCTGGGAACTCGCCCACCCCGTCGACCCTGCTCTGGCCGGTCAGGCGATCGAGCGGTAACGCCGCGGGGTTTGTTGTCGATTTTGACCCCCGATCGCGGCTTACCCAGGTACGGAAACGCACAGGAGGCCCAGTCCGATGACCACCGCATCTGCCGACACCCCCGCCGAGGTCCTCACCGTCGAGGAAGCGGCGGCGATTCTTCGCATCAGCCGCAACGCCGCCTACGCGGCGGCCCGTCAGTGGCGCGCCACCGGCGGCGAGACCGGCCTGCCCTGCATCGAGATCGGCCGCACACTCCGGGTGCCCCGCGCCGATCTCGACCGGCTGCTGGGTCGCCACGGCCCGTCTCAGGCCGTCGCGTGATCGGTCCACAATGGCGGTCATGAGCTTCGATGGGTGGCTACCCGCACCAGGCCAGGCCCGCGGGGCTCACTTGATCGAGTTCCTCGAGGCACTGCTCGTCCGCTGCGAGGAGCTGGCCGAGGGCCGCGATTGGACGCAGGTCGCGGTCGGGGCTCGCGACATGCTGGACGCGATCCGATCAGCAGTCGCCACCGAGCCGCCCGGCATCGCGGTGTTCGACTTCGCCGCTGAGACTGTTCATGCCCACCTCACCACGGTGGGCGCCGCGTTCGACGACGTGGACCCGTTGGTCGCCGCGGTGGCGTGTGCCCGAGCGGTCGATGACATCTGGGGCGATGATCTGGCCGCGGAGTGGGCCGAGCTCTTGGCCTCGCGCGGCGACAAGATCGAGCCGGGCGACATCGTCATGTCCGCGGGCAGCGATCACATCGCTGACCTGTACTCGCTGGGACGGGCGTTCTCGGCACCTCGGTTCCGCGCCGCTGACGGTGCAGGCCGGACGCGCCGGGCAGGGATCTACCGGCCGCAGCCGGGAGTCCCTTCGGTCCTGGTGGATCGTTCGCTCAGCCGAGTGCTTGCGCCGGCGCTCGCGACCGGTGACCAGCGGGCACGTCCATGGGTCGCCGGGGTACCGAACGCGTCGAGCGCTGAGTGGGAATTCGACCGGCCACCGATCCGGCCCCGCGACCGTGCCGGCCACCTCGAAGCCACCGAGCGCGTGGTGGCCGACGCGTTTGGCCTCGACGCGGCGGTCGTGGTCCTGCCCGAGTTCAGCGGGTACGTCGATGTCATCGACCGGCTGCGCCAAGCACGCCCGCAGCGACCGACCCTCGTGGTTGCTGGCAGCGGCCACGAGTCGACAGGCAAGACCCTCCGCAACGTCGCATCAACCTGGATCGCTCGACCCGACGGGACGATCCCGCCCGACCAGCCCATCCGCACTCTCAAGCGTGTCCCATACGACGGGGCGCTGGGAACCGAGCCGCTGACCGATGTCGCATCCACGATCACGGTGCACATCTCGGGGCCGTGGCGCATGGCCATCGGTATCTGCCGGGACCTCTGCGACCCTGCCATCACCGACGCGTTGGCCCAGCTCGGCGTGAACCTGCTGGTGGTCCCGGCCTGTTCACCCAAGACCACGAACCTGGCCCGCGGCGCCGAGGCCGTCGCCGTCGACGCCGGAGGCTTCGCGCTCGTCGCCAACGGACCCCCGACCTTCGAGCAACCGAACCGGCCACCAGCGAAGGTCGCCACGGCGATCTGGTGCACGCCCCTTGACCGGACCGAACCGCGCCTCATGGCCAGCACCGATACCGCCGGGGTCGTCCTCGTCGACCTCGACGGCCACCGTCTCATCCCGAACCCCTGGCCCTGAACCACGGATAGTAAACAGATAGTTGCTATCTCGGTTGGTGGTTCGTACCATTGGGTTCGAGACCACAGCGCACCCGAGGAGGTGCCCCGATGCCCCGCCCATCTCCCACCGATGCCAAGGCCACGGACCTGATCCAGTTGATCGGTGCCCCAACGCGAACCGACTCCCTGGCTCGTGGCTGTGGCCGCACGCTCATCGCTGGGCCATCACGACCGGCACTGCTCGAGCTGCTCGGAGAGCTCGGCGCGTGGGAGCACCGCCTGGCATCGGAGGCCGCGACGACGACCGACCCGGTCATGGCAGCCGAGACCCGCGGCGCGGTCCACGCCCTTGCGCTGGTCGTTGAAGCCGCGGCCGAAGCCGCACGCAGCACCTCGGTGCCCACCAACGAGGTTCTGCTCGCCGAGCTCGCGGCTGCACCCAGCGCGATGCTGCCCAGCGAGCTGGCCGACACGCTCCAGCTGTCACGCCAGACCGTCACCCAGGCGCTGCGTCGCCTGGCCGACAAGGGCCTGGTCCGCAAGCACGCCGGCCCCAAGGCCGACGGCCGCACGGTCCCCTACGAGCTGACCCCATCGGGTCGACGCCTGGCCGCGGCGCCTGGCTGACCGCACCACGCCGGTCGGGCCAGGCGACCGCTGGCTCACAGGTCGAGGACCCAGGTGCTCCACAAGACGACGTCGGGCTGGTCTTGGAGCCGGGCCGGTTCGCGAACGATCCCCGAGATGATCTGGCCGATCCGGGCAGCGACTTCGCGGTCGCGCTGCGCGAGCACGTCCGGGGCGATCGCCGCGTACGCGCCCTCGGAGAACACGTGCACCACACCGTTGACGTGGTGGGTTTCGGCCCGGTAGCCCCGGGCGCGGAGGTGCTTGCGGATCGCCCGGCGGAGCGCTTCGACGTGTTCGACCGGGGCGCCCACCACCCGTGAGCACCCGAACGTCTCCACCGTGTCGGCCACGACCGACGCCAGCAACTCCATCCCGTCGGGAGCTTCTACGGGCGCGAACCACGTGTCGATCACCCGCAGACACGACCGACACGTCGGCACCAGCGAGATCACCTGCCAACGACGGAACGTGCCGCCGTCACCCGCGGCCATCTCGACCCACCCACGGCCGCACAAGGTCTTGGGCGACCAGCGCTCGCGATACAGCGCAGCCTGGTCATAGCCGGCAACGACCTCCGGTGGCTCGACGTACTCGGCGCCGGTCGCTTTCACCGCCGCCCGCCGATCATCACCGTCGCACAGCGACGCCAGGTGCACTTCCGCTCCGCTGGTCTCGACCAACAGAAGGTCGTGTCCCAGCACCTCGATCACGTTCACATCGCTGGTCACGACCGCTCCCCCTCTCCGCTCTCGGCCACGACTGTGGCCTCCGTCGAGGTGTCCATGACGGGGGTGTCGTCGCCGAGCGGGGCCAGGTGCGACACCGCGGCATGAGCCGCGGCGATGCAGCGGCCCAGTGCCCGCCCGTACTCGTCGGCTCTGACCATCTCGTCCGCCGCGACAGCCAGCAACGACGTCGCTGTCTCGGAGGTCTCCGAATCGCTGCGGGTCGATGACCGAAACGCGGGCCGCTGGAACGTGCGGGCCAGCTGATCACACACCTGGGGCAGTCGGTCGACGAGCACACCCAGCTCGCCCAACAGCCGGTAGGTGTCGCCCACGTCCTGCCACCCAACCGTGCCCGCCGATGGCGCGGCAAGGGTGGCGCGGTTCATCATGCGCACCGCTTCGGCCGCGATCTCCGCCATCGTCGAGGGGTCCTCAATGCCACCCAACGCCTCGAGCACACCTTCGACACCGAGTGGGGTCACCTTCCCTGACGGCCCGTTTACCGTCGCCACGGCGGTCCCCATCGCGGTCCTGACCATGTGGGCGTTGCGCAGCACCTGCGCGAACGCGACGGCCGCTTCGGCCTGCATGCCCGGCAACACGTGCTGGTACACCGACATCGTGAACGCCGGGTTCGAATGCCCGAGCCGTTCGCACACCACCTTCACCGACACCCCCGCCTGCAACAGCAGCGTCGCATGGGTATGGCGCAGGTCGTGCAAGGTGATCTCGGGGACCGCGATCCTCGCGACGACTCGGTCGAAGGTCTGGCTGAACACGTCAGGGTGGATCCACGTGGTGTCGGGCTTGGAGAACACCAACGCCTCCTCGCCGATCGGTCCACCGGCCTCGAGCTCACGGGCCTTGCGCCACTGGCGGAGGACCTCGACGGTCTCCTCTTCGATGTCGATCGTGCGCCGCCCCGACCCGGTCTTCACATCGGAGATGTGCATCTCATAGGCCACCGACACCAACGCCTGGCGCACCGACAGACGGTTCGCGTCGAGGTCGAGGTCCTTCCAACGCAACCCCAACAACTCACCCCGGCGCATCCCCGTGTACGACGCCAGATGGAACGCCGGGGCGAGACGGTGCGCCTCGATCGCTTCGAGGAACACGTCGAGCTGCTCCGCGGTCCACGCCTTGATCTCGATCTGCTTGCGGGCGCCGACCTTGGGCGGATCGGCCAGCGCGGCGACGTTGCGGATCACCAGGCCCTTGCGCTCCGCGTCCGCGAGCGCCTTGTGCACCACCAGGTGGATCGACCGCACCGTCTTCGGTGCCAGACCCTCACCGGTGCGAGTCGCCGCCTTGCGGCCCCGCACCAGAAGCGACGCGTACAACGCGTCGAGGTCGCTCGCGGTCAGCTTCTCCAACGGCATCTTGGCCAGCGCCGGCAACACGTGCAGCTCGATGTTGCGCCGATACGAATCGAACGTGCTCTTGCGGATCTGGCTCTCCTGGATCGGCAACCACCGCCCCGTCAGGTACTCACCCAGCGTCAGCTTCTCGGTCGCGACCGACACTCCCTGGTTGCGGCGCTTCACCAGATCGGTCACCAGCTTCTCCGCGTCGCTGCGACGCGGACCCGCCGAGACCCACTTGCGCTTCTCCTTGCCCGTACCGGGGTCGACACCGTCGTAGACGACCGCGTAGTAGCTCTTGCCCTTCTTGACGACATAGCCGCGCATGGCTGTTCCTTCGAGGTAGTCCAGAAGGAACGCCGAGCAGCCTTGCGTCCGCACCCGGGGCGTTCGACGGGCAACGCGGGACTGTGCCGATCAGCCTACGCCCACTCGGGGGAACGGTCTACCGGCCCCTTCGACCCGCGCGTTCTACCGAGAACCCGAAGATCACCCCAACCGCCCTCCCCAAGCCCCGCGAGCGGTCCGAACCCAGGCCACGCAAGGACGGCCGTCATCCCGGCCCGGAAGGTCCCGTCACGGACCTTCGTGGGCTGTACCAGCCGATCCGGTAGAAAACCCGGTAGAAGATCGGGGGAACAGGCAGCAGAAAGGCCCTCCCCGATTCCTCGGAAAGGGCCTTTGACCTGCTGTTTCAGATGGTGGCGGGGGCAGGATTTGAACCTGCGACCTTCGGGTTATGAGCCCGACGAGCTACCGAACTGCTCCACCCCGCGGCGTGAGGTGCACGATAGCCGTCGCCGCGGCAGGGCGCCAAGCGGCCCCTGCGTCCGGCCGGTCGCTGAGTGCCTCAGGATGCCAGTGCGACGTGGTGCGGCGGCGCCAGCTCGCGGGTCGTGTAGAAGGGCGCCGGTGGTCGACGGGAGCCGTCGGACATCCACTCCGCGTCCTCCCAGATCGGCACCAGGTCGTGGCGCGAGGCCAGCTGCTGGACCATCGAGCGCATCTCGGCTTCATCGCCGCGCTCTCGGGTGACGATCCGGTCCCCGTTGGTGGAACGTGCCACCACCTGCACGGTCGCGTGACCGTGCGGTGACGCTCCGATCCACACCGACAGCACCTGTTCGTACGACATGGCAGCCCCCCGCCCTGTTCGTGATTCCTGCCCGTTCGGGCCCACCTCCACTGGTACGCCACTCTCCGTGAGATGACGATGGGGAGAATCACCCAATCCGCGGCTCAGGTGTCCAGGTGGAAGGTGCCGCGTGCGACCACGACGCCGTTGACCTGCACCTCCACCAGGTGCTCGCCCGAGTGGTAGGTGCGGGTCGTGATCGGCACGATCCGGTGCCGGCGGGCCAGGTCGCGGCGCTCCCCCGGGGCCAGCTCGACGGTGGTCCACTTGGCCACCTTGGGCCTGGTGCTGCCATCCGCGCGCACGTAGTGGATGGCGTAGTCGACAACGACACGGTGGGTGGCGGCGTCGGCCGACTCCAGGCTCAGGACCCACTCCGCGGCCCCGCCCATCGACACGGTCGGCGTGCCGATCACCAGGTCGGCGCGCACAGCGACGTCGGGGTCGTGTCCCAGCAGTCGCAACGCGATGGGGTCGCCGGCCTTGACCAGGGTCCGCAGCCCGCGGCGCACGATCCACGCGCGCGTCGCCGCGTTCGTCGCGTCGGCTTGCTCGGTCCAACGTCGGGCCACGTCGAGCGCCAGCACCGGGTCGACGCGGCACAGGTCGTTGAGGTGGTTCGACACCGAACGCCGCACGTACTCCGCCGGGTCGTCGACCAGGCGGTCCAACAGGTCGACCGCGTAGGCCGGCGCGGTCGCGGTGATCGCGAGCTTCGGCGCCAACGGCAGCTTGGGTCGGGTGCCCTCGGACACGAGCCGGCGGACGTGCTCGTCGTCGCGGTCCACCCAGGCCGACAACCGCTCGTGGACCCCGGCGGGGTCGTCGTCGATGAACGGGCGGATCGCGAACTCACCGGTGGCGTAACGGGTCAGGCGCGCCAGCAGCTCGAGCGCCTCGGCGGGGCGGTCGCGCCCCGCGAGCGCGACCCAGTCGGCCACCGGCCACAGGTCCCATCCGGACAGACCGCCGGGCAGGTCGTCGGTGGGCTCGGTCGGGAGCGCCAGCACGTCGTCGACGACCGCGATGGCGCCGACCGGGTCGTCGGGCAGGGTGGCGGCGAGCGCCCGGCCGACGTGCGAGATCCGCGCCTTCAGCTCCAGGTCGCGCAGACCGCGCGTGGCGCGCCGCCGGAAGCCGGCCACGTCCAGGCTCGCATCGGCGGCCGCGAAGGCCGCGGCGAGGCGCTGCACGAGCTGGGTGTCGATCTGGTCCTTGAACGCCGTCGAGGGCGCCGACGCGGGCATCGACACAGTGTGGACCGGCTCAGGGCCGACTTGCGCCGGTCGGCCGGTCGGTCCACGCTCGCCCCGTGCCGCTGCCCCCGGACCCCCGGACCCGACGCCGCCTGGCGGCGTCGGCACTGACGCTGGGCACCCTCGCCGTCGTGCTGGGCGCGTGCAGCCTCTTCGACGACCCCGACGCGCCCGGCCCGACGTTGCCCCCTCCCCCCGAGACCGACGTCGCGTACGGGCCGGCCGCCGGCTGCCCCGGACTGGACGACGGGTGCGGCGGCTCGCAGCAGGTCGACATCTACCGCTCCGACGAGCCGGGTCCGAACCCGGTGATCGTCTACTTCCACGGCGGCGGGTTCGTCGGCGGCGACAAGGTCGGAGCGATCTCGGAGTACCTCAACGCCGCTCGCGACGCCGGCTGGGACATCGTGTCGGTCAACTACCGGCTCACCACTCCCGACGACGCGAACGCGTTCCCGGCCGCGGTGAGCGACGCCAAGCGGGTCGTGCGCTGGGTGAAGGCGAACGCGGATGCCCAGGACTGGGACGCCGGCAACGTCGCGGCCATGGGCCACTCCGCCGGCGGCAACCTCGCGGGCATGCTCGCCGTGACCGCGGACGAGCCGGGTCTGGAGGCCAGCGACCTGCCGGCCGACCTCGCTGCGACCGACTCGTCGGTGATCGGGGTCGTCGCGCTCAACCCGGTGTCGGACCTGACGCTGTTCGGCGCCAACCCCGACTGGACCGAGGCGATGGAGCACTACCTGGGCTGCACCGGCGACTGCACCGCCGCGTTCCAGCAGGGGTCGGTGCAGACCCACGTGGACGCCGGCTCCGCGCCGATGATCGCGATGCACGGGGCGAAGGACCTGCTCGCCGCCCCGGTGCAGGGGGTGCTGGTCCAGGACCAGTACAACCGCAAGGGCGTCGGGAACCGCTTCGACCTGATCGTCGTCGACGACGGTCCCGAGCGCTACCAGGGTCACGAGATCGACTACGAGCGCTTCGTCGACCGGTTCGTGGCGTTCCTGGAGGAGCAGCGCTCCTAGCGGACCTCGCCCTGCGCCAGGCCGAGCGCGTCGGCGATCGCCGCGCCGGTCACCGCGGCGTTCAGGTACGGCTCGGGGTCGTGCGCCCGGTGCCCGTTGTCGACGGTGTGGTCCACCACCCGGTCGCCGAACTTGCCCGACAGCCCAGCGCCGCCGCAGGCCGGATCCCCCACCGCGACGACGTTGGTCCAGGACCGCACCGACCCGGGCCACTGGCCGACACCGTCGACCGGCGGTGGCTGCAGCTGGTCGAACGCGAACGGTGTGGCGAGCGGCGAGCCCATGGTGATCAGCGCCGGGCTCAGCTCCGGGCGCGCGGCCAGGACCTGGTAGCTGACGATCGTGCCGAGCGAGTGGGCGACCACCAGCTCGGTGTCGTCGTCCAGCACGCGGTCGACGCGCTCGCGCACGGCGTGCCGCACGTCGCCCGCGGCCAGGAAGCGGCCGAGCTGGTCGAGCATGCGTTCGTTCGCCGCCTTGCCCACTGCGTGCGCGAGCCCGGCCAGGTGGTCAGCACCCGGGATGTTGTTCATGACGTCGACCAGGCCGCTCTTGGCCGCCAGGTCGGCGGGGTCGACCACGTCACCGGCATCGGGGTCCAGGCGGAACAGGTCGCCGTAGAACGCGCAGTCGATGTCGTCGGGTGCCACGTCGACACCGGCGTGCCACAGGCCGTCACGCAGGGCCGGGATCCACCGGGCGAGGATCTCGTGGGGACCCCACAGCTCGTTGAACGCACCGTGGACCAGCACCACTCGACTCATGACGCACCCTTCCTCAGGCCGCTCCGTCGGCGCGGCGATCGGGCCATTCTGCCAAGGCTGCGAGCAGCGCCGTGACGTGCTCGGCGAGGGAGCACTCGTCTTCCGCCGCGTAGCAGGTGTAGGTGTGGCTGCCGCCGACACCGACCATCCACCCCCGCGCTGCGGACCAGTGCGGCGCGTGCACGCGGAAGCGGAACAGGTGGAGCCGGCGCTCGGCCGCCGTCGGGTGGGCCACGGTCGTGACGTGCTCGAGCTCGTCGGGCACCCGGCCCAGCTCGGTCACGTCGCTGAGCCAGCGGGCGAGCTCGCCCTCGGCGACCTGGACCTGGTCGAGCAGGTCCGCGTCGTCGGGGGCCATCGCCACGAGCCCGTCGTGCAGGTCGGCCCGGGCGACCGGGTCGCGGGCAATCAGGACCAGTCGCTCGGGGGCGACGGGCTCGCCCCGTCCCAGCAGGCGCGCAGCACCCATCGCCGCGACCCGAGGGTCGGACGAGCCGAGCATCGCGGCGAGCGTGGGTCCGGGGTCCTGTTCGGTCAGCTCGTCGAGCAACCACACCAGGCTCGCCAGCGCCTGGCGCTCGGAACGGGCCGCATCGCCGGCACGGGGATCGGCGAGCGCCGCGCGGTTGCAGGCGTCGATCAGCACCGACGCACAGGCATCGACCCGCTCGGCCATGCGACGCCGCACAGCCGTGTCACCCGGCTCGGCGGACTCGAGGCGCGACAGCAGATCCGCGGCGTGCCAGGTCCAGCCGGCGCGGCCCACCAGCACGAGCAGCAGCTCGGTGACGCGGGCCCGGTCGGGGTGGGCGGCAAGGGGGTCGAGCAGAGGCGTGGTCGGTAGCGGCAGCAGCTCCGCGGGGGACTCGGGGCCGACGACGAACTCCAGACCGTCGAGCCCGTCGGCGTCGCCCCGCAGCGCCAGCAGGTGGACCAGTGCGCTACGGGCCCGCTCGCCGGCCACGACGTACACGCGCACGACGTCCGCCACGGGCACCAGTCGGGGTTGGTCCCACAGCATCTGGGCGAGCAGCTCGGCGGGGTGCTCCAGCGATCCCGACAACGTCGGGTACGAGCCGCCCGCGGCCTCGAGCACCGCACGTGCGCCCACGTCGGACAGGTCCGCCGTGGCCCACGAGCGCAGGAGCGCCAGCCCGATCTGGCGGGCCGCGCGGTCACGGCGCCGCAGGAGCGCCCGCAGCTCCGCGACGTCGTCCAGTCCCACCTTCGGCCCGGAGTGACGCATCACTCCATCATGACGACGTCACCGTCGCCGATCACTGAGTGATTCCACACGTGGCGCGGACCGGCAGGGCTCGGACGGCGCATCCCCGCACCCCACGCTCCGACGCATTCGGATCAAGAATGGTTGGTACAAACGAACCAAACTGCGAAGATGAGGAAATGCCGCTGCCCGCAGCCCTCGATCCATTGCTGAAGCCCACCGAGGCCGACGCCCCGGGCAACTCGGGAGTCCGCCGCCGACCGGTGCAGCGCCGCGGGCGCGCCACCATGGAGTCGATCCTCGACGCGGCGCAGGCGCTGCTCGCGGAGCGCGGCCTTGAGGGCTTCACCACGAACGCCATCGCCGGTCGTGCGGGGATCAACATCGCCACGCTCTACGGCTACTTCTGCGACAAGGTGGCGATCCTGCACGCGCTGTCGGCACGGTTCGAGCAGCGACGGGCCGGGTACCTCGCCGAGCTCGTCCCGCGCTACCTGGAGACCGCCGACTGGCGTGAGCTGATCGATGCGACGATCGACCAGCTCGTCCGCATGCGCCGGGAGACACCGGGGGCGATCGAGCTGCGTCGGGCGATCGTGGCCGTCCCGGAGCTGCGTCACCTCGAGCGTGAGGGCGACGAGCGTGTCTCGTCCTACCTGACCGAGGTGCTCGTCCTCGTCCGGCCCGACGGCGACCGCGACGAGCTGCTGGGCGCGGCACGGGCGATCGTGGTGTCGGGCGCGCACGTGCTCGACGTCGTCAGCCAGAGCGAGCCGATCGACGAGCAGCTCCTGGCCGGGTACCGCTCGATGGTGCTGGCGCACCTCGAGCGCGTCCTGGAGCCCGACCGCACCTGTTGAGCACGTCAGCCCCGGAAGCGGGGTGGGGGTCCGTGCCGATGCCCCATGGCGGCACGGACCCCACAACTCGGCGACGGTCCACCCGGCCGTTCGCCACGTTCCCAGTAACCACTTGCATCGACAAGGCTGATCCATCGGGGCCGCCGATGCAAGCAGTTCCGCGGGCAACGACCCGACCGCTCCCGCACGGGTGTCGGCCGTAGCCTGTGGCCATGCTCTTCGGTCGCACTCCCAAGATGGTCGGTCCCGACGAGGCGCTGCCGGGTCGGGCCGAGTCGATGCCGGTGCCCCCCGCACACCACGTCAACGGCGCGTCGCTGACCCCGCCGTGGCCCGACGGCGCGCGGACCGCGGTGTTCGCGCTCGGCTGCTTCTGGGGCGCGGAGCGGGCGTTCTGGCGTCTGCCGGGCGTGCTGTCGACCGCCGTCGGCTACACCGGTGGTTCCACCCCGAACCCCACCTACCAGGAGGTGTGCTCCGGTCGCACCGGCCACACCGAGGCCGTGCTGGTGGTCTTCGACCCCGAGCAGATCACCTACGAGCAGCTGCTCGCTGCGTTCTGGGAAGGTCACGACCCGACCCAGGGCTACCGCCAGGGCAACGACGTCGGCACCCAGTACCGCTCGGGCATCTACGCAGCGGACGACGAGCAGCTCGCAGCGGCACTCGCCAGCCGGGACCGCTTCCAGACCGTCCTGAGCGCTGCGGGCATGGGCGAGATCACCACCGACATCGAGCCGCTGCGCGACTTCTTCTACGCCGAGGACTACCACCAGCAGTACCTGTCCAAGAACCCCGGCGGCTACTGCGGGCTCGGTGGCACCGGGCTGTCGTGCCCGGTCGGGGTGGCATCCGTCGACGACTGACGGCCCGACCTCCGCCGTCCTTGCCGTCCCTGCCGGGGCAGCGGGCCGGCCGCCGCCCACCCCTACACTGCGGGCATGGCTGATGGACCGACCGACGTGGATCGGTCGCCGTCGGTGGCGCCCGTCCGCGGCGAGGTGCGCGCCAGGGCGACGGTGCGCGGCGTCGTCCGCCTGCAGATCCTCGCCAACAGCCTCGGTGTGGCGGCCGTGGTCGCCTACTTCCGCTTCCTGTTCCCCGTGCAGGCGCAGTCGGAGCTCGCCGACCTGGACCTGAACGTCGTCGTGTTCGGCACCTATCTGGCCGCGATGATCCTGCTGGCGCTGCCGCTGAACGCCCTGGTGCTGCGCCGGGCGGTGGTCTGGGTCCGTGAGGGCACCGTGCCGACCGACCGCCAGCGCAAGCTGCTGTTCAGCCTGCCGACCTTCGAGACGCTCTCGGCACTGCTGTCCTGGATCGGCGCGGCCGTCCTGTTCGGTGTCATCAACGAGGACGTGCAACGTGTCTCGGTCGGCATCGTGCTCGCTGGCATCGTCACGTGCACGCTGCTCTACCTGCTGCTCGAGGGGCACTTCCGTCCGCTGTACGCCGAGGCCTTGATCGACGCCGACCTGCCCGAGGACCGCCGCGACGTCATGCCCCGCCTGATGCTGGCGTGGGTGCTGGGCAGCGGCGTGCCGCTCATCGCGATCGCGTTCAGCTCGGTGATCGGCCCCGCGCCCTTCGACGGCCAGCGCCTGGGATGGATCGCCGGCATCAGCTTCGTCGCCGGCGGCGTCGTCATGGGGGTCGCCGCGGTCTCGGTCGCGCGTCCGCTGCTACGGGTGCGCGACGCCATGCGTCGCATCGAGCGCGGCGACCTGGACACCCACGTGCCCGTCGACGACCTGGGCGAGCTGGGTCGCCTGGCCGAGGGGGTCAACAACCTGGCCGACGGCATCCGCGAGCGCGAAGCCCTGCGCGAGCTGTTCAACCGTCAGGTCGGCCAGGCAGGTCTCGCCGACCTGGCCCTCACCGCCGGCGGACCGGTCGTGGGTGAGCGCCGCGAGGTGACGGTCCTGTTCGTCGACCTGCGCGGCTACACCCGCTTCGCCGAGACCCACCCGCCCGAGGCGGTCGTCGCGATGCTGAACCGCTTCTTCCGCATCGTCGTCGCGGTGGTCAACCGCGAGGGCGGCTGGGTCAACAAGTTCGAGGGCGACGCTGCGCTCTGCCTGTTCGGCGCGCCGCAGGACCAGCCCGACCACGCCGACCGGGCGTTGCGCGCCGCCGCGGCGCTGCCACGCGAGCTGTCCCGTGCCGACGACCTGCTCTCCGCGGGCATCGGCGTCGCCAGCGGCGACGTGCTCGCTGGCTTCGTCGGCACCGTGGAGCGCTTCGAGTACACCGTCATCGGCGACGTCGTGAACCTGGCCTCACGGCTGTGCGACGAGGCCAAGTCCACCCGCGGCGGTGTGCTCGCCTCGGCGTCGACCGTCACGGCGGCCACCCAGCAGGACCAGTGGTTGTCCGCCGGCGACCTGTCCATCCGTGGGCGCCTGGGCAAGGCCAAGGTGTTCGCCCTCCGCGAGGCTCAGGCCAGGCGGTCCCGCCGGTACGGGATCCCGTTCGCGTCCAGGGCGGACCGCAGGGCGCCGTAGGCCTCGACCCCGAGCAGCTCGCGCCAGCACGCCAGCAGGTTGGTCGCGAACACCGACCCGTGCGGCCCGTCCGGCGACACGTCCGCGCCGGTGGCGACGTGGGCGAGCTCGTGCACGACGGTCACGGCGTCCCACGAGCCGTCGCGGATCCAGATGGCTGCCTCGCCGCCCTGCGGGTCCACGTGCGCGGCCGAGAACGTCGCACCGGCCGATCGGCGCAGGACCGACACGTCGATCGGGGCCAGGGGGAACGAGCGCTCCCACCAGGGCCCCAGCACCACGTCGGCCACGAAGCGCTCCAGCTCGCTGAAGCGACGGAAGCGCCGGCCGCCGTCGGGCGACGCCGCGTGCTCGCAGCGGTACAGGGCCTCGCGGTGCGGGTCGGCAGGGTCCGCGGGCGGCGTGGTGGCGCTCACCGGCGCCCCGGCCCGAGTTGGCCGCGGCCGCCGATCCCGCGCCGGGTGATCGATGCCTCGCGGCCCGCCGCCCTGCCTTCGCGACGGCCGCTGGCGGACCGACCGCTGGAGGCCCAGGACGACCGCAGACGCGGGTGGCGGCGACGCAGCTCGACGTCGACCTCCTGGGCGCGCGACGCCAACACCAGCGCGGTGGACGCAGCCGCTCCCGGCGCGGTGCCCGGCGGCGAGGCCGACGCGGTGGTGGCCGCATCGCGCGCCGCAGCTGCCGCGGCGCGGTCGGTCTCGAGCCGGCGTCCGACCTCCTCCGCGAAGCCGATGATGAAGCTGCGTCGCCACGACGCCGACGCGGACGGCGTGAGGCCGGAGGGACACCGAGCGAGCATCGCGGAGGTGAGCTGCACCATCAGGCTGGTGACCAGCGTGTCGACCCAGCGGAGCTCGGTCGGGAACCCCACGACCGAGATGACCTCCTTGCCCACACCGGGCGGCGACACGATGCGCACCGCCCGGCAGCCGTGCGCCGTCGCGACGGCCCCGACCAGGACCGCCTTCTGCGGCAGGTACGGGGCGTGCATCATCAGCTGCAGCTCGTCGGGCTGCTCGCGACCCGAGGCGTCGGCATCGGCCCACAGCATCGCCTCGTCGATGGCCCAGCGGCTGATCAACTCGGACGCCTTGGCGAAGAACGCCTCGGCCTCGTCGGGGAACTCCGTCGCCTCGGCCTTGGCCAGCAGGGCCCGGATCGTGGAGAGTCGGCGGTCGTCGTCGGTCACCGGGCCAGCCTCGCGCGACGTGGTGACGCGGTGGAACGGGTCACACGCCCCGGTCCCGCAGGTCCCGGCAGCAGTGCGTCAGATGCCGGTCGGCCGCGTCGGGAGCTCGTCGAAGGACGGATCTCGCCGCTCGCCCTTGGCCGCGAACTCCTCGAGCATGTCGGTCGGCTGGAACATGCCCGACTGCCAGCCCGCCATGTACTTCAGCGCATCGGCCACGGAGTGGTCGCGGGTGAAGTTGATCATCTCCTTGGTGCCCCAGATCGCCAGCGGCGAGCGGGTGGCGATGCGACCGGCGATGTCCAGCACCCCCGACACCACCGACTCGTGGTCGTCGAAGACCTGGTTGACCAGGCCCACCTCGAGCGCCCGCTGGGCCGGCATCCGGTCACCGGTGTAGGCGAGCTCCCGGGCGACGCCCTCGGGGATCAGCTTCGGCAGCCGCTGCAGGGTGCCGACGTCGGCGGTCATGCCGATGTTGATCTCCTGGATGCAGAAGAACGCGTCGGCCGAGCAGTACCGCATGTCCGCGGCGCAGACCATGTCCACCGCGCCGCCGATGGCGCCGCCCTGGATCGCTGCCAGCACCGGCATGCGGACCTGCTCGAGCGCGGTGAAGGAGTCCTGGAGCTGCTGCACCATCATGAACAGGTGCGAACGCTGGCGGCCGACCTCGGTCGCACCACCGTTGGTGGCCAGCCCGGAGCCCCCGGTGAAGACCGACAGGTCCATTCCGGCGCAGAAGTGCTTGCCGGTCGACGAGATGACGATGGCCCGGGCCGACGCCGCGGCATCGATCTCGCGCACGATCGTCGGCAGCTCGGACCAGAACGCGGGCGTCATGGTGTTGAGCTCGTCGGGTCGCCGCAGCTGGAGGTGGGCGACCTTGTCGGAGATGGAGACGTCGAAGCACTCGTACACCGCGGCGACGGTACCTGAACTGCCCACGCCGACGCTCGTCCCGAGGATCACACCGGCGCTCGTCCCGACCGGCACACCGGCGCTCGTCCCGACCGGCACACCGGCGCTCGTCCCGACCGGCACACCGGCGCTCGTCCCGACCGGCACACGGCGCTCGTCCCGACCGGCTCGCCCTACGCTCGTGCGCACCGCCATCGACCCGACACCCGCCCCACCGGGCCCAGGAGCACTGACCCCTCGTGAGCGACACCTCGCACCGACTGCCCGGCGACGTCCGGCCCGAGCGCTACGACCTGGTGCTCACACCCGACCTCGACGCGGCGACGTTCGCCGGCGAGGTCGTCATCGACGTCACCGTCAGTTCGCCGACCGACCGCGTCGTGCTGCACGCGCTGGACCTCGACATCGCCGCCGCGACGGTCGACGACGTCGACGCGACGGTCCTGCTCGACGTCGAACAGGAGACGGCGACGCTGGTCCTGCCCGACACGCTCCCGGCCGGCAGCGCGCGGCTGCGACTCGGCTTCACCGGCGTGCTCAACGACCAGCTGGTCGGCTTCTACCGCTCGACGTTCACCCAGGACGACCCCGACGGCGGCCCACCCACCGAGCACACCCTCGCGGTGACCCAGTTCGAGTCCACCCATGCCCGCCGCGCCTTCCCCTGCTTCGACGAGCCGGCGATGAAGGCCGTGTTCGGCATCACGCTGGTCGTGCCCGACCAGCAGTTCGTCGTCGCGAACACCGCGGAGGTCGAGCGGACACCGGATGGCGACGGACGGGTGCGCGTCAGGTTCGCCGACACGATCTCCATGTCCACCTACCTGGTCGCGTTCGTCATCGGGCCGCTCGAGGCCACCCCGCCGCGCATGGTCGCCGGCGTCGACGGCCCCATCCCGCTGCGGGTCGTGCACCCTCCGGGCAGCGCCCACCTGTGCGAGTTCGCGCTGGACGTCGCCGAGGCGGCGCTGCAGTACTTCGAGCGCTACTACGAGCTGCCCTACCCCGGTGACAAGGTCGACCTGGTCGCCGTGCCCGACTTCGCGTTCGGCGCCATGGAGAACCTGGGGTGCATCACCTTCCGAGAGGTGCTCCTGCTGGTCGACCCCGCGACCGCCACGCAGCCGGAGCTGCAGCGCGTCGCGGACGTGATCAACCACGAGCTCGCGCACATGTGGTTCGGCGACCTGGTGACCATGTCGTGGTGGAACGGCATCTGGCTGAACGAGGCGTTCGCCACCTTCATGGAGGTCATGGCGTCGGACTCGTTCCGGCCGGACTGGGACGTGTGGACCACCTTCGGCCTGGCCCGAGCGGCCGCGTTCGACACCGACGCCCTGCGCTCGACCCGACCCATCGAGTACGAGGTCGTGACCGCCGCCGACGCCGAGGGCATGTTCGACATCCTCACCTACGAGAAGGGCGCGTCGGTGGTGCGGATGCTCGAGCAGTACCTGGGCGCGGAGCCCTTCCGCGCCGGGATCGCGGCCTACCTGCGCCGACACGCCTACGGCACGACCGAGACGACCGACCTGTGGGACGCCCTCGAAGATGTCACCGGTGAGCCGGTGCGCCGCATCATGGACAGCTGGATCTTCCGCGGCGGGCACCCCGTGGTGCTCGTCGAGCGCGACGGCGACGATGTGCACCTGGACCAGGTGCGCGCGGGGTTCGAGCTGCCCACCGGCGACGAGCGCTGGCCGATCCCGATGGTGCTCTCGGTCGGCGATGACCAGACCGGTGCGACCGAACAGCGGCTGCTGCTCGACGATCCGACCACCGTCGCGGGGAGCGGGCAGGCGACGTTCGTCCAGGCCAACGTGGGCGGCGCCGGCTTCTACCGGGTCGAGCTGGATGCCGAGCTGCGGGTGGCGCTGCTCGACCACGGCAACCCCGGCGCCCTGGAGCGGTTCGTGCTGCTCGACGACACCTGGACGGGCTTCGTCGCGGGGCGCGTGCCGTTGGACGAGGCGGTAGCGCTCGTGACCCGGCTCGCCCGGTCCGAGACCGACCCGTCGGTGTGGCGTCGGCTCGGCGGCGCCTGCCGTGAGCTGTCCCGTCTTGCCGGCCCGGCCCATCACGACCAGGTCACGGCACTGATCGCCGGGCTGGCCGCGCCGGCCCTCGCTCGCTGCGACCAGGAGGCCGAGCAGCCGACCGCGGACGACCGGGCACTCGAGGTCCGGGGGATCCTGTTCGCGCTCGCGGGCGCCGACGGCGACGACCCGACCGTGCGCGGTCGTGCCCGGTCGCTGCTCGACGACGACCGTGCCGATGCCGCGCTGCGCGCGGCGGCGGTGTCGGTGGTGGCCGCCTCGGCCGACGGCGACGAGCACGCCGACCTGGAGCGACGGTGGCGTGCCGCGGACACCCCCCAGGAGGAGCTCCGCTACCTCAACGCCCTCGTCGACACGTCGGACGCTGCGCTCTTCGCCCGCACCCTGGAGCTGGCAGCCACCGAGGTCCGCACCCAGAACGCCCCCTACCTGCTGCGCCGAGCCATCGACCACGCCACGCTGGGCCCCGCCGCGTGGCGGTTCGTGGCATCGCGCTGGGACGAGCTCGGCGAGCGGTTCCCGTCCAACGCCCTGCCACGCATGCTCGAGGGCATCCGCGGCATCACCGACGCCGCCGCGGCCGCGGCAATCGACGGGTTCCTGGACGAGCATCCGTTGCCATCGGGCACCCAGCAGGTCGCCCAGCACCGCGAGCGCATGTGGGTCACCGTCGCCGCCGCTCGGCGGGTGCGCGCCGATCTCGACCGATCCCCGGGCATGCTGGGGCATGCCGCCAGCTGAGCGCGACCTGGAACACCTGCTGCGTCGGTCCACCGCGGGTGTCGGCCTGGAGGTCGCCGCGGCCGAGCCGCACGCCGTCCAGCTGGTGTGGGCCGCGCTGCCCGAGGGTCGCCACACGTTGCAGCTGGCGGGCCGACGCCTCGAGATCGACGGCGACGGTGGCCCCGGCAGCATCGTGGTCGACGAGCTAGCACCGGACACCGACGTGCACGTGGAGCTGCGCGGTCCACGGGGTGAGGAGCTCGTCACCCGCGAGGTCCGCACCGGTCGTGCCCCGGCGGGCGACGAGCTGTTCCGGTTCGCGACGATCAGCGATCTGCACCTGGGCCGCGACCGGTTCCACGCACCCCGCAACGCGCTCGGTGTGACCGTGCCGCGCCCGCCCCACGAGGGCGGCGACCTGGGCGGGGACGGGGCGCGTGAGCCGGCCGGTCGCAGCACCACGACCGACCAGCTCGACCCGAGCGAGGACCGGGCCACGGCGTGCGCTCGTGCGGCGCTCGACGAGGCGATCGCCTGGGGAGCGCAGCTCGTGGTGGTCAAGGGCGATGTGTGCGAGGAGTCCTACGACGCCACCTGGGACCTGGCCGCGTGGCTGCTGGGCGACCTGCCGGTGCCCGTCGTGATCATCCCGGGCAACCACGACACGGGCACCCTGCGGCACTTCGAGCCCGAGGTCGGCGCGGCGCAACGCGGGCTCGACGTGATCCGTGGGGTCGGGCACCGCGACGTGCCGGGACTGCGCATCATCGCGGTGGACTCCACCGTCCCCGGATCGGGCTGGGGCGACGTGGCCCGCCACGCCGACGAGGCGGCCGCGCTGGCTGCGGACGCCGACGGCGCCGTGTTCATCGCGACCCACCACCAGCCGCAGCGCTTCACGACGCCGTTGTACTGGCCCCACGGCATCCCGGGCCCGAACGCCCGGCGCTTCGCACGAGCCGTGCGCGCCGCCGCACCGCACGTGCTGGCCTCATCGGGCCACACCCACCGGAACCGGCGACGACGCGTGGCGGGGATGCCCTGGACCGAGGTCGCCTCGACCAGCCACTTCCCGGGCGTCTGGGCGGGCTACTCGGTGCACGAGGGCGGGCTGCACCAGACCGTGCGGCGGATCGCCGAACCCGACGCCCTCGCATGGTCCCAGGAGTCCCGGCGGATGCTCCACGGGGTCTGGGCGCTGTGGGCCGCCGGCGAGCTCGACGACCGCTGCTTCACCCTGGACTGGTGACGCCACCCCGCTCGAGGAACGCCGTGGCGACCGCGGCGTGCAGGGCGACGCCGTCGGCCATCACGTCCTCGTGCAGCACCATGCGGTTGGAGTGGCACGCGGGCGCGGCGAAGGGGTCCGGGTGCTCCGGGGGGCACACCCCGAGGAAGACCATCGCACCCGGCACCTGCTGGAGCACGTAGGAGAAGTCCTCGGCGCCCATCACCGGCGCCGGCATCTCGTACGAACGGCCACCGCCGAGCGCGTCGTCGGCCACGCCGGCCGCGAACGCGGCGAACGCCGCGTCGTTGACCGTGACCGGGTAGCCCTGGGTGATCTCGACCGAGGCGGTGCAGCCGTGGGCCGCGGCGATGCCGTCGGCGACGGTCCTGATGCGCTCCCAGACCGAGCGGCGGGTGCGCTCCGACACGGCGCGCAAGGTGCCGAACAGGCGGGCCGACTCGGGGATCACGTTGTGGGTCGTCCCCGCGGTGACCTGCGCGATGGTGAGCACCGCGGGGTCGAACACGTCGATGGTGCGGGTGATCATCGACTGCAGGGCCAGCACCAGCTCGCAGGCCGCGGGCACCGGATCGGTCGCCCACTGCGGGGTCGAGGCGTGCCCGCCCCGGCCGGTGAGCACGATCTCGAGCTCGTCGGCCGAGGCCAACGCTGGTCCGGGCTTCCATGCCACGATCCCCGCCGGGACGTTCGGTGCGACGTGGATCGCGAAGGCGCCGTCGACGCCGTCGAGCACGCCGTCCTCCATCATCAGCGCGGCGCCGCCGCTGCCCTCCTCGCCGGGCTGGAACATGAACCGCACGCGGCCCGGCAGGTCGTCGCGGCGGGCGGCGAGCAGCCGGGCGGCGCCGACGAGCATCGCGGTGTGGGCGTCGTGCCCGCAGGCGTGCATCGTGTCGCCGGTGCGGCTCGCGAAGTCGAGCCCCGTGTCCTCGGTCATCGGCAGGGCGTCCATGTCGCCACGCAGCACGATGGTCGGGCCGGGCCGGCCGCCATCGAGGTCCGCCACGACCGAGCTCAGTCGCTCCCCCACGGTGATGGTCAGGTCCAGCCCGTCGAGCGCGTCGAGCACCGCCGCCTGCGTGCGCGGCAGATCCAGGCCGAGCTCGGGGTGCACGTGCAGCTCCCGGCGAAGGTCGACCACCCCTGGCAACAGCTCACGCGCGGGACCCAACAGGTCCGTCTCGACGATCGACATGACGACCTCCCCAGTCGGTCAGCTCGCCAGTGCGAGCACGAGCCCGATCTGCCCCAGATGGTACGTGGTCATCACGGCCAGACGTCCGTGCGGCACGGGTTCGACGAACTTGTTCCACCCGAGGATGCCGTCCGAGGCGTAGAAGAGCACCGCCCCGGCGATCGCGATCGGGACGGCGGTGCCGAAGGCCATGACGACCATCAGCGAGATCACCGCCATGTACACCGCGACCGGCCCGGTCAGGCGGGCGTCGGACGCACCGGCGCCGCGCACGACCCGCGAGCCGATGACCGCCGCGGCGGCCAGGACGACGAGCACACCGACGAACAGCAGCGGCGGGGTGATGTCGTCGAAGCGCAGCAGACCGATGATGTACATGACGTGACCGACCAGGAACGAGACCAGGCCGCCGAGGAAGAGCCGCTCGTCGAGCATCAGGAAGACGTCACCCGCGAGCGAGCAGATCAGGCCCACCACCATGAACAGGCGTGCGCCCTCGGTCACCGGATCGGGCAGCACGAGCGCGGCCGCGATCAGGACCACCATCGTGAGCGGCTTCAGGACGTACTCGAGCTGACGGCGGTCGGTCGACACGGCCCACCAGTCGGCGGCGGCGGCGACCAGGGTGAGCCCGATCAGCACCCAGAACGTGGTCATCGGGTCGACCTCCGATCGGACGTGGTCATGCGAACAGCTCGGCGACCGGCGCCCAGTCGAGCGACTCGGCCATCTTCATCCTGACCTGCATGACGTGGCGCGGACGGTTGACCCCGAGCACGCCGGTGCACCGGTCGCCACGGCGGAACAGCGCCACGAAGCGGCGCTCCTCGATGGTGCCCTCCACGACGTGCAGCTCGTCGTCACCCGACGGTCGGCCGGCGAGCTGGAGCTTGCGGTCGTACTGGTCGGACCAGAACCACGGGATCGGGGCGAACGCTCCGGGCGACGCACCCAGGCCGAGCTCGGCGAGCAGGCGGCGAGCGGCGTGCTCGCCCTGCTCGATCGCGTTCTCCCACTGCTCCACGCGCATGACCTCGCCGAAGCGGGGGTTGGGCCAGCTGGCGACGTCACCGGCGGCCACGATCCCGGGCGCGGCCAGGCAGGTCTCGTCGCAGCGCACGCCGTCGTCCAGGGTCAGGCCGCTGTCGGCGAGCCAGCCGACCGAGGGCACCACACCGATGCCCACGACGACGACGTCGGCATCGATGGTCGACCCGTCGGCCATGCGCACCGCCCGCACCCGACCTGCGCCGTCGGCATCGAGTCCGTCGACCCCGGTGCCCAACCGCACGTGCACACCGTGCTCGCGGTGGACCTCGGCGATGAAGCCGCCGATGTCGCCGGGGAGCACGCGCCCGAGGGGGACCGGCCCCGCCTCGATCATCGTGACCTCGAGCCCGCGCTCGCGGCAGGTCGCCGCGACCTCGGCACCGATGAAGCCCGCGCCGATGACCGCGACCCGAGTGGGCCCCGCGTCGAGCTCGTCACGCAGCGCCAGGCAGTCCTCCATCGTGCGCAGGACGTGCACGCCGGCGGGCTCGTCGGGAAGGTGACGCGGCGCGGCCCCCATCGCGAGCACCACGCCGTCGGCGGACAGCGTCGAGCCGTCGGACAGCGTCACCGACCGGGTCGCGGCGTCGAGCGACGTGGCAGCGACACCCAGGCGCAGGTCGACACCCAGCTCCGGCAGCCGTGTGGCGGAACGGTGCACCGCCCGTTCGGGCTCCCACGCACCGGCCAGCACCTGCTTGGACAGCGGTGGGCGGTCGGGCGGCAGCTGCGGCGACGGGTCGACGACGACCAGCTCGCCGTCGTAGCCACCGTTGCGCAGGGCCTCGGTGGCGGTCAGGCCGGCCGTGTCGGTCATGG
>WBZX01000085.1_pt2 | contig 25380 bp, 27 predicted proteins | sample 5204211 | NCBI WGS metagenome assembly WBZX01 (sample SAMN12344362, study PRJNA552823) | activated sludge metagenome | biome: Activated sludge suspended growth; feature: Nitrification reactor; material: Wastewater; isolation source: activated sludge from nitrification reactor of wastewater... | reverse complement strand
CGCCTCTCGGGAAATCGGGCAGCCGTTCGGGGGCGGTCACGCCGCGACGCCGAGAGCGCTTCGGATAGAACTGTGGAAGTGTACCAGCGACGGCTCGTTGCGGCCGTAGATCACTTCCTCCGTAGCGCCCGATTCGAAGCCGATCTGCATACGCTCGCCCAGCGGGAAGTCCTCTTCCATGACCGTGCGGATCGCAATGTCGCGGTTCTTTTCCCAGTAGGCCGCCGGCCGTTCGCTGTCGGCCGGCATGTAGAGCGTGAACTCGACCTCGCAGCGGCCAGGATCGTCGCGATCCGGAAAGGCCCGCCAGATCTCGATATGGTCGACCTGCCAGACGATGATCGTGTTGGGAAAAAGCTGGTAGATCGCAATCACATGCGGACGGAAGTTGCGCTCGCTTTCAGGCAGTGCCCGCACACCGTCGATGGAGGTCCTCGCCACGCACATGCGGCCGTGCAGCCCCGCCCCATCGAAGGTGCCGCAATTGCCGATGAAGTAGGGCGCGATGGTTTTCCGGTGCAGATGCGGGATGTGATAGCCTTCGAGGAAGGTGTCGACGGCGAACTTCCAGTTGATGCGCGGCGTCACGCGGTCGACCGAGAACATTGGATAGGTGTTCAGGTCGAGCGCCGCAAAATCCAGCGCCATCGTCCCCAGCGTTGCATCGACGTCGATGTCCGTGTTCTCGCCTTCCTGCACCGGCGTCGCGCGCATGAAGATCATGCCGTGCTTCTCGCCGACCGGCAGGCGTACGAGGCCATGTGCGCCGAGATCGAGGCCCGCGAAACCCACCTTGTCGGTCACGCCGAGCAGCTTGCCTTGCCCGTCGTAGGTCCAGCCGTGATAGGGGCAGACGAAGGCACGGGCGTTACCGCAGCCTTGCGCGACCGGCGCGCCGCGGTGGCGGCAGATATTGGCAAAGGCCCTGACCGTCCCGTCTGCGCCTCGCGTCATCAGCACGGGCATGCCCGCGACGTCTTCCGTCACATAATCGCCGGGCTTGGCCAGCCGCGACGACAGCCCCATGAAGAGCGGCAAGGCACGGAACAGAGCATCGCGCTCGCGCGCCGCCCGTTCGGTGCTCGAATAGGCGTCGACCTTATTGCGGAACAGGGCGTCCGCGAGATCGGTGGTGCGGCCGTCGATATGGCCGAGCAGCCGCCTCCCGACGGCAAGTTGTTCATTCCGGTCCATGGCGAAATGTTATGCCTTCGGCGGGAAGGCAGCAATCAGGTCAAATACGTCGGCCGGTGTCTTCCCAGCCTCCCGCAGTGCACGGATGGTGAGGTCCTTGTCTCGCTTGGCGAAGCGACGGCCGTCAGAGTCCGTCAGCAGGCGGTGGTGCGCATATTGCGGTGCAGCGTAACCCAGCAGTTTCTGCAGCAGCCCGTGGACGTGGGTCGAGGGCAGCAGATCCTCGCCGCGCGTCACCAACGTGACACCCTGAAGGTGATCGTCGACCGTGACAGCCAGGTGATAGCTGGTCGGCGTATCCTTGCGTGCGATCACGAAGTCGCCCATCAGCAAGGGCTGTCCTTCGATGCGCCCCCGCGTCTCGTCGACGAAGGCATAAGGCCCTGCCTGCTCGGCCGCCCGCGCCGCATCGAGCCGCATGCAGAGTTCGTGGCCAGCGGCAATGCGACGGCGGCGCTCCTCGTTCGAGAGGGAACGGCAGGTGCCAGGATAGAGCGGGCCGTCGGGTCCATGGGGGGCACTGGCCGCCGCCGCGATCTCGCGGGCGATGTCGGCACGAGTGCAAAAGCAGGGATAGATCAGCCCGCGGGCATCGAGTTGATCCAGCACCTTGCCGTAGTCGGCGAAATGGTCGGACTGCCGCCGCACCTCGCCGTCCCAGTCGAGCCCCAGCCAGCGCAGATCGTCGAGGATGGCCGTCTCGTACTCGCGGCGACAGCGGCGAATGTCGGTGTCCTCGATGCGCACCAGGAAGGTGCCGCCGGCCTCCCGTGCGCGCTGCCAGGCGATCCTAGCGGAATAGGCACTGCCGAGATGAAGTTCGCCTGTCGGGCTGGGAGCAAAACGCGTGACGATCGACATCATCCGACGTTACAGCGCGCCCTCGCCGCGTGCTATGGCGGGTAGGCTATGGCAAAAGTCGCGACCCGTATCGTTCTGGACAAGAAGACCCTCAAGAAGGCATTGCGCGAACTGTCGGATATCGATCCCGACATCGCCCGCGCCCTCGACGAGGCCGGCACGCCGGAACTGCGCGATATGCCGACCGGCTATGGCGGGCTGATGCGCTCGATCGTGGGCCAGCAGGTCTCGGTACATGCCGCGCGCAGCATTTGGCTGCGGCTCGAAGCGGCGGTTCCGTCGATGGAGCCTGCGGCCTTCCTTGAACAGAGCGACGAGCAGCTTCGCGCGGTCGGCCTGTCGGGCGCCAAGATGAAGTACGGCCGCAGTCTCGCCACCGACATCGTCGAGGGCCGCATCGACTTTTCGGCACTGGACAATCTCGACGATGCGGCGGCCATCGCCATGCTGACCCAGGCCAAGGGCATCGGCCCCTGGACGGCGGAAATCTACCTGATGTTCGCACACGGCCGGCCCGACATCATGCCGGGCCTCGATCTCGGCCTGGTGGTGGCCGCGCAGCATCTCAAGAGGCTGCGCACGCGGCCGGACGCCAAGAGGCTGCTCAAGATCGCCGAAGCGTGGCGTCCCTGGCGCAGCGCTGCCGCGCTGGTGCTCTGGCACTATCGCCGCAACATGCCGGACTGGAGCGCCCGAGAGAAAAAGGGGGAGAAGAAGACATGACCAAGCTCGACGGCCCCCGCCACGGTCCACAGGGCGGCGGCAAGCCCGGACATCTCGTCGTGCTGCTGCACGGCTATGGTGCTGACGGCAACGACCTGATCGGGCTGGCGCCCCTGCTCGGCCAGCTGATGCCCGACGTGGTGTTCCACGCGCCCAATGCGCCGCAGGCCTGCGAAGGCAATCCCTTCGGCTATCAATGGTTCGGCATCTCCCGGCTCGATCCCGCGATCGCACTTGCCGGCGTGCGCACTGCCGCACCGCTGCTCGACGCCTATCTCGACGAGACCATGGCGGCCTATGGCCTCGACGAATCCAAGACCGTCCTGGTCGGCTTCAGCCAGGGCACCATGATGGCCCTGCATGTCGGGCTGCGGCGCAAGACGCAGCTCGCCGGCATCGTCGGCTTCTCGGGCATGCTGGCCGGCGCCGAGCTGTTGCAGTCGGAACTTCGCAACAGGCCGCCGGTTTTGCTGATCCACGGCGACAGCGACGAGATGCTGCCACACGGCCTGACGCAGCGCGCCGGCGAGGCGCTGACGGCAGCCGGCCTCCAGGTCGGCGTCCACATCGCCAAGGGCGTGGGCCACAGCATCGACGAGACGGGCCTGCAGCTCGCCGCGCGCTTCCTCCTCAACGTCTTCGACCTGCCGGAGCCGCAATGACCGACGGAACGTGCAAGCCGGGCTTCGAGCGCGTCGCCGAAGCCTTCAAGGCGAACTTCGACAGCAAGGGCGAGATCGGCGCATCGGTCTGCGTGACCGTGGGCGGCGAGACCGTCGTCGAACTCTGGGGCGGCACGGCCGACCAGAAGAGCAAGGCGCCGTGGACGCGCGATACGCTGTCCATCGTTTTCTCCTGCACAAAGGGCGCCACGGCGCTTTGCGCGCATGTGCTGGCCTCACAGGGCAAGCTCGACCTCGATGCACCCGTCCGCGAACTGTGGCCGGAGTTCGCCCAGCACGGCAAGGGGCATGTGACGACGCGCATGATGCTCGATCATTCTTCGGCAGTGCCTGCAGTGCGCGCCAAGGTGAAGGACGACGGCCCCTACGACTGGGACTACATGACGGCGTGCCTGGCCGGCGAGGAGCCGTTCTGGCAACCCGGCACGCGCAACGGCTATCACGGCTTCACCTTCGGCTGGACGGTCGGCGAGATGGTCCGCCGCGTCTCGGGCAAGTCGCTCGGCACGTTCTTCCGCGACGAGATCGCGGGTCCGCTGGGTATCGATTTCTGGATCGGACTGCCGGAAGAGATGGAGCCGCGCGTCGCGCCCATCGTGGCGCATGTCTACAAGGCGGCCGATGCGGTGACGCCCTTCATGCGCGATCTGGCGACGAATAAGGAGTCGATCCCCGCCCTCTTCTATTTCAACAATGGCGCCTGGCGCTCCGGCGGCGCCAACACGCGCGCGGGCCACGCCGCCGAGATCGGTGCGGCCAACGGCATCACCAACGCGCGCGGCCTTGCCGGCATGTATGCACCGCTGGCGAATGGCGGCGGCACGCTCGTCGATGCCCGTACGCTCACGCGCATGGGCGAAGTCTCGATGGCGACGCACGACGATACTACCCTGCGCATCCCGACGCGCTTTGCGCTCGGCTTCATGAAGTCGATGGACAACCGCAAGCGCAGCATGGCCGCCAGGCTGTGGGGGGAGGATTGCGACAGCGTGATCATGGGCAGCGCCGCCTTCGGCCATGTCGGCGCCGGCGGTTCGCTGGGCTTCGCCGATCCGGTCGCCGGCCTTTCCTTCGGCTACACCATGAACCGCATGGGTCCGGGCCTCCTGATGAACGAGCGCGGCCAGTCGCTGGTCGACGCGACCTACCTGTCGCTGGGCTACAGGAACAAGGATGGCGGAGTGTGGATGAAGTGACGCTTCGCACACGTTCATGATCCCCGTCTTCCGGCCGCTCAAGGACCCCGCCGTCGCCACTGTCTGGTCGGGGCTGGCCGCCTCGACCATCGGCGAAGACCTTTTCCGGGTAGCGGTCGTCTGGATCGCGGCGGAGCAGATCGGCAACGCCGCAGGTTACGTCAACGCCACGCAATATGCCGCGATGCTGGTGGTCGGCCTGCTGGGCGCCTCGGCTTTCGATCGCTGGCGTCCCGACCGCGCCATGATCGGTGCCAAATACGCCAGCGCGGTCATGGCGCTGCTGCCTGTCATCGGCTTCTACATCTGGGGCATTTCGATCCCGTTGCTGGTGGCGTCGGTCATGGGACTGGCCGGCCTGCGCATGGTGTTCACGCCGGCACTGCAATCGGCCGTGCCCGTGCTGGTGACGGACCGCAGCGCCATGCAGGCGATCAACGGCCTGTTCGACGCCACCTGGCGGCTGGCGCGCCTGATCGGCCCCATGATGGCAGCGATCCTCAATACGCTCCTGCCAGTGGTCCATTTCCTGACGATCACCGCCGTGGGCTTCGTGCTGTCGGCGCTTGCGATCTGGGTGGTGCGCGACCGCCTGGTCGATCCTGCCGCCAGGCTGCGGCCGGGACGCGGCGGCTGGCGCGGCGCCTGGGATGCCCTGATCGACGGCGCGCGGCTGATGCTGCGCGAGCGCACGACCGGCGCGCTGTTGCTAGTCAACGCTTTCGCCAACGGGCCATGGAGCGTCGCGCTGCAGCTCTGCATTGCCCTGATGGTGTTCGAACACGACCCGCACCTGTTCGGCTTCCATGGCCTCGCCTCGCTCGGCCTGATCGTCGGCAGCTGCGGCGTCGGCGACGTGCTGGGCAATCTGATCGCCGGCAGCGTGCGCTTCCGTCGGCCGCTCTCCACCATGTTCCTGGGCTACGTCGCCATGGGGACAGGCTTCGCCCTGATCGCGCTGGCGGCCTGGGGCCTCGACAACCCCTACAAGCTGCCGGCGATGATGGCGGCCGGCCTGGTCGCGGGGCTGGGCGCGCCATTCTTTTTCATCCCGATGATCACCCGCATGCAGACGGTCTTCAAAGGCGCCGAGATCGCCCGCGTCTTCCGCCTGCGGCTCGCCATCATGGCGGGCTCGATGCTGTTCTTCAATCTGGTGGCGACGCCGCTGTTCAACCTGATCGGCCCGACCCACACCGAGTTCTATCTCGGCCTGTTGCTGCTGGCGCTGGGGCTCGGCGGCTACGTCTACTACCGCCGCCAGGAAAATTATCCCTAGCACGCCTCTTGCAGGAAACGCTGTGTATTGATAGCGTCCGATAGATACACAGCGTTACCGTTACCGTCCCCGCCCATTTCTCGCCCGACGACAGGAGCGCGCCATGACCAAAGCCTTCCCGACCGACAATCCCTTCCTGTGCGGCTACTTCGCCCCAGTGAATACCGAGGCCGACGCGGCCCATCTCCACATCACCGGCGAGATGCCAAAGGAGCTTTGCGGCACGCTCTACCGCAACGGCCCCAATCCGCAGTTCGCACCGCGCGGGCCCTATCATTGGTTCGGCGGCGACGGCATGATCCACGCCTTTCACATCGAGAACGGCAACGTCTCCTACAAGAACCGCTGGGTGCGCACGCCCAAGTGGCAGATCGAGAACAAGGAAGGCGAGGGACTCTCCGGCACCTTCGGCAATCCGCGCTACACCGACCCGCGCGTCTTCGCGCTGAACTCGACCATCGCCAACACCAACATCGTTTGGCACGGCAACAAGCTGCTGGCGCTCGAAGAGGCGCACGCGCCCTTCTCGCTCGACCCGGCAAGCCTGATGCCCGTCGGCCCGAAGGACGGCTACGAGACTTTCGGCGACAAGCTTTGCGGCCCCTTCACCGCCCATCCCAAGATGGACCCGAAGACGGGCGAGATGGTATTCTTTGGCTATTCCGCCAAGGGCCGCTTTACCAAGGAAATCAGCGTCCAGAGCGTGACGGCCGACGGCCAGATCACCCGCGCCGAAATCCTCGACGGCCCCTATCCGTCGATGATCCACGACTTCGCCGTGACGAAGAACTGGATCGTTCTGCCGATCTTCCCGCTCACCTCCTCGATGGAGCGCGCCATGGGCGGCTTGCCGCCCTTCGCCTGGGAACCGGACAAGGGCACCCACATCGCCTTCATCCCGCGCGGCGGCACGGTCGCCGATGTGAAGTGGATCAGCGCGCCGCCCTGCTACGTGTTCCATCCGATGAACCATTTCGAGACGGCGGACGGGAAGGTCGTGATCGACGTCATGAAGTACGACGTGGCACCGCTCTTCCCGCTGCCCGACGGTTCGCCCTCCACCAAGGAGGCGCCGGCGGCGCGGCTGTTCCGCTGGACCTTCGACCTCTCGGGCCACGCCAACACCTTCAAGGAGGAACAGCTCGACGACCGCGCCGGCGAGTTCCCGCGCTTCGACGAGCGCTTCACCATGCGCGACTACCGCCATGGCTGGATCGTGTCGGGCAATGTCGTCGAGGCCGGCGTCCGGCGCAGCGAAGGCATCACCCACTACGACCTGCAGACCGGCCGCAACGCGACCTGGAACGCCGGCGTCGACGATCGCTTCGGCGAACCCGTATTCGTGCCGCGGACCGAGGATGCGGCCGAAGGCGACGGCTGGGTGCTGTCGGTCATCTACCGTTCCGAGGAAGGCCGCAGCGACCTCGCGGTGTTCGAGGCGACCGACATCGCCAAGGGCCCGGTAGCACTTGCCCACCTGAGCAGCCGGGTGCCCGCAGGCTTCCATGGCAACTGGCGGCCGGGGCCGCTTTAGAGATCAAATCGCCTCCCCCGTCATCGGGGGAGGTGTCGTTGTAATCGACGACGGAAGGGTCATGGGTTCCATTATGACCCCTCCGCCCACGTAAGACGCGGGCACCTCCCCATTTGAATGGGGAGGCGGCTTGAAAGGAGCTTCACGATGATCGTCGTCCATCATCTGAACAACTCGCGATCGCAGCGCATCCTCTGGATGCTCGAGGAGCTTGGTCTCGACTACGAGATCAAGCCCTACATGCGCGAGCCTTCGATGATGGCGCCGGCCTCGCTGCGTGCCGTGCACCCGCTCGGCAAGTCGCCGGTGATCAGCGACGGCGACAAGACCCTGGCGGAATCGGGAGCCATCCTCGAATACCTCTCGCAGACCTATGGCGTCGGCCGGTTCACGCCGGCAGCCGGCACCCCCGAATGGCTGCGTTACACCTACTTCATGCACTACGCGGAAGGCTCGCTGATGCCGCTGCTGTTCATGAAGCTGGTGTTCGGCCGCTTGCCGACGCGCGTCCCGATCTTCATGCGGCCTGTAGCGCGCGCCATCGCCTCCGGTGCCGACAAGACACTGCTGGGGCCGCAGATCTCCAACCACTTCGCCTTCCTAGAAAGCGAACTCGCCCAGCGCGATTGGTTCGCGGGCAACGAATTCACTGCAGCCGACATCCAGATGAGCTTCCCGATCGAAGCCGCGGCAGCACGCGCCGGACTCGGCGGCCACATGCCGCGGCTGCAGGCCTTTCTCGACCGCATTCATGCCCGGCCCGCCTACAAGCGCGCCCTCGAAAAGGGTGGCGCCTTCGAACTGCTGAAATAGACGACGCCCGCCGCGGCTTCGTGCTACGTCCCGATCAACCCAGCGAATAATCATTTCAAGGAGCGAAACCATGGCCCTTCCTGCCCTGCTGCGTGACAATCTTTCGATTCCGGTGGTCGGCGCACCGCTGTTCATCGTGTCCAATCCGGACCTCGTGATCGAGCAGTGCAAGGCGGGCATCGTCGGCTCCTTCCCGGCACTGAACGCGCGGCCGAAGGAAGTGCTGGAGGAGTGGCTGCAGCGCATCACGACGGAGCTGCGCGAGTACAAGGCCAAGAACCCGGACAAGAAGGTTGCGCCCTTCGCCGTGAACCAGATCGTGCACAGCTCCAACGACCGGCTGCAGCACGACATCGACCTTTGCGAAAAGTACAAGGTGCCGATCCAGATCACCTCGCTGCGCGCGCCCGACGACGTGGTGAAGTCGGCCAAGCGGTATGGCTGCCTGGTGTTCCACGATGTCACCAACGTCACGCATGCCAAGCGCGCGCTGCAGGCGGGCGTCGATGGTTTGATCCTGGTCTGCGCCGGCGCCGGCGGACATGCCGGCCGGCTCTCGCCCTTCGCGCTGGTGCCGGAAGTGCGCCAGTTCTACGACGGCACCATCCTGCTCTCGGGCTCGATCTCAAACGGCGCTTCGGTGCTGGCGGCCCAGGCGATGGGCGCGGACCTCGCCTATCTCGGCACGCGCTTCACGGCCAGCAAGGAAGGCAATGCCTCCGAGGGCAACAAGCAGTGCATCATCGACTCGACCGGCGAGGAGATCGTCTACACCAACCTCTTCACCGGCGTGCACGGCAACTATCTGAAGCGGAGCATTGCCGCCGCCGGTCTCGACCCCGAAGCGCTGCCCGAAGCCGACAAGAGCAAGATGAACTTCGGCTCCGGCGGCAACACGAAGGCCAAGGCCTGGCGCGACATCTGGGGCGCAGGCCAGGGCGTCGGCCAGATCTTCGACGCGCCGCCGGCCGCCGAAATCGTGGCCCGTCTCAAGGCCGAGTACGAAGCGGCCCGCGCCGCCCTGTTCGCCGGCGAGACCGTACCGACGCAGCTGAAGCAGGCCGCGGAGTAACGCTGAAGTCGATCAGCGGCCGACCAGCGCGGCCGCTGTCTTCTCCTCGTTGGCGACGTAGCCCTTGATGGCATCGTCGCCGCTCAGCGTACGGTCGGGGTCGCGACCGTCGCCATGGGCGATGAGCTGCAGGCAGAACCAGCCGAGACCCGCCTTCGCAGGAACGATCTGATCCTCGTAGGCCTCTGCACTGTTGGTCTCGCCGGACAGCAGGCGATTGGGCAGGTCGGTGTCGACGCACATCGGCCGGCCGAGGCCGACGACATCGCAGGCCCCCTCGCCGAGAGCCGCTTCCATGGCGGCCTTCGACCGGAAGCCGCCGGTCAGCATGATCGGCACCGGCGCGGCCTGCTTGATGAGTTGGGCGTATTCCAGAAAATAGGCTTCGCGGCGGACCGTGCTTTCCTTGGCTCCACGGCCCATCATGGCCGGCTTCTCGTAGTTGCCGCCCGATATTTCGATCAGGTCGACCGACGCTTCGCCCAGCCACTTCACGACCTGCAGACAATCCTCGTTGGAAAAGCCGCCCTGCTGGAAATCCGACGAGTTGAGCTTCACGGAAATGCAGAAGGCCGGCGCGGTTGCGGCCCTGACGGCGCGCACGACCTCGAGCAGAAGGCCGGCGCGAGCCGCGAGGTCGCCGCCCCAGCGGTCTTCGCGCTTGTTGACCAGCGGCGTCAGGAACTGGCTCAGCAGATAGCCGTGCGCGGCATGAACCTGCACGCCGGTGAAACCGGCTTCGCGCGCGACAGCGGCCGTGTGGGCAAAGCGGCGCGGCACGTCGGCCACCTCCTCCGCCGTCATGGCGCGCGGCGGCGCAAAGGCGCTGGCCGGCAGGGCGAGCGGCACGGCCGACGGGGCCACCGGATGATCACAGACCCGGCGCGGCGTCTGCCGGCCAGGATGACTGATCTGCATCCAGAGTTCGGTGCCGTTCGCGGTGCCCGCCCTGGCGTAGGCACGCAGTTCGTCCATGCCGCCATTGCCGTCGATGACGACATTGCCCGGCCGTTCGAGATAGCGGCGATCCACCTGCACATTGCCCGTGACGACAACGGCCGCGCCGCCCTCTGCCCATCTTCGGTAGAGGCTGACATGGCGGGCGGTCGCCCGGTTCATTCCGTCGGCGAGGCCCTCGGTCAATGGGGCCTTGCCGATGCGATTCTTGAGGACGACGCCGTTCGGCAGTTTCAGGGGTTGGGCAAGGAGTGACATGAAGCGACTTTGCCAAACCTCGTCCTTGCCTGCTAGGGAACGGCTCGCATGATTCGTAGCCTCTATGACTGGGTGATCCGTCTCGCCCGACATCGCCACGCGATCCCCGCCATGGGCGCCGTCTCCTTCATGGAGAGCTCGTTCTTTCCGATTCCGCCCGACGTGATGCTGGTGCCGATGGTGCTGGCCAATCGCGAGAAGGCGTTTCAGATCGCGCTGGTCTGCACCGTCTGTTCCGTACTGGGCGGCCTGCTGGGCTATGCGATCGGCTATTACTTCTTCGAGACGATCGGCGAATGGGTCGTCAGGACGTACGGTCTCCAGTCCGGCCTTGCCGCCTTTCGTGCAGGTTTCGACGAGTACGGAACCTGGATCATCCTCATCAAGGGCCTGACGCCCATTCCCTACAAGCTTGTGACCATCGCCTCGGGCGCCGCACATTTCGATCTTTTCACATTCGTGTGGGCGTCCATCTTGACGCGTGGCGCGCGCTTCTTCCTCGTGGCAGCGTTGTTGTGGAAGTACGGCGAGCCGATCCGCACCTTCATCGAGAAGCGCCTGACCCTGCTCACCTGGCTCTTCCTGATTGCGCTGATCGGCGGCTTCGTCGCCTTCCGCTACATGTTCTAGGGTTTTCCGTCATGGATTCGCTGCAACGCTTGCCCCTTCCCAGCCTGCTTGGACTGCTGGCGGCGTTGGGCAGCGGCTTCCTGTTGGGCTGCGCCCTCTTCTTCCAGTACGGCATGGGTCTCGCCCCCTGCGAAATGTGCCACTGGCAGCGCTGGCCGCACATCGTGGCCATCCTCGCGGGCCTCGGCGCCTTCGCCGCCTCCTCGAACCGGAGGCTCGCCCTTGGGCTGCTGCTGGTCGCGATCGTGGCCATCGCCACGACGTCGGCCCTCGGTGTGTTTCACGCCGGTGTCGAATATCGCTGGTGGGCCGGCCCTCAAGCCTGCGCGGGCACCATTCCCACCGGCCTCTCGCCGGAGGAGCTGAAGAAGTACCTGTTCGGCGCCAAGATGGTTCGTTGCGACGAACCCGTCTGGAAACTGGCGGGGATCTCGATGGCGGGCTGGAACGCCATCCTCTCCGCCGCGTTGGCCATCGTCCTCGCTTCGAGTATCTCCAGACGGGCAAGGTCCTAGACATGAAAACCGGCGACATTCGCAATCCTGGCGACCCCGATACCCGCGACCTGGTCGAGCGCACGATCCGTGTCGACCAGGCAGGCGAGTTCGGCGCCGTCCGCATCTACGAGGGCCAGCTCGCCGCATTGCGCTGGACGGGCCGCGCCAACAGCGAGGCCAGCCGCAAGATCGCCCACATGGCGCGCCAGGAGCGCGAGCACAACAAGGTCTTCGACCGGCTCCTGGTCGAACGCCGTGTCCGGCCGACCGCCTTGTCGCCGCTCTGGAACGTCGCGGGCTTCGCTCTAGGGGCCGCTACGGCGCTGATGGGCGACAAGGCTGCCATGGCCTGCACGGTCGCCATCGAGGAGACGATCGAAGAGCACTATGCCGGTCAGGCCGCCAAGCTCGGCGACGACGAAGCCGAGCTCAAGTCCACGGTCGAGAAGTTTCGTGCGGAGGAGATGGAGCATCGCGACGAGGCACTGGCCTCCGGCGCCGAACAGGCCCCTGCCTACGAGGCGCTGACCGGAGCGATCAAGGCCGGCTCGCGGCTGGCCATCTGGCTGTCGACAAGAATCTGATCGGCGGAAAATCCGATCAGCGCGCGGCGAAGCCGCCGTCGACCACCATCTGCGCGCCCGTGACGAACTTCGCTTCGTCGCTGGCGAGATAGAGCACGGCATTCGCGATGTCGCGTGGTTCGCCAAGATGGCCCAGCGGCTCGCTGGCCATCAGCCGCGCCCGGGCTTCCTCGGGTTCGCGATAGGCGGCAATCACGCCCTGCAGCATCGGCGTATCCATGTATCCGGGATGGACGGAGTTCACGCGGATGTTGGTCTTGAGCAGGGCGAATTCCAGCGCCGTGGCCTTGGTCAGCAAGGTTACACCGCCCTTGCTCGAACAGTAGGCCGATGCCGCTTCGGCGATGCCGACAATGCCCGCGACCGAAGAGATATTGACGATCGAGCCGCCACCCGCCCGCTTCATCGCCTCGGCGCCGTACTTGATGCCGAGAAAGACACCGTCGAGGTTGATGGCGTGGATCTGCCGCCAGCGCTCCAAGGTGAGCTTGTGAACCCAGGTTCCGTCGGCCGTGCCGGCGTTATTCACCAGCACGTCGAGCTTGCCGAAGGCCTGCTCGGCGGCCGCGACGGCGGCGATCCAATCGGCTTTACTGGTGACGTCGAGCCTCAGCGCCTGCGCGCGTTGGCCTTGGGCGGAGATGGCAGCGGCAACCTCCTTGGCGGCTTCGATGCGGATGTCGCCAATGACGACGGCCGCACCTTCTTCCGCAAGACGCTCTGCCGTCGCCTTGCCCAATCCCGATGCCGCGCCCGTGACCAGCGCGACCTTGCCTGCAACTCGATCTGCCATGTCTCAACCCTGATCGAGTTCGCTGTCCCAGTAAAGGAAGTCGCGCCAGCTCTCGTGCAGGTAGCCCGGCGGAAAGCCGCGGCCATTCTCCTGCAGCAGCTGCGTCGAGGGCTCGGCCGGCGCGCGACGCAAGACAAGTCCGCTCTCGCTCAGCAGCCGGTTGCCCTTCAGAAGATTGCAGGGACTGCAGGCGGTGACGACGTTGCTCCAGTTCGTCCGGCCGCCGCGCGATTTCGGCACGACATGGTCGAAGGTGAGTTCGTTGGTGGCGAAGTCGCCGCTGCAGTACTGGCAGGTGAATCGATCGCGCAGGAAGACGTTGAACCGCGTGAAGGCGGGGCGGCGCGCCGCCGGTACATATTCCTTGAGGGCGATGACGCTGGGCAGCCGCATCTCGAAGGACGGGCTGTGAATCATGCGTTCGTACTCTGATATGACGCTGACGCGGTCGAGGAACACCGCTTTTACGGCATCCTGCCATGACCAGATCGACAGAGGGAAATACGACAGAGGCCGAAAGTCGGCGTTGAGCACCAGCGCATGGCAGGACTCAAGGCCCGGCGTCACGGCTAGACTCGCCGTCGCGGGGAGGGACTACTCGGAAAGTCGATTCGATCGACCATGCCGTGCATTGTGGCAAGCTTTTCCGGAAACACAACATGTCGATGCGGCGGTCATCGAGATGCCTTGAAAGCATCATCCCGCCGTCACGGCTTCGGACGGCTGAGCCGTTCGCGGGCCCCCGCTTCGGAGCCCAAAGAGGCCGCGGCCAGCCCGAGGGCCGCAACGGACAGGACCATTACCGCCGCGTAACCGTCTGTGAGATCGTGCAGGACGCCGCCGATCCAGGCGCCGAAGAAACCACCGAACCCCATGCCCATGCTGATGAGGCCGTAGATGCGGCCAAAATGAGCACCGCGGTAGCGCAACGTGGCGAGGGTAGAGATCATGGGGCCACGCGACCCCATGCTGCCGCCAAAGAGCAAGACATATAGCCACAGCCAGAGGTCGTCGCCCGGTCCGCGCACCAATGCGAGCGCGCCAACGCCTACGATCGAGGAGCCATAGGCGAGCAATGCCGCAAGGCGGCGGCCACCACGATCGGCGAGCCAGGAGAAACCGACCATGCCGAGCGGCATCAGGAATCCGGCGACCGCCAACGCCTGGGCCGCGTAGGCACCATCGAAGCCACGTTCCAGGAGATAGATCATGACCTGGGGTGCGAGCGAAAAGATGCCGATCGAGGTGAGGCCGAACGACATCGTCAACGCCCAGAACGGCCAATCGTGCAACGCCTCGCCGACCGTCGGTCCGGCATCGCCGGCAGCACGCAAGGGCACAAGCCCCGGCGCGCCCCGCTCGATTCGTCGCCACGGCAGAAACATCAGCAGCGGAATGAACACCGCGCTCGCGCAGGCGAAAACGATGTACGCACCACGCCACCCTTCGGTCGCAATCAGGTGCTGGGCAATCGGAATGGTCGCCATGGCCCCGACACCCGACGCGGACCACGAGACGCCGATGGCCACCCCCAATCGGTTGGCCGGAAACCAGCGGCCGAGCAAGGTGGAACTCAACACCCCGGAGAGCGAGGCGCTGCCGAAGCCCATCACGACGCCGAGGCCGAGATAAAGATGCCAGACCTTCGTCGCCTGGGATGCGCCGGCCGTCGCCAGTGCAGCGGCCGTCATGCCGACCATCGTCAGTGCGCGAAGGCCGAAGCGATCGGCGATCCACCCCGCTACTGGTGCAGCCGTACCGCCGAGCAACAGAGAGAAGCCGTAGATCAACGTCACCGAGCCGCGGTTCGCCTCGAACGCCTGCTGTATCGACGGAACGAAGACGGCGAAGGTTTCTCCGATTGATCGGCTGGCGATACCGAGGACGAAACAAAGCGCAACCAGCGCCCACGGCACGAACCGATTCATCGCCTCAACCTCGACGAGTACCTGGAGGTGTGCAAGTCACCTTGGCGGACCAGCAGGCTTGCATTCTCCGCATGCACACGCCACGTTCCGCGCCGCGGAGGAGTAACGTGAACAATACGATCATCATCGAGCGCGGCTTCAACGGCCCGCGCCTGTCGGGCAACGGCGGCTATGTCGGCGGCGTGCTGGCCGATCGCTTCACGCGCACCTTTGGCGGCGACGGCGCTGTCGAGATCACGCTGCGCGCACCGATCCCTGTCGAGACCAGCCTGCAGCTCGCGCGCGAGGGCGATGCGCTCATGCTCCGCGAAGGCGAGACGCTGATCTGCGAGGCGCGCGCCGGCAAGGTCGATCACCTCACGGCGCCACCTGCTCCCACGGACTGGGCCGACGTGATGCGCCGCGGCGAAGAAGGCGGCAGTCCCGAGGACAGCGACTTCCATTGGTGCATCGTGTGCGGTCGTGGCCGCGCCGAAGGTGATGGCCTGCGTGTGTTCGGCACGCAGGGGCCGGAACCCGGCTACTCCCTCTCCTGCTATGTGCCGCATGCCAACCACGCCGACACGAGCGGCGCCATCCGTCCCGAGTTCCTGTGGGGTGCCCTCGACTGCCCTGGTGCCTGGGCCGCTCAGGATCCCGACGACTGGCGGCCCGCCCTCACCGGCCGCATGACCGCGAAGGTGCTGGACCGGCCGAAGGTCGGCGAGCGCTGCGCCGTGGTGGGCTGGCGCATCGGCGCCGAGGGCCGCAAGCTCTACTCGGGCACGGCGCTCTACACCGAAAGCGGCCGCCTCTGTGCCATCGGCCACTGCACCTGGATCGTGCTGAAGATCTAGCGGTTACGGACGAAGATGACGGCAGCTTCGTCGGCATAGGCCTGGCGCCAGCCGGGCAGGCGCGCGAGCAGCTTGTTGGCCGGTTGATCGGGCGGCAGCAAAGTCCACTCGATGCGATAGCGATCCAGCACTTCGTCGAGTGGATCGTTGCTGCGCAGGCTCACCATCTCGGAGTAGCGCTTGATGAAGTCGCCGCCATAGAGTTCGCCGCGGCCGTCGATGAAGGTCGGCACGCCCGCGTGGATCAGGTAGCCGCCGAAATTGTAGTGGTTGAGCACGCGGCCCGTCAGGCCCGCCTGCTTGGCATAGGCCATCGCGACCGACGGCATGGTCTGGGGCGGCGGCGCAATCGCGGCATGGCCGACAATGAACGCCGCAAAGAGCGTGCAGCAGACGACCGAAACGGCAATGGCCGCGACACCCGCAGGCTGCGTCAGCGCCGCCACCTGAGCCGCCAGCGAGGAACCCTTGCCATCCGATGCGTCGGGCCTGAGGGACGGCCACTGCCGCGCCAGCAGCGGCGCGATGGCGAGCGGCGCCAGCATCGCCAGCAGTTCGGCATTGCGGGCGTAGCGCAGGTAGAGATGCAGGAGACCGAGCACGATCAGCAGGCGCAGCAGCGGCAGCTTCAACCCACGCGACAAGGCCGCATAGAGAGCAATCAGCAGGATCAGTTCCTGCAGCGGCTGCTTCTGGAAGTCGGGCGAGCGCCACTCCGAGATCGTCGCCAGGGTGTCGCCGATGCCGAAGATGCGCAGGGTTACCAGGATCGGTTCCGGCCCGTAGGGCGTGATGCAGGACACGAGCAGCGCTCCCGCACCGAACTTCGCCCAACCCGCGAGAAGTGCCTTGCGCTCCACCGGGTTCCGCGCGCCGATCACGGCTTCGAGGGCGAAGGCGCCTGCCAGAAGGAGCCCCAGCGTGAAGCCGCCATGCAGGTTGGCCCACAGCAGCATGGCGAGCAGAAGCAGGGGCTCGGGAGCACGGCGTTCCTCGACGGCCCGCACGAGGCCCGCCACCCAGATCAGCATGAACGGAAAGGCAAGCACATGTGGCCGCGCCACGAAGTGCGGCGCCGTCATCACGATGGCGGCAATGGTGAACAAAGCGGCCGGCACGGGTTTGATGTCGCGCAGGACGAGCCGCATCATCAGCGCGAAGCTCACGCCCAAGGCGCCGGCCGCCAGGGCGGTGACCCCGCCCCATCCGCCCAGCTTGAAAGCCGACGCCATCAGAAGCTGCGACAGCCACTCCTTGGCGATCCAGGGCTGGCCGAGAAAGGTGAAGGAGAAAGGATCGACGGTCGGCGCGGCGCCATGCGCCATCATCCAGTTGCCGACGGCGATGTGCCAATGGGTGTCGGGATCGCTGAGCAACGGCATGCCGCTGCCGTTGAAGAGGCCGATGAACAGGAACAGCCCGAGGACCAGCGGCCACGACAGCGACCATGCGGAACGCGAACTGACATGGACCGCGCCGGCCTCGGGAACGTCGGGGGAAACCGAGAGGCCAGACGTGACGGCCATGGGCGAGCTCCAAGACGACTCGAAATAAATTCCGTAATATATTGATATACAATATTATTTACCGACATACCAGCGGCCATTCCAATACGTTATAGGAAAGACGATGCAGGCCGCTCCTCTCCTCAAGGATCTCGTGCTGGTTGGCGGCGGCCACGCCCATGTCCATGTCCTGAAGAGCTTCGCCATGAAGCCGATGCCGGGCGTGCGGCTGACGCTGGTCGGCCGGGACATCGAGACTCCCTATTCCGGCATGATCCCGGGCTTCGTCGCCGGCCACTATTCCTTCGATGAGTGTCATGTCGACCTCGCCCGGCTGGCTGCCTGGACCGGCACACGGCTGATCCACGCCGAAGCGATCGGAATCGACCGGGACAATCGGCAGGTCTTGCTCAAGGACCGCCCGCCGGTCGCCTACGATCTTCTCTCCATCGACGTCGGCTCCTCGCCCAGTGTCGCAGCACTCCCCGGCGCCGCCGAACACGCCACGCCGGTCAAGCCTATCGCCGAGCTCGGCCGCCGCTGGCTGGCCTTCCTCGAACGCGTGAAGGACTGGCAGGGATCGCTACGCATTGCCGTGATCGGCGGCGGTGCGGGCGGCGTCGAACTGGCACTGGCGATCGATCATCGGCTGCATGCCATTGCACGCGATGCCGAGGTCACGGTCACCCTCATCACCAAGGGCGAAATCCTGTCTGGCCAGGCCGTGGCGGCGCGGCGGAAGCTTCGCGCCATCTTTCAGCAGCGCGGCGTCCGCCTGATCGAGAATGTCGCGACGACCCGACTGGAAGACGGCGCGGTGCATCTGAAGAACGGCGAGCGGCTTGCCGTCGACGACGTCTTCGTCGTTACTGAAGCCAGCGCCGCAAAGTGGTTTGCCGGCACCGGCCTGCCTCTCGATTCGCGTGGCTTCTTCGCCGTCGGGCCGACGCTGCGCTCGACCGGCGACGGGCGCATTTTCGCCGTAGGAGACTGCGCCAGCGTGGCCGCCCACCCTCGGCCGAAAGCCGGTGTGTTCGCCGTGCGCCAGGGGCCGCCGCTGGCGGAGAATCTGCGCCGGGCCCTGCTCGGCCAGCCGCTGCAGCCCTTCACGCCGCAGCGCCGCTACCTGTCTATCCTGGGCACAGGCGATGGCCGCGCGATCGCAACGCGCAGCGGATGGGCCATCGAAGGGGCCTGGGTCTGGCGCTGGAAGGACTATATCGATCGCAAGTGGATGCGCATGTACTGCGAACCGCCTGCCGTCGCCATGGACATGGCTGCCCGCAACGCGGCCCCCGATCCGGCTCTGGCCGATGCCGACGCCAAACGCCTCCTGACCGATATCGGCATGCGTTGCGGCGGCTGCGGCGCCAAGGTCGGAGCCAACGTGCTGACGCGCGTGCTGGGACGGCTCGACCCGTCGCCCGGATCCAATGTCGCCATCGGCCTCGATGCGCCCGACGACGCCGCGATGATCGACGTGCCGGCCGGCCAGGCGCTGGTGCAGTCCGTCGATTTCTTCCGGACGTTCGTCGACGATCCCTTCGCCTTCGGTGAAGTGGCCGCCGTCCACGCTCTGGGCGATGTCTGGGCGATGGGCGCCCGGCCGCACAGCGCGCTGGCGCTCGCGGTGGTTCCGGCTGCCGCCGAGCGACTGATGGAGGAGGATCTCTTCCAGATGCTGTCGGGCGCGCGCAGCGTGCTCGATCGCTCGGGCTGTGCGCTGATCGGCGGCCATTCGGGTGAAGGACCGGAAGCGGCCCTCGGTTTCTCGGTGAACGGCCTCGTCGTTGCCGCCAGGGCCTTGCGCAAGGGTGGGCTTCGGCCGGGCGACAGGCTGGTCCTCACCAAGAAGCTCGGCACTGGCGTGATCTTCGCGGCCGCCATGCGCGGCGCGGCGCGCGGGCGCTGGATCGCCGAAGCGCTCACCTCCATGCGCACACTTTCGGACAAGGCCTCAATGTCCTTGGTCGCCGCCGGGGCCCATGCCTGCACCGACGTCACGGGCTTCGGCCTCGCCGGCCATCTCGCCGAGATGATCCGTGCCACCGGCCGTGGCGACGACGTCTCGGTCGACCTCCATCTCGACGCTCTCCCCATTCTCGACGGCGCCGAGGAATTGTTCGCCCGGGGGCTGGCGAGCTCGCTGCAACCGGAGAATTTGCGCGCGCGTCACCTGATCGACGGGATGGACCGCATGGCCGGCCACGCCAAGCTGCCGCTATTGTTCGATCCACAGACGGCTGGCGGCCTGCTCGCGGCCGTTCCGGCCGAAGCTTCGGGCAGGATCGAAGGAGTCGTGATCGGCGAGGTGCGCGCGCGCACCGCGGGACGATCTTTCATTCACTTGGTTTAGGGAGACGGGCCATGGCGCACGCAAAAGCAAGCATCGGCACGACCAACTACGAGACGACCATCGCCACGGGGCATGGCGGCCATCACAAGCTCAAGGCCGACGAAGGCGCCGAACTCGGCGGCAAGGATGCAGGCCCCGCCCCTTACGATCTCCTGACCTCGGCGCTGGGTGCCTGTACCGTGATCACCTTGCGCATGTACGCCGAGCGCAAGAAGTGGCCGGTCACCGCCGTCCACGCCGACATCCACTTCTCGCGCGACGGCGACAAGCAGCGGATCGACCGTGTACTGACCATCGAAGGCGCGGTCGACGAGGACCAGAAGAAGCGCATGGCCGACATCGCCGAGCGCACGCCCGTGACCCTCACCCTGAAGACCGGGCTCGAGATCCTGACGAAGCTGGCGTAACGGGGCTGGCGTAGCGGGGCTGGCTTGACGCGACGGCTCAGCCCTTGCCGCCGCGCTTCTTCCACGCCTCGTAGTCGAGCTTGGCCTCGTCGCTCGCCACCGGGAACAGTCCTTTCAGCGAGCGGCCGCGCGCCACCTCGGCTTCGGCGAACTCTTCGTAGTGGTAGGTGTTGAGCGCTTCCTCGGCCACCGCCTCGACGATGCCGGGCGGAATGATGAGGACGGCATCGCGATCGCCCACGATCACGTCGCCGGGATAGATGGCAACACCGCCGCAGGCGATCGGCAGGTTGAGGTCGATTGGCCGATGCGCGATCGGGCTGGGTGGCGAGGATGGCCGGCGGTGGTAGGCCGGCAGGCCTGTCTTGAACACGCCGTCGGTATCGCGGAAGCCGCCATCGGTGACGATGCCGGCGGCGCCCCGCGCCTTCAGCCGGCCGACATAGAGGTCGCCGGCCGAGGCGGCCCGTGAATCGCCCCGCGAATCGATCATCAGCACATAGCCCGGCGGGCACTCCTCCATGGCCTGCGGCTGGATCATCGAGCGGTTGGACGAGGTCGGGCCATCCATGTCCTCGCGCGAAGGAATGAAGCGCATGGTGAAAGCCAGACCGACCATGCGGGGCTGTTCGGGGCGCATCGGCCAGACGTCGTAGAGCGTCATGCTGCGCAATCCGCGGCGGTTCAGGACGCCGGTGAGCGTCGACGTACCTACCTTGGCCAGCGCCTCGCGCAGATCGGATGAAAGCGACGTCATGGCGATCTCTCCCTCGATTTTCCCGCTCTCGATTTCCGGCCGACGTTAGCCGATAATCCGGCCAATGCGCGTCGAAATCCTCTGTACCGGCGACGAGATCCTCACCGGCAAGACTGTCAACACCAACTACAGCCACATGGCCCGGCGGCTCGTCGATGTCGGGCTCAGTGTCCATTGGGGCACCACGGTGGGCGACGATCGGGAGAGCCTGCTGCAGGCTTTCCGCCAGGCGGGCGAGCGTGCCGATGCAGTGATCGTCAACGGCGGGCTGGGCCCCACCGTCGACGATCTCTCGCAGGAAGTGGCCGCCCAGGCCGCCGGTGTCGAACTGGTGCTGAGCGACTACTGGCTGCAACGCATGGAAGAATCGTATGCGCGACGCGGCCGGGCCATGCCGCCCAACAACCGCAAGCAGGCCATGCTGCCGGCCAATGCGGAGTTCATCGACAATCCCATCGGCACCGCTTGCGGCTTTGCCGTCACCATCGGCAGGGCGCGTTTCTTCTTCACGCCGGGCGTGCCGCGCGAGATGCGCCGCATGCTCGACGAGCAGGTCATTCCGCGCCTGCTGGCGCTGAGCGGTATCAAGGGCGTGGCCAGGCTCAAGCGCTTCCACACCTTCGGTATCGGCGAATCGCGCGCCGACCAGATGCTGGGCGACATGGACGCCTTCAAGGACGGCGGCGGCATCAAGCTCGGCTTCCAGGCGCACTATCCGCAGCTCGAGACCAAGCTCGCGGTACGCGGCGAGGACGAGGCCGATCTCGCGGCACGCCTTGCGCCTATCGAGGCCGAAGTTCGCCGCCGTCTCGGCAACTTCATCATTGCCGAGGACGAGCAGACGCTCGAAGGCGTGATCCTCGCCAAGCTGCTGGAACGCGGCGCCTCGCTGGCGACGGCCGAGATGTTCACCGGCGGCCATCTCGCGGCCCGCCTCGCACCGCTCGCCGGTGCCGAACGCGCATTCCGGCGGGGTGTCGTCGCCCGTGACCTTGGCGAACTCGAAGCGACCGGTGTCACGCCCGAAGCCGCGGCTGCGGCGGCCCGGACGCTGCGCGAGAAGAGCGGCGCCAGCCACGCGTTGGCCCTCCTTATCGACCTCGACGAGGGCGCCGACCGGCCCGATCTCGGCGGCACCATCTGCATCGGCCTCGCCGATGCCGGCGGCACCGTCGCGCGTCAGGCCCGTCTGCTGGGTGGACGTGACTGGGTTCGCGTCGGCGCCACGGAGCTCGGCCTCGATTGCCTGCGTCGACACCTGCTCGGCCTGCCGGTCGACGAACGCATCGACTTCGAGCGACGTTGAGGTTCGATGTAGAGCGTCAACCGCTTCTACGTCTGCCGTACCAGGTGCAGCCGATGATCAGTGCAGCCCCCAGCAGAGTCGTTCCCCAAACCACAAGTTGGGGGCCGACCGGGCCCGAGAAGCAACCGACGATGCCTATGTAGTCCATGTTGAAGCAGTGCTTCGCAGGATTCGCGTAACCGTAGGTCCGCGCCATGATGCCATTGAAGAACAGGAACACGCCGCCAGCCAGCAAAAGCCACTTCGCCATTTCGCCGCTCCTCGAAGCGGAAGCATGATGCCTGCGTTGTGCAGCACAGTTCAATCCCGATGCCGCGGGAGGTCCCCGTCTCAGCGCCCCGGGCGAGAAGAGAGGGTGATCAGCTCGTCCGGTGGATGGAGAAACAGTTCGGAGCAGCCCGGCGGCAGCGAACTCCCATGAATGAGGTCTTTCGCGGTCTCGGGCCTGACCGCGTGATCTCCTCCGCGCCTGCCCAGCCCTTTACGGACGTTGGCGGCCGTGATGCCGCGGCCAACCTCGCCCAGCAGGAGATTGCGCGCCTCTCGAGCCGTGTATCTGCGTACCAAGTCCGACCACCGCACCAGCAATCCCGCACATGCGTCCATCTCCACGGCGTAGGCGATGATGATGGCGGAGGCGGCCCGGCCTTCGGCGACGCCCCTGGCGCGGCTGATCATGGTATTAGGAGCCGGCTCGGAACAATTTCGGCCGCGGCGACCGTCGCGCCACCAAGAAAGGCAAGTGCGCAGGCCAAAAGGCAATGGGCATTCCTGCGGATGACCGTCGTCACGCCGAACTGTCGGAACAGACGTCCGACGCGAAGCCCCTCCTCGAGAGTATTGCCACGACTATCGAGTTCTATGGTCACCAGCTCGCTGCCGTCGCGCCCCGGTCTTTCCGGTGCGGTCAGGGCGTCACATAGCGGGGCCTAGGCCGGCCGTTGCCGCCACGCGACGACCTGCATGTGGCTCATGACCTCGATCACACCGGGCACACCGGCGGCCGCCCGCCGGCAGGCGATCTCCTGTTCCTGGTCCGCCACCTGCCCCCACAGGTGGACGATGCCGTTGCGCACGACGACATCGAACGCCGTACCCAGCGGCAGGCCGAGCTTGTGAATTGCCGCAACCACGTTCTCGCGTACCGCGTCGCGGCCGAAGGCCGGCGCATTGTCCTGCCCGGCGTCGTGGACAGGCCCTGGGGAGAGCATGGCCTTTACGAGATCGAGCCTGCTGACGACCCCGACCACGAACGGGCCACGCACGACCGGAATGTGTTTGACCCGGTGCTTCACCATCAGGGCAGCGACGTCCGCCAGTGTCGTCTCCTCCGTCACCACGACGACATTCTTCGTCATGACGCTGGCGATCTGCGCAGAAAGCGCTCTGTCAGTGTCGCTGGAATCGCTGGCGCTGTGGGTCAGCCCCGCCGCCATTTCATGCCCGAGCAGATCGTGCTCGCTCAGGATGCCTACCAGCGCACCGTCCCCGTCGACGGCAGGCAATATGCCGACGCGCGCATTCACCATCATTCGGGCCGCATCGCGCAAAGTCGCCGTGACGGCGATAGCCGTCACGCGCGTATTCATGACGTCCTTGGCAGGCATCTGCGCTCTCTCCCTCGCCTTCCTCCGATGCGACCATCGTCGCTTCGGCGCAGCCAGCATTCCCTGACCGCAAGCAAGCTAACCGAGCGCCGCCGAATGCGGCTTTGACACAAATCAAGCAACAGTGCGGCGTTCCGCACTGGCTGATGCCGCCTTTACGAGGCCAGGCCCGTCGCTACTCGCCCTGGTTGTCGCGGCGCGCCTGGGCTACCCGCGTGGCCTGTGAGATGCTGCCGACAACGGAGCCTGGGACGATATCGGCCCCCTTCGGGTTCTCGATGGACCGCGCGCCGGAACCCGCCCGTCGGCCGGTCGCTGGATGATGGACACGCGCAGCGCGCTTGCGTGCCAGGGCTTCGGCCATGCTCGCGCCCATGGAAGCGCGCTTCTCGTCCGCCAGCATCCGATCGAGGCGGGCATTGGCTCGCTTCAAGGCGCGGGCAAACACCTGCTTCTTGGCTGCGATACCGCGCTCGCTCGACTCGGCCGCGGCAGCCGCGCGTGGTTCGGCTTTGCCACGCTGTGCACGACGGCGGCGCTCTACCTGACCGCGGAACTTCGCCCGCCGTTCGCGCAGCCAGCGCACCAGGTCGACAAGCTCTTCACGGTTCAGCCCGCTCAACGCCGGATAATGGCTGCGCACCACCGGCTCGTACTCATCGGCAGCAAGAAGGCGACGCTCGTCAGCAATGGAGGCGCTCATGATACCCTCTGTACTTTCGTGCAGGTTGCTCATCTCGACTGTTGAGGCATGCTCCGGCCCAGAGTTCCACTCATCGAGGAATAGGCCATGCCGACCATTAAGACCCGTGACGGCTCTGAAATCTACTACAAGGATTGGGGCAACGGTCAGCCGATCACGTTCAGCCATGGTTGGCCACTGACTGCCGATGCCTGGGAAGACCAGATGCTCTTCCTCGCCAGCCACGGCTACCGCGTCATCGCCCACGACCGTCGCGGGCACGGCCGTTCAAGCCAGCCGTGGGATGGCAACGAAATGAATACCTACGCCGACGATCTCGCCGAGCTGTTCGACAAGCTCGACCTCAAGGACGCCGTCATGGTCGGTCACTCCACGGGCGGCGGCGAGGTTGCGCGCTTTATCGGCCGGCATGGCACCAAGCGTATCGCCAGGGCCGTGCTGGTCGGCGCCGTGCCACCGCTGATGCTGAGGACGGCCGCCAATCCCGAGGGCTTGCCGGTCGAGGTGTTCGACGGCATACGCAAGGGCGTCGCCGCCGACCGCTCGCAGTTCTTCAAGGACCTGGCCGTACCGTTCTATGGCGCGAACCGTGACGGCGCAGAGGTGAGCCAGGGGCTGCGCGACTCCTTCTGGCTGCAGGGCATGATGGGTGGACTGAAGCCGCTGCTCGACTGCATCAAGGCTTTCTCGGAAACGGATTTCACCGAGGACCTCAAGAAGTTCGACATCCCGACCCTGCTCATCCACGGCGACGACGACCAGATCGTGCCGATCGGCGCCTCCGCTCAACGGTCCGTCAAGCTGGTGAAAGGCGCCACGCTCAAGGTCTATCCCAAAGGCAGTCATGGTCTGGCGTCGATCCAGAAGGACCAGCTCAACACCGACCTGCTCACCTTCATCA
>WBZX01000851.1_pt1 | contig 25424 bp, 24 predicted proteins | sample 5204211 | NCBI WGS metagenome assembly WBZX01 (sample SAMN12344362, study PRJNA552823) | activated sludge metagenome | biome: Activated sludge suspended growth; feature: Nitrification reactor; material: Wastewater; isolation source: activated sludge from nitrification reactor of wastewater... | reverse complement strand
TCTCTATGAACTGTTGCCGATAAGGAGTCACCGAACCCGTGATTTCGACGAACAACTGCTTATCATGAAACATGGAGCGCCTGATGTCGTCCAAGTTAAGCTCGGGATACACCGTTCCGAGCACCGGAATGTCGTCCGCCAAGCCCTCCAGCCCTTCGGCGATCATGCCATGACTCAACACCAGCCCATCGGCCAGGGAGATCATTTTTTCCAACCCCAGATACCGCATAAGCATGTACGCCATGCCATGTATACGGTCTGAAAGCCGCATGCGGCTCCGTCGACGCAGATTTCTTCGTAAATGGTTTAGGTAATAGATCAACCCCATGGGAGAATAGACCACCGCGATCAGCCAGTGACTCGGCGTCGGCGGAAGGAAATCCTTGCGCCGCAGGCGAAGATAAACATTCAGGGCCGCGATGACCGCAGCGTCCAGCGGGCCACTGAAAAAATTGAACGAACATACCCCCAGCCGGCGTTCGATGAACTCGGTGAGCACCAACACCACCCGTGCATTTGGGTACTGCTGCTTGAACGTGGCGATTTCCTCATTGCGGATAGCATTGGTGAATTCATCAATGATGATGTTGATGGCATGCGCGTCCAGTTCACTGGCAACCTTCGCCTCATGCCCCCGCGTCGTAACAGCAGCACTAAGGAGGGTGATGAAATCCTCGATGCCGTCGCGCTTGCCGTGATTTGCTATGTAGAGATTGAAGATCATGGTGTCACTTTACTGATGGTTACGCCGCTCCAATACGGCGCCTATTTCTTCTACCGCGCCCAGCACATCGGTCGCATACTTGACTCCTTCGTCCAGCTTGTACCGCTCTCCCGCACCGTACCCCGTCATCACCAACACCGGCGTCGCGCCTGCCCCTCGTCCAGCCTCCACATCGATGGCTTTGTCTCCGATCATGAAAGAGCGGGACAGGTCAATACCAAAATCCCGCTGCGCGGCCAGCAGCATGCCAGGCTCAGGTTTTCGGCAGGCGCACTCGCGCACTGGCCCATATTCAGGATGATGTGGACAATGATAAAAGCCGTCGATGCGCCCCCCTTCCGCCGCAAGCATGGCATTCACTTCGTCGTGCAAGGTATGCACGGCCTCCTCACTGTAAAATCCACGCGCCACTCCTGCCTGGTTGGTAACAACAATAGCAAGGTACCCCATGCGGTTAATACGCCGAATGGCCTCAATGGCACCAGGAATCCATTCCCAGTCCTCGACCCGGTGCAGATATTCTTTTTCAATATTCAGCGTACCGTCTCGATCCAGAAAAACCGCTGGCCTAGCCATTGGTATTCCTTACCAAAAGAAAATATCGACACCAGGCAGCAAGCGTAAAACTATCCTGAATTTCGGAAGTCCGGAGCATACGTTCAAAGTCAGGAATAGAGAAAAATGAAAAACTTTCCAGCCCCAACTCCCCCTCACCCAAACCTGTTTCAGTACATTGCTCAACCAGATACAAATGCACACGCCCGGCCAAAACACCGGAATCTGGCGTCATTAAACCCAGCGCCGTGATTTTATCTGCCGCAAGCCCGGTTTCTTCCATCAGCTCACGGATAGCAGCTTCGTGTGCAATTTCACCTTCATCGACAAAGCCGTGGGGGATTTCCCATGAATAGTCACGTAGCGCGGGCCTATAAATACGAACCAGACCAACCCTGCCGTCGACAATTGGCAATATGCCAACACCCGTCACCAGATTCCCGGTTTGCTGCTTGGGAGAAACAACCAGATAGTTAGGCACCTCGTGACCAGTTGAATCAACCACATGGTCAAAATACACGTGGAATTTGCTGTTTTCCGCGACCAACTGCCGATCAAGAGTACGGGGGGGCACTTTCACGACGGGCTTTCCGCCTGATCCACAATCCACTCCGAGAATGCCAGCGAACTCGTAAACGCTGGCGAGATGGAATTCAGCACATGCAGCATGTCGGGCGTTTTTTCGATGATGTAGTCCATCTCCAACGCGCGGGTTTTGACATTAATCAGTTGCGGACGTATACCTACCTTATCGCACGGGATCAAGTCATCCGGTGTCAATTCTGACATCAGCTTACGCGCTGACTCAACAAACCAAGGCTTGAGATATTTGCGTACCTCGGTATGCACCAGCAAACGGAAGTTCTGCTTGTTTTCCAGATACATGCCCAGTAGCTCGGCACCGATTTTCAAACTCTCCCCGAGTTCCATGCCCTTGAGGATGCCATAATTCTCACGCCCAAATGCAGGAATTGCCGTCGGCCCGACGTAAACATCCCCACTAATGACGCGGGTAAGATGTACACCAAGAAAGGGCAGATCAATGTCCGGCACTGGGTAAATATTGCTACGCACAAGATAGTCCCGTTCCGGCCGCAGTTTGTAATAAATGCCTTTAAACGGCACCAGCGTGTAGTCCTGCGCCATGCCAAACTTCTTGGCGACAAGATCGGCACCGGCCCCGGCGCAGTTGTATAAAAAACCATATGAGTAACTGCCTTGCGGGATTTTTACGGTTTTTTTATCCGGCCACACTTCCTGCAAAGGTGCATTGAACTCAAACATGACGCCATCATTTTCGAGCAGCTCGCGCAACTTGTGGACCACGGCCTTGCTGTCAATGACCGCAGTATCCGGACAGTAAATCCCTGCCTGATACGGGCTGGCATTGGGTTCTATTTCTCTCACCCCAGCTTCATCCAGCCTGATCGCATTCACACCGTTTTCACGCGCATTGTTCAACAATCGCTCAACCGTCGGAAGATCGCGCTCCGAGGTGGCAATAATGACCTTGCCGGAACGATTGCAGGCAATGCCGTGCTCAGCGGCAAACTCCCGCATTCTGGCAGCACCAGTTGAGCACACCTTGGCCTTGAGCGTACTGCTACCGTAGTAAACACCGGAATGCATCACGCCGCTGTTGCGGCCGCTGGCATGCTTGCCCACATCAGCTTCTTTTTCAAGAATGACAATGCGGGCGGCCGGATGGCGTTTTTTCAGTTCTCGCGCAACCGTGAGGCCGACAATGCCGGCCCCGACGATCAGAAAGTCACACGTTTTTGCCACCATGGAGTCCGTTATACGTTGCCGTAGCGGGTATTCTTGATCATGGTGTATCCCTTGATCAGGTCTTCAATCCCAGCGCTCAAGGAATGGGCTGTATGGAAGCCTGTCGCTTCAATCTTAGCATTGGAAACAATGTAATTACGTTGATCCGGATCCTTGCCCAGCGGTGCCTCGGGGAAAATAAAGTCGGGGATGAGCTTCTGAATCGCGACACAGAGTTCCATCTTTGAGACATTGGCCTCGGACAGGCCGACGTTGTAGATTTGGCCCTTCATCTTGTCAAAGTTGTCGATGCCGTGCAGGAAAGCGCGGGTCACGTCCCGGACGTGGACATAGTTGCGCTTGAAATGCGGTTCGTACAGGACGACGAAGCGGTCATAGACCGCACGGTAAGTGAAGTCATTCACCAGAAGGTCGATACGCATGCGTGGCGACATGCCGAAAACAGTCGCCAAGCGGTAGCTGATGGTGTTGGCATGCTGCATCAGTTCCTGCTCGATCTTGACCTTTTCAATGGCGTATTGCGAGATCGGACGTAATGGAGAATCTTCGGTACAGAAATTGTTCTCATCACCAGTGCCATAAGCACTATTGGTCGTCGGCATCAATACCCACTGATCCTTGCTCAGGTTCTTGATCATCATGACAATCGCATCATGATTCACTGTGGTTGCACCAACAGGATCCTTGGAGCACAAAGGCGCACCGACATAAGCTGCCAGAGGAATAATGATATCGGCATTCGCCATCAGCGGCAGCATGGTTTTTTCCAGGCGGATATCACCCCGCACGATGCTGAAATTGGGGTTGTGGCACACATGGTTCAGGCTGCTCTGCCCATACATGAAATTATCAACAACCGTGACTTTGTGCCCAGCTTCCAGCAAGGCTGGAACCATGGTGGAGCCAAGATATCCGGCACCGCCGGTGACAAGAATATTGTAAGACATGCTGATTTCCTCTAAATGTTCGAGTTATTGAAACAATTCCGCTTCCACGCAACCGCACAGGGTGTGCCCTAGAACAATATGCAACTCCTGTATGGTGGCGGTTTCCTTGCCGCTGGCAATGATGCAGTAATCAGTCAAGGCCTTGACCTTGCCACCATCCTTGCCAGTAAAAATAATGCTTTGCACGCCCATTGCCTTGCACTGCTCCAGAGCACGAATAATATTGGGCGAGTTACCTGATGTGGTAATACCTAGAAACACGTCTTCTGGCCGCATTTTCCCGGCGATCTGGCGCGCAAATATTTCGTCATATCCATAATCGTTGCCGATGGCCGTCAAAATCGAGCTATCCACCGTCATCGCCTCAGCTGCCAAAGGTGCGCGGTCGCGCGCCAGACGGCTGACAAATTCAGCCGCAATATGCTGCGAATCGGCTGCCGAGCCGCCGTTTCCTGCAATATAAACACGACCGCCCTTACGATAGGCTGATACCAACATCGCCACAGCCTCATGAAACACTTTGAGTTGTTCCGTGTTTTGCATGAACTCCTGCTTGGCAGCAATGGAATGATTCAGATTCTGTATCAGTTGTTCAGCGTAATTCATTTTTCACTTCAGCCCGTTCATGTTCGATCACGGTAGCGGCGCGGTGATAATCGGCAGGCACCCCAATGTCGATAAACCTGCCTTTATACACCATGCCACAGAGCTTTTTCCCGGAAACGCGACAATGCCCAAACAAATCGTCTTCCAGCGACAACTTTGCGCCCACCGACCACGGCAAGTCGTCAAACAGATTGCGATTCATCAGATACACACCGCCATTCGCCAATTGACTTGCTCCAGGCTCCGATTTAAAAGAAGCAATAGTGCCATCGGCACTTAACTGTACGCCCATGTACCGATCATTATTCGCCACCTCAAACAGCCCCACCGTCACTGTCGCATTCTGTTTGTGGTGAAAATCGCTCAACGAGGTCAAGTCCACCTCAAAAAAGGTATCGCCATTCATCGCCAAAAACGGTGCATCGCCCTTCAGCTTCTGCACTGCCTGCAACAGTCCGCCACCAGTCCCCAAAGGCTCAATCTCTTCGGCATAGGCAACTTCATAGCCGCGATATTCGCAACCAAAGTGCGCAACGATCTGCTCACGGCGGAATCCCACAGATAACACAAAGCGCGTCACGCCCTGCGCGATCCAGTAATCCATCTGATGTTCCAGGAACGGCCTGCCATTGATTGGCGCCATAGGCTTAGGCAAGTCGGGCACGGTATCGCGCAGCCGCGTGCCCAAACCGCCGGCAAGAATAATGGCCTCTTTCACAGGGAATTACGCCGCGTTAATAATGGCGCAGATTTCATCCACTTCGGCATCGCTCAAATCGGGGAAATTGCCAATATAAAAACCATAGAAGTGAATATGGTCAGTTTCCGGAAACGCCTGATGGTGATCCACAGGCACGATGCCTTTCAGGTAGGGCTGACGCACCTGATTACCGCCACCGGCACTACCGCGACGGAACTCGACTTCCTCGGTGCGCAACTTCTGCATCAGCCGCTCGACCAGACCATTGTCCGGTTCATTCAAAATCAGGTTGAATGCGTAATTGCTGCTGCCTTCCAGTTTGAAATCGGTACGATATTTCCTGGCGTCGATTTTGGACAGGAAACGCTTCAGATTATGTGTGCGCCGCTCGACCACCGTATCCAGGCGCTTAAGCTGTTGCAACCCAAGAATGCCACCGATTTCGGTGTTACGTACGTTGTAAGCAGGGAATGCAAAGATGAAATCCGGGTTCAATTCAGGATTCGCTTCCTGCCAAGCCATGCGAACAGCAGGGTCGTTAGCTTCCCTCACCATGCCGTGCGAACGCAACATACGCACTTGCTGGTAAACCTCTTCATCATTGGTACACACCATACCGCCCTCGATAGTGCTCATATGGTGGGCGTAGTAATAAGAAAAATTCGACATCCAACCGACACTACCGGCCTTCTTGCCGTTGTGTGCCGCGCCGTGGGACTCGCACACATCCTCAATCAGCGGGATATTGCGCTTTTCCAGTTCAGCAATCAATTCATCCGTCAACGCATCGAAGCCCTGAATATGGCTGAGGAAGACCGCACGTGTCTTGTCGGTCAACTTGGCGATAATCTGTTGAGTATCCATGCCCAGCGTACGCGGGTCGACATCGACAAATACCGGAGTAAATCCGTTTTGCAGCACAGAGGCCACGTCGGAAATCCAGGTCAGCGGCGGCACGATCACTTCGCCGCCTTCAGGATGACGCAGCTTCAGAACAGCCATCGAAAGCAGGTTTGCCGAAGCGCCGGAGTTGACGAACACACTGTATTTAACGCCCAGCCATTTCGACCACGCCGCCTCGAACTCGCGCACCTTGGGGCCATTGGTCAATATCGGGTCATCCTGCTTCAAATGCTCGATCACGGCATCCAAGTCTTCACGCAGAATGTTATTACGCATCAACGGAAATTTCATCGCTTTGTTCTCGCTTGATTGATCTTTAAAAAGTTTGAGTGAATTGGGTCACTTTATCGGTGACAGCCTGTACGCCGATCCCGACTTGCTCATGCAAGGTCTGCCGCTCGCCGATTTCAAAGCGATAGCCACCTGTCACGCCGATATTAAGCATGGGAAGCTTCAAGTCATGACGAGCGAGGTGATCGAACATCATTGCATCCAATCCGCCGCGACCGCTGAAGCCCTCTTCCATGGTGACCACTCCACGATAGGTAGAAAGCTCGGCATTCAGTTTGGCGGCATCAAATCGACTCAAGTCAAACAGGTCAACCACGCCGACCGATATTCCTGCCGTAGCCAACCGGTCCGCCGCTTTCAAGGCCGTATGTACCATATAGCCGGTGGCCAGCAGACAGACTTTCTCTCCTTGACGATGCGTTTGAAAACCATCAGCCAAACGGGGCAATGCATCGCCATACAATACGGGTAGCACTTGGGCATCCAGCCGAATATACTTGGGTCCATTGTTTTGCAAGCAGCGCTGCGGCAGCTCGGCCGCCAGCAACTGGTCGGCAGGTGACATCACATGCATGTTGGGCATGGCGCGCATCAGCGTAATGTCTTCATAACACTGATGCGTGGGGCCGGAAACAACATAACTATATCCAGCACCAACACCGATCAGGTTAACGTTCATGGAGCGGACTTCGGATAGCAGCGCAAGATTCACGCGTATCTGCTCAAAACAGCGCATGGTAATGAATGGGGCGATGGCATATGCAAACACCTTGAACCCCTCCAGCGCCAATCCGGCAGAGACGTTAATCAGGTTCTGCTCGGCGATGCCGACATTGATAAACCGATCGGCACGATCCGCGCGGATCTTATCCAGAACCGGAGAACCAAAGTCAGCCGATACAAAGAAAATATCGGGATCTTGCAGCATGGCCTCGTATACGGACAGCAAAAAGGTGTCGCGCATGGCCTTCATGGGCACTGCTGGCACTGTTGTCATTGGCCATCTCCCAGCAGTTGATCTATCACTTCCGGCTTGATCGCCGTCACATGCGACAAGGGTGCATTTTCCAGCCCCGGCACCTGATTGCCTTTGCGCGTCCGCACCACCACCGCCTTAGGCTTGCCGGAAACATCCTTGCGGCACTCCGTTAACGCCGCATGAATCGCCGCCACCGAATGGCCATCTTCAACTTCCCGCGCCGACCAGCCAAACACCTCGAACTTTGCCACCAAGCTACGATGCGAGACGATGGTGTCGGTATGCCCGAGCATGCTGATCTGATTGTTGTCCACCAGCACCGTCAGATTATCCAGACCATGCTGAGCCGCGTACATGAATGCCTCCCAGTTGGAACCTTCATGCAGTTCGCCATCGCCGGTCAGCACATACACTTGTTGATCCATGCCGCGCCGCTTGAGACCAGTCGCCATACCCGCACCGACCCCGACGCCATGCCCCAACGATCCGTTGACCGTTTCATAACCGGGAATGACTGGGTCTGGAATGCCTCCCAGAAAGCTACCTTCCTGGCATACTCGCTCTAATTCATCGACAGAGAAGTAGCCCAGATCAGCCAGTATCGGGTACATGCACAGCGAGCCATGCCCCTTGCTGATAATGCAGCGATCACGCCCGGGCCAGCGCGTATCGGCCGGGTTCTGCCGCAGAAAACCGCCGTAATACAGGGTTACGAATATTTCCACCGGAGACAGCGACGAGGCCACGCGGGTTTCGGGGGAGCGCTTATGAATCTTCAGCGTTTCCTCCCACACCCAGCGGGCTTTCGCCTGCATATCAGCGATTGACAGCGTGCTCAAGGTACCAGTCATAGGTCGCTCTCAATCCATTTTCAAAATCAACATTCGCCTTCCAGCCCAGAGACTGAATGCGCGCACTATCCAGCAGCTTGCGTGGCGCACCATCCGGCTTGCCGGTATCCCACTCAATCTTTCCGGAATATCCGACGACACGGGCAATGGCTTCCGCCAGTTCGCGTATCGAGTAATCTCGACCGACTCCGATATTGATTGGCAACTCAAGATCGGAGCCTTCCTGCCCCAGCAGCCAGAGGCAAGCATCGGCGATATCATCGGCATGAATGAATTCACGGCGCGGATTTCCGCTGCCCCACAGGGTGATATTCTTAGCACCCGTTATTTTTGCCTCGTGGAAACGACGGATCAACACCGATAGCACATGCCCGGCCTTGGGATCGAAATTATCGTTCGGCCCATACGCACTATTGGGAATGACCGGGATGAAACGCTGCTCGCCATATTGCTTGTTGTACGCCAGACACATTTGCACCCCCGCCAGCTTGGCAATGGCATAGGCCAAACTGGTAGGCTCCGGCTTACCGGAAAGCAATACATCCTCGGCCATCGGCTGCGGGCATTCGCGCGGATACATGCAGGAGGAGCCGAACAGGATGAGCTTCTTCACGCCGCTGCGATGTGCCGCCTGAAGCACATTAAGTTGAATTGCCAGATTGGTATTGATGAAATCGGCTGGATAAGTCTGGTTTTCGACGATCCCGCCCACCCGTCCGGCAGCGAGTACCACATACTCGGGACGATGCTCATCAAAGAAACGCCCCGTCGCCACCGGGTCAGTCAACTCCAGTTCGGCATGATCGCGCAGCAACAGATTGGCATAACCGGCCGATTGCAAACGACGCACCATCGCCGACCCGATCAGTCCGCGATGACCCGCGACATAAACACTATCTTTTGTATTCATAACTATAAAAACGGCTACAAACCGTTGGGTTGATACAACACCACGCGGCTACCGGAGTCCTCAAACTTGAACGGCACATGCACCAAACCATCCAATGCAGCGCGAATTTTCTCCTGCTTAGCCGGCTTGGCAAACAACAGCAGGAAGCCACCACCACCCGCTCCCAATATTTTCCCACCGATGGCCCCTGCCGCCATGGCCGCATCGTAAATCCGGTCTATTTCCGGGGTGGACACCCGATCAGACAAACTGCGCTTATATTGCCAGCTTTGATCCAGCAGCTTCCCAAACTCCTCGATCGGCACGTTGGTATCCTGCAAAATCGCGATCGCTTGATCGACCATGGCATACATGTTCTTCAATTCCTGCTCGCGATTCTTGAGATTGGCAATTTTTGATTGTGCGACCTCGGAGGCGATACGCGAAAATCCGGTGAAGCACAGCATCAAATGATCCTGCAACTCCTCCTGCCGGCCATGCGGAAGGATGATAGGCTCAACATCGAACGTGTCATTCCGATGAAACTCAATCTTATTGAAGCCACCAAAAGCCGCCGACACCTGATCTTGCGAGCCGACATTCTCCTTGATAATGTTCTGCTCGATATGAATCGCATTTCTAGCCAACTCATCCTTGGACTTGATCCGCCCATCCAGCGCAGCTAGCGCATGCACCAACCCGACCGTAAACGAAGAGCTAGATCCCAGCCCGGAGCGCGCCGGCAGATCACCATCATGATGAATTTCTAGACCCTCAGCAACTTTGGCCCAATCAAAAACAGCACGGACCGCTGGATGCTTGATTTCCTCAATCGCCTTAACATTTTCAATGTGCGAATAGACAATGCGATGCTTATGCTCAAAGAACTGCGGAAGGCGACGGCAACTGATGTAGCAATACTTGTCTATCGTCGTCGCCAACACCGCGCCACCATGATCGCGATACCAAGGCGGATAATCTGTCCCACCACCAAAAAAGGAGATGCGAAAAGGAGTACGTGTAACAATCATGCTAATCGCCTAACTGCTTACGCTTCAGGCGAATTTTTGTCATATCTTCGACATTCTTGCGCTCTTGCTCGCCAAATCGGCGCCCAACCAGATCAAGATAAGCCGGATTGCTGAAGTATTGCCGCCAAGCCTCGTCACGGAACTTTAGCACCTGTGCAGAACTTACATATTTGGTCGGCAACGGCTGACTCTCGTAAGATAGAAAAGCGTAACCTTCATAGGAGTCCGGCAACGCCCAACCATTTTTCTTGGCCATGTGGTACATCGGACTACCTGGCAAAGCCTGGCAGGGATACATGTTAGCCATCTCGGTATTCAGCTCCAGCGCCAAATCCAGTGTTTCCTGCATGGTTTCCAACGTATCGTCGGGGAAACCGAAAATGTAGTTGCTGATAATATTGATATCCGCGTCGTTGATAGTCTTGCAAACATCGCGAATATTGACTTCCTTAAAGGATCCCTTGGACACTTCCTGTCGCACCATCTGATTGCCAGCTTCCACTCCCAGCGCCAGCCAGTTAACCCCAGCCTTTTTAAACAGATCCAGATAATCTCGCCGCACCGTATCAACACGCGAATACGTCCACATATTAAAGCCAAAATCACGATCTATTGCCTGCTGTAACACGGGCTCGTAATACTTACGATTAAGGAAGAACATCTCGTCACTGATGCGCAGGGTTTTTACTCCCATAGCCGCCAGCTTCTCCATCTCGCGACTTACCCACTCAGGACTCCAAAATCGCATGCCACGGGAATTTCCTGCATTAACATCATCGCCGTTATCAACACGATTTACGATGTTAATCATGCAAAAGTCACACCCAAAATTACACCCCAAAGACGTGTAAATTGCCGCGAAAGGCGTTCGTTTCTCGTGACTGAATTCCGCATGCCAAAAGTGTGCGCGATACAAATCCAGCGGCTCTTCCTTGTAAGGCAGCAAATCCCAGGCATACCCCGGCATATCCTCGTCCATGCGCTCCTGCGGAACGACACTTTGCGGCGGATTCAGCGTAGGAATAGAAAAACCTGCCGGACCTTTTTTCTTGTATCCTATACCCTTAATATGCGCCAAGTCGTCGCCCAAATTGCTCTTCAACAGGTTATGTAACGCATAAACCCCTTCATTGAGCAAAACGATATCGACGCAGTCGTGTGCCAACACATCCATCGGCAAGGCACTGGTGTGAGACCCGACAAAACAGACGGCATACTCTGGATGCGACCGTTTAAGCCCGCGCGCCAACGCCAATGCACCTATCATACTAGTTGTGCCGGAATTGGGATTTTGCCCGTAAACGACCAACACAACCAGCCGCGGATCGGCATCGACAACACGTCGAACGGCGTCATCCAAACTCAATCGCTCCGCATCGGAATCCAGTATACCGACGCCAAACCCTTTAGAACGACACGACTCAGCCAGAAGCAACGACCAAGTGGGCGGCTCTATTGCAGAATAAACCTTCGATAAATCTTGATAAGCCTTAGCCGACGAATCGGGATTGATAAACAAAACATCTAGTTTTCTTGTCATTTATACAGTACCGCCCTGAATGTGCCACCACTAAAAATTGCACTACTACTTAAAGTCGTAAATTTTAGCACACAAAAAACTACCGGCTCCCATCTATCTCGGCACGGAATAGAACTCACGATACCACGCAACGAACTTTTCAATCCCAACCTCTATTGCTGTAGCCGGCATAAAATCAACATCCATCTTCAAATCATCGACATCCGCATAAGTTGCACACACATCTCCAGCCTGCATAGGCAAGAAGTTTTTTTTCGCAACTTTACCCAAATTAACTTCCAACACCTCCACCATCCGCATCAACGGTACCGGCTGATGATTGCCAATATTATATATCTTGTAGGGTGCCCGACCCGCTTCACGCCCAGACTCATCGCCCCCCCTTGCAAAATCCCTCTGCGGAATACTATCCAGTACCCGAGCCACTCCATCAACAATATCATCGATATACGTAAAGTCACGTCGCATGTCACCATAGTTGTAAACGTCTATCGCCCGACCTTCTACAATCGCCTTGGCAAAGGTGAAATAAGCCATGTCCGGCCGCCCCCAAGGTCCATAAACCGTAAAGAATCTCAGCCCGGTCGTCGGCATCCCATAGAGGTGACTATAAGAATGCGCCATCAATTCATTGGCTTTTTTGGTGGCGGCATAAAGGCTGACAGGGTGATCGACATTGTCGTGCACCGAGAACGGCATCTTGGTGTTGGCGCCATACACCGAGCTGGATGAGGCATAGACCAGATGCTCGACATCGTGGTGGCGGCAGCCTTCGAGAATGTTGACGAAGCCGACCAAATTGGAATCGACATACGCATGCGGATTTTGCAGCGAGTAGCGTACACCGGCTTGCGCAGCCAAATTTACTACCCGCTGCGGTTTGTATTTGGCGAAGACCTCTTCCATGGCTTGTCGGTCATGAATGCCTGCGCGGATTTCGGTGAAGTTGGGGTGATGCTTGATGCGCTCCAGCCGTGCTTCTTTTAGCCGGACATCGTAGTAGTCGTTGACATTATCCACCCCGATAACTTCGTCCCCCCTATCCAGCAGCCGGAGCGCTAACGCATTACCAATAAATCCGGCGGTGCCGGTCACAAGAACCTTCATTAACTTACAACCTTCCATCCACCTGCTCCGGCCGGAACAGGTATTTAACATCATAAAGGATGTGATTCTGCTTACCCAAGGCATGAATCTGCTCCACCCCCATTCGGCCGAACTCATCATGGGCCACCGCCAGGATGATGGCATCGTAGGCGCCAGGCTCAAGGGTACTGGCGAGCGCGATTCCATACTCATGCCGCGCCTCGTCCGCATCAACCCACGGATCGTAGACATCGACATTGGCATGGTAGCTCTGAAATTCGCGCACAATATCGACCACGCGAGTGTTGCGCAAGTCCGTGCAGTTTTCCTTAAAGGCGAGTCCCAGCACCAGAACGCGCGCATCGACCACCTGTATCCGCTTGCGTGTCATCAGCTTAATCACCTGCTCGGCCACATACGCGCCCATGCCATCATTAATTCGACGTCCGGACAGGATGACCTCCGGGTGATAGCCCAGCTCCTGCGCCTTATGGGTCAGGTAATACGGATCTACGCCGATGCAATGCCCGCCGACCAAGCCGGGGCGAAAAGGCAGAAAATTCCACTTGGTTCCAGCCGCCTCCAGCACTTCTTGCGTATCAATACCCAGGCGGTTGAATATCAGGGCAAACTCGTTAACAAGCGCGATATTGATGTCGCGCTGGGTATTTTCGATCACCTTGGAAGCCTCGGCCACCTTGATTGAGCTCACCCGATGGGTGCCGGCAACGACCACGCTGGCATAGAGCGCATCAACAAAATCGGCAACCTCCGGCGTCGATCCGGAAGTCACCTTGCAAGTATTGATAAAACGATGGTGCTTATCCCCGGGATTGATACGCTCCGGGCTATATCCGGCAAAAAAATCCACGTTAAACTTCAGCCCGGATATTTTCTCGATGACCGGAATGCAATCTTCTTCAGTCGCGCCCGGATAAACCGTCGATTCGTAAATCACGATGCTGCCACGCTGAATCACGCGGGCAACTGTTTCACTTGCCTTGATCAAAGGGGTCAGGTCGGGGCGCTTGTAGTCATCGACCGGGGTCGGGACGGTAATAATAAAAACATTGCACGCCCCCAACACTGCGGGATCCGCCGTAAAACTCAAGCGCTGCGCTTCTCGCAACTCCGCATCGCTCACTTCCAACGTGGCATCCTTGCCGGCGGCAAGCTCGGCAATCCGCTCAAGATTGATATCGAAGCCTACGGTTTCGTACTTTTTCTTGCCAAATTCAACGGCAAGAGGAAGACCGACATACCCCAGACCAATGACAGCCAGTTTTGCGTGATCAAAATCGGGAATCGGCGTGCGACCGCATTGTGTATCAGACATAATGGAAACCAATAATTTTTGTTTATCTTAACCGATAATCCCAATCACCCGTACCGGAGTTTAACCATGCCCACCACCCTGATCACCGGCGCCAACCGTGGCCTCGGCCTTGAATTCGTCAAGCAATATGCGACTGCCGGATGGCGCGTCCATGCCTGCTGTCGCGCCCCGGAAGCCGCAGAAACGCTATCCCGGCTTGCCGCCGACAACAGCGCCATCACCCTGCATACGCTCGATGTTGCCGACTTTTCCCAGATCGACCGCTTGGCCGATGATCTTTCAGGAGCCGCCATCGACCTGTTGCTTAACAACGCGGGGGTTTATCCTGATCGGGGACATAGCGAGTTCGGCGAGACGGATTACGATGCCTGGGCGCTCGGCTTTCGCGTCAACACGATGGCACCGCTCAGGATGGCTGAAGCCTTTGTCGAACACGTCGCACGCAGCCAACAGAAAAAAATCGCGCTCGTCACCAGCAAGATGGGCAGCGTTGCCGATAACAGTAGCGGGGCTTATTACATTTATCGTTCCAGCAAGGCCGCGCTCAACATGGTGGCCAAAAGCCTGGCAATCGACCTGGCGCCGCGCAACATTGCCGTTGCCCTGCTCCATCCCGGCTGGGTCCAGACCGATATGGGCGGACCGGATGCCTGGATTACACCGGAGCAAAGCATTTCCGGCATGCGCAAAGTGATCGACAAAGTGACGCTGGACGACTCTGGGGTGTTTTATGCTTATGATGGCCAGCAGGTGCCGTGGTAATCATTCGCAAATGATGTAGTACTGACGATGCTGCCTGTGCTACGAGAGGTAGTGGTGACCCGGAAAGACCACATGCTACAATCTGCCCCCTCAATGAGTCCTCCACCTATTTACGAAAAGCTTGCCATTATCGGCGTCGGCCTTATCGGCGGCTCGGCGGCACTCGCCTTGCGGCAGGCGGGGCAAACCGGCAGGGTTGTCGGCGTCGGGCGCGATGACGAATCGCTGCAACAAGCCGTGAATCTTGGCGTGATTGACCAGGCAGCCGGGCTGGAAGATGCGGTCCGCGATGCCGACCTGATCCTGCTGGCGACCCCGGTCGGGCAATTCCCCGCGCTGATGCAGCGCATGGATGGCGTGATCGCTCCCCACGCTGTGATCACTGATGCAGGCAGCACCAAGCGCGATGTCGTAGAAGCCGCGCGTCAGCATCTGGCCACTCGCCTCTCACGCTTCGTCCCCGCCCATCCGATTGCCGGGGCAGAAAAAAGCGGCGTCACCGCTGCGCGCGCAGAGCTATTCACAGGCAAAAATGTAGTACTGACACCACTCGACGAAACCGACGACGACGCCACCCAGAAAACTTCCGCATTCTGGCAAGCCTGCGGGGCCAGACTGACAGAAATGACAGTTGAAACGCATGACCGGATTTTTGCCGCCGTCAGCCATCTGCCGCATTTGCTGGCATTCGCGCTGGTCGACAACATCGCCCGCCGCTCCAATGCAGAACAGATTTTCGGTTTTGCCGCAGGCGGCTTCCGCGATTTTTCGCGCATCGCCGGCAGTTCCCCCGAAATGTGGCGCGACATCAGCCTGGCCAATCGCGATGCCTTGCTCGCCGAAATCGACGCCTTTCAGGCAGAACTCACATTGATTCGCAAACTGCTCGCCGAAAGCGACGGTCCGGCGCTAGAAGCCTTGTTCCACAATGCACGCGACGCCCGCAACACTTGGATACACAGCCCCGAAAAGAAATAAAAGAAATAATGGAATCGCTCAACCTTCTCCCCGCCTCTGCCGCCGCTGGCACAGTCAAACTACCCGGCTCAAAAAGTATCTCCAACCGTACCCTGCTGCTGGCCGCACTCGCTGAAGGTACGACCGAGATTCGCGACCTGTTGGCCTCGGACGACACCGCACGCATGCTGGATGCGCTGCAATTGCTCGGCGTCAAGCTACGCCAAACCGGCGTGGACGACTGGCGCGTGGAAGGCGTTGGCGGCCGCTTCCCGGTCAAGCAGGCGGACTTGTTTCTCGGCAACGCCGGAACCGCTTTCCGTCCGCTGACCGCCGCACTGGCGCTGGCGGGTGGCGAATACAAGCTCTCGGGCGTACCACGCATGCACGAGCGGCCCATCGGCGACCTGGTCGACGCCTTGCGGCAAGCCGGTGCGGACATCAGCTATCTGGGCAACGATGGCTTTCCGCCCTTGCAAATCCGGCCCGGCAAGATCGGCGGCCATCAGGTATCCGTCCGCGGCAATGTCTCCAGCCAATTCCTGACCGCACTGCTAATGGCGTTGCCGTTAACCGGGCAGCAAACCACCATCAAGGTGGTCGGCGACCTCATCTCCAAACCCTACATCGAAATCACGCTCAACCTGATGGCACGCTTCGGCGTACAAGTCGAACGTCACGGCTGGCAAGCCTTTACCATCCCGGCCAATAGCCACTACGTCAGTCCCGGTGAAATTTTCGTCGAGGGCGATGCCTCATCGGCTTCGTACTTCCTCGCCGCTGGGGCTATCGGCCAAGGCCCGGTGCGGGTGGAAGGCGTAGGCAAGCAAAGCATCCAGGGCGATGTGCGCTTTGCCGAAGCGCTGGAATTGATGGGCGCCAGCATTGAAAGCGGCGACCACTGGATTGCCGCCAGTGCCAACGGCAAACTCAAGGCCATCGACCTCGACTGCAACCATATTCCCGATGCTGCGATGACGCTGGCCGTTGCCGCGCTTTTTGCCGACGGCACCACCACCTTGCGCAATATTGCCAGCTGGCGCGTCAAGGAAACCGACCGCATCGCAGCCATGGCAACCGAATTACGCAAGGTCGGCGCGACGGTGGAAGAAGGCGCAGACTACATCCGCGTCACGCCACCCGCCACCCTCACGCCCAATGCCGTCATCGACACCTACGACGACCACCGCATGGCGATGTGCTTTTCACTGGTCAGCTTAGGCGGCGTACCAGTCACCATCAACGACCCCAAGTGCGTGGCAAAAACCTTCCCGGATTACTTTGACCGTTTCGGAACCATCGTCAAATGAGCAATATCCCGGTCATCGCCATCGACGGACCTTCTGCTTCCGGCAAAGGCACCGTGGCGCAATTGGTCGCCAAGCAACTCGGCTTTCATTATCTGGATTCCGGCGCGCTGTACCGCATCGTCGCCCTTGCGGGCAAACAGGCCGGGATTTCCTGGCAGGACGAAGCCGCACTGGCCGCATTGGCCGCTACGCTGGACATTCGTTTCGAAGACGGCGAGATTTTTCTCAATGGGGTGCAAGTCAGCGATGCCGTGCGCTCCGAAGAAATGAGCCGCGGCGCCTCCGAAGTGGCGGTACATCCCATGGTGCGCCGCGCCCTGTTTGATGTGCAACGGGCTTTTTGCAAGGCGCCGGGGCTGGTTGCGGACGGCCGCGACATGGGCTCGGTGGTGTTTCCCGAGGCAAAAACCAAGGTGTTTTTGACCGCCAGCGCGCAGGTGCGTGCGGAAAGACGTTATAAGCAGTTGATCAGCAAAGGAAACCATGCTAATCTTGCGCAAATTTTGACTGACATTGAAGCGCGCGATGCGCGCGACATGCAGCGAAGCGCCGCGCCGTTGCGGCAATGTGACGATGCCAGCCTGCTCGACACCAGTGATTTAACCATCGCGCAAGCGGTGGACTCGGTGCTGGAGCAGTACGGTAAATCGCACAAATAAGTGAGGCCCGCAGGCCACAAAAGCTTGCGGTTTTTTAATTTTCCCCGTCGCCTGACGGGTTTTGTTAGGTATTTTTTTAATGTCCACAGCATCCCCCATGGAAAGTTTTGCCGCCCTTTTTGAAGAGAGCCTTGAGCGTCAGGAAATGCGCTCCGGCGAAGTGATCACTGCTGAAGTGGTCTCCGTCGATGATGACTTCGTTGTCGTCAACGCCGGCCTCAAGTCGGAAAGCGTCATCCCTACCGAAGAATTCAAGAACGATCGCGGCGAACTGGAAGTCAAGGCCGGCGATTTCGTCAAGGTTGCCATCGAATCTCTCGAAGACGGCTACGGTTCCACCAAGCTGTCCCGCGAAAAGGCCAAGCGCCTCGCTGCATGGCTGGATCTGGAAGAAGCCATGAACGAAGGCCGCATCATCAAGGGCGTGATCAACGGTCGCGTCAAGGGCGGTCTGACGGTGCTGGTCAACGGCATCCGCGCCTTCCTGCCGGGTTCGCTGGTGGACATGCGTCCGGTCAAGGACACCACCCCGTTCGAAAACAAGGAATGGGATTTCAAGGTGATCAAGCTCGACCGCAAGCGCAATAACGTCGTGATGTCACGCCGTGCCGTGCTGGAAGAAACCATGGGCGCAGACCGCGAAGCCTTGATGGGCGCGCTGACCGAAGGCTCCGTGGTCAAGGGTATCGTCAAGAACATCACCGACTACGGCGCATTCGTGGATCTGGGTGGCATCGACGGCCTGCTGCACATCACCGACTTGGCATGGCGTCGCGTCAAGCACCCGTCCGAAGTGCTGAATGTCGGCGACGAAGTCGAAGCCAAGATCCTCAAGTTCGACGCTGAAAAGAACCGCGTCTCCCTGGGTATGAAGCAACTGGGCGACGACCCGTGGGTTGCGCTGTCCCGCCGTTATCCGGTCAACACCCGCCTGTTCGGTAAGGTTACCAACCTGACCGACTATGGCGCATTCGTCGAAATCGAACCGGGTATCGAAGGCCTGGTCCACGTGTCCGAAATGGATTGGACCAACAAGAACGTGCATCCGGCCAAGATCGTCCAGCTGGGCGATGAAGTCGAAGTCATGATCCTCGAAGTGGACGAAGATCGTCGCCGCCTCAGCTTGGGCATGAAGCAGTGCAAGTCCAACCCATGGGACGATTTCGCAGCTTCCATGAAGAAGGGCGACAAGGTTAGCGGTCAGATCAAGTCCATCACCGACTTTGGTATCTTCATCGGCCTGCAAGGCGGCATCGACGGTCTGGTTCACCTGTCCGACCTGTCCTGGAGCCAATCCGGCGAAGAAGCCATCCGTGGCTTCAAGAAGGGCGACGAAGTTGAAGCCGTCATTCTCAGCATCGATGTCGAGAAGGAACGTATTTCCCTCGGCATCAAGCAACTGTCCGGCGAACCGGCAGGCGCTACTGGCAGCGGCTTTGAAAAGGGCGCTCTGGTCAAGGGTACCGTCAAGAGCCTGGATGCCAAGGGTGCCGTCATCGACCTCGGCGGCGACCAGGAAGGTTACCTGCGCGCCTCCGAAGTGGCTCGCGAAAAAGTGGACGATATCAGCCACTACCTGAAAGTCGGCGAGGAAATCGAAGCCAAGATCATCAACGTTGACCGCAAAAACCGCACTATCAACCTCTCCATCAAGGCCAAGGATATGGCAGATGAAGCCGATGCCGTACAAAAGTACAGCAGCGAGAGCGGTAATGCCGGCACCACCAACCTTGGCGCGCTGTTGAAGGCCAAGATGGATGGCAAGAACAACGAATAATTGCGGGGTTGACATGACCAAATCGGAACTCATCGCCAAACTGGCGGCGCGTTTCCCGCAGCTCGTGGTCAAGGATGCCGAGCTGTCCGTCAAGGCGGTATTAGATGCCATGGCAGACAAGCTCGCATCTGGTGAGCGCATCGAGATACGCGGGTTCGGCAGTTTCAGTCTGAACTACCGCCCCCCGCGTCTCGGTCGCAATCCCAAGACCGGCACCAAAGTGCAAGTACCTGAAAAGTATGTTCCGCACTTTAAAGCGGGTAAGGAACTGCGCGAGCGTGTAGATTTTCCCGAATGACCGTTGTTGTTTTTAGCTCGTAAGACCAAGGCGGCGCAATCTCAGGATTGCGCCGCTTTTTCATTGATCCTTAGCCAGTTTGGTGTAAGCTACACTAGCGCATTATTGACGTACCAGTTGTGTTGGTCATCATTTATCACATCAATTGAGGAGAGAAAAATGAAAAAACTGCTTGCCGCCCTGATCGCATCCTTGCTGTTCGCCCTGCCCGCATTTGCCGCAGTGGATCTCAATACAGCCAGCCAGGCTGAGCTCGAAACCGTCAGGGGTATTGGCCCGGCCAAGGCCAAGGCTATCATCGAGTACCGCAAGAAAAACGGTAATTTCAAATCCATCAATGATCTGGACAATGTGCCCGGATTCGGCAAGGCAACCGTAGATAAAGTGAAAAAAGATCTCGCCGTAGGAAATACCAAGGCGGCTGCGGCAGGCAAAACTGCTGATGCCAAAACAGTTAAGGACTCGGCTCCAAAAACTGAAATCAAGATCGACAAGAAGCCCGTTAAAAAGTAATTCTCTTTATGCATGTGCGACAAAAGGCCCATAATGTGGGCCTTTTGTCATTTTCATCGCTGCCATTCCATGCTGAGCTATCGCCACGCTTTCCACGCAGGCAATCATGCCGACATCCTGAAGCATTTTGTATTGCACCAGTTGCTGCAATACCTCAATCAGAAAGATAAACCTTACTGGTATATTGACACGCATGCCGGTGCCGGAATGTATGCACTGGATCAGGGCTATGCCGCGAAAAACTCGGAATATGAAAGTGGCATCTCCCGCCTGTGGACTCGCGACGACCTCCCATCCTCACTTGCCGACTTCGTCGCCCTCATCCGGGAATTGAACGCAGATGGCGAAATGACGCTGTACCCCGGATCACCATGGGTCGCCAACCTGATTTTGCGCCCAGATGACAGGCTGCGTCTGTTCGAGTTGCATCCGTCAGATTTCAAGCTGTTGCAGGAAAATTTTCAGAATATCGGTCGCCGGGCCAAGCTTGAGCAAGCTGACGGCTTTGCCGGGCTGAAAGCACTGTTACCACCGCCCCCCAGGCGTGCCCTGGTGCTGATCGACCCTCCGTATGAAGAAAAGCAGGATTACCAGCGCGTACCAGCGATATTGGAAGAAGCGCTCAAGCGCTTTGAGACCGGGATTTATGCCATCTGGTACCCGATGCTGCAACGCCCTGAATTGCAAACATTTATTGACAGGCTCAAACGCCTTCCAGCAAAAAACTGGCTACATGCCCGTCTGGCCGTCAGCACACCCTCGCCCGACGGCTTCGGCATGCACGCCAGCGGCATGTTCATCCTCAATCCGCCATGGACGCTGCACGGCATTCTGGAATCAACCCTGCCCTGGCTTTCTGCGGCATTATCGCAGGATAGCGACTCGGGCTACATTCTGGAACAGCGCTAGCGGAGTCGGCCTGTCAGGTTCGCTCTGCCCGCGAACTCATTCAGGATATAATCATATTTTTATCCTCATGGCTCTGCTCCCAGCAGTGTCGGCACAAGGAGATATCTTGACGATTTTGTGGAGTCCAAAGCTGGAGATCGGCATCCGTCAGATTGATCTTCAGCACCGAGAACTGGTTGAAATCATCAACGAACTCGAATCTGCTCACATGACAGGCCGTGATGCTCTTGTGCTTGAAGATATTCTGCCACGGCTACAAGTCTATGCACTGTTTCATTTTAATGAAGAAGAAGTGCTTGCTGAAAAGATCGCAACAGAACCTGCGCACGTCGCTCGACATATCGCCGAACATCGCGATTTTTCAGAAAAAATCTCGACATTCAGGATTGATCCGCAAGAGGCGGCATCGCCGACAGTTGCCGATCTTGCGAACTATCTTCAAACCTGGGTACTGCGACATATTCTGCAAACCGACAGGCAACTGGCGGATATGTACCACAGCCACCAGCAAATAGTCAGGAAAAGACGAGAAGCATGACCAATCTCATGGAAACCGCTGTCGCGCAAAGACGGCTCAAACCCACAATCATCGTCGTTTTGCTGCTGCTTGTCGCACCCCTCATCGGATTTACGATCACGTTGCTGCAAGGACCCAAGATCGAGAGTGAAGCCTATGACAATCTCAGGGCAGTCGCTCGCCTGAAATCTCAGCAGATCGAGAACTGGCTGGCCGAGCGGCAAGCCGATGGCACCCTGCTCGCTCATGACAAGGGATTTTCCAGCCTGGCTTCGGATCTACTGCAACACAATCACGAAACTCGCCGACACAACCGCATTCTGGATATTTTCAGGACGCTGCGAACAACTTACGGCTACGACAGCATCCTAATGCTGGATATCAATCACCACATTCTGGTTTCGCAAGGCACCCACGTAGGAATATCGGCAGATTTGCGGCGTATTATCCAACAGGCGATGGGCGACAACCAGATTCTTCGCAGCAACCTCTATCGCGACGACGAAGGCCATTCTCATCTCGACTGGGTGGTTCCAATCATGGGCGCCGATGGGCAAATGCCTGTCGCCGTCGTTCTGCTCCGGGCCATCCCTGCACAGTTTCTCTACCCACTTATCCAGACTTGGCCTACGGCAAGCGCCAGCGCTGAAACATTGCTGGTACGTCGCGAAGGAGCATTCATCCAGTACATGAACGATCTGCGGCATCGCAAGGGATCGGCGCTTAACCTCAAGCTGCCATTGGCAACACCGGACCTTCCTTCTGCAATCGCGGTACGTCATGGCAATAGCGGGATCACGACCGGAAAAGATCACCGTGGTGTAGCCGTTCTGGCGGCCTACCAGCCGGTAGTCGGTACGGATTGGGAGATTGTTGCCAAGGTCGATCGCGATGAAGTCCTGGCGCCCCTCAGAAATCTGGTCGCCTGGGTCAGCCTGATCGCCCTGATCTCCATCGGAATCCTTAGTCTGGCGTTGCGCAAGATATGGCGGCAGCAGCAACATGTGCAATCCTTGCTCCTCGCCGCGCAAAAGGAGAAATCCGCACAGGCATTAAGTCTGGCAGATGCTTCGCTCAGGGAAAACCAGGCACTGACGCAATCGCTGATCGATTCTTCCCTGGATGCCGTCATCAGTATGGACCAGGAAGGCAGGATCATCTGCTGGAATGCGCAGGCAGAACACATGTTCGGCTATTCTTTCGACCAGGCAAAAGGGCGCGAGGTCGCCGAGCTGATTATTCCGCACCGGTATCACGAGGCCCATCGAAAAGGAATCGCGCGCTTCATCAGAACCGGCTCGTCAGAAATTATCGGCAAGCGGATCGAAGTTTCCGGCTTGCACGCAACCGGCAGGGAGTTCCCGATGGAACTCACCATCTCTTCGCTGGTGCAGAACAATCATCACTTTTTCAGTGCCTACACACGAGACATTACGGCCCGTAAAGAAACCGAGCGCTCGCTGCAGATTGCGGCAACGGCCTTCGAATCGCAGGAAGGCATCATGGTAACCGACGCCCATTCCATCATTCTCAAGGTCAACGATTCTTTTACCAGAATTACCGGTTACGATGCCGATGAAGTCATCGGCAAGCAACCAGCCATCCTGAGATCCGGCATGCACGATGCCGTGTTCTATCAAAAAATGCGAACGAGCCTGGACCGGGACAAGTACTGGTATGGAGAAATATGGAATCGGCACAAGTCCGGGGAAATCTTCCCTGAACTGCTTCGCATTACTGCGGTCACCGACAAGGACGGCAAGGTTGCCAATTACGTCGCGTCTTTTTCCGACATTTCGGAAAAGAAAAGAACCGAAGAAACGATCAATACCCTGGCTTTTTATGATCCCCTGACCCACCTGCCAAATCGACGACTGATGTTGGACCGGCTGCAGCAAATGCTGAGTTCGAGCCATCGCAACCACCAGTACGGAGCGGTTCTGTCGATAGACCTCGATAATTTCAAATTACTCAATGATACCAAGGGGCACGATATCGGCGACCTGGTGCTGATAGAAGTTTCCAAACGTTTGCACACCTGTACACACGGGGAGGACACGGTATCGCGTATCGGCGGCGACGAATTCGTCGTCTTGCTGAGCGGGCTGAACGCAGACAATGGGCCGGCAGCCACGCAAGCCGAAACCGTAGCCGAAAGAATACGGGCTGCGCTTAATCAGCCATTTGAACTGCATGATCACGCCTACCAGAACTCCTCAAGTATCGGCATATGCCTGTTCAACAACCAGGATCTGCCCGCTGAAGAGTTATTCAAGCGCGCCGATTCGGCCTTGCACCAAGCCAAACGCATGGGGCGGAATGTTATCAGATTCTTTGATCCGGCCATGCAGGCTGCGCTTGAATCCCGCGTGCAGATGGAATCCTGGCTACGTACCGCGATTCCAGACCAGTTGCGGATTTATTATCAACCGCAGGTCGACCATCATGGAAGCATCAATGGCGCCGAGGCGCTTATCCGCTGGCAGCATCCTGAAAAAGGTCTGATTTCACCAGTCATGTTTATCCCGCTGGCCGAGGAAACCGGCTTGATTCTTCCTATCGGCGACTGGGTATTGGAAACAGCCTGCAACCAGATCAAGGCTTGGCAAACCCAGCCTGCGCTACAGCACCTGCAAATTGCAGTCAACATCAGTGCCAGGCAGTTTCACCAGCAGGATTTTGTCAGCCGGATACTGAAAATTCTCGAGCGGACTGGCGCCAATCCCAACCAGCTTAAACTGGAACTCACAGAAAGCCTGCTGGTAGACAACGTAGAGGCGGTTATCACCAAAATGGCAGACCTGAAAACCCGCGGCGTCAGCTTTGCGCTGGATGATTTCGGGACCGGTTTTTCGTCGCTTTCTTACCTCAAGCGTCTGCCACTCGATCAATTAAAGATCGACCAATCCTTTGTGCGCCATATATTGACCGATCAGAACGATGAAGCCATTGTCTGTACCGTCATCGCCCTGAGCCAGAGCATGGGGTTATCGGTCATCGCCGAAGGCGTGGAAACAGAAGCTCAGCGCGATTTGCTAATGGTACGCGGATGCCGTTTTTACCAAGGCTATCTATTTGGCAAACCGTTACCACTGGAGGAGTTCGAGCGTCTTTTAGACTAAAAAAAGAGGCCGCTTGAAAGCGACCTCTCGTAGCGGCAAGCTCTCAGGGCCGATCGATACTACCCATGGATTTCGGGTAAGTCACGATACCCCAGGGCATGGCAAGATTACCGATACGCTTGGTGACTTCCAGCTTGTTGGCATCGATGACCACGACCTCGCTGGATTTGCCGCAGGCCAGCAAGATCTGCTGGTCATCCGGGGTGAAGCTGAAATGCCAGCAACGTTCACCCGTCGGGATATCCTTGAGTTTCTGATAAGTTCTGGCATCGAATACCTGCAAGGTCTTTTCCTTGTTGGCCGCCACCAGGATGCGTTCGCCCTTGCGGTCGAATGAGACCCCATACGGGGTTCTGCCTGTCGGCACTTCCTTG